>SESD01001414.1_pt1 | contig 13309 bp, 11 predicted proteins | sample 3171411 | NCBI WGS metagenome assembly SESD01 (sample SAMN06051880, study PRJNA518727) | freshwater metagenome | biome: subpolar coniferous forest; feature: holomictic lake; material: water; isolation source: holomictic Lake 442, 16.5 m depth | place: Canada: near Kenora, Ontario | collected...
GAGGCGACCGCGCTTGCCGTTCTCGAAGAGCGCGTCGGCGGCTTCCTGCAGCATGCGCTTCTCGTTGCGCACGATGACGTCAGGGGCCTTCAGCTCCAGGAGCTTCTTGAGGCGGTTGTTCCGGTTGATGACGCGCCGGTACAGGTCGTTCAGGTCGGAGGTGGCGAAGCGGCCGCCGTCGAGGGGCACCAGGGGGCGCAGCTCAGGGGGCAGCACGGGGATCACATCGAGGATCATCCACTCGGGCTTGTTGCCCGAGCGCTGGAAGGACTCGGCAACCTTGAGGCGCTTGGCAACCTTGCTGCGCTTCTGGGTGCTGGTCTCCCGCTTCATGAGGTCCCGGAGCTCGATGGTCAGAGACCCGGTGTCCACCTGCTTGAGGAGCTCCTTGATGGCCTCGGCGCCCATCTGGGCCTGGAAGTCGGCGCCCGGATTGGTCTTCTTGAGGTTCTCCAGGAGGTCCTGGGCGATGACGTCACCGGGCATGAGCAGCATGTAGCGCTCGCCCTCGGTCACCTTGAAGCGGGGCAGCAGACCCTTGTCATTGCTGGACTTGTGCAGGAGGAGACCCCCGCCGTTGGCCGGCAGGACGCGCTCGTCCAGGCCGATCTTCCAGTAGCAGGTGCCGGTGTCGCCGTTGAACTCCAGGCCCCCGCGGCCGGACTCGGTCACGGCGAAGGCTTCGAAGTAGAGCACCTGCTCCAGGTTCTTGAGGGGGATGTCGAGCAGGTAGCCGATGCGGCTGGGGACGCCCTTGAAGAACCACACATGGCTGACGGGGCTCGCCAGCTGGATGTGGCCCATGCGCTCGCGGCGCACGGACTTCTTGGTGACTTCCACGCCGCACTTGTCGCAGGTGACGCCCTTGAACTTCTGGCGCTTGTACTTGCCGCAGAGGCATTCCCAGTCGTTCACAGGTCCGAAGATCCGGGCGCAGAACAGGCCATCGCGCTCGGGCTTTAGGCTGCGGTAGTTGATCGTCTCGGGTTTGGTAACTTCGCCTTTGGACCAGGACCGGATGCGATCCGGGCTGGCCAGGGACACCCGGATGCACTCGTAGGCGTTGATGTTCTGCTGCTCAGGAAACATGGGGGCCTCTCAAAAAATTCACCACGGAAAGACAGAGGACGGAGACGGTGCTGGGATCAGCCTTCGATGGTGAAGGCCGTGGGATCCACAGCGACCAGATCCGGGTCCAGTTCCTCGCGGGTGAGCATTTCCACATCGATGCAGAGGGCGTTGAGCTCCTTCTTGACGACGTTGAAGCTCTCGGGGAGGCCGGGATCCTTGATGGTCTCGCCCTTGATGATGGCCTGGTAGATCTGGGTGCGGCCATGCATGTCGTCGGACTTGTAGGTGAGGAGTTCCTGCAGCACGTGGGCCGCACCGTAGGCTTCCAGGGCCCAGACTTCCATCTCGCCGAAGCGCTGGCCACCGAACTGCGCCTTGCCACCCAGAGGCTGCTGGGTGATGAGGCTGTAGGGCCCAATGCTCCGGGCGTGGATTTTGTTGTCGACGAGGTGGTGCAGCTTAAGCATGTAGACGCAGCCCACGTTCACGGGCTGCTCGAAGGCCTCGCCGGTCATGCCGTCGAAGAGCATGGTCTTGCCGGTGACATCCGGGCCCTTGCGGCCATTCTTCTCCCAGGCCTGCACCAGGTAGCCCTTGATGTCGGATTCCCGCGCACCATCAAAGACGGGCGTGGAGAAGTGGACGCCGAGGGTCTTGCCGGCCCATCCAAGGTGGCACTCAAGCACCTGCCCGATGTTCATACGGGAAGGCACGCCGAGGGGGTTCAGCACGATGTCCACGGGACGACCGTCGGGCAGGTAGGGCATGTCCTCCATGGGGAGGATGCGGCTGACCACGCCCTTGTTGCCGTGGCGGCCGGCCATCTTGTCACCGACCTGCAGCTTGCGCTTCACGGCCACGTAGCACTTGACGGTCTTGAGCACGCCAGGCATCAGCTCGTCACCCTTGAGCAGACGCTCCATGCGCTCGTTCAGGATGTCGCGCAGGACCTTCAGCTGGCTCTCGGTGCGATCCAGGATGTCCAGGACCTCCGCGTTGATGCGGGTCTTGCCCGCAGCCACGGAGACCTGGCGGAAGCGCTTGTAGGGCACCGCCTCCAGCATGTTCTGGGTGAGCTTCTTGCCCTTAGGGAGCAGTTCCTTGCCCTTGTCGTCGGCGAGGAGGGGCTCGTCGAGTTCCTTGCCCTTCAGAAGGGTGACGACCTTCTTCTTGGCCTCGGCGCGGATGATGCGCTCCTCGTCGGAGAGATCCTTCTCCCACTTGGCCATCTGGTCGCGCTCGATCTGCTGGGTGCGGATGTCCTTTTCCTGGCCCTTGCGGGTGAACACCTTGATGTCCACCACGGTGCCCTCGATGCCCGGGGGCACGGTCAGGCTGGCATCCTTCACGTCGCTGGCCTTCTCGCCGAAGATGGCGCGGAGGAGCTTCTCCTCGGGGGAGAGGATGGTCTCACCCTTCGGCGTGACCTTGCCCACCAGGATGTCGCCGTGCTTGACGGTGGCGCCGGTGCGGATGATGCCGCTGTCGTCGAGGTTCTTGAGGGCTTCCTCACGGACCTGGGGGATGTCGCGGGTGATCTCTTCGGGACCCAGCTTGGTGTCGCGGGCGTGGACCTCGAACTCCTCGATGTGGATGGTGGTGTAGAGGTCTTCCTTCACCACGCGCTCGGAGATCAGGATCGCATCCTCGAAGTTGTAGCCACGCCAGGGCATGTAGGCCACGACCAGGTTGCGGCCCAGGGCCAGCTCGCCATGGTCGGTGCAGGGGCCGTCGGCCAGGATCTGGCCGGAGCCGACGTACTCGCCCTTCTTCACGAGGGGGGTCTGGTTGAGGCAGGTGTTCTGGTTGCTGCGGGAGAACTTCACCAGCGTGTAGATGTCCACGCCGGACTCGATGCCCTCGGTCTCGGGATCGTCCTCGACGCGCACCACGATGCGGTTGGCATCCACGGTCTCGACAATGCCGGAGCGGCGGCAGACCACACAGGCGCCGGAGTCCTTGGCCGCATGGTACTCCATGCCGGTGCCCACGATGGGGGCCTCGGTGCGGATGAGCGGCACAGCCTGGCGCTGCATGTTGGCGCCCATGAGGGCGCGGTTCGCATCGTCATTCTCGAGGAAGGGAATCAGCGAGGCGGCCACGGAGACCACCTGCTTGGGACTCACATCCATGAGCGTGACCCTGTCCCGGGAGACGATCTTGGTCTCGCCGCCGTACCGCACGGTCACGTCTTCGTCGACGAGCCCGCCGTCCTTGTCGACCTGGACATTGGCCTGGGCGATGACGTGCTTGTCCTCCTCCCACGCGGAGAGGTAGAAGGCGTGGTGCTGGTACTTGGCGGGACGCTTCCCGGCCTTCTCGAGCTTCTTGTTTTCCTCCTCGAGGTCAGCGAGGCGGACCACTTCCATGTAGCCCAGCTTGGAGTCGCCCACGCTGATGACCTTGGCGAAGTGCACGATGCGCGCGTTCTCCACCTTGAGGTAGGGGCTCTCGATGAAGCCGAACTCGTTGATGCGGGCGTAGCAGGAGAGCGAGCTGATGAGGCCGATGTTCGGGCCTTCTGGCGTCTCAATGGGGCAGATGCGGCCGTAGTGAGAGGTGTGCACGTCGCGCACCTCGAAGCCGGCGCGGTCGCGGCTGAGGCCACCGGGTCCAAGGGCAGACAGGCGGCGCTTGTGGGTGATCTCCGACAGCGGGTTGGTCTGGTCCATGAACTGGGACAGCTGGCTGGAGCCGAAGAACTCCTTCATGGCGGCGATCACGGGCTTGCTGTTGATCAGGTCGTGGGCCTGCACCGGACTGTTGGGGTCCTGGGCAATGCTGAACTTCTCCTTGATGGCCCGCTGCACACGCACCAGACCCACGCGGAAGCCGTTCTCCAGAAGCTCACCCACGGACCGCACGCGGCGGTTGCCCAGGTGGTCGATGTCGTCGGCCCGGACGGGGGCGATCTCGCCCACATCCTGACGGGTGGTGTCGTACTTCTTCAGGCGCAGGAGGTAGTGGACGGTCTGCACGAAGTCCTGGGGGCCCAAGGTGCGGACATCGAGGTTTTCCTTGATCTCCAGCTTCTCGTTGAGCTTGTGCCGACCCACCTTGCTCAGGTCGTACTTCTGGGGATCGAAGAACATCCCGAAGAGCAGCTTCTTGCTGGATTCCATCGTGGCGGGCTCGCCGGGACGGATCTTCTTGAAGAGCTCCTTGGCAGCTTCCTCGCTGTCCTCCGTGTGGTCCTTGTTGAGGGTCTCGGAGAACACCTTGCCCGTGGCGTCGGCCTCGGGGAAGCACACGTCGAAGGACTGGACATCGTTGGCCAGGAACATCTCGAGGTGGGTCTGGAGGAAGGGCTCGTTGGCTTCCATGAGCACTTCACCGGTGCTCAGGTTGACGATGTCCTGCAGGAGGACGGCCCCATCCAGCATCTCGCGAGAGACCGGGACTTCCTTCACGCCGGCCTTCTCAAGGTGCTCCAGGACGCGCTTGCTGATCTTCTTGTCCTTGGGCAGCAGCACTTCCTTGGTCTTGGGGTGCTTGACGTCCTCGTCGCACTTCTTGCCCTGGAGGTGGTCGCCCACGGCCACAGTGAGCTTGCCCTTCTTCAGGAGGAAGGTCGCCGGGGTGTAGAAGTGGCGCAGCATCGGCTCATTGGAGTTGAGGTCCTCGGCGAAGAGGCCCAGGGCGCGCATGAACGTGGTGCCCAGGAACTTGCGCTTGCGGTCGATGCGGGCGTAGAGCAGGCCCTTGGCGTCCAGCTCGAACTCGATCCAGGAGCCGCGGTAGGGGATGATCTGGGCGCTGTAGAGGCTCTTGTCCGAGGAGATGCTGAAGAACACGCCGGGGCTGCGGTGCAGCTGGCTCACGATCACGCGCTCGGTGCCGTTGATGATGAAGGTGCCGCGGTCGGTCATGATCGGCAGGTCGCCGAAGTAGACCTCGGAGTCCGACCCCTGCTTGAAGCGGCGGATGCCCTTGTCGTCCTTGTCCCACTGGTTCAGGCGCACCCGGATCTTGAGGGGGGCCGCCAGCGTCGCGCTGCGCTCCACGCACTCGTCCATGCCCATCTTCTGCTTCATGGACACGGGTTCCTGGCAGACGTCGCAGAGGGTGGCCGCATTCTTGTTGCGGGTGCCGCACTTGGGACAGTCGACCGTGGGGTCCTTCGGGTGGTCCGAGACGATGCTGTGGCCGCAGTGCTTGCACTGGGTGCGGAGGTGGTCCAGGCCCAGGTACTTCTCGCACTTGCAAGCCCAGTGGCCCACGGTGTAGTCGAGGAACTCGACTTCGAGGGAGGCATCGCTGCCGTCAGGGTTCTTCCCGTTGTGTACGGGGAACATGGACTCGAAGACCGCCTTCAGCCCGCGGGTCTCCCGCTCGCTGTGCAGCAGGTTCATCTGCAGGAACTCGTCATAGCTCCGCTTCTGGATGTCGATCAGGTTCGGGATGGGAACCTTGGACGCAATCTTCGAAAAGTCGACGCGCTGACGGTAGATGTTCTGCTGAACGCTCATGGTTCGCTCCAGATGGAATTGGCGGAACCTTGCTATGGGCGACTCGCTGCATGGGACTTCAAGGCGGCGGGCCAGGTGCAAAGACGGCTAATGCCCAGGGGCCTGCCCCCGGGCGGAGGATCACATTCGGGAAGTACGGACGCCCTGACACGAACCGAGGGCCTGGCTACCACCGGGCGGTGGAAAGCCTGGGCCTGAAACGTGAATGTCGCTGCGGCGGCGGGCGTTTGGCAACCAGGGGCCTTTGAGGGGCTGGGTCCGACCGGAAGCTCGGGCGGAAGGAATAATCGTACCAGTTTCAGACGACATCGCAAAGCGCAAGGTGCAGAGGGCACCCCACGCTTTGCGTTGTTGCTGAAAAGAAACTACTTGACCTCGACCTTGGCGCCGGCGGCCTCGAGCTTCTCTTTGACCTTCTGGGCTTCATCCTTGGTCACGCCTTCCTTGACGGCCTTGGGAGCGCCATCAACGAGGTCCTTGGCTTCCTTCAAGCCCAGGCCAGCGACGAGCTCGCGGACAGCCTTGATGACGTTGAGCTTGTTGGCGCCAGCCTCAAGGAGGATGACGTTGAACTCGGTCTGCTCTTCCACGGCAACGGCAGCGGTCGCGCCAGCGGCGGGAGCGGCCATGGCGGCGGCAGAGACACCGAAGCGGTCCTCGAGGGCCTTGACCAGATTGGCCAGGTCGAGCACGGTCATGGTTTCGATTTCAGCGATGAGCTGATCGGCGGTGAGAGCCATGATGGCCTCCTATAATTCGAAATGGGTTATGGATTCGGGGTTGGGAGTGCTACTCGCCGGCCTTCTGCTTGCGGATCCCCTCGAGGACGACCGCCAGACCGGAGATGGGGTACTTCATGAGGTAGAGAAGCTTGGCGAGGAGGACATCGCGACTGGGCAGCTCGGCCAGGACCTGCAGCTGCTTCATGTCGATGCTCTTCCCGTCGATCACGCCGGCCTTGAAGCTGGCGGCGGGGTTGTCCTTGAGAAAGCCGTTCACGGCCTTGGCCAGGAGGATCACGTCCTCACGGGTGGTGGCGATGGCGCTGGAGCCCTTGAAGAAGCCTCCGAGGGACTCGAAAGAGGTGTCCTTCACGGCCAGGCGCAGCAGCGTGTTCTTGCTGACGCGGTACTGGGCCTTGCTCTCGCGGATGCTCTTGCGGAAGGCGGTGTCCTTGCCCACCACGAGGCCCTTGAACTCGATCACAACCGCCGAGGTGGCGGAGGAGAAGGTGTCCTTCAGGACGGCTACTTCGGCGTATTTCTTGGTCTTTTCCATGGTGGCCTCCTACTTCTCAACACTGGTGTTGAGGTTGATGGACGGACCCATGGTGGAGGCGATGTACATCGTCTTCACATACTTGCCCTTGGCCGTGGCGGGCTTGGCCTTGTGCACGGCATCGATGAGTGCCTTGGCGTTCTCTTCCAGCTTCTCGACGCCGAAGGAGAGCTTGCCGACGGGAGCATGGATGATGCCCGTCTTGTCCACGCGGTACTCGACCTTGCCGGCCTTGATCTCCTTGATGGCCTTAACCACGTCGAAGGTCACGGTTCCGGTCTTGGGGTTGGGCATGAGGCCGCGGGGACCGAGCACTTTGCCCAGCCGACCAACGCCCTTCATCATGTCCGGGGTTGCGACGAGGGCATCGAAGTCGAGGAATCCACCGGCGATCTTCTCGACCAGGTCATCCCCGCCCACGATCTCGGCGCCCGCAGCTTCCGCTTCCTTGATCTTCTCGCCACCAGCGATGACCGCCACCCGCATCGTCTTGCCCGTGCCGTGCGGCAGGACCAGCGTGCCACGGACCATCTGGTCCGCATGGCGGGGGTCAACACCGAGCCTCATGTGCACTTCCACCGTCTCGTCGAACTTGGCGAAGGCCAGTTCCCTAACAACGGTGAGAGCGTCAGTCAGCTCGTAGGGGCGATCCTCGATCTTGGCCGCGGCAGCCCGGTACTTCTTTCCAGGTTTTGCCATATTGGCTCCATTCGTAGATCTCCCGCGATGACGGTCGCGGTGGCCGGGATCGCCGCACGGTGCGGCTTTCCAGTAAAAAGCGTCCAGCCCGAACCAGAGGTCCGGGCTGGAGAAGGGGTGCTAACCGACGACGTCGACGCCCATGGAGCGGGCGGAGCCAGCGATGGAGCGCACGGCGGCCTCGAGGCTGCCGGCGGTGAGGTCGGGCATCTTGACCTTGGCGATCTCCTCGAGCTGCTCGCGGGTGATCTTGCCAACCTTGGTCTTGTTGGGGGTGGCGCTGCCCTTGTCCAAGCCGAGCTTCTTCTTGATGAGCACGGCGGCAGGGGGGGTCTTCAGGATGAAGTTGAAGCTGCGGTCGGCGAAGACGGTGATGACCACGGGAAGGATGGTGCCCTTCTCGACCTGGCCCACGGACTTTGCATTGAACTGCTTCACGAACTCCATGATGTTGACGCCGTGCTGACCCAGCGCGGGACCGACGGGCGGAGCCGGGGTGGCCTCGCCTGCGGGCAGCTGCAGCTTGATGTATCCAGTGATCTTCTTAGCCATGTCTTGTTCTCCTGCGACTGATTCCGACGAATGCCGGCGACGGCCGCCTTAAAGGGTGCGAAAAGAGCGTCAGCGCTTTTCGACCTGGATAAAGTCGAGCTCCACGGGGGTGCTACGACCGAACACCGTCACCAACACCTTGATGGTGGAGCGCTCTTCGTGGATCTCATCCACATCCCCTTCAAAGTTTGCGAAGGGGCCATCTATGATACGGACCTTTTCGCCCTTCTCAAAGTGGTATTTCGGCTTGGGCTTCTCCTGCGTCTCTTCCGTGTGGTGCATGATCTGGCGGACTTCGTCTTCGGTCAGCGGCGTGGGGCGCTTCTTGTTGGCCCCCACGAAGCTCGTGACCTTCGGGGTGTTGCGCACCAGGTGCCAGTCCACATCCGCCATCTCCACGGAACCATCGGTCCGCTGCTCGACGGCGATCTGCACCAGGAGGTAGCCAGGGAAGGACTTGCGCTTCTTGGTGATGCGCTCCTTCTTCCCCGTCTTGACGTCGACCTTCATCTCCTCGTAGGTCTCCTCGGGGATCTGGATGTCGCCGAAGCTCTCGGAACGCTCTTCCATCTTGATGCGCTGGCGCAGATGCTCCATCACCTTGGCTTCATAGCCCGAGTAGGTGTGGATGATGAACCACCGGAGCTGGCTGCTCTGGGGCGGCGTGGGGGTGTCCTGGGGGGTACTCACGAGTTCGGTCATGGCTGCCTCCGCTTCAGCGGGTCTTCAGAAAGAAAACCGCGAAGCCCTTGGAGAGGACCCAGTCCACGGACCAGAGGAAAGCTCCCACAAACAGGGAGATCACCACCACGGTCCAGGCCGAGGACATCACCTTGTCCTTCGTTGGCCAGTCCACGCGGTTGAGTTCCGCTGAGAGTTCCTTGGCCTGCTGCTTGATGGCGCTGATCAAGTTGGACCCCGAAAAATGGACATGGATCAGAAAAACCTGGCCCCGAGCAGGATCGCCGGGGCCGGAATGTGGCAGGGGAGACAGGCTTCGAACCCGCGACCTGCGGATTTGGAGTCCGCTGCTCTACCAACTGAGCTACTCCCCTGTGGAGACCGCCCAGACACCTCACGGGGCCGGGCGGTCACCTCGGGTCCGACAGCCTACTTGGCCTCTCGGTGAACCCGGACACCAACACAGAACCGGCAGAACTTGTTGAACTCAAGCTTGCCTGTGGTGGTCTTCTTGTTCTTGGTGGTGCTGTAGTTCTTGCGTTTGCACCCCTGGCACTGAAGGTGAACGATGTCGCGCATGGGACCTCCTTAGTCGGAGGGCGGATCAGGCTTTAGGCCAGGATCTCGCCCACGTTGCCTGCACCCACCGTACGACCACCCTCGCGGATGGCGAACTTGAGACCCTTGACCATGGCGATGGGCTGGATCAGTTCAACGGTCAGCGTGACGTTGTCACCGGGCATCACCATCTCACGGCCGGCCTCAAGCTCGATGGAGCCGGTGACGTCAGTGGTGCGGAAGTAGAACTGGGGGCGGTACTTGTTGAAGAAGGGAGTGTGGCGACCGCCCTCTTCCTTCGTCAGCACGTACACCTGAGCGTTGAACTTGGTGTGGGGGGTGATGCTGCCGGGCTTGGCCAGCACCTGACCGCGCTCCACGTCCTTGCGCTCCACGCCGCGGAGCAGGATGCCGGCGTTGTCGCCAGCCTGGCCCTGGTCCAGGGACTTACGGAACATCTCGACGCCGGTCACGATCTTCTTGACGGTGTCCTTGAGGCCGATGATCTCGATTTCCTCGCCAACCCGGACGATGCCAGCCTCGATGCGGCCGGTCACCACAGTGCCGCGGCCGGTGATCGTGAACACGTCCTCGACGGGCATGATGAAGGGCTTGTCGATGGCGCGGGCCGGATCCGGGATGTAGGAATCCACCGCGGCCATGAGCTCATGGATGCACTGGCAGTCCGGATGGTCGGGGGTCTCGGCGTGGTCCAGCGCCAGGCGGGCGGAGCCCTTGACGATGGGGATGTCGTCGCCGGGGAACTGGTAGGAGGAGAGGAGATCGCGGATCTCCATCTCGACCAGCTCGGTGAGCTCGGGGTCGGCGATGTCGACCTTGTTCATGAAGACCACGATGTAGGGCACGCCGACCTGGCGGGCCAGGAGGATGTGCTCACGGGTCTGGGGCATGGGGCCGTCGGTGGCCGCGACCACCAGAATGGCGCCGTCCATCTGGGCAGCGCCCGTGATCATGTTCTTGATGTAATCCGCGTGGCCGGGGCAGTCGACGTGCGCGTAGTGGCGCTTCTCGGTCTGGTACTCGACGTGGGCGGTGTTAATCGTGATCCCGCGGGCCTTCTCCTCCGGTGCGGAGTCGATCTGGTCGTAGGACTTGGTCTCGCCACCGAACTTCTTGGAGAGCACGTAGGTGATGGCGGCGGTCAGCGTGGTCTTACCGTGATCCACGTGGCCGATGGTGCCGATGTTGACGTGCGTCTTGGAGCGATCAAATTTCTCTTTGGCCACAAATGCCTCCTGGATGGTGGGAGAGAAGAAAAGGGAGAAAACAAGTTGTTAAGGGTGGAGCCCACAACCGGGCTTGAACCGGTGACCTCTTCCTTACCAAGGAAGTGCTCTACCACTGAGCTATGTGGGCCTTGAACCTTGCCGCCTCACCGGAGTGGTCCGGCGGACGAGGGAGGATGGAGCGGGAAACGGGGTTCGAACCCGCGACATTCAGCTTGGAAGGCTGACGCTCTACCAACTGAGCTATTCCCGCGGTGGAAGGTAAAACGGGACAGTCATCCCCGAACCTGCCGGGGATTGGTGCCGAGAGAAGGATTCGAACCTCCGTAACGCGATGCGTGGCAGATTTACAGTCTGCTGCCATTAACCACTCGGCCATCTCGGCGTGCTTTCCCGTCGCCCCTCCCGGGGCTTGTCAATTTGGCTTCCCAATGGTCCGGAAAGCCTCCCAAAAGAGTCCCTAACGGGGCTCCATATCAGGCACTCTGCGAGGCAGGGCTTCCCTGACAGGGAATACGAAAGGTATCACGGCACAGCGGGGGTCTCAAGGGAAAACTTCCTCGGGCAACCCGCCGCCGACACTGTCGCCGCGCCGCGCCAGCACCCGGAAGAGGGCCACCGCTGCTGCGGCCGAGACGTTGAGGCTGTCGACGCCGCCGGGCATGGGAATGTGCAGGAGGCCATCGCAGCGCTCGCGGATTTTCAGATGCAACCCCTCGCCCTCGGCACCGAGCACCAGCACCGTGGCACGGTCGAAGGCTTCGGCCAGATAGTTCTGGCTGCCCTCCCCTGCGGCCAGGCCGTAGACCCAGGCCCCAGCCTGCTTCAGGTCGTCCAGGGCCCGGCCCAGGTTCACCACCCGGCAGACCGGCACCCGACCGGCCGTCCCGGCGCTGGCGCGGACCACGGTCTCGTTGATGGCGGCCGAGCGGCGCTCCGGGAGGAGCACGCCATCCACTCCCGCAGCAGCGGCCGAGCGGAGGACCGCTCCCAGGTTGTGGGGGTCCGTGACCCCGTCCAGGGCCAGCACCAGGGCCGCCGCCCCCTTCGCCACCACCCGGGCGGTAATGGCGTCGAACTCGGCATAGGCGAAGGCCCCGCCCTCGCCCAGCACGCCCTGATGGCGCTGCTCCGGGCTGCGCCGGTCCAGGCCCTCCATGGGCTCACGGTGGATGACGACGCCAGCCTCCCGGGCGGCGGCAACCAGCTTGGAGAGACGCCCCCAGGCTGCGGGGGCGATCCAGAGGGTGTGCAGCTCCCCGCGGGCGAGGGCCTCCTCGCAGGCATGGGGGCCAGGGAATCGCATGGGGACTCGCTTTCTAGAAGGTCTTCTTGAACCCGAGGGCCACCAGGTGACCCATGCCCTCGACGCGGAGGCGGGTGCCGACGTTGCGGAAGCCCGCGGAGCTCCAGACGCCGTCCAGCTGGCGGCTGTCCTGGTCCTCACTCTGCCGGAACTGATAGCCCAGGTTCAGCTCACCACCGAAGACCTTGTAGCCCGCGCCCACGGAGAAGCCCGCCGTGCGGCTGCCGCCGAGGAGGGGCTCCGTGCGGGTGGCGTCGATGCTGCGCTGGTCCAGAAAGAGGCCAGCCCGGAGCGTCCAGAACTTGCCAAGCTCAATCTCGGTGGAGGCGCCGGCCCCCAGATGGCCCTTGCCCCGAGGCAGCGGAGAGGGGGAGGTGGCCGTTCCCAGCGCGGTGTGGGCCGTGGCAAAGCCGGGCATCTGCAGGCCGCCGGACGTCCAGGAGAGGTCCGCCTCCCAGGTAACCATGGGGTGGGTCCGGTGGCGCATGCCCACGGTGGTTCGGGAGGGCAGGTCCAGGGTGTCATTGCCTGCGGCTGCCGTAGCGGTTGCCAGCATGGCCGCGGCTCGGGTGACGGTGCCGAGGGGAGCAAGGCTTAGGCCATCGTTGGCGTAGTAGCCCAGGGGTGCGTCCTGGTAGTGGGCCTTGAGGTCCAGATCGCCCTTGAGGCCGGACTGGTGGACAAAGCCCAGGGTCCAGCGGGGGCTGATGGCCCACCGGACGCCCAGGGAGTAGCTAGGCACCACCTTGTTGCCGCTCTCCCCGATGCGCTGCTCCACCAGGCCATCCACCAGACCCGTGGTCGCATTGGGCACGCCCAGGCGCACCACGCTGCTGGAGCCGTAGGACAGGCGGGCCACGCCGAGGCCAACGCCCACGGAGAGGGAAGGGTTCAGGGCCCAGGCGGCCTGAGCTTCCAGGCGCCGGGCCGACAGGTCGAGGCTGTCGCCCAGGTAGCGAGTGGGGGCATCGCCGGGAAGGCGTCCGTGGCGGAGGAAGGGCTCATCCATCTTCAGGCCCAGGGTGAGGGTCGGCGACCGCCGCAGCGCCAGACCGAAAGCACCAACGGTGCGGTTCCGGTCGCTGGTGAAGAAGGTGTTCTGGCTGGACTCCAGGCTCTGCTGGGTGCCGGCCATCTCGAGCCCCACGCTGAGGTAGGCCCCGGACTTCTCCCGCAGGGAGGTGAGGAGGGCAGGATTGGTGGCCGCCGCCTCCAAGCTGTAGCCGTAGGCAACCTGCACCCCGCTGCGGCTGATGCCCACGGGGTCCGTCGCCAGCACGGCCAGGCTCTGGGCCGCCACAGGCAGGGCTCCCGCACCCAGCAGAAGTCCCGCACTGAAGAATCCACGAACCACATGAGCCATGTCGCACTGCCTCCGATGCATTCTGAATGGCCCGAACCGGGAAAGGGTTCACGCCCAAGCTTCCAGCATCGCCAAAAGCGCCCGA
>SESD01001417.1_pt1 | contig 13303 bp, 9 predicted proteins | sample 3171411 | NCBI WGS metagenome assembly SESD01 (sample SAMN06051880, study PRJNA518727) | freshwater metagenome | biome: subpolar coniferous forest; feature: holomictic lake; material: water; isolation source: holomictic Lake 442, 16.5 m depth | place: Canada: near Kenora, Ontario | collected...
TTGTGAATTCAACCCCGGCAGGGTGGCGTGTTGGTAGCAAAAAAAGACTTATATTCCCGTCGTGTCGAGATTTGCTTGTTACAGAGCAAAATGTGTTTTTCAGGTAGTTTATAACTTAAGCGGCATGATGGACTTTACGTATTGCATGGAATTGGCTTTTCGGGAAGCGATCAAGGCTTTTGAACGAAAGGAGGTTCCTGTGGGGGCTGTCGTGCTCGATAGTAGTGGCCATGTTATCGGCAGGGGGTATAACCAGGTGGAAGCGCTTTGTGATGCTACAGCGCATGCAGAGATGATTGCGTTGACCTCGGCCATGGCAACGATCGGCAGCAAGTATCTTAAAGATTGTACTCTTGCCGTTACTCTTGAGCCTTGTCCGATGTGTGCCGGAGCTATCGTTAATGCAAAGGTCGGGAGGGTTATTTTCGGCGCTTACGATCCCAAAATGGGTGCATCAGGTACGGTTATGAATGTGACCGGGTGTCAGCAGCTCAACCATCAGCCGGAAGTCTTCGGCGGCATCATGGAAAACAAATGCCAGAACCTGCTCAAGGATTTTTTTCGGGAACTGCGCCAGAAGAATTGAGAATAAAAATTTTCAATTATCCATTCTCTTTAAGGATATGTTTTAGCGAGCTCGCTAAATGTGAAACAATATCCTGGGCCATGCCACTCCCCGTTGAAGGAGCTTGTATGGTGTCGAGGCTTTCAATGCCAGCTTTTTTCACGGCTTTGCTGATGGTGACCGACAAAATCGGGTTACACTCCCTGATAATCTCTTTCAGCATGAATGAAGCCTCAAACTTGCTTTGCTGCATGACCTCTCTCTTTTCCTCTTCAGTGGAGATCTGGCAGTGGCGTGTCGCGATAATACCGACAAGACAGGTGAGGTAGGTGTTTGTTGATCCTGCCAGAAAGAGATTGAGAAAAAAAGGAGTGAGCAGGTTTCCGCCTGGCAGCAGTGATGAGAGTGTATTGCTGAACGAAGACTGTATAATGGGCTTGATATGCTCTGGAATCTCCTCTTTCTTAAAGTCTGAAAGCGGCAGGCAGTCGTAGACAGTGCGAACAAGGTTTATGAATTCCCTGAGATGCTGCACGCGGTTGTGTATGCAGTAAACATTCCATAACACCTTGAAGTTGTTGAGCAGCGATGTGGTTGTTCCGTAAGAGGTGTTCTGGGCAAAAGCCCCCACAAAAAAGTTTTTCGAGGCAATCTGCCGGGTCATGTTGAGCGAGTCAACATCGAGAAGCTTGAGGTTGGTACGCAGCCACCGCTGGTCTTTTTGACTTTTCGATTGATTCGGGTGCATGGGGTGAACCGGCAATCGCCTGGTCAGATAGCTCACATAGGCCGCCATAAGCTTTGAATTTTCATCTTCAGGCAGCGCCGGGGTTTTAGGAACAGAAAAAAGATTGAACCCGGTATAAAGGGCGGAGAGTATGATGATTGTACTGAACAGAAGAAAAAGTGCACCAGCATAAGGGTGCAGAGAACGGAGAAGTCCAGCGGCCACACTTAACTGGTTAACGACAAAAACAACCACAAGAAGAGTCGCCGCTGCAAGTGTGGTGTAAAGAAACAAGGTTACTTTTTGTTGCATATTCTCAGTGTCTTGTCATGTAACTTCCGGTTCCGGGAGCCTGATGGTGTGGTCGCTGCTGAATTGATAGTCACGGAAAATATCCTCGGCCTTTGGAAGCTGCCACTGTCCGTTTGCAAGACGGTTTGTCGTCTCCTTGAGGCGATAGGTTGTATGACCGCATGTCCAGCAATCGTAATTAGCCATGCCTGTACAAAGACAGGTTTTCTCTTTTACTGCAAGTGGCTCCCCCGTTTTTCGCTCAGCAAGTGCCGCGTAATAAGCATCAATGTAGGTACACTTGCCGCCGTTTTCAAGCAGGTAACCAAGTCCCTCACAGTTTGGTTTTATAGCATAACGCAGAGTGGGCGATTCGGTGAGCATCCGCATGGGATAGCCTGTGGTAGAGGCCATATTGACGACGATATCTTCCTCTCTTGCGTTGATATAATGCTGTTTGACGTTGGCAGGCAGACCAGCCTCCTTGCTGATGGTAAAGCGGGTTGCAACCTGTACGGCTCCAGCTCCCATACGAAGATAGTCGACCGCATCAGTTCCCGTAAAAATACCTCCCGCCGGGATGACAGGAATGTTCAGTGCCTCTTTTTTCAGAAAAGCGAGTACTTCGGTAAAAATTGTTTTAAGATCGAAAGTGTGCCAGTCTTCTGGTCCAAAACCGAGATGTCCTCCGGCAAGTGGTCCCTCAACAATAATGTAGTCCGGCAATCTGTTCAGTCGTGTTGCGCGTTTCAGGAAGATGGAAAGTGCTCTGACCGAGGAGATGATAATGCCTATTTTCACATCCCTGAACCGTGGGTGATCCTGAATAAGATCAAGCGTCCGCAGATTGAGCCCGGCAGCAAGAGTCAATCCGTCAATGCCGGCATCCATTGCTGCGGTAAGCCTGACCTTCAGTGTCGGGATACTGTTGTTCATGGTCAATTTTTCCATGCAGTTCAGAAAAATAGCTCCGTTTCCCGTTTTCTGGGAGATGGTGTACTCGATATACTTTTTTTGTGCTTCAGCAAGCTCTTCAAGATCAAACAGTACTGCAGATTTGTCGGGATTGTTGCTGTATTGGAGGTATTTTTTCCTTTTCCGGCTTACAAACGTCGTTTTCAATAACCTGTCGCAGACATAGGTGACCAAGGCATCGGAAATATGGCCTATTCCACCGAGTTTTTCCGCCGCCAAAGCGAGTTCGGTTGTTGAAATATTGACACCCATGCCACCAATAATGATGGGGACATATTCTTTTGCGCCCAACTGTAACCTGAAATTGTCTACGTTCATTGTTGTTTTTATCAGTATAAGAGCATTTACAGATCATCATTACCACTGAGAACAGGGGGGAAGGGTATACTCCTGGCTGCCCGCATCCTGCGCCAAAAATTACCTAAGATATCATATTTCGATTTATAAATCTACAGACAATTCTTGGAAAAACCCCTCCTTTTTAACTATTCGCTTTATTCTTAAGTAAACTTTCACACTCTTGAGTGGATGAAGTTTGAGAAAAGGTGCAGAGAATATTAAATTGCGGGCCAAACAAGGGGGAAGGAAAAATCCCTGAATAATAAATTTCTTGAAAATGGGGACGGCACTATGATAAAACTTGTCTTATTGCGGCATGGAGAGAGTCAGTGGAACCGTGAAAACCGCTTTACCGGATGGTACGATATTGATCTGACTGAGCAGGGCAGAAAAGAGGCCGCAAGCGCAGGTCAATTACTCAGAGAGGGAGGATTTGTTTTCGATCTGGCCTATACCTCTGTTTTGAAACGAGCTATCAGGACGCTCTGGAGTGTTCTTGATGAAATGGATCTGATGTGGATTCCTGTGTTCAAGAGTTGGCGACTGAACGAACGCCATTATGGTGCACTGCAGGGGCTCAACAAGTCAGAGACCTCGCAGAAATATGGTGAGGAGCAGGTACTGGTCTGGCGGAGAAGTTATGATACACCACCCCCTGCACTGGAGAAAGGTGATGAGCGCTATCCTGGCTCTGATCCCCGTTATGCCTCTCTTGCTGACTCAGAGGTGCCTTTGAGTGAATGTCTCAAGGATACCGTGGAGCGTTTTTTACCAATATGGCATGAGACGATAGCGCCTGAAATTCGTAAAGGAAAGAAGGTTATTATTGCCGCTCATGGAAACTCCCTGCGCGCGCTGGTAAAGTATCTTGACAACATATCAGAGGAGGATATTGTCGGTGTTAATATTCCTACCGGTATTCCGTTGGTCTATGAGCTTGATGATGACCTCAAGGCGTTGAAAAGCTATTATCTCGGTGATCAGGATGCCTTGAAAAAGGCTGTTGATGCGGTTGCCAGCCAGGGGAAAGCATAGTTTGTCGGGTATTTTTGATTCAGGGTATATTGCTGAAAAACATTTATACTCTGCGTCAGTATCCGTCGGTTGCTTTTTTTTTGAAACTGTTTGAAAAGTTGTGCCTGAAAATATGAACGTTATGTTAAAAACGGGACTCTATGATCCTCAGTTTGAGCATGATGCTTGCGGTGTAGGGTTTGTTGCCCATATCAAAGGCGTCAAGTCCCATGAAATTGTAGAGCAGGGTTTACGAATCAATGAAAACCTGAAACATCGCGGAGCGAGCGGATGTGAAAAAAATACCGGTGACGGAGCAGGAATTCTTCTTCAGGTACCACACAAGTTCCTGCGCAAGGTCTGTTCTGAAATTAATATTGAACTTCCCCTCGACAACCGGTACGGTGTGGGGATGCTCTTTCTGCCGCCAGACATTTCCCAGAGGCGTGCTATTGAGGACATTTGCCGTCAACTGATCCATGCTGAGGGCCAGAAGTTTCTCGGGTTTAGAAGAGTTCCGACCTGCAATGATTCTCTTGGCGATACAGCCCTTTCACAGGAGCCGGTAGTCAAACAACTTTTTGTCGGATGGGGCAAGGATACTGTTTCGGAACTTGAATTTGAACGAAAGCTCTATATCATCCGCCGTCGCATCACCAAAAGAGTGAAGTATACCGCAGGCCTTCTTGGCAGCAGCTATTTTTATATTTCAAGTCTTTCTGGCAGAACTATTGTCTATAAAGGCATGCTTCTTCCAGAGCAAGTAGGGCTGTTTTATCCTGAACTGCATGATCCCGACATGGAAAGTGCTATTGCCATGGTTCACTCCCGTTTCAGCACCAATACTTTTCCGAGCTGGGACAGGGCGCATCCCTACCGCTTTTTGAGTCATAATGGAGAGATCAATACGCTCAAGGGCAACGTCAACTGGATGAAAGCGAGGGAGAAAAATATTGAGTCGAAGGTGTTCGGCAATGCACTTGAAAATATCAAACCGGTGATTCTGGAGGATGGCAGCGATTCGGCTATTCTCGACAATGCCTTTGAGTTTCTTGTGCTTTCAGGCCGCTCGATGGCTCATGCAGCCATGATGATTATTCCGGAACCGTGGTCAGGCAATGATGCGATTTCTCCGGAGAAAAAAGCGTTCTACGAGTATCACAGTTGTCTCATGGAGCCATGGGACGGCCCGGCGTCAGTAACTTTTACGGATGGAGTGCAGATCGGCGCTGTTCTTGACCGCAATGGGCTTCGCCCATCACGCTATTACATTACCAAAGATGACCTTGTCATCATGGCTTCAGAGGTAGGTGTGCTTGATATTGCACCAGAACGGATTCTCAAAAAAGACCGTCTGCAGCCGGGTCGCATGTTTCTGGTCGATACAGCCCAGGGGCGCATTATTTCCGATGAAGAGATCAAGCAAACCATTGCCGCTGAACAACCTTATGGCGAATGGATTGAGCGGAACATTCTTGATCTGGAGGCGTTGGCCGATCATCCGCAGATGAAAAATCCTGATGAAGACAAGTACAGTCTGACCGCTCGTCAGAAGGTGTTTGGCTATACCCAGGAAGATATCAGCCTTCAGATAAAAATTATGAGCGAAAAAGGGGTAGAGCAGGTCGGCTCTATGGGCAATGACACTCCTCTTGCGGCCTTCTCTAACAAACCGAAGCTGCTCTACGATTATTTCAAGCAGCTTTTTGCACAGGTAACCAATCCACCGATTGATTCGATCCGCGAGGAGCTGATAACCTCCACTACAGTCATGCTTGGTACAGAGGGAGAGTTGCTGGAGCCCTCAGAGGTAAATTGTCGCCGCATTCGCTTGCCGCATCCGATCTTGACGAATCAGGCTCTTGAAAAGATTCGCGGAATTGACAAGCCCGGTTTCAGAGCGGTAACACTTCCTATATTTTACGCTGTGGCTCAAGGGGGCAAGGGCATTGAAGTTGCCATGCAGGATCTGTATCGCCAGTCCGAACAGGCGGCGAGCAAAGGAGTCAATATCATTATTCTTTCCGACAAGGGAGAGCTTGAGAGTGATCGAGCCCCTATTCCTGCCCTGCTTGCTGTTTCCGGACTGCACAATTTTCTCATCAATGCCGGTATCAGAACAAAGGTTGGTCTGGTGCTTGAATCAGCCGAGCCGCGAACGGTACACCATTTTGCCATGCTCATCAGTTATGGTGTTGGCGCAGTGAATCCCTATATGGCGTTTGAAACTATCCGTTCGCTTGTTTCTTCTGGCCATATAAAACTGGAGGAAAAGATTGCCGTCAAGAACTATGTCAAGGCCGCTGTTAAAGGTGTGGTGAAGACTATGGCAAAAATGGGGATTTCAACCATTCAAAGCTACCGTGGAGCCCAGATTTTTGAGGCGGTTGGTCTTAATACCCAGCTTGTTGATGCCTATTTTACCCGTACACCGACCCGTATTGAAGGTATTGGCCTTGATATTGTTGCTGAAGAGGTACACCGACGTCATGAAACAGTTTTCCCGCCTACAGGAAACAAGGTTGATCGTGGCCTTGACGCTGGCGGTGAACGCAAATGGCGCCATAACGGCGAATACCATCTTTTCAGCCCTGAAGCGATCCATTTTTTGCAGCACTCCTGCAGAACAGCAAATTATGATCTGTTTAAAAAATACGAAAACCTCATTGACGACCAGAGCGAGCATCTTTGCACTATCCGTGGTTTGATGGATATCAAATTCAGCGATCAGGCGGTGCCGATAGAGGAGGTTGAGCCGGTTGAGGCAATCCTGAAACGGTTCAAGACCGGTGCCATGTCCTACGGATCTATCAGTCAGGAGGCCCACGAAACTCTTGCCATTGCCATGAACAGGCTTGGGGGAAGGAGTAATACCGGTGAAGGCGGCGAAGATCCGGCGCGCTTTATCAAGGATGCCAATGGCGATTCAAGGATGTCGGCAATTAAACAGGTCGCTTCAGGAAGGTTCGGAGTTACCAGCGAATATCTTGCCAGTGCCAATGAGATACAGATCAAGATGGCGCAAGGCGCTAAACCTGGAGAAGGGGGACAGCTTCCGGGCTCAAAGGTCTATCCCTGGGTTGCAAAAGTGCGTCACTCAACGCCCGGTGTCGGCCTTATTTCACCGCCGCCCCATCACGATATCTATTCGATTGAGGATCTGGCGCAGCTTATCCATGATCTGAAAAATGCTAATTCCAGCGCACGTATCAACGTCAAGCTGGTTTCTACGGTTGGAGTGGGTACGATCGCTGCCGGTGTGGCCAAAGCTCATGCGGATGTCGTGCTTATCAGTGGCCATGATGGCGGAACAGGCGCATCGCCCGTTTCAAGCATCATGCATGCGGGTATGCCGTGGGAGCTTGGCCTGGCAGAAGTGCACCAGACACTCATGCTGAACAACCTGCGCAGCCGTATCGTTGTCGAGGCAGATGGCCAGATGAAAACAGCGAGAGATATCGTTATTGCTGCCATGCTTGGCGCTGAGGAGTTCGGTTTTGCCACGACAACCCTTGTGGTGATGGGATGCATCATGATGCGCTGCTGCCAGGACGATTCCTGTCCGGTTGGTGTCGCAACCCAGAACCCTGAACTGCGCAAGAATTTCAGGGGCAAGCCGGAACATGTAGAAAACTTCATGCGCTTTCTTGCAGAGGGCGTTCGTGAGTATATGTCGCGCCTTGGTGTTCGCAACCTCAACGAGCTTGTCGGACGGACCGAACTGCTCAGTATGAAGAAATCTGTCCATCACTGGAAAGCACAGGGAATCGATCTTTCCAAGATTCTCCACCAGGCAGAGGTTGGAGAGAATGAAACACGCTATTGCACCATCAAGCAGGAGCACGGTCTTGACGATAGCCTTGACCGTACGACATTGCTCTCTCTCTGCAAGCCAGCGATTCAGAACAAGGAAAAAATTTTCACCACTCTTCCCATCAGAAATACCAACAGGGTCGTTGGTACCATTGTTGGTTATGAAGTGACCAAAGCGCATGGTGCCAAAGGATTGCCGGACGATACGATACACCTGAAATTTATCGGCTCCGCCGGTCAAAGCTTTGGAGCATTTATTCCTCAGGGGATGACTCTTGAACTTGAAGGTGATGCTAATGACTATGTCGGCAAGGGACTTTCCGGAGGACGGATTATTGTGTATCAGTCCAAAGGCTCCTCTTTTGTGCCGGAAGAGAACATCATCATCGGCAATGTTGGCTTTTATGGAGCAACCTCTGGAGAGGCCTTTATAAGGGGGATGGCTGGAGAGCGCTTTTGTGTGCGCAACAGCGGTATGCTGGCTGTGGTTGAGGCTATTGGCGATCATGGTTGTGAATACATGACAGGCGGAATCGTTGTCATTCTCGGTAAAACAGGCAGGAACTTTGCTGCTGGTATGTCGGGCGGTGTGGCTTATGTGTACGATGTTGATGGTACCCTGGTCAATAATTGCAACCATGATATGGTGGCTCTCTCTTCAATTGATGATCCGATAGAGCGAGCAGAACTTCAGTCCATGATTAAACGGCATGTCGGCTATACCGGAAGTGACCTTGGGCAATCAATTCTTGATGACAGGGATGCTTTTCTCAAGCGATTTGTTAAAGTCATGCCGCATGATTACCGCCGTGCTCTTGAGGCCATGAAAGAGGTCGAGGCTGCAGGGCTCAGCGGAGACGAAGCGGTTATGGCGGCATTTCATAAAAATATTCACGACCCGGCAAGAGTTTCAGGGAATTGATACCGGAAAAGATTAAACTATTGATATGGGCAAAGTTAAAGGTTTCATGGAGTATCAGAGAGCATTGCCTGCCGACAGAGAGCCTCTGGAGAGAATAAAAGACTGGCAGGAGTTTCACAAGGAAATGGCTCCTGCGGAGTTACAAAAGCAGGGAGCCCGTTGTATGGATTGCGGGACACCGTACTGTCATACCGGCTTCATGCTGAGCGGTATGACGAGTGGTTGCCCAATCCACAATCTTGTTCCCGAGTGGAACGATTATATCTATAACGGATTTTGGCGCGAGGCCTACGATCGGCTTATAAAAACCAACAATTTTCCGGAATTTACAGGGAGGGTTTGTCCCGCTCCGTGCGAAGGTTCCTGTGTGCTCGGCATTATTGAACTGCCGGTTACCATCAAGAACATCGAGTGTTCGATTATCGAGCATGCGTTTGCTGAAGGGTGGGTTGAACCGAAAAAAATTCTCCACAGAACAGGAAAACGGGTAGCAGTTGTGGGGTCAGGCCCTGCGGGGCTTGCCTGTGCTGACCAGCTTAATAAAGCAGGTCATAGCGTGACCGTGTTTGAGCGGGATAATCGTTTCGGAGGCCTTATGATGTATGGTATTCCGAACATGAAGCTCGACAAAAAGCTTGTGGTAGAGCGCCGTATTGATCTGATGAAGCAAGAGGGAATCAATTTCGTGGAGAGTACGGAGGTTGGCAGAGACTATCCGGCAGACAAGCTCCTTGAAGAGTTTGATGCTGTTGTGCTTTGTACAGGTGCCACAAAACCTCGTAACCTTGCAGAAGAGGGGCGTGAATTACAGGGCATCCATTTTGCCATGGACTTTCTCCGTTCCAGTACGAAAGCCATGCTTGACGAAAGTGCCCCGGTTTTATCAGCTTTCGACAAAAATGTTGTTGTTATTGGCGGCGGCGACACCGGTACAGACTGTGTCGCGACGTCACTGCGCCAGGGGTGCAAAAGTGTTCTGCAGCTTGAAATTATGCCGAAACCGCATCTCGATCGCCAGCTTGATAATCCCTGGCCCGAATGGCCAAAAACCTTCAAGGTGGACTATGGGCAGGAAGAAGCTGCGTTTATGCAGGGAGATGATCCGAGAAAATACTCTATGATGACCAAAAAGTTTCTTGCTGACGAAAAAGGTGCACTGCAAGCGGTCGAGGTCTCAAGAGTGGAATGGGTAAGAGACAATGGTCATTTTGCGCCGCAACCTGTTGCTGGCACGGAGCAGATTATTCCGGCAGAGCTTGTGTTGCTTGCCATGGGGTTTATCGGCCCGGAGGAGCATCTGCTGCAGCAGCTTCAGGTGCTCCAGGACGAGCGATCAAACATTAAGGCGACAGACAAAACATATCACACCAATCGGGAAAGAATTTTTGCTGCAGGTGATGCCCGCCGAGGTCAGAGCCTCGTAGTCTGGGCAATTCTTGAGGGCAGATCTGCTGCGCGTGAGTGCGACCGCTTTCTGATGGGCAACACCAGTCTTCCGTAAACAATTACTTAACCAGGGCGGAGTTATGGAACAGCAAAAACTCAGGGAACTTCTTGATACGCTTCACCAGGAGCTTGAACAGGTAGAATCCATTGACGAAACCACTGAAGTTGTTCTGTCGAATCTCAGGGCGGATATGCAGAGATTACTGGACGAAAAAGCTGGCAGCACTATCCACGAGGACGAGTCGCTTGTGGAGCGCATGAACGATGCCCTCGACCACTTTGAGACCGATCATCCCAAACTGAGCCTGACCATTCAGCATATCCTGGACAGTCTGGCAAAGATGGGATTTTAGGTATAATCTTATTAATCTGACGAAAAGCATGTTTGTTTCATGACGAGAGAACGAGAACCGGGAAGAGGGAAAACAAGAGGTGACAACGGCACTAATGATCAGGTATACTGCTCATTTTGCGGTAGAAGTGCCCAGGAGGTCAACAGCATGATTGCTGGCCCTAAAGCATTTATATGCGATCGCTGTATTAAAACATCATACGAAATCCTGCGTAAAGAGGTCAATGCACTGCCGCCTGCAGAAAAGGTTCAGGAGAAGCCGTTTCAGCCCCGTCTTGCCAGTCCCAAAGCTATCATGGATTCTCTTGACCAGTATGTTGTTGGGCAGGAGATAGCCAAAAAGTCACTGTCGGTAGCGGTCTACAACCATTACAAGAGGATTGATTCGCAGGAATTGAAGGATGCAGATGATGATGTTGTTATTGAAAAAAGCAATATTCTGCTCATCGGGCCGACCGGTACAGGAAAAACCCTTCTTGCACAGACGCTTGCCAATTTGCTTGAGGTACCTTTTTCAATCGTTGATGCCACCTCGCTGACCGAAGCGGGATATGTTGGTGATGACGTTGAAACCATTCTTGCCCGATTGCTCCATGCTTCCGATTTCAATCTGGAACGGGCGGAGCGGGGCATTATCTATGTTGATGAGATCGATAAAATTGCCCGAAAATCGGCTAACGTCTCCATTACCCGCGACGTTTCCGGAGAAGGAGTCCAGCAGGCTCTGCTGAAGATTCTTGAAGGAGCGGTAGTCGGTGTTCCGCCAAAAGGGGGCCGCAAACATCCTGAACAGCAACTGATTAACATTAACACCAAGAACATACTCTTTATATGCGGAGGAGCGTTCGAGGGTCTCGACAAGCTTATTGCAAAAAGAGTCTCTAAATCCTCGATGGGCTTTGGTGCAAAGGTCAAAACAACCCATACCGGTTATGACCCCGAGATACTCAAGCTTGTCATCCAGGATGATCTGCACGACTACGGTCTTATTCCTGAATTTATCGGTCGACTTCCCGTGATTTCGACTCTTGAAATGCTCGACGAAAAGGCTTTGCGCAACATCCTTGTTGAGCCTAAAAATGCCATTACCAAGCAGTACAAAAAGCTGTTTGAAATGGACGGTGTGGAGCTTGAATTTACCGAAGAGGCACTTGACAAGGTGGTCAAAATTGCCATTGAACGAGGAACAGGAGCCAGAGCCTTGCGTTCAGTGCTTGAAAACGTGATGATTGATATCATGTTTGATATCCCGACGATGAAAAACACTCACAAATGTCGCATTACGGCTGATACCATAGAGAACAAAGCTCTGCCGGAATATTCTTCCGGTGAGGGGAAAAAGAAAAAAATTGCATAATGCGCTGAATCAGCGTTCATGCGTTTTGTGTTTTATCATTGAAAGCCTATATTAAAGCCCTTTTCACGCAAGGGCGATTAGCTCAGTTGGTTAGAGCGCTACATTGACACTGTAGAGGTCAGAAGTTCGAATCTTCTATCGCCCACATTCCGCATCAAAGCCTGCAAGCAATCACTTGCAGGCTTTTTTGTTTCCCCTTATAGCACCCAAAATCACTTCATTTTTATCGTTTTTGATCGTTGTTGAGCCTTTTTTATATTGTTTTTGTTACGCCATTGCCACGCGAAAATGTACCTCTAATCTCATGGGGGCTATTATGAGACTTGTTTTAAGACATCGGGTTATGACTGGCAGGCAGCAGCCAGGTTGCCATTCATTCTATCTTGAGATTTATCATAATGGGAAGCGCTCATATGAGCCTCTGGATATTGTTGCGAATCCAAAAGACAAGGCCAATTACCGAGAGGCTGTCCAATTCTGTCAGGATATTATGGCCAAGCGCCAGCTTGAGCTGAAGGGGGATTGTCCACCGGTTTGAAAATATCACCGGCAGAGTATGACAGCGGTGATTTCCTCTCCTATTGCGGGCAGCTCGCCGATAAAACGTTGAATAAAAATACCCGGCAAAACTGGAAGGATGCCATTAAGAGTCTAGCCCGATTTGCTCCCGATGGTATCAGATTCAGAGATCTGAGTCATCAGTGGCTGGAGGCTTATCAGGGCTATCTTCTCAACGCACATGCACAGAATACTGCTCGCACCTATTCGACCAAAATCCGGCAGGCCATTTCAAAAGCTGAGCAGGATGGATATGTTGTCGATAATCCGAACAGGATGGTTCCACAGATTCCGGAACATGAAGGAGAAATTAAATACCTTTACTTTGAAGAAATCATGCTTCTGGCCAAGACGCCGCACCGACATCTTGGGCGTAGAGCTGCTTTTTTGTTCAACTGCTTTGTTCCCGTTCGCTCCGGTGACCTTGTCAATATGAATGAATCGAATATAAGACCGGACGGCGTCGGCGGTTTCGAGGTCTATTTCCGCCAGGCAAAAAAACAGCGGATAGAGTCTATTCCTGTTTCTGAACAGGGTATGATCTATCTTTGGGAGGCTCGGGAGCTTGTAAAGAAGATGCTCGGGAGAGAACTTAACGCAGACGACAAGATATTCAATGTGGGACATAAAAAATGGTATGGCGGCATGTTGAAAGTCTGGGCACAGCGTGCTTTCGAGCTTTATGGGCATGAACTGTCGCATGAAATCCGCAACCATTTCAGTTGGGCATGCAAGGACATCTCCCTTCACTGGGAAGGCATACCGGTGCAACGATGTTGTTGAACGCAGGGGCAGACCTTGACGCTGTAGGCGATATTCAGTTATAAGTTGGTATAAACGAGCCACACTTATCATGGATTTCAAGGAGGGTGGCTCATCTTATAAAAGGGTGCGATAGCTGCTACAATCTCCAAATGCTAAATCACTAAACATTAAGAGTTTTG
>SESD01001419.1_pt1 | contig 13293 bp, 15 predicted proteins | sample 3171411 | NCBI WGS metagenome assembly SESD01 (sample SAMN06051880, study PRJNA518727) | freshwater metagenome | biome: subpolar coniferous forest; feature: holomictic lake; material: water; isolation source: holomictic Lake 442, 16.5 m depth | place: Canada: near Kenora, Ontario | collected...
TATCCGTGCCATTGATCGCAACGCCAATCCGCTCCTTGTCATGGCCTCTTTCACGGCCAACATCAAGGCCTTACTTCTGAACAGTTCATCGCAGTTCTTGACACGTTAGGCTAAAAATCACCGCATATCTTCAGACATTACATGGAACTGTCTTTTATTAGTAGTACTACGGATTACAATTTGGAATAAGAAAAAAGAAATGATAACTTTTGCGTGTGTATCCTGCTCAACTCAAAATAATATATATTTACCGGTTTTGATGGCGTACTTTTGAAGAATGATACTGTTGATGGTGGTGGAAAAAGGCAGTTTCAAATACCCGACATATTGCCAGCATATTAATTCGGATATTAACTGACATTCAATCCACGACAAAGCAGCTCATAGAATCCATTATAACAAGCTCAAAAGATGTTTATTAATAAAGATTTGCTCGAATTTTTTGGCTCCATGATGGAGATAAAAAAACAGAAGCGTGATATTTTCAATTCTCTGGCTGCTGATGTTGATGATTCAGACATTAAAGAGACTTTGCTTCGCATAGGTATGGATGAGCAACGGCACGTTGATCATCTTCAGCAAAGTATTGATCTTGTTAACGGAGTGGAATACCTCGGTACCACCAGCTCTGCTCAACCGGCCATCATGCAAACTGCTTTGCAAGCACCGGACAACGAAGAACAGCAACCTGTAAAAGAGGTTACGCAAATTCTTGAGCTTGTTGACGAAATACCGAATCATGATACAATCGCTCATTTCCTGCCTGTTATTGCGCAAACTATTTTACCACGCACAGACAAGGATGAGCAGCAAGATGTCGATCAGCTTTATCCGATGATTACGCCTGTTAACGATGTTCAGACTCCCGATTCGATCACTCATCTTCAATCTATCACTTCGCAAACCGTTCACAGTATGAATACGTTTAAGCATCCACTAGGAGAGGTCTTTGGTTTTACGGCAACAGACCAGTCACCGAAGGCACAACGGTACCGTTCGCACCGCCACTGTCCTTTCAATAACAAGGTTCCTAACTGTACCAACGACCAGTTAAAAAATCCCCTGGGAGTATGCAGTGTTTTACACAACGACAAACCGGTCATCACCTGTCCTGTCCGGTTTCGTGAAGACTGGATGATTACCGACGATGCCGCCGACTTCTTTTTTGAAGAGGGGACGCGCTGGAGTTCATTAACAGAGGTTCACCTGAATGACGCCAATGGAAAATCAGCAGGAAACATTGATGTTATGCTTGTCGCCTACGATGAGCAAGGCAAAATCATAGACTTCGGTGCGGTGGAGGTTCACGCCGCATACGTTTCCGGAAATTTACGCGAGCCTTTCGAATCTTATATGCAAGATCCAAAGTCTAATGCGTTAATGGACTGGACCGCACAACCGAACTATCCGCATCCGGATTTTCTTTCTGCAGCAAGAAAAAGTCTTGTACCGCAACTCTTGTTTAAAGGCGGAATTTTGCATTCATGGAACAAGAAAATAGCTGTGGCTATTGATAAAAGCTTGTTCGACACTCTTCCCGCGTTGAATCGCGTTGAAAAAGAGGACGCTGATATCGCCTGGTTTATTTACAATCTTGAACTGATAACTGAAGGAGATAAAGAACGCTATCAGCTTAAAAAAGTGGATGTTGTATACACGCAATTCCAATCGACACTGTCGTCCATCACAGCAATCTCTGCAAGTAATGTTGAGGATTTTGTAAAATTTATTCCCGAACTTGACAGTTAATAAAAAAAGTTTTTCGCAGAACCATTATCCCACCAGTACCACGTAAAAAAGTTTATCGAAGTTTTTTTATGCCGTACTGGGGAGATGTGATTGGCATTCCCCCCTCAAGCTGATGATACCAGCACTTTTTTCGATCGGTATAGAATAGTGCAACCGAACAAAGAACTTTTATCGGGAAAAGATAGTTACCAACACATTACGCTGTTGTTTTACGCAAAGCAATGGCAGGGCTTTACGCAAGTTGTTTTACTCCAACTATATAACTATAACAAAAGGAACTTATTATGTCAGAAGAGCAAGCAAAAAAGTTTATCGAACAACTGGAAAAGGATGTTGATCTCAAGGAGCGCTTGACTACATTCATTTCGGATGAAGGGTTTTCATGTACATTAGGCGAGATCAGAAAGGTAGAATGGAATTTGATGATGAGCCATTATACAGCCGGGCTCCCTGCATCTGAGCACTGGGAAAGATGAATTGAAGTCAATGTTTACTTATTTCATTGTACTACCTCGATGTCGCAGAAAATCTTGTTGATAGAGTCTCGGGGGGTTGTATGATTGCGTGCCAGTTTTACACAACTCCCCGAGGTTTGTTATGCCATTATTAACCGGCTAATTCTGGAATAAATCTGACAAAATCTCCAACATTGCCAGGAGAAATCGCCGTTAAAGCAGAAAGTGCAGGAATGAATTGCGTATATACAACATCAACTTTTTTAAGCTGATAGCGTTCTTTACCGCCATCATTTATCAGTTCAAGATCATAAATAAGCCATGCAATATCAGCGTCCTCTTTTTCAACTCGATTCAACGAAGGGAGAGTGTCGAACAAGCTTTTATCAATAGCCACCGCCATTTTCTTGTTCCATGAATGCAAAATTCTGCCTTTAAACAAGAGCTGCGGAACAAGACTGTTCCTTGCCGCAGAAAGAAAATCCGGCTGCGAATAGTTCGGTTGCGTAGTCCAGTCCATTAAATAATTAGAGGCTGGATCTTGCATGTAATACTCAAAGGGCTCACGTAAATTTCCGGTAATGCCTGCGGCATGAACTTCCAGTGCTCCAAAGTCAATCATTTTGCCTCGCTCATCATAAGCAACAAGCATAACATCAATATTTCCGGCTGATTTCCCGCCAGCATCAGTCAGATTAACCTCTGTTAATGAACTCCAGCGAATGCCCTCTTCAAAAAAGAAAGCCGCGGCATCGTCAGTAATCATCCAGTCTTCACGAAGCCGGACAGGACAGGTAATGACCGGTTTATTATGGGATAAAACACTGCAGACTCCGAGAGGATTCTTGCTCTGTTCATTGGTACAGTTAGGTACCTTGTTATTGAATGGACAGTGGCGGTGCGACCGGTAACGTTGTGCCTTCGGTGACTGGTCAGTTGTCGTAAAACCAAAAACCTCCCCTAATGGATGCTTAAGCATATTCATAGTATGAACAGTTTGCAAGGTGGTAGATAGAAAATGAGGGGCAGAGTCTTGATCTGGAACCTCTTCAACTTGCTCGGGACTTTGCTGAATCTGATCAACGCTTGGCTCCGCACCCAAGCCTGTGATCGTCAAAGCTTCAATGCCCGTATCAGCAACATTAGCAACATCAGCAATGAGCGTCGTGAGAATATTACTCTTCTGTTTTTTAGTTTCTGTCATGGGTCCAAAGAATCCACGCAACTTTTTATTAAAAGACATTTTTTCCGCTCTTTACAATAGATTCAATAAGCTGCTTAGTCGTGGACTTATGGCCTTCCAGATCCGAATTCAACTCTTGAAGCATGCGCAGTATCTCACCCTGAACATCCTTTCCAAGTGTTGAATATCTCAGAACATGCTGAATATGGTTCGAGTAAATAGCAATAACAGACTCTTCGCTTTGCTCGATAGCACTGATCTTTTTAAGTAATTCTTTTTTTTCAATCATTGTAGCATATTTTTTGCGAAAGCGTATGGCCAAAAGCAAGGATTCTTGTCTAGCAGGCTAGCGAAAAAATTTATCATTTCTTTTTCCTTATTCCAAATAGCAATTGACTATTTCCTGTAAAATCCCGTTAACGACAGAAGAGATAAGGGATCGCTCTCCTTTGCCCAACTCCTTCTTGTGCATTTCAACCTGAAGAAAGAGGGCCTGTTGTTGAATCAAGCCAGTCAAGGTAGCCGGGCAATCCGTCAGTTACAGGCAATTTGATGATTTCGGGCACATCGTAAGGGTGATACTCTTCAATATAGACTTCAAGGTCACTGTAACGGGCCTCTGTAGTTTTGATATACAGTGCAACTTCCTTCTCTTTCAGCAACGCCCCTTCCCATAGAAAAAAGCTCCGGATATCGGCCATCTGGATACAGGCGGCAAGATGATTGTCAAGAATGCCTTCCGCAAGCTTTTCGGCTGTTTCCCGATCTGGAGCAGTGGTCATAACCATGCAATAGCTGCTTTTCATACTCTCATTCTGATAACATTACAACTCAATAAGCTCTTTGCTGAATTGCTGCAAGGGAGTCGCGCCATGCCGGGCCATCACTACCGTATCCTCAATGCGTACACCGAATTTGCCTGGCAGATAAATGCCTGGTTCAATAGTAAATACCATGTGCTCCTGCAACTCGTACTCTCCTTTCAGGCTGATCCGGGGCTCCTCATGCACATCGAGGCCAACACCGTGACCGAGACCGTGGCCAAACTCATCAGCATAGCCATGAGCAGCAATGAAACGGCGAACCTTCGCGTCAAGTTCTTTTGCCATCATACCACACCGAGCCGATGCAATACCAAGCTGCTGCGCCTCCTGCACAATACGGTAGACCTGGCGAGCTTCACCTGAAACATGGCCGAGCGCAACCGTTCGCGTCTGGTCGGACGCATACCCTTCATAGACACACCCAATATCGATCACAATCAGTTCACCCGCTTTGAACCGGGCTTTTGACGGAGTTGCATGAGGCATGGCTGAACGCTCTCCTCCTGCCACAATGGGATCAAAAGAGTCTTTTTCTGCACCAAGTTTTTTTTGCTGATACGTGATCTCCGCAGCAATATCAAGCTCAGTCACTGATGGCGAGATCAAGGGAAGAACTTTTTCAAGCACAAGTTCGCTGATTTCTGCTGCACGCCGCATCTTTGCAAGCTCAATCTCATTCTTCAGCATTCTGAACTCATCAAAAAATGAGTCTACAGGTATTACACGCTGTTTTCCAAGAACCTGTTCGATAAGCTTTGTTGCCTCGCGCCAGGTGACATTATCAGACTGAAGTGCAACGGTTTCTCCGAGAGGATAACGCCCGGAACCAAGCTCAGCAGCAAACCCGTCAGAGGCAATAACTGTTTCAGCCACCGACACCTCGCCAGCGGCCTGCTCTTTGTAGCGAAAATCAGTAAACAGCCAGCTTTTTTCCCTTGTAATCAGTAACCTCGCACTTGAACCGCTGAAGCCAGTCAGCCACCGGATAGCAGAACGATCGGTCACTATAGTTGCATCTATAGCCCGACACATCATTTTTCTCAAAACCATCCGCAAAGCCTCTTCCCTGCACAATATTATCTGCTTGTTATCCATTAGATTCATACACTCTGATTGATATAAATATCCGTATCGTCCCATACTGCCACGCTCAAAAGGCAATCAATCCTCATTATTTATTTACATTTACATCTATCCTTGGATACTATCAAGATTTACACAATTTGCAATCATTTGCCAACCTATCAGCGTCATGCCACAAAAAAAATTACTTCAAAAGCTGCTTGCAGGAGAACATTTTTCACAAAAAGAGATGATGTTCTGCATGAACAGCATTATGGATGGCCTTTTTTCCGAGATTGTCATAGCCGCAATACTTGCTCTCCTGCAAAAAAAAGGAGTGACTTCAGCGGAAGCCACAGGCGCATACTTCAGCCTGATAGAAAAAGCCAACATTATCGCACTTGATGATGATGCCGTTGATACCTGTGGTACCGGTGGGGATCATGCCGGTACTTTTAATATTTCAACAACCGCATCAATTATAGCAAACAGTGCTGGCGTCCTTATAGCCAAACATGGAAACCGTTCGGTAACAAGCAGTTGCGGAAGTGCGGATGTTCTTGAAGCTCTCGGCTTTACTATCGATCTTCCGCCCGAAGCAACAAAAGAGCTGTTTCAGCAGACTGGATTTGCCTTTCTGTTTGCTCCCCTGTACCATCCGTCCATGAAAAGAGTTGCCCATATTCGCAGGGAACTGGGCATCAGAACAATATTCAACATTCTCGGTCCTCTGATCAATCCTGCACGGGCAAAAAGGCAGCTTGTGGGTGTTTTCAACCGGGAACTTATGGAACTCTATGCAGAAGTGCTGGTACAGACAGGAGCCCGCCATGCCCTGATTGTTCATTCAATGACTGAAGAGGGGATAGCTCTTGACGAGCCAAGCCTCAACGGGCCGACACATATTATCGAAATTTTGAATGGAGATGTAACCCGTCACACCTTGTATCCTGAAGAATTTGGACTAACAAGGCGCGCACTGTCGGAAATCCAGGGGGGCGGAAAAGATGAAAACGCACTCATTATCCGCAGAATCCTTGACGGAAGTGCTCCCGCAGCACACCTCGATGCTGCACTGTTCACCACCGCCATGGCTTGCTACGTGTCAGGAAAAGCTGTCTGTATTAATGATGGTTTTATTATGGCAAAAAATGCTCTGGAAAGCGGCCATTCGGAGAAAAAATTTAATGAGATACTGAAAATAAACGCGGAACTCTCTCTGAAGTATAGACCGGTCATCAACTAAATCCTTATCTTTTTACCAAAAAACTTGTATACTGTCTGCCTTGTTTTAAGCCGAAAGGAGAATCATCATACCCATGAACGGACGCGACACTCTAACCACTGAAAAGCAGCAAGGCCTCGCCGAAAAGCTTCTCCAGTCTGGAGTTGGCGATGCAAGGCGCAAAATCATTGAAAAGGCTCTTGAAAATGTCAACAAGCCTGGATTCAGGATTGAGCCATCTGCTATTCTTCCGCTCATGAAACCTGTCACCTGGTTTCCGCCCATGTGGGCCTTTGCCTGCGGCGTGGTATCAACTGGCGAAAATATTGCCGACAACTGGTTTATTCTCCTGCGAGGCGTCCTTCTTGCGGGGCCGCTCATGTGTGCCATGTCGCAAACCATGAACGACTACTTTGATCGGGAAGTTGATGCCATCAATGAACCTGACCGCCCGATTCCCTCAGGTAAAATATCAAAATCGGCGAGTTGGCTTATTACCTTCGGTCTTATCGTTACAGGATTTCTCGTAGCACTCTCCATTCACCCTTATGTCGTCATCATCGCTTTTGTCGGAGTGCTGATGTCACACGCCTATTCCGGCCCACCAATCAGAGCGAAAAGAAACGGCTGGTTCGGTAATCTTATTGTAGGACTTGCCTACGAAGGGGTCGCATGGCTGACAGGCAGTTTTTCAATAACTCAGGGCATTCCCTCTGGCAAGACTATTGCCCTGGCCATTATTTTTTCACTTGGTGCGCATGGCATCATGACGCTGAACGACTTCAAATCAATTGTTGGCGACAATATCCGCAAGGTTGCTTCAATCCCGGTACAGCTCGGTGAAAAGAGGGCCGCTATCCTGGCCGCTATTATCATGGATGTCGCGCAGATTGCCGCCATTACTATCCTGGTAGTCAACGGCTCGATGACGATGACTGTAATCGCAGTTCTGTTGCTGGCCGCCCAACTTCCCATGCAAAAAGTTCTGATTGCACATCCAGAAGAAAAAGCAGTCTGGTACAACGCATTCGGAACCCTGCTCTATGTTTTATCAATGATGGTGTGCGCTGTAGGGATACGACCCTGAAACAATACGTTTCCGGTTTACAAAACTATTATTATATTCCGGTTCATTTTTTAACACAATTGATCGCACCATGTCCAAAGTTTGTTTACTGACTGGCAAAAGGCCCGTTTACGGCAATACGGTATCACATGCAAATAACCATGTCCGCACCCGTTTTGAGCCAAACCTCCACACAAAAAGAATCTGGATTGAAGAGGAAAAGCGATTTGTGAAGGTGAAGCTTTCTGCAAAAGCCATGAAAATTATTGCTAAAACCGGCACCGCCGAGCTCGCCAAACTGGTAAAGTAAAGCCAGACTTCGCGTTTATAAAAAAGTTTTCAATATGTTGTAAAAGCTCAACCCTTGCAAGGGTTGAGCTTTTTTTGTCGATGGAAAAAAAAGTGATCATTTACACCGACGGCGCATGCAGCGGCAATCCTGGCCCGGGCGGCTGGGGAGCATTATTGATGTACGGCTCTTCGACCCGTGAAATTTCGGGATATTCGCCAGCCACGACCAATAACCGGATGGAGCTCAGTGCTGCAATTGAGGCGCTCGAAGCACTCAAGGAGAGGTGCAAAGTTGACCTTTACAGCGACTCAAGCTACCTGGTCAACGCCATCAACAATGGATGGCTGAAACGCTGGACAACCAATAACTGGCAAACAGCAGCAAAAAAAAGTGTTGAAAATATCGATCTTTGGCAAAAAATCCTGAAGTTGGTTACCTTTCACGACATCACGTTTCATAAGGTAAAGGGCCACAGCGACAACCCCTACAACAACCGCTGCGACACACTGGCCCGTGAAGCCATCAAAAGAAAATCATAACACCGAGCTGTATGGAGAAGAATCCGGGAGCTGAAGCAACACCCGCAACACCTGAAAAGCGCTCCCTTTTAAAAGGAGCTGGACTTCTTCTCTCCATCAGCGCCGTCAGCACGGTTTGTTTCCTGCTTATGGTACTCTGGGTTAACTGGTCGAAACCGCGCATTCAACCAGAACCGTTAAGCCCTGAGCTTAAATCGATAGTTGATCGCATTCCCGGAAAATCCGATGCCCTTATCTATATCGGTCTTAAAGATATCCGTGAGAGCCGGCTCTGGAAAGAAATCATTCCGGACTCACTGAAAAAAGCGCCACTTTTCCAGCCAAAAGGCCAGCTCAAAGCCCTTATAAAAGCCGCGCACATCAATCCCTCTCTTGACATTGACACCCTTTTGGTCAGCTTCAAACGCCATGGCTACAAAGAGCAGAACTACCTTGCTCTTGTATCGGGGCCCTTGTCACAAAAACTTCCAGCATCGTTTCTCAGAACACACAGCACGACGACCGAGATAATCGGTGGTCATCAATGCTACAGCCTCAATGACTCACTCTGGCTCTCTTCGCTCAGCCCTGGACAATTAGCCCTGACCAACAACAAAAAAATGCTTGCAGAGTTTCTTGTTCCAACTGGAAGCTTTTTCCAGAGGGACACCCTCTCTGTGGCACTTATCAACAAGGCAATCTATAAATCGCACCTCTGGTTCGCCCTACCCTCCGCCGCATGGACCTCTGGCGCCCTTCAAAGCCTCACCTCCACCAACGAGGGCATAAAGTCAATGGGCAATCTGAACCGCATCCAGAGCCTTGCACTCTCGATAAAATTCAAGGATGGCATTGAGGGACAAAGCGAATGGGTCTATACCACCAATCAGGCCGCCTATTTCGCATCAACATTTCTCTGGGGTGCCGTCAAGCTTTCCGAATACACCGGAACAAAAACAACCGAACAGACAAAAGAGCTGCTCGAAAGAATTCATATCCAGCAGAACCTCAAATCAGTCATTATTCATACTGACCTGCCCATAGAACTTTTTCGGGCAGACAAACAGAAAAAGTAGCATCGAATCATTGCTCTCGCAAAAAACAAAGCGAGCCTCCTTTCCAAAGTACCCGCAATTGTCGACCAGCCATGACCATTTTTCCCGGTTGAGAAGTTAACAGATCAACAAGCTTCTGAAGCGCCTGAGCATCAACCGGTGCCTCCATATCCCGCAAAGCCCTCTTGAACAGCTCTTTCTGTTCAAAAACCGTAAGCTGCTGCAGAGCCTGAACATCAAGCTTGCCTTCAGTCAGAGAGAGCCCAGGTTCCCGTTCACAGAGATTTTCAAAATAGAGTTCAAGAAACTCTTCAAGCTCCCCCGCCTGTTCCGACAACCTCCGGAGCGACGGCAACAGTTTATGCGGAAAGCGCTCCTCAATCAGCGGAATAACACGGTTTCGTATAAAGTTCCTGTCGTAATCGTTAGCAACATTACTCGCATCCGTACGGCTGGCAATCCCCTTTTCCATCAGATACACCGCTATTTCAGCCTTATGCAACAGAAGCATCGGACGAATAATTTTGCCATTACGTGCCCGAATACCTCTCAGTCCAGGAAGAGAAACACCTCTGAAAAGATTGAAAAGAATCGTCTCAGCATTATCGTTGACATGATGGCCGGTAGCAATCCTTGTGAATCCTCTCTTTTGCATCACCTGCTCAAAAAAAGTGTACCGTAATATCCGTGCAGTTTCCTCAACAGATTTTTTCCACTCTGCGGCAAACCGCAAAGTATCAAACCGCTCCACAAAACACTCAAGCCCAAGCACAAGAGAGTGATCTCGCACAAAACATTCGTCAGCATCACTCTCAGCGCCGCGAAGCTGAAAGTTGCAATGAGCCACGGCAAGATCACAATGCAAGAGAGGCCTTACGGCACAGAAGAGCGACAACATGGCCATCGAATCCGGCCCCCCGGAAACCGCAACAAGAACCCTGTCACCATTATCAACCAGTCGCCTTACCCTGACCTGTTCGAGAAACTTCTTTTCCAACACATTCATAGACACTGAAAATGACAACTCTATCTGTGACAAAAATGCAAAAAAAAGGGAAAAACATTTCCCACTTATCCCAACTACAAAGATAAATAATTATTATGGGGGTAGCTTATCATAACGTAACCAAACAGAGACAAAAAAAATGTTGACTTCCTATGGCTACAGCACCATGATAAAAGTCGTTCTCCTCTGCATGATACTCAGCGCGGCAGCAATGCTTTTCCCCTCTGGAGCCCAGATATCGATACTTTTGACCGTCGGCATTGCGCTCCTGTTTACACTCTATTTTTTCCGCGACCCAAAGCGAACAACGCCTGACGAACAACGGGTTATTCTTGCTCCCGCCGACGGTAAAATAATTCTTGTTCAACCGCATGGCCAAAGCACTTCCGCCAACCATCAAACACTGGTGAGCATCTTCATGTCACCCTTCAATGTTCACGTCAACCGCATCCCTCTCAGCGGAAAAGTGACCCATCTGCGCTACTGCCCCGGCAAATTCCTTATGGCGTTCGATAACCAGAGCATGCAGAGCAACGAACGGATGGAGATCGGTATCGACAACGGAGAGATTGAGGTACTCTTCAGCCAGGTATCCGGTTTTCTTGCAAGAAGAATCGTCTGCACCCTGAAAAGCGGGGAGATGGTCAAAATCGGCAAACGGTTCGGCATGATCAAATTCGGCTCGAGAGTCGACCTCATCCTGCCCCCGTCAGCCAAGGTTGCCGTTCAACCCGGCCAAAAAACCCGTGCAGGCGAAACGATCATTGCCCGCTATTGAAGAACTCTCCGCGAGTAAAAAGAGTTGTTTCAGGAAGGCATATTGATTATATAACAAACATCATATCGTCATAATAACTAATCGGAGGAACACCGATGTTCGGATTAGGGGGACAGGAACTCGTTCTCATTCTGCTTATTGTTCTGCTGCTGTTCGGAGCAAAAAAACTTCCCGAACTTGCAAAAGGACTTGGAAAAGGAATGAAAGAGTTTAAAAAGGCTCAGACTGAAATTGAAGAAGAGTTCAGCAAGGCTACCGACGAAGTTCCAAAAAAGGAAAAGTCGCCCTCTTCGACTCAGGCGTAACGTGTGCAATGCCAGGCCATGCTTTTCAGCCTTTACATCAAAAATTTTGCACTGATCCAGGAGTTGACCGTTGAATTCAACCCCGGACTGACAATTATCACCGGAGAGACCGGCGCGGGTAAATCCATTCTTATCGGAGCACTGAACCTCGTTCTTGGGGAGCGGGCCAGCAGCGATCTGGTGCGGTCGGGCACATCCAAAGCGGTCATCGAAGCCATCCTCAAAGAGGTCCACTCCGAAAAGATCGAAAGCCTGCTCCAAGCCGCAAACATTGACTCCGCACCCGAACTTATTCTCCGCAGAGAGCTCTCGTCGAGCGGCCAATCCCGCTGCTTCATCAACGACACACCCTGCACAGCCGCCCTGCTCAAACAAGCGGGAGAAGAGCTGATAGACCTTCATGGACAGCACGAGCACCAACTGCTGCTGCACCAGGAGACCCACGAAACCCTTCTTGATGATTTTGCTCTGACTACGGCTGAAGTGACCGCCTACAAAAACACCCGATCATCGCTTCAGGGGCTCCAGCAGCAGTTGAGAACGCTCAAAAAAGAGGCCGCCGCTATCCGCGACAAAAAAGAGATCATTGATTTTCAGTTAAAAGAGCTCAACAGCATTGAGCTGAAAAGTGGCGAAGAAGAGTCTATCGGGACAGAAATTACCCTCCTCGAAAATGCTGAAACCCTTTTCACGCTCAGCAGCACCCTGAACGACCTGCTCTACGACGGCGAGCATTCTCTCTATTCCGCCATCACTGCTGCACTGCATACCGTCGAAAAACTTGCCGCCATCGACAAGCGCTTTAACATGCACATCGAAGAGACCCGTACCGCAAAAAGTATTGTCGATGAACTCTCACGCTTCACGCGCAGCTACACTTCGAGTATTGATTTCAATATAAAAAGACTGGACACCTTGCGTGAACGCCAGCTCCAGCTCCAGCGACTCTGCAAAAAATATGGCCGCACGCATACTGAACTGATTGACCTGAAAAACGAGCTTGAAGCAAAAAGCGCGCTTGAAGAGAACCTTGAAGAGGAGGTCAGCCGCATTGAGCAGGAGATAACACTCCTGAAAACAGAACTATCGCTTCATGCCGAAACACTCAGCAACAAGCGGCAGAAAGCTGCGAGCCGCCTTGAAACTGCCATTCAGGAACAGTTGGCAGAGCTCGGCATACCACACGCTACCTTCATTGTCAACATCACACACGAAGAACATCCAAACGGCGAGATCTCCATCAACGACGCTATATTTACCGCCTTCCCCTGCGGTTACGACAAGATTGAGTTCCTGATCTCGACCAATCCCGGTGAAAAGCCAAAACCACTTGTCAAGGTGGCATCCGGCGGAGAAATTTCACGAGTGATGCTCGCCATGAAGAGCGCGCTGGCAGAGTCAGCGAAGCTGCCGATCCTCATATTCGATGAAATCGACAGCGGCATCAGCGGCCGGGTCGCCGAATCCGTTGGCAAAAGCCTGAGAAAACTCTCGCGCCTGCACCAGATCATAGCCATTACCCACCTGCCGCAGATTGCCGCCATGGGCGACCTGCACCTCAACGTCAAAAAATCCGTCCAGCAGGAGAGAACCGTGACAGAGGTAACCCCTCTCGACCACGAAAACCGCCTGCAGGCCATTGCCAGCCTCATCAGCGGTCAGCAAATTTCAGCCTCATCGCTCACTCTGGCTGCAGAGCTGGTTGAGGCCGCCCGGAAGTGACATGCCAAAATTAACCGCACATGGAGTAAAGTGGCTCAAAGGCTTTCACCTGA
>SESD01001420.1_pt1 | contig 13292 bp, 10 predicted proteins | sample 3171411 | NCBI WGS metagenome assembly SESD01 (sample SAMN06051880, study PRJNA518727) | freshwater metagenome | biome: subpolar coniferous forest; feature: holomictic lake; material: water; isolation source: holomictic Lake 442, 16.5 m depth | place: Canada: near Kenora, Ontario | collected...
TGCGTTCTCTGTGGTTGGCAGTTCTTTTTCCCGGAATTCCCGGATGAACCTGAATGATTGGGGCGAGGGTCACTCTGATCGGAGGTTTTCGACCCAGGCGTAGAAGCTCGGCAGGGCCAGCAGGGTGAACAAGGTGCTCGTGATGAGGCCGCCCACCATGGCCACGGCCAGGGGGCGTTCCAGCTCCGATCCCCCAAACCCGAAGAGCATGGGCAGGAGGCCGAGGATGGCGGCGCCTGCGGTCATCAGCTTGGGGCGGACCCGGCCCAGGCTGGCTTCGCGCAGGGCCTCGTGGAAGGGCACCCCCTTCGCGGTGAGGCCCTTCGCCTGGGTGATCAGGACGAGGCTGTTTTGCACCGCCACCCCAAAGAGCCCAATCAGCCCGACGATGGAGCTGATGTTCCAGGTCTCCCCCGCCAGCCAGAGCGCAAGCAGGGCTCCCGCAAAGGCGTTGGGCAGGGTCGCCAGCACCACGAAGACTTCGCGCCACTGCTTCAAGGCCAGATAAAGCAGGCCAACCACCAGGGCCATGGCCGCCGCGATGGCGATCCAGAGGCGGCGCTGGGTCTCGCGGGCCTCTTCGATCTTGCCGCCCAGGGAGACGAAGGTTCCTTCCGGCAGCTTCGTCTTGGCCAGGGCCGACTCGATGCCCTTGGCAGCGCTGCCCAGGTCACCGTCTGTGCGGACATTCAGTCCGATCCGGCGCTGACCGCCTTCTCGCCGGATCAGGGTCGGGGTCAAGGCCTCCTGGAAGACCACCACCTGGCCCAGGGAGATGACCCGGCCGTCGTCGAGCACCAGGGGGGTGTTCTTGAGGGTCTGCGGGCTCACCTGGCCATCGTTGGGGTAGTGGACCACGCGCTCGATTCGCTGGGGGCCTTCATAGCGGGCCTCCGAGGGCAGGCCCTGGAGGGCGGCGCGGAGGGTTCTGGAAACCAGCATCCGGGGAACCTCCAGACGGCGCAGCGCCTCGTCGTCGGGTACCACCCGCCAGCGCGGCATCGGGGCCGGCGTGTCGGGCGTGACGCTTCTGACGCCCGACACTTTCCCCAGGCGTTCTTGCAGGTCCGGGATCGCCTTTTGCAGCGCCACCAGGTCACGGTTGAAGAGCTTCACCTGGATGTCTGCAGGCGTCCCGCCGATGCCTTCCGCAATGCGTTCCTGCATGGGGGTGTTCACTTCCACGGGAAACGGCATGGCCTCGGCCACGGCCAGCAGCTGCTGCTCGACCACCTTCTCCTGGGCGTTGGGCTCGAGGATCACCATGATCTCGCTGTCCGTGATGGGACACGGATCCTCGGTCACCTCGGCCCGCCCGCTGCGCCGGTAGACCGCATGCACGCCAGGAATAACCTTCAGCCGCTCATCCAGCTGGAGGTTGGCCTGGTCCACGGCGTCCAGGCTGGACTCCGCTGGCAGCTTGGACAGAAGCATGTAAGCGCCCTCATCCAGGGCCGGCAGGAAGTTGGACCCAAGTCGCAGGGCCAGCCAGATGCTGGGCAGCGTCACGGCGAAGGCGAGGGCCATCACCAGGGGGCCGTGGGCCATGGCCCAGTCCAGGGTCGGGCGATAGACGGCCTTGATGGCCACTACAAGCTTCGGCTCCTCCAGGCTGACGCCCGGGGGCAGGAAGCGATCCACCAGGGCCGGAACCAGCGTGAAGCTAAGGATGAGGCTGATGGTCATGGCCGAGGCCACGGCCACCCCCAGGGGTGCGTAGAGCTTCCCAGCCACCCCGCCCATGGACAGGAGGGGGATGAAGACGGCCAGGATCACGAGCACAGCCGTGAGGATCGGCACGGCCACCTCGGCGGAGGCGCGGGTCAGGGCCACGCGCCGGGGCTCGATGTGCTCCCGATGGTCATACATTCGGTGGGCCAGGTTCTCCACCATGATCACGGAGGCATCCACCAACAGGCCCACGGCGATGGCCAGGCCACCCAGCGTCATGGCGTTCAGGCCAAGGCCCGCCAAGTACAAAGGTATGGCTGCGCCGAAGGTGGCGAGGGGTAGCACAGTCAGGACGAGCAAGGCCCCGCGGAAGCTGCCGAGCAGCACCACCAGGACAACGGCCACCAGGAGCCCTCCCAGGAGCAGGGCCAGGGTCACCCCGTTCAGGGCCTTGGTGACGAGGCGGCCCTGGTCGTAGATCACTTCCAGGAGCATGCCCTTGGGGAGCTCCTGCTTCAGCTGTCCGATGGCCGATCGAACCCCTTCGGCCACATCCAGAGAGGCCGCGGTGGGCTGCTTGACGATGCGCAGGCTGACGTCCTCATGGCCGTCGTGCCGAGCCAAGCCGCGCCGGAAGGCCGGGGCCTCGCGGACCTCGGCCAGCTCCCCCAGGGTGACGAAGCCTTTGGGGCCCTGCACGGGGAGGCGCCGGACCTCCTCTGCGGTCCCCGCCAGGTTGCCCACGGTGATGAACCAACCCTTGTCCTGGATCTCCAGAACCCCCGCCGCCAGGTCCTGGTGGCTCTCTTCCAACGCGGTCATGACACGATCCAGCCCGATGCCCAGGGTGCGCATGCGTTCCGGGATGAGCATGATGCTCAGGGAGCGCTCCTGGCCCCCCAGGCGCTCAACCCGCGCCACACCCGCCACAGCCTGGAGCCGTGGCACCAGCACCTGCTCTGCGTGGTCACGCAGCTTCAGGGGGTCGATCTTCTCGCCCTCCAGGACCACCTCCATGAGCTCCTGGAGCCGCCCTGAGGCGCTGGACAGGAGGGGCGGGCGGGTACCCGCTGGGAAGCCCCCCATGACGGTCCCCAGGCGCTCGGCGACCAGCTGGCGCGCCCGCCAGGGGTCGGTGTCGCTCTCGAAAGTAACAACCACCTGGAGGAGCTCCGGCAGCACCTGGGAGGTGACCCGGCGAACGCCAGGCATGCCGCCCAGGGCCTGCTCCGTGGGCTGCGCCACGGCCAGCTCAAGCTCCGTCGTTGATCGCCCCGGGCTCTGGATGAGCACCGAGAGCACGGGCAGGCTCATGTCCGGAAACAGGTCCCGCTTCAGGTTCAAGAAGGCCAGGAGGCCGGCAACCGCCCAGACCATGGACAGCGCAAACACCCAGCCTCGACGCGGGAGGATCCAGTCAAACCACCGTCGGACCAGGGAGCGGTGGTGGGTCAGATCAGTGCCCATGACCACCTCCCTCTGCGGGCTCAGATCGCTTCTGCTGCAGGGCCTTCAGCAGGTAGGCGCCTTCGGCCACCACGGTCTCGCCCGGCTTCACGCCTTCCAGCACCAGCACCTCGGTGCCCAACTCCACGCCTCGTTTCACGGCACGAAAGACAGCAAAATCGCCTTCCCCGACGAACACACCCCAGACCCCTTCCATCTGCTGGAGGGCACTCTGGGGCAGGCTCACACCCTGGGCCAGCGGGACATAGACCTCTAGAGGGGTGCCGGCCATGGGCAGCGCAGCCCCAGTGAGGCGCAGCCGGTAGTTGAGGCGGCGCGTGTCCTGGGAGAGGGCCATGGGGGCGCTCTCCAGGCGGCCCTGCCACTGGTGACCATCGCTGGCGCGGACCTTGGTGACCGTCCCCGGCGTCCAGGCTTCTGGCACTGGGAGGGGGAGTTCCACCTTGGCCAAGGCGGCGAAGGCACCAAGGAAAGTCCCCAGCTCCTGACCCGCTTCGATGCCCTGGCCTACCTGGACCTTCCAGGCACCCACAACCCCGGCCTTCGGGGCTTTGAGCGTGAAGGTTGCTCCCGCCTGATCCGGCCGGAGTCCTCGCGCCTCTAGGGCCAGCCGGCTGGCCTCCTCATCGGCGCGGGCAGAGGCGACCTCGCTGCGGGCGGCCTCCAGCTCCCGCCGACTGCCGGCCTGGGCCTCGTAGAGCTTCACTTCCCGGGCGGCCTCGGACTCGGCTCGCTCGAGCTTGGCTTTGGAGGAGATCCAGTCGGCCTTGAGGCGCGCGAGCTCCGGACTCTGCACCACCGCCAGGACGGTGCCTTGCGCAACGGGGCGCCCTGGCGAGGCCAGGAGACCCGACAGGATGCCCCTGACCGGCGCCGAAAGAATGACCTGGGCTCCTTCATCGCCGGTGGCTTCCGCTGGGTACCAGGCCCCCTCGCGACGCGACTCCGGGACCTGCATGAGCCGCAGGCCTCGTATTTCCTTCAGGGGCACCTTGGGCGACGAGCCGTTCGCTGCGCCATGGCTCTCGTGGGCTTCGTGCGCTTCGGTGGTCGGCAGCGCAGCCTTGTCCCTGCCGCAGCCGGTGGTAGCCAGCAGGAGGGTCGTCAGGGTAAAGATGGTCGGAACGTTCATGGGGTGACTCCCTCGGTGAGCGCCTGCAGCTCGGCCTGAACAAGGTGCTGCGCATGCTGTCGTCGAAGGCCCGCAACCTCGGCCTCCAGTAGCTGACGCCGAATGGGCAGAGCATCAGAAGGGCGCTCCCGCCCGGACTGGAGGCGCAGCCCCACGGCCTCGATAGCCGGCTGGAAGGAGCGCCTGGGTGCGCTGCCACCGAGCAACTGGAGGCGCTCCTGCGCAGCCTGGAACCGGCCGTCCAGCTCTGCCAGGGCCAGCTCAAGCTCGCGCTGAAGGCTGGCCAACCCAGCTTCGGTCTCGCGCCGGATGGCCGCAGTCTCACCTGGGCGGCTGAAGCGATAGGCCATGCCTACCTTGGCGATGCGGTCCTCGCCTTCCTTGGCGAAGGAGCCCCGCAGAGACCAGCGGCTGAGGCCCAGGGCCTCCCGGTGCCGGAGGTTCTCACGCTCCACCTCAAGACGCACGGTCAAGGCGCGACGGAGAGGAGCACTCTGATACCTGCTGGATAGCGTCGCTGAATCTTGGGGAGAAATGGGCCCGGGATCGGCCAGCGGGACGGGTTGTTCTGGGAGGTCGGTCTGGCTGCGTAGAGTGGTCCATGCGGTGGCAGCGCGGCGCCTGCTGTCTGCCAGCTCCAGCTGCGCCTTCAGGATCTCGCCCTCCACCAGGGCGACCTGGAACGCCGGGTCAGCGCCCGACTCCAGCCGGACCTGCGCCGCCTTCAGCCACACCTCCACGGTCTGGAGGTCCTGCTGGCGAAGGTGCGCGACCTGCTGCTCCAGCCAGGCGTCCAGGTAGGCCTGGCGCAGGCGCAGGAGGCCCTCCCGGCGAGCGGCCTCCCGCAGCAGAGGATCGGCCTGGTCAAGGGCGCGCAGCAGGCTGTTGCGGGTACCCGGCGATAGGAAGAGGGGCAGGTCCACGTCCGCAGATTGGTCCGAAGTCCCTGGCAGTCCCGCCGCTCGGCGGGGGCCGGTAGTCAGGCCAATGGTCGGCCCCTCCCGGAGGAACCCCGCACTGCCAGCCACTTCACGGCTCCGCTCGGCCAGCCATGTTGTCAGCCTGAGCTGCTCAAGGCCAGGCTTCGCACGGCTGAGGATGCCCTCGAAGGTGAGGCCTAGGGATAAAGGTGGGCTGGCGGGAACTTGAGCCAGCAGGAGGCAGGGCAGGGCCCCGATCAGGAGACGACGCATGGGTTTCCTCGGAATGGACGGTTGTTCGGGCAGGGCTGCGCCCGACGAGTTCCAGAAGCGGACTCTGTCCTACCCCCGAGGAGGGGTGATCTCTGGCTCCACTGTGCGGAGCAGTGGCCGCAGAGGCGGGCTCACCGTGAAGACAAGGCGGGGCAGGGGATCGGGGCTGGGGGCCACCGGCGGCTCAGGCACCGGAACCGTCGCGCAGCCGTCTGAGCAGAGCAAGTGGCAGATGGGCGCACAGGCTTCGTCTGGCGAGGTGGCACACTCATCCACACCAGCAGCGCTCAGGAAGGCGCCCGCCAGGCAGAGGAGTAGGATGGCTATCCAGCGCCTCATGAGGACCCCCGCTTGCGGAGCGGCTGTTCCCGGTTGATGCACAGGCCCTGGTCCAGGAGCCTCGTCACGCTGGGTTCCACGATGCGGTAGTGGATGTGGTTGCCGTGCCGCCGCGTGTCCAGGATGCCGAGGTCAACCAGCTTTCGCAGCTGGTTGGACACGGCCTGCGCCTTCATCCCGACGGCAGCAGCCAGCTCGGACATGCAGGGATCATCCAGGGTCATCAGTGCGTGCAGCAGGCGCACCCGCGTGGCGGAAGCCAGCACCTCAAACAGCCCAGCCAGTTCTCCCGCCTCGGCCAAGCCGAGCAGGGTGCGGTCTTCAGCAATGGGTACGGCAAGACTGGTCACGGGGGCCTTGAAGGCAATTACACACCTCAGTGTAATGAAAGCTCCTGGGCAATCAAGCAGTTCATCGGCGGCAGGGTGACGAGGTTCCAGAAACGACTGAGGGCAGTTGCCCTACCGCCAGGGTCCTTACCCGGCCGGTCGCCTCAAGGCAACCTGGATTCAGGACCAATGACTCGCCTGTCGATGAAGACCGGGTCCCCCTTAGCTCGAGAACACTCATGGTCCCCTTGGCCCTTATCCACAACTTCTCCCTGCTGCTCAGCCTGAGTCTGCTCAGCGGGTTGCTGATGCGCTGGTTCCTGCGCCGGGGGTCGAGTTATACCCTGCTCATGGGCCTCCTCTTCGGCGCCGCCACCCTGGTAGGGATGTCCACCCCGGTCATCCAGCAGCCGGGCCTCATCTTCGACGGCCGCTCCATCGTGCTTGGCATCGCCGGTCTCTTCGGGGGGCCCCTCGTCGCGGGCATCGCGGCCACCATGGCGGCCACCTATCGCATCCAGATTGGGGGTCCAGGGGCGCTCATGGGGGTGCTTGTCATCCTGGAAAGCTCGCTGCTGGGCATCGGTGGCTACTACTTCCGCCAGCGCAGGAAGGAGCGCGTTGGACCTCTAACCCTGCTGACCCTGGGGCTGGCCATCCATTTGGTCATGCTGGCCCTCCTGTTGTCGCTGCCCGGCGGACTTCGGCTCGAGACGCTGCAGCGCTGGGGGCTGATCATCCTGTTTGGCTATCCTCTGGCCTTCATGGTGGTGGGCCTCGCCTTCCTGGAGCTGGAGCGGCACTTCCTCACGGAGGAGGCTCTGCGGGCCAGCGAGGAGCGCCACCGCGGCTACGTGGAGAACGCCCCGGATGGGGTCTTCATCACCGATGACAGCGGAGCCTACCTGGATGTGAATCAGGCCGCCTGCAAGATCACCGGCTACTCTCGCGACGAGCTGCTCACCAAGCACATTCCCGACCTCCTGCACCCGGACAGCTTGGAGGTGGGATTAAAGCACTTCGCCAGCCTTATGGAGAAGGGTTCTGCCTCGGGGGAGATGCTCTTCCTGAAGAAGGACGGCAGCCTGCGCTGGTGGGTCGTGGATGCGGTCAGCATCGGCGAGAACCGCTTTCTGGGTTTTGCCAAGGACATCACTGAGCGCAAGAAGGCCGAGGCGTCCTTGAAGCAGGCGGAGTGGAAGTTCCAGGCCCTGTTCGAGCAGGGTCCGATCGCCGTGGCTTATCACCGCATGGTCTATGACGAAGCGGGGCAGCCTACCGACTATTTCTTCCTTGATGCCAATGAGAAGTACATCGAACTGACAGGCGTCGATCCCAGGGGCAAGAACGTCACCGCAGCCTTTCCGGGGATAGAGAAGGATCCCTTCGATTGGATTGGCACCTTCGCCCGCGTGGCAAGGACAGGTGAAACCGTTCGGTTCGAGCAATACCTGGAGGCCAATGGTCGCTGGTACGACTGTGTCGGCTACCAATACAAGCCCGATCATTTCGTCGCGGCCTTCCTGGAAATCACCAGGCGCAAGCAGGCCGAGGAAGCCCTGCGGGAGAGCGAGGAGCGCTGGAAATTCGCAATCGAAGGGGCTGGCGATGGACTGTGGGACTGGAATATTCAGACGGGTGTGGCCTACTACTCCCCGCGCTACAAAGAAATGCTTGGCTATACCGATGCCGAAATCGGCACCACCTCCGATGAGTGGGGCAAGCGAATTCATCCCGATGATGCTCCTGGTGTATTTGCAGCCTTGCAGCCCTTCATGGATGGCAGGCCAGGGCACGCCACCATCGAGTTCCGAATGTTGTGCAAAGACGGAACCTGGCGATGGATTCACGGGCGAGGCATGGTGGTAAGCCGAGCTCCTGATGGGAAGCCAATACGGATGATTGGCATTAATTCCGACATCACGGAGCAGAAGGAGACGAAAGAGTCCTTGGCAGAACAATCAACCGCCCTTTCGGCTGTCATCGACAACAACCCGATGTCCATCCAGATCCTGGACAACGAGGGGCGGACGATTAGAACCAATCCCGCCTTTTTGAAGCTCTTTGGAGCGGTCCCTCCACCTGGCTACTGCATGTTCTCCGATACCACACTGGCCACGCAGGGGCTGGCTCCGTTGATTGACAGAATCCGGGCCGGTGAGATTGTCTACTTCCCAGAGGTCCCCTACAACGTTCACGACCTCTTTCCTGAGCTCCCGGATTCGCCCGTGTGGGTTCGAGCTCTTGGCTTTCCCATCATGGGCAAGGGGGAGCGTCCGGAACGGTTTGTCCTGATGCACGAAGATGTTTCGCAGCGCCGCTACTCGGAACAAGCGAAGGCTGATCTACAAGCCCAGTTACAGCAGTCCCAAAAAATGGAAAGCCTCGGCACGTTGGCTGGAGGTGTCGCCCACGATATGAACAATGTACTGGGGGCCATTCTCGGTCTGGCTTCAGCCCACATGGGCAACCAACCCTACGGCAGCCCCCTGCACCAAGCCCTTGACACCATCTGCAAAGCCACCGAACGAGGCGGCAAGATGGTCAAGAGCCTCCTGAGCTTCTCTCGTCAGAACCTATCTGAGATAAGTCGACTCGATGTGAATGCGATTCTCAAAGAGGAGGTTGCCCTTCTGGAGCGGACGACCTTAGCGAAGGTTCGCCTGGTGCTGGATTTGGAAGCCGATCTGCACCCCATCCAGGGTGATGCCAGCCCCCTGTCCCATGCCTTCATGAACATCTGCATCAATGCTGTGGACGCCATGCCGGAGGGTGGCACCCTCACCCTGCACACCCACAATCTCGACAATTCCTGGATTGAGATTGTCGTGGAAGACACTGGAGTGGGAATGGCCAAGGAGGTATTGGAGAAAGCCCTCGATCCCTTCTTCACCACCAAGGAGGTCGGTAAGGGAACTGGCTTGGGACTCTCCATGGTCTTCAGCACCGTGAAGGCCCACGGGGGACAGATCGCAATTGACAGCGAGCCGGGGAAGGGCACCCGCGTGAGGTTGCTCTTTCCCTCTTGCGAATCCGATTGCCAGGTCGCCGCAGTGGATGTCGCCGAGGCCAAAGTGGCCCCAAAAAGGACGCTGAAGGTGCTCCTGGTGGATGACGATGACCTGATTCAGAGCTCCAGCCAAGCCCTCCTCGAAGCCCTGGGGCACACAGCCGTGCGATCGGCCAAGAGCGGCGAGGCGGCCTTGGCAATGCTGGAAGCTGGGTTTGAACCAGACCTTGTCATCCTGGACATGAACATGCCGGGGCTGGGCGGGGTTGGGACACTGCCCCATCTGCGTGCGCTGTGCCCTGGAGTGCCCGTGCTGCTCTCTACGGGCCGAACTGACCAGACTGCGCTGGCCCTGGCCTCGGCTCATCCCGGGGTCACCCTGCTTCCCAAACCTTTTGGGCTGGTGGAGCTCCAGAAACACCTTGAAAGCATCGGGCTGGGTTGAAGGCCATTCCTGAAAACAGAAGTCAAGGATTTCAAGGTTCTTTACGAGGAGTCATCAGAGGTCAGGGATGGATGACCAGCCCGCCATATATCGCAGAGCGGACCACGGGGCCAAGGTTCTCGTTGTGGATGACGATGCCTTATCGCGTCGGAGCCTCAGGGCCATGCTTGAACGAGGGCACTATCAGGTTGAGACCGCAGAGGGTGGTCCCCAGGCGCTGGCCCAGCTCGCCTCCTATTCCCCGGACTTGATCCTCCTGGATATCCAGATGCCTGAGGTGGATGGGCTGGAAGTCTGCCAAAGAATCCGGCAGATGCCGCACGGTGATCTGCTGCCCATCATCTTCCTCACTGGCGATGAACGGCCGGATATTCATACCCTGGCCTTTCGGGCAGGGGGGGATGACTTCCTTCGGAAGCCTGTCCTGTCAGGGGAGCTGATCGTCAGGATCCGGAGTCTCATGCGACTCAAGCGGCTCCAGGCAGAAATCCAGGGGGAAAGAGACAACCTGCTTGAGCTCCAGAAACAGCGGGAACAGCTCTTCCAATTCATTGTCCATGACCTGAAGAATCCGCTCTCCGCCATCCAGGTGGGGCTGGAACTTCTCAGCGAGCGGGAGGACCACTCCCCAGCGCATAAAGTGCAGCTGCGCCGCCTCCGGGACATGGGTAGCCAAATGGGGCGGATGATCCAGAACATCCTCGACATCGGCCAGGCCGAGGAATTGGGGCTGGAGCTCCATAAGACCCGAATCCAGCTGAGCACCTGGCTTCCCGGCCTCCTGCAGGAGATGGAAGCCCAGGCCCATTCCAGAAAGCACGAGCTGGCCTGGGAATGCCTCTCTGGTCTGGAGATCGAGGCTGACCAGGATTTCCTACGCAGGCTGCTGATGAATCTCATCGACAATGCCATGAAATATTCACCCCCCGGCAGTCGCACCCGAATCGAGGCCCACTCCACCAGTGATGGCGTGCGCCTAGAGGTGCGGGACCAGGGGCAAGGTATTCCTGAACACATGCGGGAACAGGTCTTCGAGAAATTCGTCCGGCACACGAGAGGTGAGCCCCCGGCCCATTCCGGCTCTGGAATAGGCCTGGCCTTCTGCAAAGTGGTGGCCGAAGCCCACGGAGGGCGCATCTGGGCCGAAGCCAACACCCCTCAGGGCAACATATTCATACTCGAGCTTCCGCAGGCTCTTAAGGTCTGAGGCCCGCATCGCTCATTGATTCCCTGGAGTCAGCGATGCGGCATTCAGTGACTTCGAATCCTTGCCGTCTCAGGAAGGATTCCCTCCGCATCCTGCTGCGCCGGACGCTCCGGCCGCACGAATTGCTGGCACGCCGCTTAACGGCTCCGGCAGTCCACTGGACTGCCTCGCCTGCGGCTACCTGCCAGCAATTCAGTGATTTCGAATCCTTCTTTTCTCCCCAACCAAAAGGGCCACCCTGCGGTGGCCCTTTTGGTTGGGGAGGAAGGATTCGAACCCTCGGTACGCAGGATCAAAACCTGCTGCCTTACCACTTGGCTACTCCCCAGGCGGAACGGCAAGAATAACGCGGGGCGGCGCGGAGCCCAAGGGGCAGGGTGCAGTGGGTCAGCTTCCGGTCTTGGGGGTGAAGCCAAACTCCTCGACGCCCAGCAGATCGGGGCGCACCTGGGTGGCCTGCTCCTTCTCGATGCGGCTGATGGCGCGGCGGCCGGTGGCGGTCTCGTAGGCCAGCAGCACCTTCTCCTCGATCTCCTCCCGCAGGGGGTTATTCAGGGGGTAGGCGATGTCCTTGAAGCTGCCGTCCCGCTTGCGGCGGCTGGGCATGGCGACGAAAAAACCCTCCTCGCCCTCCACCACCCGCAGGTCCCCCACCAGGAAGCAGTCGTCGAAGACCAGCGCGGCAAAGGCCCGCAGCTTCTCGTCCCCCTCGACCTTGGTGATGCGAATGTCCGTGATGTTGAGCATGGTGAATCCTTGTGGCAGTCCCACAGAATACCCCGCAACCCTGGCATCGCACCGGAAGCAGTACCCATGGGAAAGACAGAAACTGGAGAGTGCCAAGTTCTCCAGGTTAGAAGTTGTTCTTGGTCTTTCAGCCTTCAGAGGATCTCGACCCACCCCCACTGGCGGCCGGTGGTGTCACCGCTGCGGTAGGAGTAGAGCAGGTCGGGGCGGCAGACGGTGCAGAGGGGCACGCTGCCGTCCTGGGCGGGGTCCAGGCCCAGGTGCAGGGCCTGGGCGCGCAGGAAGCCGTGCAGATCCAGGTGGGGCTTGCCACTGGGGCCGGGGGCCTGGAGGTCCTCCCGCCAGGCGGGGTCCAGGCGGGCGGCGTCGATGACTTCGGGGCCGACTTCGAAGTGGCAGGCGAGGATGGCCGGACCCAAGGCCCAGGCCAGGTCGCCGGGATGGCCCCCCAGGGCTTGAAAGCGCGCCACACCCCGGCGCAGGATGCCGCCACCAGGCTCCGCATCGCCGTGGCCAGTTGCGCCCCGCCAGCCCGCATGCAGGGCCGCCACCCAGGGCGTGCCGCTTGCGAGAAGCCCCGCCAGGAGGATGGGCACGCAGTCCGCCACCCGCACGCCGATGGGGAAGCCGGGAGTGCTGGTCCAGAGGCCATCGGCTGCCACCACGGCCTCGCCCGCTTCCACCACGCCGCAGTGGTGCACCTGGTCCAGGCGCCGGGGCGGCAGGGTCTCGGGGGCGTCCAGGCGGGTGGAGAAGCCCCAGCGCAAGGGGAAGGGCGGGGGCGTGCCAGGGGTCAGCACCGGGGCCTCAGGCTCGCCCGGCGACCCGAGCCTCAAGCCACTGCTTGATGCGGGCGGCGTCGCCCAGGCGGGAGTACTTGCCCCAGGAGTCCAACAACACGACGAGCACGGTGCGGTTGGCCATCTGCACCTGCATGGCCAGACAGCGGCCCGCTTCCTCGATGTAGCCGGTCTTGGAGAGGCCGATGGACCAGCGGGGATTGCGCACCAGCGCGTTGGTATTGGGGAAGGCGATGGCCCGCCGGCCGGACTGGATGCTGGCCTCGCGCCGGGTGCTGAAGTCCCGGATCTCCGGGTAGGCGCAGGCAGCGTTCAGGATCAGCGCCAGGTCCCGGGCGGTGGCCACGTTGTGGGCCGAGAGGCCCGTGGGGTCTTCGAAGTGGGCGCCGCTGAGGCCCAGGGCCGTGGCCTTGCGGTTCATGGCGGTAACGAAGGCCGTGAGGCCACCTGGGAAGGTGCGACCCAGGGCGTGGGCGGCACGGTTTTCCGAGGCCAGGAGGGCCAGCATGAGGGCCTCTTCCCGGAGCAGGTGGGTGCCCACCGGCAGGCGGGAGTGGCTGTGGCGCAGCTCATCCTTGTCATCGGCGGTGATGCTGATGGGCTCCCGGGGGTCCAGGTGGGCGTCGAGCAGCACCATGGCGGTCATGAGCTTGGTCAGGGAGGCGATGGGCACCACGGCTGAGGAGTGTTTGTCCACCAGGGTCTGGCCCGTAGCCTGGTCCAGCACCAGGACCGAGGAAGACCGGAGCATGAGCTTGGTCTCCTTGACCACCTTGGGCTTGGCGGACTTCGCCTTGGGCTTGGGAGCAGCAAACAGGGCGAAGCTGGCCAAGCTGAGGGCCAGAATCCGCACTCCCAGGCTAAAGGTCATCCTGACTCCGAAAAAACAGGCTTCTTGATGTCTGTCCTAGTCTATCGGAGGAAGCGGAAAAAAGCCTAAGGGGATCTGCCG
>SESD01001421.1_pt1 | contig 13289 bp, 7 predicted proteins | sample 3171411 | NCBI WGS metagenome assembly SESD01 (sample SAMN06051880, study PRJNA518727) | freshwater metagenome | biome: subpolar coniferous forest; feature: holomictic lake; material: water; isolation source: holomictic Lake 442, 16.5 m depth | place: Canada: near Kenora, Ontario | collected...
GCCTACACGGAGGCGGAAGGCTATCTGCCAAAGGTCAGAGCCCCGGAGGACACCGCAGGCACATACAGCTACAGCGGCATCCAGTGCTCCTTCACGGAGAAGAACTCCTGGCATCTCTTCCGTGTCAGTGCCAATGGCACGGACCTGCGCAACGTGACCGACGGGCCCTGGAACGACTTCGATCCGTGCTGGATGCCCAACGGCAGGATCGCCTTTATCTCCGACCGGCGGGGCGGTTTTGGACGTTGCCATTGTTCGTCCAAGGGCGGTGCGCCCTGGTTCACCTATACGCTGCACGCAGTGGATGCGGACGGCCGGAACATGGTGCGCCTGAGTCACCACGAGACCTGCGAATGGCAGCCGAGCATCACCCACGAGGGGTTGCTTGTTTACACCCGCTGGGACTACATCGACCGCGGGTTCTTCCAGGCCCACCATCCGTGGACCACCACGCCCGACGGCCGCAATGCCATGGCGCTGCACGGCAACTACCCGAAGAATTATCAAGACCGGACGTGCATGGAGATGGACATCCGCAGTATCCCGAACTCCAAACGGCTCGTGGCCACGGCGGCCGCGCATCACGGGCAGACCTATGGCTCGATCGTGTTGGTTGACCCGCAGGTCGAGGACGACGATGCCATGGCGCCGGTGCGGCTGGTCACGCCCGAGGAGCGCTTCCCCGAGTCGGAATACGGCTATTACTGTCGCGAAGCAGCCTATGGCACGCCGTGGCCGCTCAGCGAGGACTATTACCTGTGCGTGTATGGCTATCCGTCCGGCCGCACCTATCGCGAACCGAATGGAAAGGATGGGGAAGACGTCGAGAATTACGGCATCTATCTCCTCGACAGCTTTGGCAACAAGGAGCTGCTGTATCGGGACCCCAAGATCGCCTGCCTGAGTCCGATTCCCCTGAAGGCGCGGCCAACACCGCCAGTGATTGCCGAGCAGGTCAAGCCGTATCCCGTCAACCCCAACCAGCGGCGGCTGAATCTGGATCGCACCAACAGCATTATGGCGGAGGGCGTGGCCGAGCAGAAGAAGTACGCCGCCACCCTGGACAAGACCCCGGGGATCGTCTCCATCGCCAACGTTTATGAGAGCCGCCATCCCTGGCCGAAAGACACCCGCCTCACGGCCTTGCGCATCGTCCAGATCCTTCCCAAGAGCGCGCCCGGCCGTGACAATCCGAAGGTCGGCTACGGCCAGGAGAAGAACGCCCGCGCGGTCCTCGGCACCGTGCCCGTGGAAGCGGATGGCAGCGTCCACTTCAAATTGCCGCCGTACATCCCGGTTTACTTCCAGGTCTTGAACGAGCAGGGCTTGGCTGTGCAGTCCCTGCGCTCGGAAATCTATGTCGCGCCGCAGGAACGCCTTTCCTGCGTGGGGTGCCATGAGCAGCGGCACCGGGCGCCACCGGCCAAGACGGAGATCCCGCTGGCCATGCGGCGCGAACCGTCGACCATCCAGCCCGAGATGGAAGGGTCCAAACCGTTCAATTTCACGCGTCTGGTGCAGCCGGTGCTCGATGCCAAGTGCGTGGCGTGTCATTCAAAAGAGTCCAAGGCGCCGGCCCTGAGCAGCAAAATTTCGGACAAGCCGCAGGTACGCTCGGACAACTCCTCGTCCCTCACGGGCTGGACAGAGTCCTACCTCAATCTCAGACCCTACGCCTTCTACTACGACAACGGCGGATTCGTCGAATCCAAGACCTACCCCGGCAAGTTCGGCGCGCTGGCCTCGCGCTTGTACGGCCTGCTCCAGAAAGGTCATCACGACGTGAAGCTGACGCCAGAGGAGCTGCGGCGCATCACCCTGTGGCTGGACTGCAACTCGGACTTCTACGGCGCCTACTACAACATCGAAGCACAAGCGCGCGGCGAGATCGTGGAACCGATTCTGGAGTAAAAGCATGAAGAGCCCAGCGCGGGCGCGAGCCCGCAACCCAACCGGGTTTGAACAGGAGGCAACAGAGAGAACGGAGGGTTGCCTTGCTCTGTTATCTCCGTTGCCTCCTGTTCAAACAATGTGTCAGAAAAACACGGTTCGGACGGGTAGTAGTACGATGACAACACGTTCAGCAATCAGGGAATTCATCATTATGGCAACAATCAGTGCGACTTTGGCGGCACACGCCGGCGATGCCGAGACCGGCGGAAAGTATGCCTTTGACGGCAAGATCTCGCGCGAGGTGCTGGAGAACTACCTGGCGCGGTCGCTCAACATGCTGAATCTGGACGTTGAAGACGACACCGCGTTGGAGGAAGATCTGCGTATGGTGAAAAACGTCGGGGCGAAGCATCTGGGCTTTGTCACCTTAATTTGGTTCGCGGGCGACACCAAAGTAGATGTCGAAGGGCATTTCAGGAAGGCCACGGCAGTGGCAGACAAAGTCCACCGCATGGATCCGGAGATCATGCTGCAGGCCGGTGTCTTTGAGACCATTTCCGCGGCCGCAGACTCGATCCCGATTCCCGAGTGGGTGTTCAGAGAATACGGTGTGCCCGCCGAAATGCGTACCTTTTCCCACCGGAAGATGCTTTATGATCGCCAGGAAGTGGGCCACGGTCACCAAACCTTGCCGCCGGACATCAGCAAGATCGAGACCCGCCTCTGGTTCTACTACTGGTCGCGGCGCTATATCGACGCCGGATACGAGAACATTCACCTGGGCATGATCGGCATCATGGATAAAGCCGACAGCGGTCACGCCTGTTCGTTTGAACTGCTGAACAAGGTGCGCGACTACGCGAAGCAAAAGGCGCGCCGGCATTTTGTTCTGTTCGATTCCCAGTATCCCTACGGTGTGGTCGAGAATGGCAAGCTACTCTTCGATTTTCACCAGATGCAACTGCGTCCCAAGGATGTCGTCGGCTCGCCGGAGAAATGCATCCTGGAAATGGGCTATGGCGATACCATCTACGGCAAGAGCAAGGGCGGGTTGACCCCCAGTGGATGGTCTTGTGATCATCTTCCCTACTTCATTCAATTCGACAACGGTTATCCCACCGGCAAGGAAGGCAAGAACATCGGTTTCCCTTACGCTTGGGGCCGTTGCGAACTCGACTGGTTCGCACACCAGCCCGAGGCCTACCGAAACGAGTGGCTGCGATATGCTTGGAAATGGCTGAGGGACAACGATCCCGCCGGCTACCTGCAGATGCCAGGGTTTGCATGCGACGGGATCATTCAGCCCGTCGCGGTTGGTGCTGCGACGGTGACCTGTTACCGGGCGAATACCCGCAGCAAGACCAGCCCGCACGGGTTCAGCCAGGAAGAGACGATCAAGACCATCTGGAGCGCGGTGCCGGGCAAATGAAATGAAACAGCAAACCGGAGACTCAAGCAAATGAGAGCACGAACCATGATCGCCGCCCTCTGGCTGACCACACTGGCCGCTTCGGTCATTGCCGCGGAGCCTGCAGCGGCGCCGGAAGCGCGCGGACTGATCGACGCCGACTATATCGACCAGGCCCTGCTCTATCAGCAGCGCGTATCAAAAGCGCGGCTGCCCGAGCACAGCGTGGGAGCGCGCCTCAATCCCGGCAGTCTGGATCCCAAAATGCTCAGGGCCTTTGGCGCCGAGTCCGCCCAGCGCGGCCTGGCCCAGGTGGAGCGGCTGACGGCGACGAAGATCGATGTCCGGCAGGAGCGCGAGCGCATCCGCGCGGCTGCGGACCGCCTGGCGGCCATGCCGGCGGATGCCCCCATCGACGGGTTGCGTGCCGCCTATCTGGAGTTGCGCTGGGCCATCCGCGCGGCGGTGCTCAAGCACCCGGCCTGGGATGTTAAGGAACTGCTCTTCTACACCCGCCGCGACGGCATGGTCTTCCCCGATGTCGGCATGATCCACCTGCCGTGGGTAGGCAGTCCCGGCGGGGACATCCATGTGTTGACGCCCGATCCTTCCGGTTTGACCTTTGGCACCGTACGTCCGCTGCTCAAGGGGCGGCTCGATCCCGGACATGTGCGCGGCTTCGATCTGCACTTCGACGCCAAGCGTCTGATCTTCGGCTGGACCAAGGGCAATCTGGACTTTTCCTCGGCCCCCTGTCGCCCCGGTCACGATGCCTTTACCCTCATGGGATCCGGGTGGATCCACGAGCTCGACCTCGACACCGGAGCGCTGCGGCAGATCACCCGGGGCACGGCCGTCCATGACGCGGCGCCGTGCTACCTGCCCGACGAGCGCATCGCCTTCATGTCCGACCGCAGCCGGTCGGGCGTGCAGTGCAATCAGGGGCAGAACGAGATGTTCGCCAATCTCTACGCCTGCGATGCCGAAGGCAACCGGTTGGAACGTCTCAACAACAACAATAACGGCGATCACAACCCGCGCCTGCTGGACGACGGCCGCATCGCCTACATGCGATGGGAATACAACGAACGTGGTCTTCAGAACAAGGCCTTCTGGGCCGTGCGACCGGATGGCACGTATGCCGAGCCCGTCTTTGGGCAGCATGTCGGCAATCCCGAGATGTACACCGATATGCGCAACATTCCCGGCAGCCGCCTGCTGATGCTGATCGTCTCGCAGCACTACAACTACGAGCGCGGCATCATCGGCGTCCTCGATCCGGCGCAGGGGATCAGCAACCTGCAGGCCATCCGCCCGCTGCTGCCGTGGACGAAATGGATTCCAGGCATCGGGCATCCTCAGCGCGACTGGCAGGGGTGGTTTGCCGAGCCCTGGCCCCTGGCCGAGGATCTGGCGCTCTGTGCCTACGACTTCTCGCCCAACCAGTACGAGGCCACCGGCTTTGGCCTCTACCTGGCGGATGGCAGCGGCAACCTCGAACTGCTCTATCGGGACCCGCGCTTCTCATCACACCAACCGGTACCGTTGCGGACCCGCAAACGGCCGCCGTTGCTCCCTCGCGTCTGCAAGCAGCCGCCGGTCGAAGGCCCGGAGCTTTCGCCCGTGGGCTATCGGAACGTGGCGGGTGACGGCACCATCATCCTGAGCGATGTCACCGATGGCTTGGAACTCCCCGCCGGCGTCGAGCCCACCTATCTCCGCGTCAGCGAAAATCTGGTGCTGCCTTATTTTACCAAGGCGGGCCAGACCATGTATCCCGTCCTCACTTGGAATCTCGATGAGAACGACGCCTATACCCCAAAACGCATCATCGGCGATGTGCCGATTGAGTCCGACGGCAGCGCCCATTTTCGCATTCCTGCTGACCGCGCCCTCTACTTCCAACTGCTCGACCGCCAGGGTCGCGAGATCCGGCGCATGCGGTCGTGGGTCAGTCTGCAACCGGGCGAAACCCGCTCGTGTACCGGCTGTCACGAAGTGCGTGGGACCACGCCGCGCCCGCAGCCGGTCTCGCTGGCGGTGCGCAAGGAGGCCGTCACGCCGCAGAAGCGGGTCTCCTGGGGCGACAAGCCGGTGAGTTTCGCGCGTGACATCCGGCCCATCCTGGACCGCCGTTGCATGGACTGCCACAGCGGACTGAAGCCGGCCAAGGACCTCGATCTCCGGGACCCGAAGAGCGTTAAGCGTTTGTGCAAACTCGCCGCTATCGCCAACCGCTGGACAGACCATCAGATCACGAAAGTCCGTCAATATGGCAGCGCAGTGGCGCCGATTTTCACCATCCTTGCGAACGAAAAGCATGCGGAGGCTGTTAAACTGACCGAGCAGGAGCGGATCGATCTATACGCCTGGGTGGATCTAAGCGCACCGCGCAAGGACCGCTGCGAGCCTCCCTACTGGTATAGCGCCGAAGGCGATGTCATCGAGCCGGAGATCAAGCCGTGGAATCCTTCCTCCACCATCCCGGGATCACCGATGGGTGCCGCCTGCGTGGTTCCGCCTCGGAAGGCTCGCATTGTGGACGTCAGCATCGACAAGAAGATCACAGCGGTCTATCAGAAGCGCTGCATCCAATGCCATGCCAAGCCAGAGCTGGTTCTACGGCCGCACTGGGTGGACCTGCAGGAACCGGCCAACACCCTGTTTCTGAAGGCCCCGCTGACAAAAGCCGGCGGCGGCACCGAACGCTGTGGCGGCACGGTCTTTGCCGACGCCCAGGATGCCGACTACCAGAGCATCCTGACGGCGTTGCAGGCCACCGTGCGCGAGGCCTGGCAGAATCCCGATGCAGATCGGATGTCGCTGATCGAAGCCGGCCGCGTGCCGGCCTGGGTCAGCGCAGCAGCGCCGAAGCCGTTGCCGACGGGTCCGCAATTGGTTAACGCGGCAGGGTCGAAATCGTTGCCGGCGGTTCCGAAATGGGTGGAACTGGTACGCGACACGTTTGACAGTCAGAAGGCTGGCGACGTGCCAACAGGCTGGACCCTGGACACTGCCGCAGGCGGCATATCGGTGCAGAACGTCCCCGCCTCGACGAACAAGTGCGCGATGATCTCCGACAGCTCCGCGACGGCGGGCTCGAGCATGAGCCGGTCGTTCGCCGCGCAAAGCGGCAAGATCCGTGTGGAGATGTCCGTCCGGCAGGAGGCGAAGAACCACGGCATGGAGATGGCGCTCAACAATGCCGCGGTCGTGCGGTTCCATAGTAACGGGGAATTGCGTTGGATAGACGCTGCCGGCGAGCACACCCTGCAGGCGTTCACACCCGGCGTCTTCTACCGGGTGAGGATCGAGGCCGACATCCCCGCCGGCGTCTTTGACGTGTATGTCGACAACGAAGCGAAAGCCAGTGAGGTGCCGTTCATCGCCAAGGCGGCCACGTTGGACAAGCTCACCTTCCAATCCTGGGGAAGCACAGCCGGAACGGACTACGTGGACGATGTCGCGATCGCTCGCGAAGAGACGGAGACAAAGGGGAAGAAGTGAAAGTGAAGAGCACAATGACAACAAGCACAACAAGTTCAGCAATCAGGGGGTTCATCATTATGGCAACAATCAGTGCGACTTTGGCGGCACACGCCGGCGATGCCGAGACCGGCGGAAAGTATGCCTTTGACGGCAAGATCTCGCGCGAGGTGCTGGAGAACTACCTGGCGCGGTCGCTGCACATGCTGGGGCTAGCCGACAGCAAGCAGTTCGATGAAGACCTGCGCATGATCAAGAACGTCGGCGCCAAGCAGATTGGACGCGTCGCCGGCATCTGGTGGTCCGGCGACGTCAAGGTGGATGTTGAAGCTCATTTCGCAAGGGCGAAGACGGCGGCCGATCGCCTCCTCAAGATGGACCCGGAACTGATGCTGCAAGCCTGCATCTTCGAGACCGTGAGCAAGGGCCTCAACGAGATCCCCATTCCTGCCTGGGTCTTCGAGGAGTTCGGGCAGAAGCCGGAAACGCGGAATTTCCGCTGCGAGAGCATGGGATACGACGATGGATGGCAGGGGCACGGACACGGCTGCCTGGCTCCCGACATGAGCAAGCCCGAAACGAAGATGTGGTTCTACTACTGTGGGCGACGGTACATTGACTGCGGCTACGAGAACATTCACCTCGGCATGATCGGTCTTATGGATCGAAAGGATACAGGGCACGCCAACTGGTTTGACGTGCTGGGGCGGTTGCGTCGCTATGCCGCCCAGCACGCGCGGCGGCACATGGTCCTGTTCGACTCGCAGCTCCATGGCATCGCGGAGGGGGGAAAGCTGCTGCTCGATTACCACAACATGGTGCTGCGCCCCAAGGACGTGATCGGATCCCCGGAGAAGTGCATCCTGGAGATGGGCTACGGCGACACCATCTGGGGCCGGAGCGCGGGCGGCGTCACCCCGAGCGGCTGGTCATGCGAACATCTGCCATACCAGGCTGAGGTGGACAATGGCTTTGCCCCCGGCAAGGCGGGGCAGAACATCGGCTGCCCGTATGCGTGGGGCTCCATCGAGATCGACTGGTTTGCCCGGCAGCCGGAGGCCTACCGCAACGAGTGGCTACGCTACGCATGGGATTGGATCCGGAAAAACGATCCGAACGGCTACCTCCAAATGCAGGGGAGCAAGTGTCTCAATCCCTCGGATGTACGAGGCGCATCGTGGTACTACGCCAACACGAAGAGCGCGGCCTGTACGAACGGGTTCAGCCAGGAAGAGACGATCAAGGCCATCTGGAGCGCGGTGCCAGGCAAGTGAAATGAAACAGCAAACCGGAATAGGCTCTTGCAAAACCCCTCGCAAACATGTCACCGGTAGGGACGTTTCTCCGAAACGTCCGCGGACGGCTCGGAGAGCCGTCCCTACCAATGGGGGTTCTGCAAGAGCCTCGGAGACGCAAGCAGATGAAAACACTACGCATGATCACAGCCCTGTGGCTGGCAACGCTGGCCGCTACGGTCATCGCCGCGGACGAAACGCGCACCAACGCGATTACCCACCGCTTTCTGGCGGTGGATGACGGGACCCTGACGTTGCACTATGTGGACCAGGTCGAGCCTGCGAAGAGCTGGCGCGTCAAGTTTGGCGGGTACTGCATGGACATGCAGTTGATCGGCAGCAATCGCGTGGCGCTGGCCGTGGACAGCGGGTACCGCGAGTTCGATCTGGCTGACGGGAAAGAGGTCAAGGTGTGCAAGGGCCCCGGCGGCCTGATGCACGCGATTGAGCGCCTGAAGGACGGGCGTACCGTGCTGGGCGGGCGCGACGTTCCGGGACTGGGGCATGGCGTGATTATCCTCGACGCGGAAGACAAGGTCGTGAAACAGTTCGCGCTGCCCGGCGTGCAATGGATCCGGCATCTCCGTTCCACCGTGCGGGGCACGCTGATCATCGCCGCCGTCAATACGGTGCTGGAGTGCGATCTGGACGGGAAGGTCATCTGGTCGGCCGCCGTGCCCGGCAACAACTTCAAGGCGGTGGAGTTGGACGAGCAGCGCGTGCTGGTCTCCTGCGGGCCGGGCGGACGCACGCTGCGCACGATTGATCACGAAGGCAAGGTGCTGGCAACCCTGGACGGCAAGGATCTGAAGGAGGGAAATTTCGTGGGTTTCCAGCGCCTGGCCAACGGAAATCTCGTGGTGGCCAACTGGCTGGGCCATGGATCGGAGCATAACTGGTTGGGGTTGTTTGAGTACAACGCCGCGGGCGCCGTGGTCTGGAACTATGGCGTGGAGAAGTCGTCGTTTGTCGAAGTCATCGTGCTGGACGGTCTCGACACGAAGGTGCCCCATGCACAGCAAGTCAACGGTGTGTTGGGCCCTGTGAGGCCGTGAACGAACGAAGGAGTACATCATGAATCGAGTTTGTGTTACGCGTATCGTTGGTATGTTATGTTTCTTGTCGGTCCGTTCCCTGCTGACAGCGGCGGAAGGGCCGGCCTATCGCTCCCCGTACGATCTGGCCTACAGCCCGGACGGCAAGCTCCTGGCGGTGTCGGACCGCACGGCCGGGGCGGCAGTGCTGATTGACCCCGCGCAGAAGAAAGTGGCGCGCGAGGTGAAGCTCAACGGCCGCCCCATGGGCGTGGCGTGGAGCGGCGAGAAGCTGTACGTGGCGGAATACGATGCGGGCAGCGTGGCGGAGATCGCCGCGGAGTCCGGCAAGGTGCTCCGGCGGCTTCCGGCAGGGCCGAAAGCGCTGGGCGTAGCCGTGGCAGCGCAGAAGAACCTGCTGCTCGTTACCGACTACGGACTGCACACAGTGGTCGCCGTGGATCTCGCTACGGGCAAAGAGGTCAAACGGATTCCCGCGGTCTATGCGCCCATGTTTCTGGCCGTTACCCCGGACGAGTCGCTGGCTGTGGTCGCCAACTCGCTGCCGTGCGGGGATGCCACGCAGACCACGCAGGCCTGTGCGGTAACCGTGATCGATCTGGCGAAAATGGAGAAGATCGCCGACATTCCCCTCCCCTCCGGATGCGTGAACCTGCGCGAGATCGCGGTCTCGCCGGACGGCAAGTGGGCCTATGTTGTGCACACCGTGGGCCGGTTCACGCTGCCGACAACCCAACTGGAGCGCGGGTGGATCAACAGCAACGGCCTGACGATTCTCGATCTGTCGAACCGCACCTGCTACGCAACTGTGCTGCTGGATCAAATCAGCAGCGGCGCTGCGGATCCGTGGGGTCTCGCGCTGTCGCCGGGCGGGACCAACGCCTGGATTTCGCTCGCCGGCGCCCATGAGATCGCGCCAGTCTATTTGTCCGGTCTGCAGGTGATGCTGGCAAAGGACCCAGCCAAGCGGAGGGAACTGGCGTACGACCTGGCCGCCCTTTACGCGGGGAAAGTGCTGCAACGCACCGCACTGCCGGGCAAAGGGCCCCGTGGCGTGGCAATCTCGCCCGACGGCGCGCAGGTCGCCGTGGCGACGTACTTCTCCGGTCAGGTGGTGCTGCTGGATGCCAGGGGCACCACAGCCGCGGTGACCATTCCTGTGGGTACGCAGGCGCAAGCCAACGCCGTGCGGCGCGGGGAGACGGCGTTTTACAGTGCCGAGCACTGCTTCCAGGGGTGGCTCAGTTGCGCGACCTGTCATCCCGACACCCGGGCCGACGGCCTCAATTGGGACCTGTTGAATGACGGCTTGGGCAACCCAAAAAACGTGAAATCCATGGTGTGGGCCACCCGGACGCCGCCGGCGATGTGGTTGGGCGTGCGCGAAAGTGCGGAGGAAGCCGTGGAGAAGGGGTTCCAGTTCATCCAGTTCAGCGTGGCTGGGACACAGACGATTGCGGATGTGCGCGCCTACCTACAAAGCCTGGAACCGGAGCGCAGCCCGTACCTGGTGGACGGCAAGTTGTCGGCCAAGGCGGCGAAAGGCAAAAAGGTGTTCGAGAGCGCCAAGACCGCCTGCGCCCAGTGCCATCCGGCGCCGTTGTACACGGATATGAAGACGTATGATGTGGGAACGGCCGGCACGCTGGATCGGGAACAGAAGCAGTTCGATACGCCCACGCTGATCGAACTCTGGCGCACAGCTCCGTTTCTACATGACGGGAGCGCGCCGACGCTGCTAGACTTGTTGACCGCTAACAATAAGGGTGATGCCCACGGCAAGACCTCCAAGTTGTCGAAAGAGGATCTGGACGCATTGGTCGAATATTTGCTATCGCTTTGAGTGCAATGGTCCTTGCTTACGCGTCTTCGATCGCGGCGCGAAGGACTTCGCGCCCTCCAGGGGGTCTGGATACCGCTAGTTTTGAAAAATGGAGGGCGGCAATCCTTTGCCGCTGTTGATCGATGGCAGCGCGTAAGCAAGCGCCATGATGTTCTGACTGAGCTTATGAAACCAAATGGCAGAGTTTGTGTCTCTCCGCTGGCGGGGCTGCCGTTTGGCATGTACCACATCACGGCGCACCCGCCGGACGAGGCGCAACCGTTCGCGTTGTTCGATGCGCTGGCAAAGTGTGTCCGGGACCAGCGCGCGCAGATCGTGGCGCAGTTTGTATTCGGCGGCGGCGGACATGCCGCGGACGGCATGCGGGAATTGGAGCGTGCGGCAGGGCCCGTGAACTGGCCGGTCACGTGGCTCCATGCCGATGGCCCATCGGGCAAGACCATGACCGGCACGCAGGCCTATGCCGTGACAGACACACCGGTCCGGCGCGTGATCCTGGACGGTCGCGTCGTGGGCAGTTGTTTTGCCGACGAATACGCGGAGTACTGTTTGCTGGGCGACCTCCTGCCGCAGGATCTGGCAGCCTCCCGGTCGACGCAAACGCGCAGTGTATTCGAACAATGCGAAGCCGCGCTGCAAACCAACGGCATGGATTTCTCCCACGTGATGCGCACATGGCTCTATTTGGACGGGCTGCTCGACTGGTACGACGAGTTCAATGTTGTGCGCACGCGATTCTTTGAAGAGCGCCACGTCTTCGACCGCGTATTGCCGGCCAGCACGGGTATTGGCATGGCCAATCGCCATGGCGCCGCGCTGGTATTGGGCGCCATGGCGATCAAACCCAGGGACCCGCGCGTGCGCATCCAGACCGTGGCCTCGCCGCTACAGTGTCCGGCCACCAGCTATCGCAGTTCGTTCAGTCGGGCCGTGGAGGTGGCAGTGCCCGGCCATCGGCAGCTTCATATTTCCGGCACGGCGAGCATCGCGCCGGACGGCACGTCCATCTACACCGGCGACCTCGGCGCGCAGATCGCGAAGACCATGGAGGTGGTGGCGGCGATTCTGAAGTCACGCGGCATGGATTGGTCCAACACGACGCGCGGCATCGCCTACTACAAGCGGGCGGAGGACGCGGCGACGGTGCGGCGGCATCTGCAGAAGTACAACGCTGACCACTTGTCCATTGCGCTGGCACACGCGGATGTCTGCCGTCCGGAACTGCTCTTCGAGCTGGAACTAGACGCATGCCTTTTTCAGTGAGGAGCGGCGCCGATAAGAAGGACGCATGCCAAAGTCATGAAGGCGTTGGTTGCCGCAAAAGGGGCGATCCCAATGTTCGGGGTTTCCAGAATTGTTTCAACAGGAGATATCGGAGGTAACGGAGCCAGGCGCCCATCTGTTGACTCTGTTGTCTCCTGTTCAAATCCGATTGGGTGGTGACCAGAACAGCCGCTGTCGCTTGTGGCTGACGTTTGGCGGAGAAAAGGTGCCATTCACATTTTCCGAATGCGACACCGCAATAAATTCATGGCATTTCTACCGAACACCTTTATCAGCAATGTGTTACGCGAGTAGCCGTCGAGTTGAAGTTGCGTGAAATTCCGTTCGAACGCGAGCGCCTTCTGCCGGTTCGCTACAAGGGCTGTTTGCTGGCGCCGACCTATCGAGCAGACTTTATCTGCTACGACGACATCATCGTGGAAACCAAAGCTGTTGAAACGATTGCTGGCATTCACGTGGCACAGGCGATCAACTACCTGAAGGCGAGTGGCATGCCGCGTGCCCTTCTAATCAACTTCGCAACCCGCTCCCTCCAGTATCAGCGTCTGGTTAGTCAGTTGCAGCCAAACCTGACATCACAACTCACCCAAAAATCTGCGCAATCTGCGTAATCTGCGGACAACACACCAAATTGCCAAGGGGCGTTTCCTTGAAAGGCTGCGAGAAAGTGCCAAGTCATTTTCCGACGCGGTCATAAAATCTGAAGTCCGACAGTTTCGTTCGTTGTCCTCGGCCGTTTATGTGAATCTTCGTGCTCTTCGAATCTTCGTGGTAGAAGCCGTCGCCTGCGCCGGATCGGTTCACTTCCCCGCCGCTCCCGCGCCGCCTTCCTTCATCACCGCCTGCACCTCGGCGGGGGTAAGCGCCTTGCGGTAAATGCGCACGTCGCTCAACAGGCCTCGGAACAGCCGCCCGGCCTTGACAGTTCTGCCAAGTTTGCAGGCCGGATCCGACAGACGCGCCAGGAGGGCCTTGGTCTCGCGGCTACCTTTCTCCTTGCCGTCAACGTAGCAGACAGCTTTCTG
>SESD01001423.1_pt1 | contig 13283 bp, 9 predicted proteins | sample 3171411 | NCBI WGS metagenome assembly SESD01 (sample SAMN06051880, study PRJNA518727) | freshwater metagenome | biome: subpolar coniferous forest; feature: holomictic lake; material: water; isolation source: holomictic Lake 442, 16.5 m depth | place: Canada: near Kenora, Ontario | collected...
CTCAATAGACTTTTCTTGCATGCCTTTTTGTAAAGCTTCTTTTTCATCAATTCCTAGTTTGTCGGCGTAATCACGTACATCTTGTGTGATTTTCATTGAGCAGAAATGTGGCCCACACATTGAGCAAAAATGTGCTTGTTTGGCACCATCTTGCGGTAGCGTTTCATCATGAAATTCTTTGGCTTTTTCAGGATCTAGACCTAAATTAAACTGATCATCCCAGCGGAATTCAAAGCGTGCTTTTGATAGTGCATTATCACGAATTTGCGCCCCTGGGTGGCCTTTAGCCAGGTCGGCAGCGTGTGCAGCGATTTTGTAGGTAATAATACCCACACGCACATCTTCTTTATCTGGCAAGCCTAGATGCTCTTTTGGTGTCACGTAACATAACATTGCGCAACCGTACCAGCCTATCATAGCGGCGCCGATGCCTGAGGTGATGTGATCATAGCCCGGAGCGATGTCGGTGGTTAATGGGCCTAAGGTATAGAATGGGGCTTCACCACAATGCTCTAGTTGCAAGTCCATATTTTCTTTAATTAAATGCATAGGCACATGGCCAGGGCCTTCAATCATGCATTGAACATCATGTTTCCAAGCAATTTGCGTTAACTCGCCTAATGTTTTCAGCTCGGCAAATTGCGCTTCATCATTGGCATCGTAAATAGAGCCAGGGCGTAAGCCATCCCCTAAACTAAAGGCAACATCGTATTGCTTCATGATTTCGCAAATGTCTTCAAAGTGTTCGTATAAGAAGCTTTCTTTATGATGCGCTAAGCACCATTTAGCCATAATTGAACCGCCGCGCGACACAATGCCTGTCATGCGTTTTGCAGTCATCGGAATATAAGCTAGGCGTACACCGGCATGAATGGTGAAGTAATCCACGCCTTGTTCAGCTTGCTCAATTAGAGTGTCGCGGAAAATCTCCCAAGTTAAATCTTCTGCTTTGCCGTTTACTTTTTCTAGCGCTTGGTAAATTGGCACCGTGCCAATAGGCACAGGTGAATTGCGGATAATCCACTCGCGAGTTTCATGAATGTTTTTGCCGGTAGATAAATCCATCACCGTATCGCCACCCCAACGTGTACCCCAAACCATTTTCTCAACTTCTTCAGAAATAGATGAGCCTAAAGCAGAGTTGCCAATGTTGGCATTAATTTTTACTAAGAAATTACGACCAATAATCATCGGCTCGATTTCTGGGTGATTAATGTTGACAGGAATAATGGCGCGACCAAGGGCAACTTCGCTACGCACAAATTCAGGGGTAATCACTTTAGGGATGCTTGCGCCAAAATCGTGGCCTTTATGCTGTGTTTGTAGCAGCTCACTCATATTTTCACGGCGTTGATTTTCGCGAATTGCGATGTATTCCATTTCAGGGGTGATGATGCCTTTGCGCGCGTAGTGCATTTGGCTAACGTTCATCCCTTTTTTTGCACGGCGTGGTAGGCGTAGTAAATTAAAACGCATTTCCGCAAGTTCAGGGTCAGTTTTACGTTCTTGACCAAATGCTGAACTTGGGCCGTCTAGTTGTTCTGTATCGTCGCGCTCTTCTATCCATTTGGCGCGCAGTGCTGGCAAGCCACTGCGAATGTCAATATGAATCGCAGGATCAGTGTAAGGGCCGCTAGTGTCATAAACCATGACAGGAGGATTTTTTTCTGCACCAAACATTGACGGTGTATCGCTTAAACTAATCTCGCGAAAGGGCACTTGAATATCTGGGCGAGAACCTTGGATGTAGACTTTGCGCGAATTGGCAAAAGAAAGTTTTGTGGCTGGATCAATCTCAGCAGTTTCGCCATGAAATTTGGCGAGGTTTTTTTGCAGGTCTTTATCTGTGGCGTTCATGGTGCATTCCTATTATTTGTTTAACATAGAAAAGCATCAGATGCATACACAGCTAAGGTTTAGCGGGGATACATTGCATGCTTTCCTACGGCGGCATAACCCGCGTCAGGTTCAAAGGGTGTTTCTCACTATTCTTAAAAAATCTTAAGTTGAATAGACCCCTAGCAATAGACGAAAATTACGCTAAAACGGTAGTAAAAGCAAGTGCTTATGAGTGAGAAGTCAATATTAACAGTGTAAATAAGGATGATTAACCACAGGCGGTATTTGTGATTTTTGCTATAATTAACGGCGTTAATCAAGAGTATAAAAGGGGTGGTTTATGACTTTAATTATTTATGCTGTTTATTACTTCGCCGCTATTGTCGCTTTATTTCTTCATTTTACTGGGCATCTACAGCGCTGGAATATGGAGTGGATTATACTGGTCCTGGCTTTTACCGTATTTCCTATCATATTGTATTTGTAGTGGATGTAGTGCTTCTCAAATTCAATCGGACGTTTTGGCTGTTACATTTAGTCTTGCCCTTGGTGCTAGGGTTGTTATTGGCTTTTGTCTATCCGCATACAGACTTAGACGCCTCGTTAATTCAGCCCTTCTATGATGCGCATGCGCTAGTGTTTCCATTAAAACAGGATGGTTTTCTTGAGAATGTGATGCATCAAGGCTTAAAAGATTTGGTGATTGTGGTAACGCTAATGGCGTTAGGCTTATGGATGTATGGTTTAAAAATAGGCGCTTCAATGAAGCGCCATCAAACTAAAAGCCACTGGTCTTACACTTATCAGCAGCAGTTTTTGTGGTTGTTTGTGGCGATGGCCATTTCTACGGCCGCCATTTCAATATTAAAGCATCTAAGTATTCATGATTGTCCGTGGAACTTGCTTGACTATGGCGGGACTCAGCCTTTAATCCCACTTTTTGGAAGTTTGCCAGCAGGGATTAAGCCAGGGCACTGCTTCCCTGGCGGCCATGCAAGTGCTGGTTTTGCATTAATGGCTTTATATTTTGCATTTAGAGAGACTTTGCCAAAGTATGCAAACATTGGATTAGTCGTCGGTTTATTATTAGGATTTGCGATGGGCTGGGGGCAAATGATGCGAGGGGCACATTTTATGTCACATAATTTGTGGACGGCTTGGCTGGTATGGATGATATTGCTTACGCTATATTTAATTTGGCAGCCCAAAGCGTTGATTAGCAAGCTGTAAGAAAACTGTAAGGTATGCGTGTTACGATTGCCGACAGGTAAAATTATTAAGATTTCTTTTAGGTTGAATGCATGATTATGTTGGCCAAAACTAGCACCAATAACCCTCCTTACAAAATTCCATTCATTCTCTTTATAAGCGCCATTGCTGTTGCAATTTGGCTGTTATTAAGAATAATTTTGTGGGTAGATGTCGGCGTCAATCAGCTTTCTATAGGTCAAGCATTTAAAGCTTTTGGTGTGGGGTTTTGGTTTGATTTAAACGCTCTTTGTTACTTGGCGGCCCCATTTTTTCTTACGTCTTTGTGTATTCCCAATAGTTGGCGTGGCAAGCCTTGGATGATTAAGGCGCGATGGATCGTCATCTTTTTTGTGACGTTTGCTCTATTATTTGGTGCGGTTTCTGAGTATATTTTTTGGCAAGAATTCACTACGCGATTTAATTTTATTGCTGTTGATTATTTAATCTACACCAAAGAAGTCATCGGCAATATTCGCGAATCCTACCCTGTGCCATTGATACTGCTTATTATTGCGCTAGTGGCGTTGGCCTTATTGTATGGTCTAAGTAAAGTAGTTACTTTAGATAGCGCGCTGAAACCTTTCAAGCAAAAAGCAAAATTACTCATCGCACTCATCGCTTTACCTGTTGTTAGTTTTCAATTGGCTAATGTAGATCAAATGGAATTTAGTAAAAATGCTTATGCCAATGAGCTAGCAGGTAACGGCATTTTTAGTTTTTCTGCGGCTGCCCGTCGCAATGAGCTAGATTATGATAAGTTTTATAAAACTATTCCACAGGCACAGGCGCTAAGTATTTTGCGATCGATGGGTTCAAATCGGCAAGTTGCCCCGGGCACTTTATCTACAGAAATTGCAAGTAAAAGTGTGCTAGGCCCATTTAAACGCAGCCCAAAAAATGTAGTGCTTATTTCAGTAGAAAGCTTATCGGCTGAATATTTGGGCATTTATGGCAATAAGAAAAACCTGACGCCCTATCTCGATAAATTGGCAGACGAAAGCGTAGTATTTGATAAGCTTTTTGCCACAGGCACACGTACCGTGCGTGGGTTAGACGCGCTTTCAATCGCAACCCCGCCGATTCCAGGTCAAGCGATTGTGCACCGCCCTAGCAGTGACCATTTGGCTACAATCGGTGAGCTTTTGCGTGAGAAGAATTATGAAACTTTCTTTATTTACGGTGGATATGGCGTATTTGATAGTATGAATGCCTACTTTAGTAGCAATAACTATAAAGTAATCGACCGTACAGACTTTGATGCTAAATCCATACAAGCTGAGAATGTATGGGGCGTGGATGACGAAAGTTTATTTAATAATTCCATTAAAATTTTTGATGAGAATGAACAAACGCATAAACCGTTTTTTGCGCATATTATGACGACCAGCAATCATCGACCTTATACTTTTCCTGAAGGTAAAATTGATTTGCCGCAGGGTAGCCGAGATGCTGCGGTGAAATATACCGATTATGCCATTGGTAAATTTATTGAAAATTCAAAATCTAAGCCATGGTTTAAAGATACGGTCTTTGTGATAGTGGCAGATCATTGCGCTTCAGTAGCAGGTAAAACTAAATTGCCTGTCGATAAATATCACATCCCGCTATTTTTATATGCACCTGATATGTTACCTGCAAGGCATTACAATCGTTTGGCAAGCCAAATTGATATTGTGCCAACCTTGCTTGATGTTTTAGGTACTCAAAATGCAGGACAGTTTTATGGGCAGTCATTATTTAAAGCTGAGGCTGAGAAGTTGCCAGAGCGTGCATTTATTAGTAATTATCAGTCGTTAGGTTATTTAAGAAATGATACGTTGATAGTGCTGTCGCCGAAGAGAAAAACGGAAGCGTATCAAGTCAATTCGGAAAACTATGATTCTGTGCCAACAAAAGTAGATGAAACGATAGCAAATGAAGCAATTGCTTATTATCAAACGGCAAGCCGCGCTTATAAAGCTGGAGAACTGAAATTAGCTACTAAGAAAGCTAATTAATAATAGCGTTATAGCTGATAGCTAGCGCTATAATAAAGGTAATTGAAAGGAAGATTTGCCATGACACAAACAGCACAAACAAGATTTAATCAGCCTAGCGATGTTGCTAGATTTAATATGATAGAACAGCAAATTCGTACTTGGGAAGTGCTAGACCCAGTCGTGTTGGATTTATTTAATGAAGTGCCGCGAGAGCAGTTTGTTGCAGAGTCTCAACAAGGCTTAGCCTTCGCTGATATTGAATTGCCTATTGGTTATGGTCAGACAATGCTTTCGCCAAAAATAGAAGGTAAGATTTTACAGGCACTGGGCGTTAAAAAAACTGACAAAGTTTTGCTGGTTGGTACTGGTGCAGGTTATTTAACGGCGCTATTAGCAAAGCTTGCCGCGCATGTGCATTCAGTAGAAATTATTCCTGAGCTATCAAGCCTTGCCAAGGCGAATTTGCAAAAACACAATATTCACAATGTGAGCTTGTATATTGCTGATGCAGTGAATGGCTATGCCAGTGAGGCGCCTTATGATGTGATTGTATTTGCTGGATCTTTGCAAATACATCCAAGTGCCGCTGAACAAATGCTTAATACCGGCGGTCGTATGTTTAGTGTGGTTGGCGAACTGCCAATTATGCAGGCAATACTAACGCAACGAGTTAGTGATGGCGTTAGCCGTAAAGAAGTGCTTTTTGAAACCTGCTTGCCGCCGCTAGTTAATGCGCCACAAGCAGCTAAATTTGAGTTTTAACCTAATAAAAATATGCAAAAAAAATGGATTTTTACAGCATCTTTAATGTTCTCAATGGCAGCCTATGCCGCTGATGATGCTGTTATACAAGGCAAGTCCGAGTCTTTACTTGATATTTACCAGCAAGCATTAGCCCATGACCCAACGCTAGCTTCTGCCTTAAGTGCTAACCAGGCTGCGCAAGAAATTATCGAGCAAGGCAAAGCGCTATATCGCCCGACCATTAATTTTAATGCAGAGACTAATGCTGTTCAGTCAGATATTCGGTATATCAGCTCTACAAGAGATCCAAGCAAGTCTAATTTTGAAAATTATAAATATGGTGTAGATGCGCGTCAGCCCATTTATCGGAAACAAAATTTAATACAGATAGAACAAGCTACAACGCAGGTTAGTCAGGCCGATAAGCAACTACATTTAAGTCAGCAAACGCTTATTTTACGAACCACACAAGCATACTTTGACGTGCTAATCGCTCAAGATAAAATTGATTTAATTGATGCGCAAAAAACTGCCATCTCAAGTCAATTAGAGCAAGCTAAAGCAAATTTTGAAGTAGGTACAGTAACCATTACTGATGTTAATGAGGCGCAAGCTCGATATGATTTAACAGTAGCGCAAGAAATAGCCGCTGTGAATGAATATCAAATTGCTAAACATCTACTTCAAGCCATTACCGGACAGTTTCCACCAAAGTTAGCTAGCGTGAAAGCGGATATCAAAACGAATAATTTAGCGCAAAGCATGGATAGTTGGTTAGAAGTCGCGGCACAGAATAATTTAAATATACAGATACAGCAAGATATTGCTAAGTTTTCCGAGCAAGAGATAGAGCGCTCTAAAGCAGGACATTTACCTACCTTAGATGCTGTCGCTAGCTATACAGATTCTTATGCCAACGGAAGCGCTTCAGCCTTTAGTACGGGTAATGAACTTAAAACGGGCGCCATCGGTTTGCAATTACAAATCCCCTTGTATCAGGGCGGCGCAACTAGCTCACTTGTTCGACAAGCGGCACTGAATAAACAAAAAGCACAAGATGATGTTGAAATAGCACGCCGCCAAACAGAATTGGATACACAGCGCGCCTATCTTAATTTAAGTACAACGATTGCGCAGGTTAAGGCGTTAGATCAAGCACTCATTAGTAGTCAAAGCCAATTAGATTCAACAAAATTAGGCTATGAAGTAGGGGTGCGCACCACTGTTGATGTGTTAAATGCACAGCAGCAACTATTTAGCGCCAAACGAGATTTATTGCAAGCACGCTACAATTACTTAGTGAATATTATTCGCCTGAAGGCTGCTTCTGGTGTGGTTGCAGAAGCAGATTTGCTGGATATTAATCAGCAGTTAGTGTTGAGCAATGGCCACTAATTTGCTGACAAAAGCGGGCCTAAGTCAGCTTGTCATTATCGATATGCAAGCGCGGTTGGGCACGGTTATGCCGCAAGAACCTTTGCAAGCAACAATTAATAACATAGGTATTTTGATGCAGGCTGCTGCGCTCTTATCCGTGCCAGTTATCCTTACAGAACAGTATCCAAAAGGTCTCGGGCATACAACCCCAGAATTATTATCGCTAATGCCCAACATTACGCCGGTAGAAAAGATTGCTTTCTCATGTATGGCCGAGCCTAGGTTTAGTCGTCAACTCACGCGCGATCGTTCACAAGTCATATTGACAGGTATGGAAGCACATATTTGTGTATTACAAAGTGCAATGGATATGCTGGGCGCAGACAAACAAGTGTTTGTAGTGGAAGACGCTATTATTTCACGCAACTCAGCCAATAAAGCTAACGCCATAGCCAGAATGCGCGATGCTGGTTGCATCATTAGTAATGCTGAATCTATTGTGTTTGAATGGTTAGGTAAGGCTGAAGGTGATGCATTTAAGGTGATTAGTAAACTTATTCGTTAACATACAAGAATCCACACATGAACTGGAAGGTAGTATTACTTGTTGGAGTAATTGGATATGCTAGTTTTCATCACTATCACAATCGACCAGTCATTCATGGGGCTGGTGAAATTGCACCTAGCGAACCCATTCAAAGCAACAGTTCTGCCGATAGTATTCAGCTAAATGGTTTTATGCTGACAGCACTGGCTGATTATTCAATAGAAGCTAGAGTTTTATCTAGAGAAGATTATTCGGTTGGCATGGCATCTAAATTATCACCTACTGATTTAGCCTTAGGCTGGGGCCCCATGTCAGATGAAGCGATACTTAATAAAATCGATATTTCTCAACGACATCGGTGGTTTTATTGGCATGCAGATAAATTACCTATTTCGCAACATGAAATTGAGATTCACGCAGCGAACACACATATTATTCCCGCTGACAATATTATTCGGCGTCAACTCAGTAATATTAGAGTCGGCCAGTTAGTTAAAATAAAAGGGCTGTTGGTGGAAGCAAAAAGTCCAGATGGCTGGCGTTGGCGAAGCTCATTGAGCCGGGACGATGTTGGTAGCGGCGCTTGTGAGCTGATATATGTGACTCAACTTAATGCGAGCTAGGTTTTAAAAATCTTGAAATGATATCTATAGTTTTTTGAGCGGCCCCTTCTAATGATTTACATAATGTCAGCCCCATTGCGCCCATCTCTGCTTGTTTTTTTGGACTTTCTATTAACGCTTGAATAGCTTTTGTCATCTCTGCTAAGTCTTTTACACGCCAAGCAGCACATTTAGCTACAGCAAGTTCGGACACCTCTTTAAAGTTAAAGGTATGTTCGCCAAGTATCACAGGTTTACTCATGCGCATCGCTTCAATCAGATTTTGCCCGCCATAAGGTAGCAAACTGCCGCCCACTAAACAGACATCCGCACTTGCATAATAGTTAAATAACTCACCCATGCTGTCACCTAAAATAACCTGCGTTTCAGCCGCAACTATTTGATGAAGTGTAGAGCGTTTTTCGTAGCGAAAGCCACGCTGTTCTAGCAAAGCTTCTACCTCGTTAAACCGTTGTGGGTGGCGCGGCACAATCACAGTGAGTAAGTGGGGAATCTGTGCCGCAATAATTGCATCTAATACTAGGGTTTCTTCACTTTCACGCATGCTGGCGGCCAGAAATACTGGACGTTCTTTCCCAAATAAATAGCGTAAAGATTGTCCTTGCGAGTATGCCGTCTCTGGGGGCATGACATCAAATTTTAAGTTACCTACCACCTGTACATTTTTAGCGCCTAGCATTTCTAGGCGCTCTGCATCTTGTGTGGTTTGAGCTGCAGTGGCCGATAGATTTTGCAAACCTTCACTGACTAGATTGCCTAATTTTCTATATCCATAGGCAGACTTTTCTGAAAGCCTTGCGTTAACTAGTAATAGTGGAATATGACGTTGCTTACAAGTCGCTATTAAGTTAAACCAAAGCTCGGTTTCTAATAGCACGCCAATCGCTGGGTTAAAGTGCTTTAAAAAGCGATTCACCGCAAAAGGTACGTCATAAGGTAAATAAACTCTTTGTACACTATTTGCAAATAACTGTTCACTTGCATTGCGTCCAGTAGGCGTGCTGTGGCTCAGTAATATTTGATAATGGGGGTATTGCTGAATTAATGCTTTAACTAAGGGTGCTGCCGCACGAGTTTCACCTACTGAAACACAATGCAGCCATATAACTGATTTATTGGGGCGTACACAATAAAAACCAAAGCGCTCACGCCAGTGTTTTAGATAGTCCGGTTGCTTGATGCTACGCCAAAGTAATTTCAAGGGCATTAATGGCAACACTAAATACAGTAATAGCGAATAGAAAAAATGGTTCATAGTGCATTTTCTCATAAAATTGACATTGTTGTTTTTGTCAAAATTTGCACACTTATTAATCATCATTTTTTGTAGAAAATTTATTTTTAAAATATTTTTGGCTATAACTTTCTCGTAAGTGACTGCTTACCTCATCTCAATGCAAATACAGACGCCATTTACAAAAAAACACACCAAAAGGGTGCAAGAAATGGTTGTAAAAATAGGGTTGACGTACACAAAATAAAGGCATAAATTGCTGTTCCAGACACAACATATTGTGTTTAGGCGGTATATTTTTTACAAAAATAATAGTTTTTAATTAAAAATCACGGGCTTAGCGCAAAAATCTATTTTAATGGCGCGTAAGACTACAGTTGAGGAGGGGTATCCATGCTAAAAGTAGTTGAATCAGCAAGCAAATCAGAATCGGGTTCAGAAAAAGAAATTCCGATTCAGCCTGTGTCGCTAGATATTTGGGATAAAAAATATCGCTTAAAAACAAAAACAGGCGAACATGTTGATGCTGATATCGACGCTTCTTACGCGCGTGTAGCGCGTGCTTTGGCTGATGTAGAAACTACAGAAGAAAAGCGTGTTGAATGGCATGAGAAATTTTTATGGGCATTACGCCGTGGTGCAATACCAGCGGGGCGCATCACATCAAATGCAGGTGCCTTAGAGCATAAGCCAGCAACGTCTACCATCAACTGTACAGTGTCAGGCGTTATATCAGACAGCATGGATGATATTCTGGGCAAAGTACACGAGGCAGGCTTAACACTTAAAGCCGGTTGTGGTATTGGCTACGAATTTTCTACTTTGCGTCCAAAAGGCGCATTCGTAGCAGGGGCTGGTGCTTATACAAGTGGGCCACTATCGTTCATGGATATCTACGATAAAATGTGCTTCACTGTATCAAGTGCAGGCGGTCGTCGTGGTGCGCAGATGGCAACTTTTGATATTTCTCACCCTGATGTTACCGACTTTATTAAAGCGAAGCGCGAAAATGGTCGCTTACGTCAATTCAACCTTTCATGCCTGATTACTAAAGAATTTATGGAAGCAGTAAAGGCTGATGCTGAGTGGAAGCTTGCCTTTCCTGTCACTGAGAAAGAGGCGATTGTTGACGGTTTGAATGTGAATGATATTGCACAAGTAGTTTGGCGTGAGTGGCCAGTTAAAGGTAAATATCTCACTAAAACCGATGGTGTAGATGCGGGGAAAGTTGCGTGTCGTGTATATAAAACAATAAAGGCGCGCCGTTTGTGGGATGTGATTATGTCCAGCACTTATGACTTTGCTGAGCCAGGTTTTATTTTGATTGATCGCGTGAACGAAATGAACAACAATTGGTTTTGCGAGAATATTCGTACCACCAACCCATGTGGTGAGCAGCCGCTGCCGCCTTATGGCGCTTGCTTGCTAGGTTCAATCAATTTGACGCGTTTTGTGAAACATCCATTCACAGGTGAAGCCTTTTTTGATTGGAAAGAGTACCGTGATGTGGTGGCGATTTTCACTCGCATGTTAGATAACGTTGTTGAAATAAATGGCTTGCCACTACAACAACAGCGTGATGAAATTATGCGTAAACGTCGTCATGGTATGGGTTATTTGGGCTTAGGTTCTAGTCTCACTATGATGAAAATGAAATATGGTGAAGAAGAATCACTCAAATTTACCGATGAAGTTACCCGTGTTATGGCTGAAGAGGGTTGGAATGTCGGCGTGCAACTGGCTGAAGAAAAAGGCCCAGCACCTATTATGGACGAGAAGTTTGAAGTGACTGCAGATATGCTGGCTAAACGCCCTGAGATGGCAGCAGATGGCATTAAGGTGGGTAGCAAAATTGCGGGTAAAGTTTTGTTAGGTAAATATAGTCGCTATATGCAACAGTTTCCAGAAGGCTTACGCAATCAAATTTCAAGCAAAGGCGCACGTTTTACTCACCATAGTTCTATCGCCCCAACTGGTACGATCTCACTATCGTTAGCTAACAATGCAAGTAACGGTATTGAGCCCTCATTTGCTCACCATTACGCGCGCAACGTGATTCGTGAAGGTAAAAAATCAAAAGAAAAAGTCGACGTATTCTCTTATGAATTGTTGGCTTATCGTGAGTTGATTAATTCTAAAGCAATGCCATTTAGCGATCAAGAAGATGAAAAGTTGCCTGATTACTTTTTAGACTCTTCAACCATTCAAGCTAAAGCGCACGTGGATATTCAAGCGGCTTCGCAAAAATGGATTGATAGCTCAATTTCAAAAACTATTAATGTACCAACCGATTATGATTTTGAAGATTTCAAAAATATTTATCTCTATGCTTATGATAAAGGCTTAAAAGGTTGCACAACATTTAGATTCAATCCGGAAGCTTTCCAAGGTGTGTTGGTGACGGAAAAAGATTTAGAAAACACCACCTACAAGTTCACGCTAGATGACGGCACTGAATTAGAAGTTAAAGGTAACGAAGAGATTGAATACGATGGTGAAATTCACTCAGCGGCCAATCTTTACGATGCGCTCAAAGAAGGTTATTACGGCAAGTTCTAAATTTAACACCCTCTTCCTGTGGAAGAGGGCTAGTGCGAGGGATGGCCTTGCAAGGAGAAAAAAATGGCAACTAAAATAGAAAAGAAAATTGTCGGCTACGCGCTGGTAAATGAGCAAGATAAAAAAGATGCAGAAAATAAAGCGGTGGAGGTAGAAGCGCAAAGAATTGCAGCTACTAAAGTCGTGCAAATTGGCGAGCCTCTGAGTCGCCCAGACAAGTTAGTGGGTAATACCTACAAAATCAAAACCCCGGTAACAGAGCATGCGCTATATATCACCATTAACGATGTGATTATGAACGATGGTACGCCGCAAGAACATCGTCGCCCATTCGAGATATTCATTAACTCTAAAAACATGGAGCACTTTCAATGGATTGTTGCGCTAACGCGCGTCATGTCTGCTGTGTTTCGTAAAGGTGGCGATGTTACTTTCTTGGTCGAAGAACTTAAAAGCGTCTTTGAGCCAAGTGGTGGCTACTTTAAAAAAGGCGGTAAATTTGTGCCTAGCTTAGTGGCAGAAATTGGTGAAGTGGTTGAACAGCATTTGCAAGAAATCGGCATGCTTAAAAAACCAGGTTTAGATCAGCACCAGCAAAAATTAGTAGATGAGAAAAAAGCAGAATACCTAGAAAAGCATGCTAAAGCTGACGAAGAAGTAACTGCAGAAGGCTACCCTAAGGGTGCTCAACTATGCGGTAAATGCAATACTAAAGCAGCTATTGTGATGGACGGCTGTTTAACTTGTCTAAATTGCGGCGAGAGTAAATGCGGCTAATGTAACGCATGCATATATAGCTCCACACTTAATGTAGTGTAGAGCTATATATTGTTTTTATGTTTGGATAGTTCGTTTACCAGTTGTGCAATATCCCACTCGCAACCGCCACATCCTGAGATGACGCCGGTTCGCCTAGAAATATCATCTATGTTACATCCTTGCTCGAATAGACGTTGAACATGAGCCCGTGTAGTGCCACTGCATTGGCATATGACGTCATCAACTGGTTTTATATTTTTAGCAGGCATAGCTGAATATGGTTGATAGGGTTTATAGACTTTATTATAAAGCAATGTCTTACGCATATTGGCATTGCAAGCAGTTAAGGTAGCCAGACGTAAAAAAAGCCC
>SESD01001424.1_pt1 | contig 13283 bp, 9 predicted proteins | sample 3171411 | NCBI WGS metagenome assembly SESD01 (sample SAMN06051880, study PRJNA518727) | freshwater metagenome | biome: subpolar coniferous forest; feature: holomictic lake; material: water; isolation source: holomictic Lake 442, 16.5 m depth | place: Canada: near Kenora, Ontario | collected...
CCCAATCACTCTTCAAAAAATCCACTTTTTGCTTTAATCCTTACCCATATTCATGACCACAACACCCGATATAACCCTGATTGGCGGCGGCATTATTGGCCTGCTAACGGCCCGCGAATTTGTAAAAGCTGGCGCAAGCGTCGCGATTATTGAAAAAAACCAGCTGGGCCAGGAATCTTCCTGGGCGGGCGGCGGTATTTTGTTACCGCTTTATCCCTGGCGACAAGCGGACGCCATTACCCGCCTGGTATTGCAAAGCCTGAAACTTTATCCAGCGCTGGCCGCAGAGTTGATCGCCGAAACGCTGATAGATCCGGAATGGACGCCCTGCGGCATGTTGATCGTTAAAAATCCGGATCATGCCGCCGCCGTTGATTGGTGTAAGGCCGGTAATATTGCGCATCAATCTGCCGGTGCCGATTTTTTTATCGACCTAAACACAAGCCCAGAACAGCCGCTTTGGTTGCCGGAAATTGCCCAGGCCAGAAACCCCCGCTTGGTAAAATCGTTACGGCAAGACTTGCTGAACAAAGGCGTGACGCTTATTGAACAATGCGAAACTACCGGCATTATTCGCGATAAAAATCGTATTAGCGCAATCGAAACCACGTCGGGAAAAATAGCCGTTAATCAGTTGATTGTTGCTGCCGGTGCCTGGACTGGAAACTTGTTTGGGCAGTTTTTTCCAGCTAGTGAGGTGCCAAAAATCGCGCCGGTTAAAGGTCAAATGTTGTTGTTTGAAGCGCGTCCGGAAACGCTAAAACACATGGTTCTGGATGGCGACCAATACCTGATTCCGCGCCGGGACGGAAAAATACTGGCGGGCAGCACGGTAGAACTGGCTGAGTTTAACAAGACCACAACGAGAGCGGCCAAAGACCGTTTGCATGAGTTTGCGATTAATTTATTGCCGTCGCTAAAGAATTTTCCGGTGATTAAACACTGGGCAGGCTTAAGGCCGGGCACGGAGCAGGGCATTCCGTATATCGACAAACATCCCGAAATTAGCAATTTGTTTATTAACGCTGGTCATTTCAGAAACGGACTGGCAATGGGGCCAGCCTCGGCGCAATTGATGGTCGATCTGGTTTTACAGCGACCCACTGCAGTGACACCGGAACCCTATCAATTAACTAGCGAACATTAAACTCAGGTTATCGCCATGAATCTTTATCCCTTATTACGCCCATTTTTATTTTCGCTGGACCCTGAAACGGCTCATGAAGTAACGCTTAAGCTGTTAAACGCCACTTATGTTTCTGGTCTGGACAAATTAATCTATCCAAAAATCGAACACAAACCAGTCACTGTCATGGGTCTGGAGTTTAAAAATCCGGTCGGTCTGGCGGCCGGTATGGATAAAAATGGTGACTATATTAATGCGCTGGACGCTTTGGGTTTTGGCTTTGTTGAAATTGGCACGGTAACGCCGCGTCCGCAACCCGGCAATCCAAAACCGCGTTTATTCAGATTGCCTGAACATCAGGCGATTATTAACCGCATGGGTTTTAATAATCGGGGCATCGACCATTTGCTGGCGCAGGTAAAAAACAGCGGTTTTGCCGGTGTTTTAGGCATTAATATCGGCAAGAATTTTGACACGCCCATCGAGCAGGCAGCGGAGGATTATTTAATCGGCTTGCGCAAGGCTTACAGTGCGGCGAGTTATATTACGCTGAATATTTCATCACCCAATACCAAAAACCTGCGCCAGTTGCAGCAAGGCGATGAGATTAAAAATCTGATTTCGGTATTAAAAGAAGAGCAACTGAAGTTGCAACAAGAACATGCCAAATACGTGCCTTTGGTTTTAAAAATCGCCCCCGATCTGAGCGTTGAAGAAATAGCGCATATTGCCAGACTGTTGCTGGACTTTGAAATTGACGGCGTAATTGCCACCAACACTACCATTGCCAGAGACCTGATTGCCGGCCATCAACATGCTGAACAAGCGGGCGGTTTAAGCGGTGCGCCGGTTAAGGAGAAATCGACTTTTGTGGTGCGGGAACTGGCGCGGGAATTAAACGGCAAACTGCCGATTATTGCCGCAGGCGGTATTTTAACGGCCAGTGATGCGCAGGAAAAACTGGCGGCGGGAGCGAGTCTGGTGCAACTTTACAGTGGCCTTATTTATCGTGGGCCACAGTTGATTGAGGATGTTGTTAAATCTTTATAACTAGGCCGATGGTTCAGTATCGTCCCCATGCTCCAGCGTCGTCGGACCACACAACGCTGGAGCGTTGTTAACATGGTTCCTACGGAGACCGTAGGAACCATGATGAAATCTACTCCACTTATTCCCCGGCGATCGACATCCGTTCTACCAGTATAGAACCGGTACGTACATTGCCGCGATAATCAATATCATTGCCCACGGCAACGATATTTTTTAGCATATCTTTTAGATTACCGGCGATGGTGATTTCTTCAACCGGATATTGAATCTCGCCGTTTTCTACCCAAAAACCGGCAGCTCCACGCGAATAATCACCGGTTACCATATTTACGCCCTGACCCATTAATTCGGTAATCAGCAAACCGGTATTCAGTTCTTTCAGCATACCCTGATAATCCAGGGTGCCGGTGTCTATGGTTAAATTATGCACGCCACCGGCATTGCCAGTACTTTGCAAACCCAATTTTTTGGCGGAATAAGTGCTTAAAACATAACTGCGCAAAATGCCGTCAGTGACGATATCTCTGGTTTTAGTCGCAACGCCTTCACCATCATAAGCGCTACTACCCAAAGCGCCGATTAAATAAGGCTGTTCGTGAATGCGGATAAATTCGGGAAAAATCTGGGTATCAAGTGTATCCAACAAAAAAGACGATTTACGGTACAGATTGCCGCCGCTGATTGCCCCGATAAACGAACTTAGCAAACCGGAAGCAATTTCTGCGCTATATAGCACCGGACACTGGCGGGTACTTAAGCTTCTTCCTTGTAAGCGTCTAAGCGTTCGCTCGGCGGCTTTTTTTCCGACCTCAACCGCAGGGTCCAGATTCAGCGCATTTCTTGCCACGGTATACCAGTAATCGCGCTGCATACTGTCGCCGCGTTGACCCAGTACTGAACAGCTTAAGGAGTGACGCGTAGAAGTATAACCTTGAAGAAAACCCAGCGAGTTGCCCATAACTCGTAGGCCCTGATGTGTATCAACCGACGCGCCTTCAGAATTGCTGATTTCTTCATGATAAAAGCGGGCGGCATCTTCGCATTCGATAGCCAGTTCAATGGCTTTATCAACACTGACATCCCAGGGGTGATAAAGATCAAGATCAGGAAATTCGGTCGCCAGTAAAGCTTGTTCAGGCAGCCCGGAAAATTCGTCTTCACTGGTATAGCGGGCAATACTGCATGCTGCACTGACTGTTTCCTTGATGGAAGCGGCCGACAAATCCGTGGTGCTGGCTGAACCCTTGCGCTGCCCGAAATAAACGGTTACACCCAAACCCTGACTGCAATGATGTTCTATGGTTTCGACATCGCCCAGACGCACGGCTACGGACAAGCCGTTTTCCTGGCTCAAGCCGGCTTCCGCAGCGCTGGCACCCTGTTTTGCGGCTTCGTCCAGAATGGATTGAACGGTGTTTTTTAACTGATTGATTTGATCCTGATTTTGCACTGTATTCTCTGTTGGTGTAGAAGTTGGTGTGCGATGCACATCCTACATGGCTTCGATTGTTGGGTTACTATAATCCACTTACATTATTTTAAACGCTGGTCCCGCCAACCGTTAAACCGTCTATTTTTAAGGTTGGTTGTCCGACACCGACCGGCACGCTTTGGCCTTCCTTGCCACAGGAACCGACTCCGCTGTCCAGTTGCAGATCGTTACCGACCATAGATACTTTGGTTAAAACATCCGGTCCATTGCCTATCAGTGTCGCGCCTTTAACGGCACGGGTGATTTGGCCATTTTCGATCAGATAGGCTTCACTGGCGGAAAATACAAATTTGCCCGAAGTAATATCAACCTGTCCTCCACCAAAATTTCTGGCATACAGACCTTTTTTCACCGATTTAATTATCTCACCTGGATCATGATTACCAGGCAACATATAAGTGTTGGTCATACGTGGCATCGGCAGATGTGCATAAGATTCACGGCGACCGTTACCGGTTGGACTGACGCCCATCAAACGGGCATTGAGCTTATCCTGCATATAACCTTTGAGTATACCGTTTTCAATCAGCACGGTTTTTTCAGTTGGCGTGCCTTCATCATCGATGCTTAAAGATCCGCGCCGATCCGGTAAAGTACCATCATCGACAACTGTACATAAATCGGAAGCGACACGTTCACCAACGCGACCGCTAAAAGCAGAGGTACCTTTGCGGTTAAAGTCACCTTCCAGACCATGGCCGATAGCTTCATGCAACAAAATGCCCGGCCATCCCGGGCCCAACACGACGGTCATATTGCCAGCCGGTGCATCAACGGCTTCCAGATTTACCAGTGCCTGTCTTACTGCTTCGCGACCATATTCCAGCGCTGTATCCTGTTCGATAAAACGATTGTAATCGCTACGACCACCGCCGCCCATGCTGCCTTGTTCGCGCTGACCGTTTTGTTCAACGATGACTGTGACATTCATGCGTACCAAAGGTCGTACATCGGCAACCAGGGAGCCGTCTTGCCTGGCCACAATGATATGTTCGTGGACACCCACCAGACTGATGATAACTTCTTCAATTCGACTGTCCAGCTTTCGGGTTTCACTGTCTACATGTCGCAGTAAATCGATTTTTTGCTGATCTTCCAGTGATTTGAGCGGATTTTGCGTGCCGTAATACAAAGGCCAGTTGGCGGCTTTTGTAGATACTTTGCAATGTAAAGGATTGGCATCCTGACCTTGCCGAACGATGGCTTTAACGTTATTGGCAGCTTCCAGCAAGACCGGAAGTTCAATGAGGTCGCTATATGCGAAGCCGGTTTTTTCGCCGTAGACTGCACGCACTCCGGCACCTTGTTCGATGCTGTGACTGCCTTCCTTGATGATGCCGGCTTCCATGACCCACGATTCAAAGTGACTGGACTGAAAGTAAATATCGGCTGCATCGACCTGCGAACTAAGCAAGCGATTCATGATTTGTTCAATATCACCATCTTCAATACCGGCCGGTATTAAGATAGCTTGTCTTGCAAGGTTTAGAATTTCCATTAACGCATCAATATGTAAAAAGGGTTAGGTGTTCAGACAAAAGACTAAAGAGGCTTTGCCTTGTATCTTTTATCTCATCAATCTTCTTTTAAATCATCACGCAAGGTCTTGAACAATAGCTGAATCAGGTCTTCTGCGCCCTCATTTGATGAATGCTTGGTTCCGTCTATGTCATAGGTGTTTTGTTCACTTGCGTTGGCGACGGTACCTGATACTGTCGTTACTTCGCCTTCCTGTTTGACAATAAGTTGATAGATAGCGGGATCAGTTTCTAAAAAAGTTGTCAGTTTTCCAAAAAAACCGGTTTCATCCGGCTTTGCCTGAGTTACATAATAAATGCCTTTATTACGTTCATGATCCGTTATTTTCAGGTCGCTTTGCTTTAAGGCTCTATTTAAAGTATTCCAGACATCGCCAAAAGACTGTTTGATGGTGATTTGCGACGGATTATTGAGGCTAACAACGTCCTTGCCCAAGCCGGTGCTTTCTTTTTTCTTGGGTATCGAGCTATTGTCGACTGTGTTCTGCTCTTTGTTTGTGTTGGTGCTTGCCACTTTGGGCGGGCGTTCCAAACTTTCCGTATCTCGATAACGACTGACTTCCGGTGTTCCGCAAGAAGCCAAAAGCCCGGTAAGCAATAAAATTTTAATGATTACATGCATATTATTCACAAAAAAAACGACGATGACTTAATGCGGGAAAAGCGCCACGCACTTTTTCCACGCGCTCCAGATCAATTTCAGCGGAAACAAAGCCGCCACCTGTTTTATAGCAATCCAGCACAACACCCCAAGGATCAATAATCATACTATGTCCAAAGGTTTTACGGCCATTAAGATGAAAGCCACCCTGATTTGGCGCGATCACATAACATAAATTTTCTACCGCCCTGGCGCGCAGCAATAGCTCCCAGTGAGCGGCTCCGGTTTCAGCGGTAAAGGCAGACGGAATAATCAATATTTCCATGCCCATATTACGAAAGAACTCAGGAAAACGCAGATCGTAACAAACTGCAATACCCACTCTGCCGAAGGGCGTATCGATCACCAGTGGCTCAGTGCCGGGTTCAATGGAGTCAGATTCGCGGTAAACATCATTACTGCCGGGCACACTGACGTCAAATAAGTGAACTTTATCATAGCGTGCAACTTTTTCGCCCAAGTCGTTATAAATCAAACAGGCCGCACGAACTTTGTTACTGTCATTGCCTGCTATTGGAATAGTACCGCCAACAACCCAAACGGCATATTTTTTGGCTACAGAGGCCAAAAAATTCTGGATCGGCCCTGAACCGTCGACTTCTTTTGCTTTGATTTTGTCCAACTCATGATCACCCATCAAGGCAAAATTTTCTGGCAACGCCACCAATTTAGCACCTGCTTTGACGGCTTCAGCGATCAATTTCTCGGCTTCCAGCAAATTAGCGCTGATATTTGGACTTGAGGCCATTTGTATTGCCGCACATCTACTCATACTGCTCTCCTTTAATTTGCGATAACTCAGCAGAGGCGATTGTTGAAATTCAACAAAAACAGTTTATATGTGTTGAATTTTTGTTCTCTGTTAAGTCGATACTTTATTTTTGTTCTTCTTGTCGCAGCCATGGAAAGTCGGTAATACCATTCCAGGTTTTCTGTAACAATCCTCCATTTTTATACATCGGTACGATTTCGGCGCTTTTCCAGTTTCCTTTTACCAGATACTGAGAGCCAAAAAAGAAGCCTTCCTGATCTTTGCCTGTTAAAGATCTCCCAACAATGGAGGCTACTTTTCCCATAATTGTACCAGCAATAGGGACTGCGTCAGCACTTTTAGGCGTGACATTGATTATGTCATCAAGCGTTTGGCCAACCAGATCGGTATCGCCGTTAATGGTGATTTTTGCAGGAATTGCGTCCATGACTAAATCATGCGTGGAGGCAATACCGTTTAATAAATCAAAATGCCCTTTGATGCTGTTAAACGTCAAGCCCTCTTTGTAAACATCACTAAAATCAAGCTGCGCCCGTTTTATCCACTGAGCCATCGCCAGAATTCCCAATATCCGGCCTAGTCCGGGTTCAATACTTAAGATGCGTCCATTGTTTAAATCAAAGTCCAAGCGACCTTTTACTTCCGCTAACGAAAATTGATAGGGAGCCGCATCCCAGTTTAAAGCGTAGTCAATAACTGCGGTTGTTTCAGTCAGATCTTTTGTAATGCCCAACTGCTCAAGCATTTCACCTGTTCGGGCAATTTCCAGGCGACCGTTAATATTGGTTTTTGAATGTTTGTCACTGGTTTTTCCACCAGATTGATGTGTCCAGTCGCCGCGCGACATGGCAACTGACAAATCGGCTCCTTTCAAGGCTAAACTTTTGAATCCGAGCCCGCCTGGTATGCGCTCGGTTTCCAAAGACAAGCGGCCCAGATTTACCGATCGCCAAAAAGTTTTATCAGCGGTCAGTGAGAGTAAAGGCAAAGTCGCCGGATCGAGGTCAAGTTCTGGTTCTTTTGCGGAGGTAACTTCAGCGACGCTATTTTCGGCTTTGGGATCTTTAAACGCCGACAGATTTAATGAGCTGATGTCCAAAATGATCTTTTCCGAACCTTTCAAGGCCGTTGGAATTTGCATTGTTCCTGTGGCAAATGAACTATTAATTAGACCTAGCCAATATTTGCCCTGTGGTTTTAACGATAAATCAAAAGCGCCCAAAGCCGTGTTTTTCCATTGCGCATTTTGACTATGAACTATGATTTGCCTGATGTTATTACCAGCACTTTCGTTTGTGGATTTGTTATTTTGAAACGCCGACAATCCCATCCAGTCTTGCAGGATTAAAGGGGTCTGATCAACGTCTATAAACAAACCGGGTTCTGTGGTCTGCTCAACTTCACCCGGGCCAACAAGGATATGACCTGAATGAAGGCGTTGTTGAGCTAAATTTAATTTGATAGCAGCCTTAAATTGCTCGTTGTAATTGATTTTTATGGGTAATAGGGTTTCACCACCCAAACCAAAAGTCAGCGACAAGTTTTTTTTCTGACTTTTTGTTTTGGCTAAAAAGTCTGGCAAGGCTAAGGTCAGGCCTTCAAGATTGGACTCAACGGCAAGTTCGGTAGGTTTGCCTGGATAAGGTAGCCCCAGTTTTAATTGGTAAGCCATTGAACCTTTGGCAATCTCCCAGCCAGGCATTTTGAATTGCTGCTGCAATTCATCAACCCCGGCTGTTCCTGTTATATCGAGAAAAGTTTGCTGATGATCTGCTCTGTTGATATTAACTTTGATAGGATGCCCTAAAGCTAAAGCGTGAATGGTATCGCTATAAACGCCAAATTCGGTAAATTTTAATTCCCCGTTAATTTTATTGATCTGTAAATCAAGTGCGGAAACATTTAAACTCGATTGATCAAACAGCGCCTTGCCAAAAACTTTTGGCATTAGCCCTGGCGCCAAAGGTAAGGTGAGATCAAGAGTGACTTTAGTGCTGCCTTGAGGAACAACCGCATCCACCAAAAAGCCCACTTCTGAAACCAGCGGAGTTTGTTGCAGGAACTTGAAGACATCACTTATTTCTCCTTCCAGTTCTCCCGTAACGGTAACAATTTTGCTTGATCCCAAGGCCGGATTAATAACAGTAGCCTGGGTGATATTAAGATTATTGCTTTGCCCCTGCTCTATTTCGCAAGTCATAAATTTTTGTATTATGGTCACCTCGCCAACCACATTACTTAACTGTGGCCAATCAGGCACATATGACAGATTGAGCTGGTCTATATCAAGTAAAGCCTCGAAAACGCCATCTTGTGGTTTGGAAGGAAAAATGCCCAATTTGGCGACATATAATAGGCTGCCCTTAAGTACCCGACCGCCCAAAAATGCCGCATCAAACCAGACTACATCGGCTGGTTTCATGACTTTGGTGGGAAAGTAATGTTTAGCCTGACTAATATCATTACTGATAAATGATGTTTGTAAATCCAGAAAAGGTGGCTCACTCTTTTTTGGAACTACCAGACTGAGTCTATTTATGCTTTGCAAGCCGTTCAGATCTAATGTCAGCTCCGGGCTGGATATTGTCCAGTCAGTGTCTGCTTGTTTCCAGTTTAGCCTGCCTTTAAGTCTTTTGATGACCATATCTTCCCGGAAAAGATCGGGAGCCTGGATTAGCATATCTTCAGTTGCCAGGGTTAAAGAACCGGCTTTTTCGTTGCCTTTGATTTGTCCTGTTAAATTGTTAACGCCCGGTATTTGAGCAAATGGCGCAGAAGTGAGGCCTGCAAATTTGCCGTAAACGGCAATAGATTTTTCATTGGGATTAACGAACAGGCTTAGATTTTCCAGAGAGCCTTTAACTTCAGCATTGACTAGCTTAGCTGCCTGTTCATCGGGTAATCGGCCAAAAAATAGGGCTAAATCGGAAACTTCCTGTAAATCCAGTTGTTTAATAAACAGTGCAATTTTTGGTAAGAGCTTATCGTCATTATGATGACCGGAAACGCTGAGCTGCAAGGATGGCCATTTTTTATCATTTTTATGGCTATCCTGGGTCTCTAAAGAAAAATCGTTTATATCGAGTTGCCAACGTTTACTGATGCCGTTGATAAAATCACTTAATCCCCAGTGCAAACGGGTGGTAAGTGATTTAACAAAAAATGTCTGCTTGTCTTGGCGGACCATGCCCAATTCTTGAATCTGCGCTAAGCCATCAGCCGACATCAGTTGTGATTGTTGCCAATTACCCCAAATTTTGAAATCTCCGGTTCCTGAATTGATAGCGATTTGATCACGGGCTTCGCCTCCACTCAACCAGCGATTAGTTTGGGTGCTGGCTGCTTGAGTGGCTATAAGCAATGGCTGAGTGGAGTCGAAGTTAGCCGCAAGTTCAGCCAAATTAACAGCATTCCCTTCCGCATAAATAGTGCCGTCAATTGTCGATGGTTCAAAAATATTGCCTTTAAACTCCATCGATAGCCTTAAATTATTACCTATTTTTGCAGGCAATTTAAGTACGGTATTAAGCCGGTGTTGTTCACCATAATTGTTAATCGTGAGGTCAAGTCGATTGATTAGTGGTTGCTGATCAGGATTTTTATCATCCAGCCAAGTAATTTCACTCGCTAAAACCTGAAGTTTCGAGCCTTGCAATAACCACTGCGGCTGGCTTTCATCAGACTTTAAACCGAGAATAACGATTTTGCCGTCCTGCAGCCGCTTAACTGTGAGCTTTGCACCGATTACCGTGACCCAGGATGAGGATAATGCATCCCTGCTGCTCAACAGGTCCAGTAAATTAATGCCTATCCGTATTTCAGCAACCTCGATATCTGGTTTTGCAGAGGCAGCGTTTAATTTTTCATCAAGAATGAGGTCTTTTAGTACCAGTTGCGGACTAAAACCGCGCATTTTTGCGCCAAGACGGCCTATTTTTACCGGTGAGCCAACAAGTTCGCTGACCTGGATCGCCAATTCGGTTTTATAATGCTCAATTTCCAGCAATATTAGGCGAACACCTGATAAACCAAGAGCTGTCGAGATCAAAGACCAGAAAATGAGATGCCGCGTGGCTCGCTTGATGTGATGGATCACTGGATTGGATTAACGGCTAAAGGTTCAAGACGCAAGACTACGCGTTAGTCGCGACGAAGGCGTGGCTCCCACGTATGGATTAAAGCAAAACCACATCATATTGCTCCTGGTTGTATTCGGCCTCAGCCCTGAATTTGATGCGCACACTTAAAAATACTTCCAGTTCAGCAAGCATGTCAGCTTCTTCATCGAGTAACATTTCCACGACTTCATTGGACGCTAAAACCAGAATTTTCTGAACCTTATATTGCCTGACTTCACGGATAATCTCCCGAAAAATTTCCAGGCACATCGATTCCGCGGTTTTAAGAACGCCTCGACCGCCACAGGCGCTGCAAGGTTCACAAAGAATATGCTCCAAACTTTCTCGGGTTCTTTTACGGGTCATTTCTACCAAGCCTAGGACCGATACTTCGGTAATATTGGTTTTGGCATGGTCTTTTTGCAAATGCCGTTCAAGCGCCTGCAATACCTGTTTTTTATGCTCTGCACTTTGCATATCGATAAAATCGATAATGATGATGCCACCTAGATTTCTGAGTCTAAGCTGTCTTGAAATGGTTTGCGCTGCTTCAAGGTTGGTTTTGAAAATGGTTTCTTCCAGATTGCGACCGCCGACATAACCGCCGGTGTTAACGTCGACTGTGGTCATTGATTCAGTCTGGTCAAATACCAAATGTCCACCGGATTTCAGGTTAACTTTTCGTTCCAGCGCTTTTTGAATTTCATCCTCGACACTGTAAATATCAAAAACAGGGCACTCGCCGGTGTAATGCTCGATAACCGGTACTATTTCCGGCACAAAAATTTCCGCAAATTCAACCAGACGATGAAACGTTTCTCTGGAATCCACCCGAACTCTTTCTATTCCTTCGCGATACAAGTCTCGTAAGGTTCTGATGCTCAGAGGTAAATCTTTATGGATAAATTGCTTGGGTTTGGCGTCGGCAATTTTGGCGGCGATGGACTCCCAGAGTTTTAACAAGAAGGTCATATCTGCAATCAAGACTGTTTCATCTACGCATTCAGCTGCGGTTCTAGCGATGAAGCCGCCGCATTGAAATTCCTGCCTGAAACCTTCCAGACATTTTCTCAAGCGTACTCGTTCCGCATCGCATTCGATCCGCTGGGATACGCCAGAGTTGTGGGCGTAAGGCATATAAACCTGAAACCTGGATGGAATTGATATTTCAGTGGTTAAGCGTGCGCCTTTACTGCCCAAGGGATCTTTAACAACTTGAACAATAATATGTTGGCCTTCATGCAGATAGTGTTCAATGTTTTCTGAGGCTTTTTTTTCCAGATCTTTCGCACACAAATCGGAAAGGTGTAGAAATGCCGCTCTGGGCAAACCAATATCGACGAAAGCCGCCTGCATACCAGGTAGTACGCGACATACTTCGCCTTTATAAATATTACCCACCAGTCCCCGCTGCCGGGTTCTTTCTATGATTAATTCCTGCAGAACGCCATTTTCAATAACTGCAACCCGCGTCTCAGGCGGAGTAACGTTGATTAAGATTTCTTCACTCATTTGAATATCCCTATACCTTGTTTGGATAAAAGCGCTGCGGTTTCAAATAAGGGCAAGCCAACTACACCGGAAAAACTGCCGTTTATAGATGCAACAAAAATCCCTCCGAGACCTTGAATGGCGTAACTGCCTGCTTTATCAGCCGGTTCTCCGCTATGCCAATAGGCTGTTATTTCATTTTTTGTTAATGATCTGAAAGTCACTTCGGTAATGCTAACCACTTGACCATGTTCCCGACCTCTCAGTGAAACCGCGCTGTAAACACGGTGCATTTTACCGGATAAACGACTTAACATGGCAAATGCATCATTTTGATCTTTAGGTTTGCCCATAATCAGGTTATCTAAAATTACAGCAGTATCTGCGGCTAAAACCGGTAAGCTATCCCCAAGCTGTGCGATACATTCAGCGGATTTTTCGGCAGCCAAGCGTTGTACATAGGCCAGCGGCGCTTCATTCGGCAAGGGTGTTTCATCAATATCAACCGGGTTGACACGGTAAGTTACCTTGATTTGGTCCAGTAATTCCATACGTCGGGGAGACGCTGAAGCAAGAATAATCTGTGCAGTCATTAGCGATGATAAGGATGATTGTGAAGGATGCTCCACGCGCGATAAAGTTGTTCAGCAACAACAATTCGTACCAGCGGGTGAGGAAACGTCAGTTTTGACAAGCTCCAGGATTCTCTTGCGAGCTGTTTTACAGAGTCTGCGAGCCCTTCAGGGCCACCAATTAATAACGAAATATGCTGGCCACTTTCCAGCCAGCGTTGCATCGCTTCTGATAATTCAGGAGTGGTCCAGGGTTTTCCGGGTATATCCAAGGTGACAATATGAGTGCTTTGTTGGATTGCTGCAATCATCCGATCGCCTTCCTCTTTGACAATTCTGGCAACATCACTATTTTTGGTGCGCTTGCCCGGAGCAATTTCTTTAAGTACCAGCTCGCATTCACGGGGTAAGCGCTTGGCATATTCATCATAGCCTTGCTGAACCCAGCCCGGCATACGGTTTC
>SESD01001426.1_pt1 | contig 13271 bp, 11 predicted proteins | sample 3171411 | NCBI WGS metagenome assembly SESD01 (sample SAMN06051880, study PRJNA518727) | freshwater metagenome | biome: subpolar coniferous forest; feature: holomictic lake; material: water; isolation source: holomictic Lake 442, 16.5 m depth | place: Canada: near Kenora, Ontario | collected...
CCCGGACCATTCTCCCGAAGCCACTGATCCCGGTCTATACCACGAGCTGGGTGATCGGGGTTCTGTATGGCCCTCATGGCGCGCCCGATTTTTTTACTGAATCGGATATTCAGAATTTTTTTGAAGCAACCTGGAAGGTTCACCACAACTCTAGCCGTACCGGGGTCCGGCTATTGGGTCCAAGGCCGGACTGGGCTCGGACCGATGGGGGTGAGGCCGGTCTTCATCCATCTAACATTCACGATAATGCCTACTCCATCGGTGCGGTCGATTTCACCGGCGATATGCCGGTGATACTGGGTCCAGACGGGCCGAGCCTGGGTGGGTTTGTTTGTCCGGTCAGTGTCTCTGCTGCAGAGCTGTGGAAGATCGGTCAACTTAAGCCGGGGGATAGTGTGAGATTCCATCCGATGACAGCGGATCAGGCGCTGTCCTTGGAACAGTTGCAAGATATGACCATCCATCATCTTCGACTCCCCAGCATTGTTCCAGAACAGCCCAATGAGGCGGGACTGGGGAGCCCGATACTGCACTCCATTCCAGAGAGCCCGCATCAGTTTCAGGTTCTGTATCGACAATCGGGGGATAAAAATCTGCTGATCGAGTACGGGCCCCCAGTGCTTGATTTAAATCTACGATTTCGAGTCCACGCTCTGATGGAATGGTTGCAGCGGGCCATCGATGCGGGGCGCCTCACGGGGGTCTTGGACCTGACCCCGGGGATCCGATCTTTGCAAGTCCATTTTGATTCTCGTGTTCTGTCGAGAGATCGATTGATGTCTCTTCTTGTGGCGGCGGAAGAAGATCTTCCCAAGTCGGAAGAGGTCGAGGTGAGGAGTCGTGTCGTGCACTTGCCGTTATCGTGGGACGATGCATCGACTCGGATCGCGATCGATAAGTACACTCAGTCGGTACGTAAGGATGCTCCCTGGTGCCCGAGCAATATCGAGTTTATACGCCGCATCAATGGACTGGAAAGTATCGATGATGTCAGGAGAATCTTGTTCGAGGCGAGTTATCTCGTGATGGGGTTGGGTGATGTGTATCTCGGCGCGCCAGTCGCCACCCCCCTAGATCCACGCCACCGTCTGGTCACGACCAAGTACAACCCGGCACGAACCTGGACTCCAGAGAATGCGGTCGGGATTGGTGGGGCCTATTTATGTGTGTACGGGATGGAGGGCCCTGGTGGGTATCAGTTCGTGGGTCGTACGGTGCAGATGTGGAACCGATACCGACAGACGGCAGACTTTAAAGAGGGTAACCCCTGGTTACTGCGGTTCTTTGACCAGATCCGTTTCTATCCAGTGAGTGAGAGAGAGTTGACTGAGTTACGCAAAGATTTCATCACAGGACGGTTTAAGTTGAAGGTGGAAGAGGCCACCTTCAGCCTCAATCAGTACAACGGTTTTTTACGACAGAATGCAGACTCAATCAGCGCCTTCAAGGGTCGCCAGCAGGCCGCCTTCGAGGAGGAGCGCGATCGGTGGGGGTCTGATGGCCAATCGGAATACCTGAGTGAGGAGATAATTGATGCTGCGGACGCGGGGAGTGAGCTAGATTTGCCAAGAGGGGGCTATGCCATCAGTGCGCACGTGACAGGCACGGTCTGGAAGGTATTGGTTAAGGAGGGTCAGGATGTCACGAGAGGGGCGCCTCTCATGATCATCGAATCCATGAAGATGGAGATTACGTTGGATGCCCCCGTCAGCGGGAAAGTGAGCCAGATACGGTGCCGCGAGAATGAGTATGTCTCCTCTGGTCAGATGGTGATCGTGATCGAGATGACTTAGTTCGACCTCGGCTATCTCAGAAGGGTTCCAAACTGTGGGTCGGTCACAACCTTCTTGATCAGGTCTTGAACGGCGGGGGTCAGTGCGCGGGCGGTACGGTCGCAGGCGACATGGCGGTCGAGGCTGCTCTCAAACTCGTACCTGTTCGCGACCTTTATGGACTTTCCATTGCCGGAGTTAAGCGATAAAGAGAGGTCCCACCACCCATTCGCAAGTAGTCCACCATGTCCAGATGAGAAGTTAATCTCTGTCAGGCTTCCTACAAAAGACACCCCGCTATCTGAGTAGATATTGGCGGTTTTTAGCTCGTCATTGAATGCCTTTTGGACATACTGAGCGATGCTCATCCCATCGGGCCCTAGGATCTTCCCGGTGACTAATCGACAGCTTCCGCTGTAGTGAACGGGTGTTAGCATGGCCGTGACACGGGCCTGGCTTCCGGCATATTTTTTTAGGGCCTGTTGATTGTCAACCAGGGTCGAGTACCGTCCCGGGGTGATGGTGATGCAACCGGCCAGTAAGACAATGCCAGTGAGTGCAATGATTCGTCTCATGAAGAGTCCGTTGTGTACGGTGAACAGGGCGTTGTGGGGTGGATTATTCACAGGATAATCAGAGTCGGCACGAATAATATGTTTTCCAGATTGAGGGGGTGATCTAGACCCTTGCCCCACCTGTTGATGGCCCGTAGACTATCCAAATTCACCCTGATATACAAGGTCTTTCCTGCATTCTGATAGGTCTGGATCTTTCAAATTTAATACCGTTACGGGATTTAGATACGCTGCCCGGTATGGGTTTGTTATGCATTAGTGATAATTAGTTCTATGGTTAATGGAGTGCCCGCCCAAAGGAGTTCATCATGTCGCCACAAGAGGATCTGTTTCCGCATCAAGATATATTGGCGAAGCTACACGAGAGTCTGCCTCTGTCGGATAAGCTGCGGTTCTTGCATCAGATCATCCGCGAGGATTTCCCCTTTATCGATCGTTTGTCGATCGCTCTATTTGATGAAAAGACCAGCATGCTCAAGACTTACACCCACAGCACCGAGGGTGCTAGCCCACTTGCCGCGTACGAGGTGCCACTCGGAGATGCCTCATCACTGAGAGAGATCATGCGCCGCCGCCGGCCACGCGTGGTGCAGGATCTGTCCATCTTCGCGCAGGGTCTTCAAGAACATACCAAGCGTGTGTCAGATACAGGGTATCAGGCCAGCTATACGATGCCCCTCTACCAGAGCGATACCTTTATCGGGTTCCTCTTCTTCAACTCCTTTAAACAGAATGCCTTTCTACCAGAATCATTGCGCCAGATTGATATCTTCGGGCATCTCATCGCTCTGGTGGTCATTAATGAATTGACTGCGATCCGTACCCTCTTGGCTGCTGTTCAGGCGGCACGCAGCATGACCCACTACCGTGATATAGAGACCGGATCACATATCGACCGGACCGCTTACTATGCCCGCCTCATCGCTCGTGAACTGGCCCCAAGTTATCACCTCAATGACGAACAGATCGAGCATATCTTCTTATTCTCACCACTTCACGACATCGGCAAGATCGGTATTCCAGACAGTGTTCTTCGAAAGCCGGGGAGGCTTGATGAGGAAGAGTTCAAGGTGATGAAGACTCACCCTCAAAAGGGACGAGAGATCATTGATTCCATCCTTGAAGGGTTTAGTCTAGGGACATTCGGCCATGTCGCTATCATGCGTAATATCGCCGAGTATCATCATGAGGCAATCGATGGAAGTGGTTATCCAAAAGGTTTAAAGGGGGACGAGATCCCGATTGAGGCACGTATCAGCGCTGTTGCAGACATATTCGACGCACTGACCTCGAGACGCACTTACAAAGTGGCATGGAGTAATGACGAGGCATTCGATATGCTTCGCCGTCTGGCCGATACCAAGTTGGACCGTGATTGTGTTGATGCCATGCTGAAGAATATCGATAAGGTTCAGGAGATTCAGCAACGATTCCGTGATGAGGAGTTGGTTTAAGCTTTAATCGAGTGTCTGACCCCCCTGTTCCGACCCAAGACAGGCAGTAATCTCCCGTCCATGTAACAGCTCACGACCGATCATCTCTCGGATTGAGGTTGAGGGCTGCATCTAATCTGCTACCAGTGGTAACATCCGCAATGTTTTGTCTCCCTAAAGAGTATTGAGGGGGAACTTTATGGGCTTACAGGAGCCTCAGTGATACTGAGGGTTCAATCACTTTGAAAGCGCTGGTCACAGGGGCAAATGGTTTTCTTGGGTCGGCGGTCACGCGGTGCTTGCTGGCGGCCGGCCATGAGGTACGTTGCCTGGTCAGGCCGGGGAGCAACCGACTTAATCTTGATAATCTCGAGATTGAATTTTCCGAGGGTGATTTGCGTGATACCGCATCCTTGCGTCGTGCGGTTGCAGGTTGTGACAGTTTATTTCATGCCGCAGCAGATTATCGTTTTTGGATACCAGATCCAGAGACCATGTATGACATCAATGTCAGGGGAACTCGGGCCTTGATACTGGCTGCTGCAGAGGCCGGCATCAATAGGATGGTATACACCAGCAGTGTTGCAACACTCGGACTCAATGCGGATGGAACGCCTTCCGATGAAGAAACTCCCTCCAGCCTTGCCAACATGACCGGACACTATAAGCGGTCCAAGTATCTAGCAGAAGAATCCGTTCAACAGTTGACCGATGAGCTTAAATTGCCGCTGGTGATTGTTAACCCCAGCACTCCTATCGGGCCGCGTGATATCAAGCCCACCCCGACCGGACGCATGGTCCTGGATACCTTGTGTGGGAGGATGCCTGCCTATATGAATACCGGTCTGAATGTTGCTCATGTTGATGATATTGCACAGGGACATCTCTCTGCATATACCCTTGGCAAGGCGGGAGAGCGGTATATCTTGGGTGGTGAGAATATGACCCTTCTGCAAATACTGCGGGTTATCGATGAGATCCGCGGGGTTCAGGTAAAAAGGCTGAACCTTCCGGCAAATCTTGTCTTGCCCATGGCCTGGGTGATGGAGAAGGCGGCAACCTTTGCGGGTAATGAGCCGCGTGCGACGGTCGATAGTGTACGGATGGCGAAGAAGATGATGTTCTTCTCCAGTGAAAAAGCTAAGCGAGAATTGGGCTACCAGTACCGGCCGGCAGCGGAGGCGCTGATGGACGCAGTATCCTGGTTTGAAGAGAATGGTTACTGCAGAGGTGTTTCAAGTCAATTACTGAAACAGGCCTAGTTTCCCCCTGCGGTATTCAGGTTAGCGCAGTTTTAAATAATCCTCATCAGTGATCTTGGTCCATACCCGAGCCTTGGTGAGGAACGCCTTCTGGCTTTCGATCACTTCTCTTGCTTCGGGTGACTTGGCAGAAAACTCGGTGAGTAGCTCATCATTGGCCTTTCTGAAAGCATCCAGCACATCCTTTGGGAAGGTGCGGACCTTGACCTTGCCCTCTTTTTGCATCTTCTCCCAGGCAAGGGTATTCCGGTAAAAGGATTCTGACAGCATATCGAAAGAGGTCTCTTTGGCCGCGACCGCGATGATGGTCTTAAGGTCATCCGGGAGCGCATCAAATTTTTTCTTGTTGATGAAGACATGAAGCTCTGCCCCGGGCTCATGCCAGCCGGTGTAGTAGTAAGGTGCGATCTGGTGGAATCCCATCTTCTCGTCATTGGCCGGGCCGATCCATTCCACTGCATCGATTGTGCCGCGTTCTAGAGCGGTGTAGAGCTCACCGGGAGGAATGCTGGTGGGCTTCATTCCGACCTTCTCAACCACCTCCCCGGCATGACCGGGGATACGCATCTTCAGTCCATTCAGATCCTTCAGAGAGTTGATCTCCTTCCTGAACCATCCCCCCATCTGGATGTGGGTGTTCCCACCGGGGAAAGCGACAATGTTGTGCTTAGCGTAGATCTTGTTCAGCATCTCCAGTCCGCCGCCGTAGTAGTACCAGGCATTCATCTCGGTCGGGGTCATTCCGAATGGGGTGGCAGTAAAGAAAGTGGCTGCCGGGTCTTTCCCCTTGTAATAATAGGAGGAGGTATGACCCATCTCATAAGAGCCAGTCCGTACCATGTCAAAAATACCGAGAGGCGCTTTATGCTTTCCGGGTGCATCGATAGAGATGGTCATTCGACCGGCCGACATCTTCCCGACATTATCGGCAAACCGCTGTGCTGCATTGTGTAGCATCGGCGTGCCCTCGGGCCATGACATCGCGAGCCTCCATTTATAGGGGGTCTGCGCAGAGGCATCTTGTGGTGCCATCGGTAAAGCGAGGACGATGGCAGCGATTAAGCCGGGTAAAAGTTTCATTGAATTCTCCGTGAGTTCGGTTTTGCCTTGGAACTAGCCCGATCCACTGCAGTCAGGTATTCATCCAAAGGGTGAAATCATGCCGGGAAAGGCGGCTAACAGGGTCAGCACCAGTAGCTGTAGAAAGATAAATGGGATCACTCCCCGATAAATATCTGCAGTCTTGACCTCGGCGGGTGCGACCCCACGTAGATAGAATAGCGCAAAGCCGAATGGTGGCGTGAGAAAAGAAGTCTGTAAGTTAATCGCGATCAGGATCCCAAACCATAATGGGTCGATACCGAGCGTGACCAGTATCGGCGCGATCATGGGGACAAAGATATAAGCGATCTCGACAAAGTCGATAAAGAACCCCAGCAGGAATATCGCCAGCATAGACAGCACAATGAACCCCCACTTTCCCCCAGGGAGATGTTGCATCAACTGCTCCACCGCCGCATCCCCTCCTGTATAAGTAAATACCATCGAGAAGAAAGTGGCCCCCGCAAGGATGGTGAATACCATGGCACTGATCTTGGTCGTCTCCATCGCAACTTGGTGAAGCATGCGAAATCTAAAATTTCCGCCGGCCAACGCCAGGAACACCGCCCCCACCGCCCCCATTGCAGCTGACTCGGTCGGTGTTGCAATGCCTGCGAATACCGTCCCCAGCACAATTAATACCAGCGTGAGCGCGGGAACGATTGCCTTGAATGCGCTCCAGTACTGGACTGAGAGTGGGGCATCATTACTGGGCATGGCCGGTGCGACATCCTTCTTTATGGATGCGAGTACCAACACGTAGATAATATAGAACGCGACCAGTAATAGCCCGGGGATGAGTGCTGCCCGGTACAGATCTCCTACTGGTTGTTGTAGAACATCCCCCAGGATGATGAGGATGATGGATGGAGGGATGATCTGACCGAGCGTACCGGATGCGCAGATCACGCCGCTGGCGAGTCTCTTGTCGTAATTGTATTTCAGCATGACCGGCAGGGCGATCAGGCCCATCGTCACGACCGATGCGCCAACTACACCGGTGGAGGCTGCCAGTACCATCCCGACCAGCACGGTCGAGGCAGCCAGGCCGCCTCGCACACGGCCGAATAGCGAGCCCATGGATTCCAGCATTTTTTCAGCGATCCCTGATCTCTCGAGTATCAGTCCCATAAAAATAAATAAGGGGACTGCCATCAGAGTGACATTAGTCATGATCGAGTGCATACGCTCAGCAACGAGCTGAAAGAGTTGTAGTCCCTCTGAATAGAGTCCGAAAATGAGGGCCACACCTCCGAAGGTAAATGCCACTGGAAACCCTAGTGACAGCAGCACCAGGCAAGAGAGGAACATGGCCAGTCCGATCATGATCCTTCTTGCCTGGTGTTATTTTCAGGTTCGTTCCCGCACAGTAGCCGCGCATTGCGTGAGATTACTGAGAAGGACTGTAGCAGAACCAGCGAGTATCCGATCGGTAGTAGCGCCTTGAAGGCGAATCGATAGGGTAGCCCCCCCGGATCAACCGACACCTCCTGGATCTGATAGGAGTAACTCACAAAATCGTAAGAACTGTAGAGGATCAGGCTGCACATGGGGATGACAAATAGGATTGTGCCGAGGATGTCCACCACCGCTTTTGTGCGGGGGCTCATACGGCCATAAAGTACATCCACACGTACATTGGCATCCTCACGCATGGTGTAGGACGCCCCTAGTAGAAACATCGCAGCAAAGAGATGCCACTCCATCTCCTGCATGGCGATGGAGCCAGACGCAAAGGCGTACCGTGCAACAACATCTATGAATACCACGAGGATCATGGCCACACATAACCAACCGGACAGCCATCCGGATAGGCCGGACAGTCGGTTGATGCCGTGTTCAAATTTACGCAGGAGACTCATCTAAGAGGGGGTGTCAGACGGGTGATGATGATCAATCGGGGATGGGTAGGACTTCGCACCCTGAAGGCCTGTCAGAGATCGTACGGGGCTGATTGAGTTGACCTCTTAGCCGCCGGCAACGGTCATCCGGTCTATCAATAGGGACCCACACTGCTTGGATCCTTGTACCAAGGTATCGTTACCCAGCGCACAGATGCCGGGCAGCATATCCTTCAGGTTGCCTGCAATGGTAATCTCCTCGACCGGATGTTGGATCTCTCCGCCCTCAACCCAGTAGCCCGCAGCACCCCTAGAATAATCTCCTGTGACAGAGTTCACCCCCTGCCCGAGCAGTTCAGTCACCAGCAGCCCCTTACCCATCCTCTTGAGGAGTTCTGAGAAGGGAACCGGAGCCCCGTTATCGAAGATCAGATTATGGCTGCCGCCTGCATTTCCAGTGGTACGCAGCCCGAGCTTACGGGCAGAGTAACTGCCGAGGAAGTAACCCTGAACTACGCCATTCTCGACCACCTTCCGATCGACCGTGGTAACGCCCTCATCGTCGAATGCGCTGCTGGCAAGGCCTTTTTTGAGATGGGGCTTCTCTTGGATCTGGATATCTGGTGAAAATACCTGCTTACCGACACTGTCCAGAAGGAATGACGATTTCCGGTAGAGGCTCCCCCCACTGATGGCCCCGACAAAGTGTCCTATTAGGCTGGAGGCGATGGGCGCTTCAAACAGAACCGGGACTTCGCAGGTGGCGATTTTTTTTGCGCCCAGCCGAGCGACGCTCCGTGATCCGGCCTTCTTGCCCACACTCTCTGCCGGATCCAAATCATTTGCGTTACGGGCTACGCTGTACCAGTAATCCCGCTGCATGCTGTCGTCGCGACCCGCGATGACAGCACAGCTGATGCTATGACGGGAGGTCGGATAACCGCCCATGAATCCAAGGCTGTTGGCGTAAACAAACTGCGACTCACTCAGAGAGACGCTGCCCCCTTCAGAGTTGGTGATACGCTTATCGACTGCAAATGCGGCCGACTCACAGGCCTGTGCGAGCTGTATCGCGTGCTCCACCGGTAAGTCCCATGGGAAGTACAATTCCAAATCGGGGAATTTATTTGCGAGCAGACTCGCATCGGCCAAGCCCGCGCAGTCATCTGCGGCAGTGTATCTGGCGATGGAGAGTGCCGCCGACACGGTATCCCGTACCGCCTGAGGGGAGAAGTCTGAGGTGCTGGCATTGCCGCGTTTCTGGCCGATATAAACGGTCACCGCCAATCCCTTGTCTCGGTTGTACTCAATCGTCTCGACTTCGCCCCGCCGTACCGTGACATTTTGACCAAAACCGTCCGACACCTCGGACTCGCAGGCGGTTGCACCGCCCTCTTTGGCGTAATTTAGAATATCTCGTGCGATTTGCTGGAGTGTTGAGTAGGGATAGGAGAATCGTACGGATGATGTGGCGATATCATTCATGGGTTAGGCCTTACAGAAATTGCGTCATACCAAAAAACTATTGACCTCATCTCCCGAGTCTCTGAAACGAACGGGAGAGGAAGGTTAACCAGTTCTCAATGGGGTTATGAGTGAAATGGCGCTATGATAGCAGCTTCTTAACACTGCATTAAACAGGCCTCCGTGCAAAATGACTTGAAAGACAACCCCGATCAAGATGCCTTGCCCAGCAAGACTCGGCGTAAGCAGGAGATGCATGCTCTGCAGGATATCGGCGAGAAACTGGTAGAACTCAATTCTAAGCGATTGGCCGAGCTTAATTTGCCAGAGTCACTGATGGATGCCGTCACCGAAGCTAAGAGACTGCACAAGCATGAGGCCCGGCGGCGGCAGATGCAATTTATTGGTAGGTTGATGAGAGAAGTAGACTCGGCCCCAATTCAGGAAAAGTTTGCCGCATGGAGTAGCGTAAGCTTGCAACATACGGCATGGTTTCATCTGATGGAGCGATGGCGTGACCGTCTGATGGCGAGTGAGCAGGCACTTACCGAGCTTGGAGAGGATTATCCTGAGTCTGATCTGCAGCGCCTGCGAACACTCGTGCGCAACGCCCACAAAGAGAAGCTCGCTAACAAGCCCCCCAAAAGCTTTCGCGCGATATTTCAGGAGTTGCAGGTGATTATTCCGGAGACTCCTAACAAGGTCGACTCTACGGCTGAGTGAACTGGGTCGTGATAGACCCTAACCAAATCAAAATTCACGATTATCTATGACCGCTACTCAGAACACTCCGCTGCCCACTATCGAGATTGAAAGGGGGAGCAACCCGACCCACACCATTCTATGGATGCATGGACTCGGTGCGGATGGGAATGACTTTGTGCCGATCATAGACGAGCTTGCCCTCCCGTCAGATATCAGTGTGCGCTTTGTGTTTCCCCATGCGCCTATGCGGGCGGTCACCATCAATAAAGGTTTTGTGATGAGGGCATGGTATGACGTGCTCGAACTGAGCTTTAACCGAGCTGAGGATGAGGAAGGCTTACGCGATTCTCAGCGAGCAATTGAGTTCTTGCTTGAGCGGGAGAGGCGGCGTGGGGTCATGCCGGGACGGATCGTTCTGGCGGGCTTTTCCCAAGGGGGTGCCATGGCCTTGCAAACGGGTTTGCGCTACCCAGAAAAGCTTGCTGGCATTATGGCTCTGTCGTGCTACCTCCCAATGCGACAGTCCCTCGCAACAGAATCTCATTGTGCCAACTTTAGTACGGCGATCTTTATGGCGCACGGCAACCTCGATTCAGTTGTCCCGATGTCGTTAGCGACTGCATCGAGGAAGATGTTGCTTGAATCGGGTTATGCAGTTGAGTGGCACGATTATCCGATGGCACACTCTGTCTGTGCGGATGAGATGGCCGATATCAGCTCATGGCTACAGAGGGTTCTGGTATAGCTCTAATACCATTCTCGGGGGGGCGTTATCTTAAAAGAAATGGGTGTCAAGTTACTCTCGAGGGGCGGTCTTCACGAATTCTCTACAACCGCGCGACACTTTCCTCACGATGAATATGTTAGTTTGGATAGCATGGCACGATCTCTCGGAGGGTAGGGATGGTCAATATCATTCGCTATACTGAGTTAGTAAGCGGTATCGATCACCTGCTTAGAGTTTCGTTTCAGACTTGATTCACCCCGGCTTGCAGCCCTGTTAACGGCTGATTTGTAATGTTTAGCACCAGGAGAGGAGAGCTCGCGATGCATCGAATTGCCCATGTCGAAGATGACTCAGATATCAGAGATACTGTAAGCCGCATCTTGACTGTTGCTGGATATACGGTCGACAGTTATGAAACGCATAGTGATTTTATAAAGTCACTTGATGATGCCAACCTTCCCGATCTGGCCATCCTCGACGTGATGGTGGAGTCAATGGACGCGGGCTTGGATACCTATGAAGAGATGCGAAAACGCTTTCCGGGGATTCGTATAATATTTCTGACCTCTTTGGGAGAGATGATTCTCCCCTACTTTAGTGGAGAGTCTCACGACTGGGTCTGTATCGTTGAAAAGCCGGTCGAGCCTGAGAGTTTATTAGCAATTATTCGTAGCAGACTAGACTCCACCAAAGCTGAGACCAGTCCAGCCTAGAGAGTCTGATTATGGCGGATGCTGATTTTTCCTGGGAGGCTCCCCAGAACCGCTTCCCCGCACCGGGTACTGGAGAGGGCAGCCAGAAGCTGAGTGATGAGGTCTTGGTTGGGAATGCCCGTTGGTTTATCGTTTTCCGTTGGGTGACCATTGGTGCGCTCCTTCTCTTCCAGCTGCTGGCAATCATTTTTTCGGACATACTGACCCAGATTGGCATTACTCATCAGCAAGGATGGCCGATTGTCGTCATCATCGTATTGTTTGCGGCCAATGTTACTTATATCTATGCATTAGATTCACGCCGATCGACCAAATATAACTCTCCTTCAATAAATATCTGGTGCCAGATCATTGTTGATCTGCTGTGCCTCTCCATTGTCGTGCACTATGTTGGCAGCATAGCGACCCCCGCTCCATTTTTCTATGTGTTGCATATCGCCTTATCATGTATCTTCTTCTCGACTAGAGAGAGTTTGATCGTCACGCTCTTGGTCTGTGCCATGTATACGATCATTCTCCTGATCGAGAACTCTATGTTCTATCAATTATTCCTTGAGGTACCGGCAGACCCGCATGCAGTACCGGGAGAGATGTTGGAGAGCAAGGCCCTTCTGTGGATGTTCACACTGAATACGCTTTTTATTGTTGTCTGGTATGTCGTTTCACGACTGACGATTGTCGTGAGAACTCATGAGCGTGATCTCGTGGGCGCTTACGAACGGATCACCGTGGGGCAAGTAGAAAAGGACCAGTATGCTGTTCTGATGACTCATCAGCTTAAGGCTCCACTCGATGCCATTCGAAGCAAGATCAATCTGATAAAGGGGGGCTATTGCGGGGAGACCTCCCTCGAGATAAAGGACGTTCTCTCAAAGATTGATAGCCGCGCTTCAGGCATGGCGAGTTTGATTATGGACGTTCTTAGGCTCGAACGTCTAAAAGCGGCTGCTCGCAGTACCAATACCCGTGAGAATGTCAGTATTGAATCGGTGGTTTGTAAGTGTATTGATAAGCTGACGACACTTGCTGAATCGCGGAAGATCAAGATGAGTCTGTCGATGCAAGACTTTCTTGCTGAGGGGATCCCTGATCAGTTTGAGATACTCTTCGAGAACATCATCTTGAACGCAATTGTCTACTCTCATGAAGGGGCGTCAGTGGAGATCGCTTCGGCTATCGATACACAGAATTCTTCGGCGACCGTGATGATTGTCGATCATGGGATTGGGATTGCAGATAAAGATCTGCCGCATATTTTTGATGAGTATTTCTACACTCCCAAGGCGGTAATTCACAATAGGGCGTCAAGCGGAATAGGCTTGTCGATCGTTAAGACTGTGGCGGAAAATAATAAGCTCCACATAAAGGTCTCAAGCGAGCCAGGTGTAGGTACGACATTTTTTATTACGTTCTATGGGGTGAACCTGCAGATACTGAGCGCGGAGCCTGATCAAGAGGCCTCTGAAGTGGGGGCCAAACCCTAAAGTATTCTGGCGGCCCCTAAACTTCTCGAATCCTTGGATCTGCGTGATAGATTGAGGCTCCACCATCCCCCTCCGCCGTATCGATACGGCCTTAGTAGGGCCATCCCATATTGTGTCAGCGGTCTCAGTTACGTGCTGGCGGTCTGAGCTGTACTAGAGCCCCCCCTTTGACCGATAAAAGAATTTTTCGAACA
>SESD01001435.1_pt1 | contig 13212 bp, 13 predicted proteins | sample 3171411 | NCBI WGS metagenome assembly SESD01 (sample SAMN06051880, study PRJNA518727) | freshwater metagenome | biome: subpolar coniferous forest; feature: holomictic lake; material: water; isolation source: holomictic Lake 442, 16.5 m depth | place: Canada: near Kenora, Ontario | collected...
CTCTCTTGTAGCGCTTGATGCAACATCAGGTAAATTGAAATGGTTTTACCAGCAAGTTCCTCATGACGTATGGGGATATGATGTAGCAAGTCCACCAGTATTATTTGATTACAAAAAAGACGGTAAAACGATTCCAGCAGTGGGGCAGGCTAGTAAAACTGGTTGGTATTATATTCATAATCGCATCACAGGTGAGCTTGTAGCCAAAACAGAACCCTTTGTGCCACAAAAAAATCTTTTTGCAAAAGCAACAACTGAGGGCACAGTTTTATATCCAGGGATATTAGGAGGGGCCAATTGGGGCCCAACTTCACTCGATGAAAAAAATCAGATCGCATTCGTTTCAGCGATTCATGCACCCATTAAATATACATTAGTGGATGAGCCTGCACATGATGATTTGCCTGCTATTAAATATGCATCTTCTGAACCTACACAAGATGAAAGATGGGGCTTACTTTCTGCTATTGATTTAAATAGTAAAAAAATTAAATGGCAAGTTAAAACACCTCAGCCATTGACAGGTGGGCTATTAGCAACAGAGGGCAATCTCGTATTTATGGGTGAGGGCAATGGAAATTTTAATGCTTACGATGCTAAAACAGGAAAGCTACTTTGGACAAATAAAGCTGATGCAGGTGTAAATGCACCGCCTATCAGTTATGAGATTGATGGAACCCAATATATCGCAGTTGCGGCAGGAGGTAACTCTATTTTCGGCTTCAAAGAGGGCGACAATATTTTAGTTTATAAACTTAAATAATATAAGGAATGCTTCATGTCAGTTCGAGATAGCAATGGTAATGAATTAAACCATGGAGATTCAGTTCAGGTGATCAAGGATCTTAAGGTTAAAGGATCTTCCGATACGTTAAAAAGAGGGACAACATTTAAAAATATTCACCTGACTGACAATGAAGATGAAATCGAATGTGGGCAGGGAAGAAATACTGTTGTTCTCAAAACTTGTTTCCTCAAGAAAGCATAAAGTTTTTATAAATGGAAGAAGCTATTCGTATTTCAAAAATTTTATCTGAGCTTGGCCTTTGTTCGAGAAGGGAAGCTGATGCTTATATTGAGCAAGGTCTTGTAATGCTTGATGGTAAGGTTGTCACTGAATTAGGTACGCGCGCTTATCGCACACAAAAAGTTGAATTAAAAAAACAAGCAGCCATTCAGCAGTCCTCTAAAGCCACTGTTATCTTAAATAAACCCGTGGGTTATATTTCACATCTTGATGATGATAAAGCATTTAAACCTGCCGCAAGTCTTATCACCCAAGATAACTTTCAAGCTTCTAAGCAACATTCATCGCGAAATCCAAGATTTAATACTGATGGATTAGCTCCTGCCGGAAGGCTTGATATCGATTCTTCTGGTCTCTTGGTTCTTACGCAAGACGGAAGAATTGCTAAAACGATTATTGGAGAGCAAAGTGCTATCGAAAAAGAATACTTGGTTCGAGTCGAGGGAAAATTAGTGAATCAAGGTTTGGAGTTATTAAGATATGGACTCTCACTCGATGGATACAAGCTAAAGCAAGCTGAAGTTGCATGGCAAAATGACGATCAATTGCGTTTTGTTTTAACAGAAGGACGAAATAGACAGATTAGACGAATGTGTGAGCTTGTTGGGCTTCATGTCATCGGTTTAAAAAGAGTAAGAATTGGTAATGTTTTGCTGGGCGATCTTCCCACAGGTATGTGGCGATTTTTAGAAGAGAAAGAAAAATTTTAAATGGCAATTGCATTAGAGCATATTAATTTTATTGTTCGAAGAGTAACTATTGAAGAAAAATATCCTGGCGGATGGGATCAGTGCTTGATTGATCATGCCTCCTCCCTCGACACCCGCGTTTGGTACGATGAGCATCTCTTTAGAGATGGCGCAATGAACCCTATTGACATGGAAAATTTAGTGAATGCTTGGAGGGATATTGGTTTTCAAGCTGTTTTGATTAACGGTGAAAAGAAGTGGATGGATTGCTGTGTAATTGATGAAAGCTTTGAAACCTTATCACTCTCATGCGATTGGATTGAGATTGATATCGCAGGTGAGTGCGCATTCCTTAAGGATGAAGATCCGGGAGAGATTGCCGGTCGTCATGGATTCTAGAAGTCTAAATCACTAACTTTTTTTGTATCTTTCAATACCTTCAAGAATTTCTTTGTGAGCATCTTGAGGGCCTTTCCATCCTTTTACTTTAACCCATTTACCTTTTTCTAAATCTTTATAGTGCTCGAAAAAGTGTTGAATTTGATTCAATCGCAAAGGATTCATATCTTCTGGTTTTTGCCAATGCGAATAAATTGAAAGAATTCTATCTTCAGGCACTGCTAAAACTTTTGCATCCTGACCTTCTTCATCTTCCATTTCTAATATTCCAACAGCGCGACAACTCACAACCACACCTGGAATTAGAGGTAGTGGAGTAATTACAAGCACATCGACAGGATCGCCATCGCCCGCAATTGTTTTGGGTACATAGCCATAGTTAGTAGGATAGTGCATAGCAGTACCCATAAATCGATCTACAAAGATCGCACCTGACTCTTTATCAACCTCATATTTGATTGGATCAGCATTCATTGGAATTTCAATAATCACATTGAAATGTGTTGGGATATCTTTACCAGGAAGGACGTTATCTAAGCTCATAAGTTTTTGTGGGAAAATTAAAAAAAGTGATTCTAGCATGTTTGAAGCTACCTCTGAATTGCTGAGCTAGCTTGATAATTGGCGTCCCCAAGGGGAGTCGAACCCCTGTTCCCTCCGTGAAAGGGAGGTGTCCTAGGCCTCTAGACGATGGGGACCTAAGAAAAGAAGGTGCTATTCTACTATAGAACAGCGTTTGATATAAGGTATTTGGTGGAGATAAGCGGGATCGAACCGCTGACCTCTTGCATGCCATGCAAGCGCTCTCCCAGCTGAGCTATACCCCCGGGGATTTAATCAAAGGCGCTCATCTTAATTTTTAGTATTAAGCGCGTCAATCCTTTTAGGATCGAGTATTTGATTGTTTTGAAAATTGCGTTAAATCAATTGAAGGTTCAGGCTTCCAGCCCTTTTTCTTGTGTTCGACAACCACATTAGTAAAAACACCGCCGCGCACAAAAAATTCAGCTCGAAGACGCATAAATCTAGGTTCTGTTGCTTTGACTAAATCATCTAAAATTCGATTTGTCACAGCCTCATGAAAGCACCCTTCATCTCTGAAGGACCAGATATAAAGCTTAAGACTTTTAAGCTCTACACATTTCTTATTAGGGATGTAGTCGAGATATAAAGTGGCAAAGTCTGGCTGCCCCGTCTTAGGGCATAAACAGGTAAATTCAGGGATTTGCATATGAATATGGAAGTCCCGAGAAGGGCATGGATTAGTGAAAGTTTCAAGCTTTTTAGTAGGCTTTGCGCTTGGTTTTTTTCCTAAAGAAAGTGCTTTCATAGATTAAAATATAGATGTAAAAAAAAGTTATTATACTGTTATTAGATAACACCTACTTCACTTCGATAAAAGAATATTGTGCGACTTATACAACTTAAATTAGCCGGTTTTAAATCTTTCGTAGATCCTACTACCATCCAGCTTCAAGGCCAAAGGGTTGGCATTGTTGGCCCTAATGGGTGCGGAAAATCCAATATTATGGAATCTGTGAAATGGGTACTTGGGGAATCTTCAGCAAAAGAAATGCGAAGTGAAAATATGGATTCCGTGATTTTTAACGGATCAGAAAATCGAAAACCTATTTCGCGCGCCAGTGTAGAGCTTATTTTTGATAACTCACTTGGTAAAGCGCCTACAGAATGGTCGCAGTACGCAGAAATATCAGTGAAGCGTGTTATTGAGAGAGAAAAGGGCTCCACTTATTACATCAATAATTTAGCAGTGAGACGTAAAGATGTTGCAGATCTTTTCTTAGGCACTGGTTTGGGTGGAAGAGGGTATGCCATTATCGGCCAAAACACCATCTCACAAATTATTGAAGCCAAACCTGAGGAGCTAAGAAATTATCTTGAGGAAGCTGCCGGGGTAAGTAAATACAAAGAGCGTCGTCGTGAAACAGAATTCAGACTCAGAGATACGCGAGAAAATTTAAGTCGCATTCAAGATGTTGTAAATGAAATTATTCAACAGATTGCAAAGCTTGAATCTCAAGCTGTTATTGCAACAAAGTATAACGAATTAACCGAGAAGCATAAATTTCATCAAGCACAAGTTTGGGTATTAAAAAAACGTGATGCTAGTATTGTTTGGAAAAAGCATCAGTCTCAAGTTGAGAAGCTTGTAAATGAATTAGAGCAACAAACGGCAGCTTTAAGAAAAATAGAAGCAGAAGTAGAAAATTTAAGACAAGCTCATATTAATGCTTCTGATGAAATTAATAAGAACCAAGCTAGCTTTTATGAGATCAATTCTGAAGTTTCTAACATTGAAAATAACATTAGAAATCAAAACGAACTGTTAGAGCGCAGCAAAAAAGAATTGGTTGAAATTGAAGCCAATCTTAATAAGAATGCGGAAGATCAGCTTAAATTTTCAAAAGAAATCGAAGAGGCGGTGATTCAGAAAACAGCACTAAGCGAACTTTTTAAGACTAAAGAAGAAAGCTTTAATACACTTAAGTCATCTATTCAATCAGTAGAATCACAATACCTTTCATCATCAGAAAAATTTAATCAAACTGCAAATCAATTCCAATCGACTCAAGAAAAAATCAATCTGGAAAAAGCAACGATAGACTTCATTCATAAAACTGAAGAAGAAACAAATGCACGTATCTCTTTTTTAAATAATGAGATTAATAATATTGATTTGTCTGGCAAGTCTCAACTTGAAGAGAAAGAAACTGATTTAAGTGATAAGCGATTAGATGCAGAAAAAATTGAAGAAAAGATAAGTGACAATAAATCGCTCTCATCCGATCTGGAAGAAGAAATTGATACTTTAAGACAACATCAAATTGAAATACAAAAAGAATTAAGTCAGATTGAGGGTGAGATTAAAACGCTTGTACAAATTCAAGATGATACTCAAGGAAATGAAAGCCTTAAAAGTTGGACTTCTCAGCATAATATAAACACTTCAAATCGCTTGTGGGAAAAGCTTAAAATTAAATCAGACTGGGTTACAGCAATCGAGTCCGCCCTTGGTGGAAAATTAAATGCTGTGCTAGCCCAATATGAATCAATAGCTCATAGACCGCCTGCTTCTATGGTACTAGCTAATTTAAATGCTTCTCATGCCTATAAGCCCAAAAATAATAAATTAAATTCCGCTTTAGATGCTATTGAAATTAGCGATCCGCTCCTTATGAATCTTTTATCAGAATGGTTATCTGATTGCTATCTGATCCCAAAGGGTGAAAGCTATAAGAATTTCATTGGTAATTTAGAGCAGGGTGAATTTTTAGTTAATCAACAAGGCGATATTTTTACCAAAAATAGCGTTTCTTTCTATGGCAAGGATGCATCTCTTAATGGCATTCTAATTCGACAAGAAAGACTCAAAGCGCTGCAAGATAAATTCCCGTCCATAGAAAAAGGTTATAAGGATGTATTAAATAGGCTTAACGACGCAGAGCTTCAATTAAATGATTATGAAGAGCAAGCAGACTCATTTAGTGAAGAATTGAAAGATGCTTTAAATGAGCTTCATCAAACAGAGATTGAAGTAGAAAAGATTCAACAAAGCATTGCTTATGCCAACGAAAAGCATAGCAATATTTCTCATGAGCAAAATGAACTGAAGGCAAAACTAACTCAAATTCAAATCGATAAAACAACCAAGTCAAACCTTATTCAAAATTTAGAGGGCGACTCACATAGATTTTTAGAGCAAAAAACAGCTGATGAAGAAATTAAAAAACGCCATGAATTTGAATACGAAAGTGCTAGACAGCAAGTCAATGAAGCAGAAATCCAGCTTCAGGAAAGTCATTTTAATTTAAAAATCGTTGATAATAAAATTAGTGAATTAAATAATAGGGTAAGTCTATTATCTGAAGACAATAATGTTCTTAATAATAAAAAAGATCTTGCTAAAGCCTCAATCAATACTGAGCATATCGATATGCTGCAAGCCACTTTGAGAGAAAAACTCACAGTGAAAGACGAGAGAGAAAAAGTTCTCATTGCATCGCGTGACAATCTTGCTCAAAAAGAAACGGATTTACGTGAAAGTGAACAAAAGAGATTGCAAACTGAACAGGCGGTTCATCCAATCCGAGACAAGCTTGAGCAATCTCGTTTGAATGAGCAGGAATCAAAATTATTATTTGAACAATTTCAAAATGAGATTAACGAGTCACAATTGGATGAAGTAGTTCTTTCAGAATCAATTACAGACAAAACAACAGTTAAAGAAGTGCAAGAGTTGTGTAACAAACTTCAAGAAGAAATTAATTCATTAGGCCCTGTCAATTTAGCTGCCATTCATGAACTTACCTCTGAAAAAGAAAGAAAAGGTTATCTTGATAGTCAGGTAGAAGATTTAACTTCAGCAAGTAATACTCTAGAGGACGCGATAAGACGTATTGATAAAGAGACGCGAGATCGATTAATTGCAACTTTCAATGAAGTAAATAAGAACTTTACAGAGTTTTTTAAAGTGCTGTTCAATGGCGGACAAGCAAAGCTCGAGCTTTTAGGCGAAGAGATTTTAGATACTGGTATTCAAGTTACAGCCCAACCACCAGGTAAAAAGAATACAACCATCAGTCAACTATCCGGCGGAGAGAAAGCACTAACTGCTACAGCCCTTGTATTTGCTCTATTTAAATTGAATCCAGCGCCATTCTGCCTCATGGACGAGGTAGATGCGCCTCTTGATGATAGCAATACACTTCGTTTTGCAAATATGGTGACTGAGATGTCTAAAAATACACAATTTCTTTATGTGTCACATAATAAAATTGCCATGGAAATGGCCCAGCAGCTTATTGGTGTCACGATGCAAGAATCTGGTGTATCAAGAATCGTTGAGGTGTCATTAGAAGAAGTCGAGAAGATGGAGCTGGCAAATTAAGTTAACAGGTCTTATTACAAGCATGTCTGACATTCAGTTCGCCCTGACGATTCTCGCTGTAATAATTATCCTTATTATGATCATATTTAACTGGATTCGTCTTATCCAGTATCGCAAACAAAATCATGCTGAAAATTCTTTTTTATATAATGATGAAAATGGTCTAAGCCCAGAGAGAAAAAATCCTTACGATCAAGATTTAAGCATCTCAGAAAAGTACTTACTTTCAAATTTACCTCAAGATATCTATCGCGATATTGATGCTATTGCATTTATAAAGCTTAATAAAGCGACGCACGCCACTTCCAAACTAAATCTCAGAGACTTTATTGAACTTCCTCACACACACATTTTTATTCGCAGAAATGAAGATGTCTGGCAGTCTACAGATGGCCTAAGTGGCTCAGTTTCATTCGATCAAATACTTCTAGCTATTCAGCTGGTAGACCGCCAAGGCCCTATTTCACAAGCACACACACAGACATTTCGAATGCTCTCAGAGAAAACCAAGAATGATTTAGAAGGCAGTTTGATTTGGCTTTCTCATTCTAATATTGAAGAAGACGCAAAAGAGCTTAATCAATTTTGTGCTCTTGTCGATCATATGATGACATTAACTCTCATTCCAAAAAATAACGGCTTATTTGATAATGAAAAACTTATTGAGACACTAAAAACAGATGGTTTTAAAGTAAACAAAGATGGCTATCATGTATTCAAAGGCCGTGATAAGTATCCTTTATTTCGTGTGACTTCTTTAAATCACCAGCCACTAAGTTTTAATCTTGACCCTTATATTCAAGGTATTCTTTTTCAAATGGATTTGCCACTTACCTTAAGTTGCAAGGAGTCTTTTGACGCAATGCTAGAGTCAATTACTAATTTCCAAAAAGAACTGGAATGTATGCTTGTAGATTCAAATAAAAAAGAATTAAATATTAACCATATTGAGCGGATTAGGTATCAGGTTGAAAAAATTGAAAATCAAATGGTAGCCAAAAATATCCCTTCTGGAAGCTCATGCGCACGAAGATTATTTTCTTAAATGAAAGCCGATAAAGAAAATATTAAGAATAAAATTCAAGAACTAATCGAAAAGATAAGTACATTCGATTATCAATATTACGTTTTAGACAATCCTTCTATCTCAGACTTTGAGTACGACAAAATCTTTAAATTGCTTGTTGATTTAGAAAATAAAAACCCAGAACTAATACGACCTGATTCACCTTCGCAAAGGGTAGGGGGAAAGGCACTTGATTCTTTTGAAAGTGTTATTCATCGTCAAGCAATGCTATCTCTCAACAATGCTTTTGAAGAGGACGAGCTAATAGCATTCGATAAACGCATTAAAGATGATATTGGCATCGACGAAGTGGAGTATGCAGTTGAACCAAAATTTGATGGGCTTGCAATTACCCTCACTTATGAGAATGGTATTTTTGTGCAAGGGGCGACTCGTGGTGATGGCTATACAGGAGAAAACGTCACGCATAATTTAAAAACTATTCGCTCAATACCAACCAAATTAAATCACACTAACCCGCCTAAAATTTTAGAAGTGAGGGGTGAAGTCTTAATGCTTAAAAAAGATTTTGAATTGCTAAATCAAAAGCAGGAATCTTTAGACGAAAAAAAATTTGCAAATCCAAGAAATGCAGCAGCAGGCAGCTTAAGGCAGCTTGACCCTAGAATTACTGCAACAAGACCACTTACATTCTTTTCTTATGGACTTGGTGTTTGCGAGCCCAATTTAAATTTAAAAACTCATACAGAAACAATTCAACTTTTAAAGCAATTTAATTTACCTATTTCTGATTTATCTTCAAGTGTCAAAGGCGTAAAGGGCTTACAAAGTTTTTATGCCAAGGTATTAAAACTTAGGGATACATTACCCTATGATATCGATGGTGTAGTTTATAAAGTCAATTCCTTTAACTATCAAAGTGAGTTAGGTTTCGTATCCCGGGCTCCTCGATGGGCTATTGCACATAAATTTCCGGCAGAAGAAGCTTTGACTGAAATTTTAGACATTAATGTTCAAGTTGGTCGCACAGGCGCTATAACACCTGTCGCGCGCTTAAAACCTGTTTTCGTAGGCGGTGTTACTGTGACAAATGCAACCCTTCATAATGAAGATGAGATGATTCGCAAGGATGTTCATATTGGAGATATGGTAAGCGTTCGAAGAGCAGGGGATGTGATTCCTGAAATTGTAAGGGTGCTAGTTGATAAGAGGCCTAAAACAATCAGGAAATTTAAAATGCCAACAGAATGTCCGGAGTGTGGTTCACCACTGATCAGAATTGATGATGAAGCCATCATTCGTTGCTCGGGCGGCCTAATTTGCCCTGCACAACAAAAACAATCCATTATTCATTTTGCATCGCGAAAGGCTATGGATATAGAAGGGTTGGGAGATAAATCTGTTGAGCAATTAGTTAATGTAGGATTGATTCAAGGGTTAGCTGATATTTACAAATTAGAACTTGAACAATTAGTCAGTCTTGATCGCATGGCTGAAAAATCGAGTCAGAACTTATTAGATGCTATTGAAAAAAGCAAATTAACATCATTACCTCGATTTATCTATGCGCTTGGTATTCGCAATGTAGGCGAGTCTACAGCGAAAGATCTGGCCGGCTTCTATGGTGATTTATATGAAATCATGCAACAAACGGAAGAAAGCTTACAGCTTGTGCCTGATATCGGCCCTACAGTTGCAAAATCGATCAGTGATTTTTTTAGTCAAACCAGGAGCAGGGAAGTTATTGAATCTCTGATACGTTTAGGTGTTCATTGGCCTAAATATGATATCAAGAAATCTGCTTCGGGAATTTTTGCGGCTAAAACTTTTGTGCTTACTGGAACCTTACCTTCAATGTCGCGTGAGGAAGTTAAATCAATCATTGAAATGAATGGTGGCAAAGTTTCAGGAAGCGTTTCTAAAAAAACTGATTATGTCGTTGCGGGCTCTGATGCTGGTAGCAAGTTAGCCACTGCTCAAGAGCTTGGTATTAAAATTATTTCACAACAGGAACTTTTGAAACTTATAATTTAAAAAACTATGAAACTTAAAGCACAATTTTTATTAATACTATTGAGTGTATTTTTTTCAACCAATATTTTCTCTAAAGAGCTAATTAAGTCATGTGATGAATTATTAAATGACAACCAATATGAAAATGCCCTAAAAACAAAAAAGAGTGAATTCAAATCTGCTTTTTGTCACGGGCAAGCTAACTTAAAGCTTAACCATTTTGACGAGGCTTTAAATGACTTTAAATTAGCGGGTAAGTTATCAAAAAGCGATACTGATCATTTTATGGCTGATTTACTAGAAGGCATCACATTAAAAGAAGCAAAAAGATTCGACGATGCCCTTTTGCATCTTAACAATTCTTTTTCACATGTAAAAACAAGTAAGCCCTTCATGCGTCTTTTTTTAATGGAAACTGGTGAAACCTTATTACTCCTTAGTAGATATGATGAAGCTGCGAACGCATTCCTTGAAGCCTATCAATTAGCAGCAAATGTAGATGAGCGTGCCGCTAATCTAAATCGAGTTGCTTTTGCATATGCATCATTTAAGAATTTTACTAAAGCTATAGAGTACGGGTTAAAAGCTAACTTGGCTTTTGAACGGACGAGTTCTTTAGCTGAATATGCTGAGTCTGGTATCAACCTAGGTTTATATTATCTCGAGAATAATGATCTAGATTCAGCCGAGAGAACACTTTTTAAATTTGAGAGGCTTGCTCGAGAGAATGGGGGGATGTATTACCTTGCTAAAGCTTTATATGCAGAAAGTAAATATTACAAAAAGAAATTAAATGTGGGCCTTAGTCAATCTAGGTTGGATGAAGCAAATAAGATAGCTAATGATATTGGAGCAGAGGACCTTAAAATACTTTTTAAGGCTATTTGATTTAAGCTGTATATTCTATTTTACATAATATACATTATACGAAGTTAATAATACCCAAAGCTATCTATGAAAGTCCTTAAATTGCCTAGGTAATGATTCTTCTTGGACTACAAACTCCATCCCCGCCATTGATCCAACAAAGATACCAGATTTATACTGCATACGAATCTTGACTGTATTCAATGAGATTTCTAATTGGTCTTTTGGCCTGTAATTTAAGATATAACCGATTACCTTTTTGCCATTGTCGGTACAGGTAACATCTACCGCATCTTGATCATCCATAGTGGCTTTCTATAAGTTATTTTGTATAAAGGCGAGTTCTTTCTTTGGGTCGTTATATGCTTCGTATGGTTGTTGTGCCCTTTCATACCAATAACGACTGTTAAATTCATCACCTTCAATCTTATGAAGGACAGCATGAATCCAATAGGCTTCTATTGAATGTAGGTCTTGAACAATTTTGTGAGAAGCGTCCCACGAATCGTTAATTGCGAAATCAATTGCTTGATTAAGTAGCTCTTTGTCTTGTGAGCCACGCATTCGTATTAGCGGCTATTAAAGAAGCCTATATTGAATACCTTGCCGTCCATAATCGTAAGCTCAGTCTGTTTCCAGGTATTTTTTTCGTCAGATTTAACAAGATTATTGTAGTACCACATCTCAATATTGACTCGCTTACTAACACCAGCTCGATCCTCAGTAGGTCTTCCAATCACAGAGCTTGCATTGGTAGGCTTTACAGACATTTCTTTTCTTACAGGCTCACCTAGAATTTGCAGAACTTTTTCCTTTGATTTAGAGCCAAATGTATCTAGAAACTCATTTTCAGAATAGAGCTTTTTTACTTCAGCTATTACTTGAAAAGATAGTCCTAAAGCTATGAATATAAATAATAATTTTTTAAATAATGTTGACATATTAACCTTTAATTTATGGTGATTTTAAGCCCGTCGTACCCTACTTCAATATGATCAGGTAATTCTTTTTTTAATGACTCATATTCTAAATCATGTGTCATATGAATCAAATAAGTTTTCTTTGCTTTTATTTGATTTGCGAACATTAAGCTTTGCTCAAGATTGATGTGTGTGTGATGTTCTTTTATACGCAAACAATCTAGGAATAAGATATCTAAACCCTCTAAAAGTTTCAGTGAATTTTCTGGGATATGAGATACATCAGTCAAATAAGCAAAGTTACCAATACGATAACCGTAAATTTCTGCTTTTCCATGAATGAGAGGGATAGGGATAACGAGCTCATTAAAAAGTTTAAATGGCTCATGAATCGGCATAGCTTTTAAAACAGGCATTTCCCAAAAACCCTTAGGCTCTCCCAAGGCGTAGCCAAATTTTAAAGCAATATGATCAAGCGCTTCTTTTTTTCCGTAAATGGGTATTTGCATTTTATGTAATTGACAGAAAGCTCTTAAATCATCAATACCATGGAGATGGTCGGCATGGGTATGCGTATAAAGGACTGCATCAATTTTGGGAATAGACTCTCTTAAAGATTGAAAACGTAAATCGGGACTCGTATCAATAAGAATATATTCACCTGACCTAAATTTAATAAGTGATGAGCAGCGTGTACGTTTATTTTTTGGATTACTAGACAAGCAAGTCATACAAGTGCATCCGACCACAGGTGTGCCCGCACTTGAACCAGCGCCGAGTATCGTTAATTCGATGGGCTGCATTTCGAAAAAAGCTTAAAGAAATTATGTGTCGTTGCCGTACCCACTTCTTCTACTGAAATATTTTTTAGTTTTGCTATCTCCTCGGCCACATGAATCACATTCGATGGATCATTTATTTTTCCTCGATAAGGCACAGGTGCCAGATAAGGCGAATCAGTTTCAATGAGGATGCGATCAAGAGGAATAGATTTGACGACTTCCTTAAGCTCAATAGCATTTTTAAAGGTCACAATACCTGAAAATGAAATATAAAAATTAAGCTTAATAGCTTCTAATGCAACATCTAGCGACTCTGTAAAGCAGTGCATCACGCCTCCTACTTTATCAGCGCTCTCTTCCCGCATAATTTTTAGAGTATCTTCTGCTGCATTTCGTGTATGAATAATAAGGGGTAAATTTGATTGAATAGCTGCTTTGATATGTGTTCTAAAGCGATCTCTTTGCCAAGTGAGATCTCCTTGCACTCTAAAGTAATCCAATCCAGTTTCACCAATAGCCACCACTTTTTTTTCTTTAGCAAAATGACATAACTCTTCAATGCTGGGCTCGTCAATATCT
>SESD01001438.1_pt1 | contig 13197 bp, 6 predicted proteins | sample 3171411 | NCBI WGS metagenome assembly SESD01 (sample SAMN06051880, study PRJNA518727) | freshwater metagenome | biome: subpolar coniferous forest; feature: holomictic lake; material: water; isolation source: holomictic Lake 442, 16.5 m depth | place: Canada: near Kenora, Ontario | collected...
CGATGAAGCGTTACTGAAAAATGCCCAGATAGACCATGCCCGTTATCTGACACTACTTGAGCAGGATTCGATTGCCGCCCAACAGACCGTAACCCAGGAAGCCCAGGTTAAACAGTATCAAGGCTTGGTGACAATGGACAAAGCTCAGGTCGATAACGCCAAGCTACAGCTTGGCTATACCCGCTTAACCTCGCCGATTCCCGGTCGGGTAGGGCTGCGCCAAATCGATCAGGGCAATATTGTGCACGCCAGTGATGCCAATGGCCTGGTGGTGATTACCCAGCTTCAACCCATCAGCGTGGTGTTTACCCTGCCGGAAGACCAGGTGCAACCGGTGACACAGCGCTGGCGCTCCAATGAACCCGTTATCGTAGAGGTCTATGATCGGGCCGGAAAAAGCAAACTGGCTGAAGGTAAATTACTGGCGATAGACAACCAGATTGATCCCACCACCGGCACGCTTAAACTTAAAGCGCAATTCGACAATAACGAAGGCACGCTGTTTGCCAATCAATTTGTCAATGTCAAAATGCACCTGGAAACCCTGCACGATGCGACACTGGTATCCAGCGCCGCCATTCAGCATGACACCCAAGGCGCCTTTGTCTACGTAGTGAAGCCGGACAAAACCGTACAAATCCGTCGCGTGACACTGGGGGCGACCGAAGCGGAAAAAGTGGTCGTACAAAGTAATCTGGCAGCTAACGAAAAAGTGGTCATAGAAGGTACTGACCGACTTCACGAAGGCAGCCTTGTTGATATTGCCCAACAAGATGGGCAGGCAGTGGCAGCCAGTCCGGACACCTTAACCAATCCCGACGCCAAACTTCGTAAACGGAATCGACGTTAATCTTTATGACATCCTCAACGCAATCCCGGACGACTTTTAACCCTTCCCGCCTGTTCATTTTACGCCCGGTGGCCACCTCGCTACTGATGTTGGCGATGTTGCTGGTTGGCATACTGGCTTACCGGCTGTTACCGGTTTCGGCCTTGCCCCAAGTCGACTATCCCACCATACAGGTTGTCACTTTATATCCGGGTGCCAGTCCCGATATAATGACCTCGGTTATCACCGCACCGCTGGAACGCCAGTTCGGGCAGATGCCGGGGCTTACCCAAATGTCCTCGACCAGTTCCGGCGGCGCGTCGGTGATTACCTTGCAATTTAATCTAAATCTGGATTTGGATATTGCCGAACAAACAGTGCAGGCGGCGATTAATGCGGCATCAAACTTTTTGCCTACTGATTTACCGCAAGCACCTATTTACAGCAAAGTTAATCCGGCCGACACACCGATTATGACGCTCGCAATCAGCTCCAAAGCCTTGCCGTTATTCAAGGTTGAAGATATGGTCGACACCCGCTTGGCGCAAAAACTTGCGCAATTACCCGGCGTTGGTCTGGTTGGCATCAGTGGCGGCCAGCGGCCGGCGGTACGCATACAAGTTAATCACCAAGCCCTCGCGGCTTACGGCATTAGCTTGGAAGATGTGCGTATCATTATAGCCGCTGCCAACGTTAATCAACCCAAAGGCATGTTCAATGGCCCGATGCGTTCAGCGATTATCGACAGTAACGATCAGCTGCGTTCGTCTGAGGACTATCGCAAATTGGTCGTTGCCTACCGCAACGGCGCACCGGTTCAGCTATCCGAAGTGGCCGAAGTGGTGGATGGCGCAGAAAATGTACGCTTGGCGGCTTGGGCCAACGACAATGCGTCAGTGATTGTCAACATCCAGCGCCAGCCGGGGGCAAATGTCATCGAAGTGGTAGACAGCATCAAGGAACTGTTACCCAAGTTACAAGCCTCGCTACCGCTTAGCGTTGAGGTGGTGCCGTTGACCGATCGCACCGTGACCATACGCGCTTCAATACACGATGTGCAATTTGAATTGCTGCTGGCTATTATGCTGGTAGTCATGGTCATTTTTCTGTTTCTGCGTAATGTCCCGGCCACCATCATTCCGGGTGTCGCCGTACCGCTATCACTGGTCGGCACTTTTGCGGTGATGTATTTGGCAGGCTTTAGCATCAACAACCTGACGCTGATGGCGCTGACCATTGCCACCGGCTTTGTGGTTGATGATGCCATCGTGGTGATTGAGAATATTTCCCGCTATATCGAACGCGGCGAAGCCCCGTTAAAAGCCGCGTTAAAAGGCTCGGAACAAATCGGTTTTACCATTATCTCCTTAACCTTTTCACTGATTGCCGTACTCATTCCCCTGCTGTTCATGAGCGACGTGGTCGGACGCTTGTTTCGGGAATTTGCCATTACGCTGGCGGTAGCGATTCTGATTTCTGCGGTCGTGTCACTCACGCTGACCCCCATGATGTGTGCCAAACTATTGCGTCAGGGTGCGGTGTCTGTCCACGGTGAAACCGATAAACCCGATGACTGGTTCGACAAACTGATTGACGCTTATGGCCGTAGTCTGGGCTGGGTGTTGCAACGGCAAACCTTGACCATGCTGGTTTTTTTCTCCACCATCGCACTCACCGTGGCGCTGTATATCTTCATTCCCAAAGGTTTTTTCCCGATACAGGATACCGGCATTATCCAAGGCATTTCCGAAGCGCCCCAAAACGTGTCTTTTTCAGCCATGGCCGAGTATCAACAAAAGCTGGGCAAAGTGATTCTTGAAGATCCCGCTGTCGACAACCTGTCCTCGTTTATCGGTGTTGACGGCATTAATACCACGCCCAACAGCGGCCGCTTCCTGATTAATCTTAAACCGCACGCCGAACGCACGGAGAGCGCCTCTGACGTCATCGCCCGCTTAAAACCCAAGTTGGCACAATTAAACGGGGTGACGCTCTATTTGCAGCCAGTACAGGATCTCACCATGGAAAATCGAGTCAGCCGCACCCAATACCAATTTACCCTGGAGAACCCTGACCCCGAAGAACTGAATCGCTGGACGCAACGCCTGGTAAAACGGCTGGCCGACGAACCGGAGTTTAACGATGTCACCAGTGATGTTCAGGATCAAGGCCAGCAAGTCTACGTCAACATAGACCGCAGTACCGCCAGCCGTCTCGGCATCAGCACTGCTGCGGTCGATAACACGCTGTACAGCGCTTACGGGCAACGTCTGGTATCGACCATTTTTACCCAGTCCAACCAATATCGGGTGGTACTTGAAGTTGATCCAACCGCCCAAAATTCGCCGGAAACCCTCAAGGAATTACGGATTCCTTCCAGCAACGGCACCCAAGTCCCGTTGTCGGCAATAGCGGAAATATCTGAACGAAAAACGCCCCTGTCCATCAACCATCTTGACCAGTTTCCGGTTGCCACACTGTCCTTTAATTTGGCACCCGGTGCGGCGCTGGGTGATGCGGTCATTGCCATTGACCGCATCAAGCAGGAAATTGGCTTGCCGCTAGGTATTCGCACCAGTTACCAAGGCGCGGCATTGGCGTTTAAAGCATCGCTGGGCAATACCCTGTGGCTGATTCTGGCGGCCATTATTACCGTTTATATCGTGCTGGGTGTATTGTACGAAAGTTATATTCACCCCATTACCATTCTGTCCACGTTACCTTCCGCCGGGGTTGGTGCTTTGCTGGCACTGATAATTTCCGGAGGTGATCTGGGTATTATCGGCATTATCGGTATTATTTTGTTAATCGGCATCGTCAAAAAGAACGCAATTATGATGATCGACTTTGCGCTGGAAGCCGAGCGCAAACACGGCATGTCACCAGATGACGCCATTTTTCAAGCCTGTTTGCTGCGCTTTCGACCGATTTTGATGACCACGTTGGCGGCATTACTGGGTGCTTTGCCACTTATGTTGGGTAGCGGCGTCGGCTCGGAATTACGTCATCCCTTGGGTATTACCATGGTGGGAGGCTTGTTGGTCAGCCAGTTATTAACCTTGTACACCACGCCGGTGATTTATTTATGGATGGATAGTCTGGCGCGACGTGTCTCCGGTTGGTTAAACCTGAATCCGCCTGAAGCCGCTGAAAACGATGGAGGCTTGTAATGAATCTGTCGGCGCTGTTTATCTATCGGCCGGTTGCAACCATGCTCCTGACCCTTGCCATCGCCCTGGCGGGTACGCTGGCATTTTTAAATTTGCCGGTATCGTCGTTGCCGCAGGTGGATTTTCCGACCATTAATGTGCAAGCCCAATTACCTGGCGCCAGTGCTGAAACCATGTCCACTTCGGTCGCCACACCGCTGGAACGGGCGTTGGGACGTATCGCCGGCATTACCGAAATGACCTCCAGCAGCTCGCTGGGATCGACTTCGATTACCCTGCAATTTGATCTGGATCGTGACATCAACGGTGCCTGCCGTGATGTACAAGCGGCCATTAATGCCGCCGCCAGCCTGTTGCCCAGCACCATGCCCAATCGTCCGACTTATCGGCGCGATAACCCGGCGGATTCGCCCATTTTAATACTGGCGCTGACCTCGGAAAGCCAGAGTCGCGGTCAAATGTACGATGTCGCCTCGACCATTCTCGCGCAGAAAATATCCCAGCTTCCCGGCATCGGCCAGGTACAGATTGGCGGTGGTGCCTTACCTGCGGTCAGGGTTGAGCTAAATCCCAATGCGTTAACAAAATACGGCATTGGCCTTGAGGATGTCAGAAGTACCATTACCCAAACCAATGTCACACGACCTAAAGGCGTCATGGAAAACGGCGCACTACGCTGGCAGATTTTAGCCAATGATCAGGCTCGCAAAGCGGCCGATTATATGCCGCTCATCGTGAGTTATCGTAACGGCGCACCGGTCACTATCGCTGATCTCGGTGAGGTAGTCGATTCAGTTGAAGATCTGCGCAATACCGGCTTAAAGAACGGTAAACCGTCGGTGTTGCTGATTCTTAGAAAACAACCCGGGGCCAATGTCATTGAAACCGTCGATCAAGTTCTGGCCATGTTGCCAGAATTACGTGTGCTCATTCCCAGCACAATTGATTTATCGGTGGTGATAGATAGGTCACTGACCATCAGGGGCTCCATTACCGAAGTTGAACACAGTTTGTTAATCGCCATTGGTTTGGTGATTCTGGTGGTACTGGTGTTTTTACGGGATTTTCGTTCGACCATGGTCCCGATAATTGCCGTGCCGGTTTCACTGATTGGTGCCTGTGGGGTCATGTATTTTTTTAATTACAGCTTGAATAATTTAACCTTGATGGCTTTGACCATCTCCACCGGTTTTGTGGTCGATGATGCCATTGTGGTGTTGGAAAACACCAATCGCCACATTGAAAAAGGTGTGCCGCCGTTTAAAGCTGCCTTATTGGGCGCCCAAGAAGTCGGCTTTACGGTCATGGCGATGAGCGTATCATTGATTGCCGTTTTCTTACCCATTCTATTGATGGGCGGTGTCGTTGGTCGTTTGTTTAGAGAGTTTGCGGTTACGCTTTCGGCCGCTGTGTTGGTCTCGCTCGTTATATCGTTAACGGTCACGCCGATGTTATGTGCGCGTTGGTTGGGTAAAGAAAGTGTAAAACATGGGCGAATCTATCAAATTATCGGAGCCGCATTCGACTCGTTGCAAGCCGGTTACGAAAGTTCATTGCGTTGGGCGTTAAATCACAGCCGTATTATGATATTGCTGTTAATCGGCACAATAGGACTTAATTTTTATCTATACGCGGTAATTGACAAAGGTTTTTTCCCAAGTCAAGACGGCGGTCGTTTGATGGGGGAGATTCAAGCCGATCAAGGTACTTCTTTTTTATCCCTTCAGAAAAAACTTTTCGAATATTCCGAACTGTTGCTAAAAGATCCTGCGGTCAGTCATGTGGCCGGTTTTAGCGGTGCCGGTTCCAGCAGCAATAGCGCCAGAATCTTTATCGTACTTAAGGCTCACAACGAACGTGATTCCATTGAAAAGGTGATGGAGCGCTTACGTGAGCAGGTCAAACGCGTTCCCGGTGCGGAATTGCACATGACCCCTGCGCAAGAATTACGTATCGGTGGCAGGACATCCTTCGGCTCGTATGACTACACCTTGCAATCGGACGATTTGGGCTTGCTTCGTGAATGGATGCCCAAAGTCATTGCAGCATTGTCTAAACAGCCGCAACTAAGTGATGTCCATACCAATCAGAAAGACAAAGGCCAGCAGATTGGTTTGGTGGTAGACCGAGATAGGGCGTCGCGCTACGGCATCAGTCAAGCCATGATTGACACGACGCTTAATAATGCTTTTGGTCAACGCCAAGTGTCAGTGATTTATAATCCACTTAACCAATACCGGGTCGTAATGGAATTGGCCCCCCAATACTGGCAAAGTTCTGAAGCCTTAAAACAGCTTTATATCAGCGTACCCACTTTGCGCTTGCCCTCTGGCGAAGAAGTTGCCGCACATCAAGTCCCGTTATCATCGATAGCCGATTTTGCACCGACCAGCTCGCCGCTCTCCGTTAATCATCAAGGTCAGTTTGCAGCGGCTACCTTGTCTTTTAATCTCAATCCTGGCACTTCTCTGTCTACCGCCACCCAACTCATCGAAAAAACCATGAGTGATATCGGCGTACCTAATTCAATACAAGGTAGTTTTCAGGGGTCTGCCAAAGCCTTTAAGGAATCATTGAGCAACCAGCCCTTCTTGATACTGGCTGCCTTACTGAGTATTTATATTGTGTTGGGTGTGTTGTATGAAAGCATGATTCATCCACTTACCATTCTATCCACGTTACCTTCTGCCGGCGTAGGCGCGCTGTTGGCTTTGATAGTGTGTGACTCCGAATTTACCATCATCGCCTTGATTGGCGTTATTTTATTAATTGGTATTGTCAAAAAGAATGCCATCATGATGATTGATTTTGCCTTGCAAGCTGAACGTGAGCAGGGGTTAGAGGCTTCGGATGCGATTTATCAAGCTTGTTTACGTCGCTTTCGCCCCATCATGATGACGACACTGGCCGCTCTATTCGGTGCCTTACCAATGGCTTTGGGAAGTGGTTATGGTGCAGAACTCCGACAACCCTTGGGTATTTCCATTGTCGGTGGCCTGATTTTTAGCCAGATGCTAACGCTATACACAACACCCGTTGTTTATATTTATCTGGATCGTTTCCGGCTTTGGTTTCATTGCCGTTTTTTTAACCGTAACGCCGCACTAGCGGATAAAGTCGCTTAGTAGCGCCGAGATTTTAATGACAGTTCGTAATATCCCAATCCTTATTCGTTTGTTAATAATCACACAACTATCTGCTTGTGCGGTTGGGCCGGATTATGTCCGTCCTCAGACTACCATTCCCGTTAACTTCAAAGAAATTAAAGGCTGGAAGCAAGCACAGCCGCGAGATAATTTACTCAAAGGTAAATGGTGGGAAGTCTTTAACGACACTCGACTTAATAAACTGGAAGAACAGGTCGTTATCGGTAATCAGTCCATAGCCCAAGCCGAGGCGCAATATCGTCAAGCTCAAGATCTGGTAAGATCAGCGCAATCGGCTTTCTTTCCGACGGCCAATATTAGCGCAACCACCAATCGGTTTCGTGCTGCCAGCGGTCAAAATGTCGCGGTAAGAGGTGTTAAAGATCTTTTTGGCGCAGCAGTGGCGTTAGCTTGGGAGCCAGATATATGGGGCAGTATAAGACGACAGGTTGAAGCTAACGAGAATTCATCGCAGGCCAGTGCAGCGACTCTGCAAGCTTTAGCGCTTTCTACTCAGGCAAATCTGGCTATGTTTTATTTTCAAATGCGCGCGTTGGATGCGCAAAAAGGTTTATTTGATGAAACAGTTCGGGCTTATACCAAAACCCTGGAAATAACGAAAAATCGTTATGCCGCTGGTGTAGTTGCAAAAACTGATGTGGTACAAGCAGAAGCTCAGCTCGAATCGGCTCGGGCGCAAGGCATTAATCTAGGCGTGCAGCGAGCAAATCTGGAACATGGCATTGCGGTGCTAACGGGTAAGCCACCTGCAGAGTTATCCTTAAGTTCAATGCCGTTTGATCTTATACCACCGCCTATTCCAGTCACTTTGCCTTCGGAGTTACTGGAAAGGCGACCAGACATTGCCAGCGCCGAACGTAAAATTGCTGCGGCCAATGCCCAAATCGGTGTTGCTAAAGCAGCCTATTTCCCCACGCTTAATTTGGGGGCCAGTACCGGTTATCAAAGTAATACCTTGTCAACCTTGTTTACGGCGGCAAAACGATATTGGGCGTTAGGCCCTGCCGGAGCAGCCTTAACCTTATTAGATGGTGGCGGAAAAAACGCACAGTATAAACAAACAATCGATGGTTTTGATGCCAGTGTGGCCTTCTATAAACAAACCGTACTGACCGGTTTTCAAGAAGTAGAAGATAATTTATCGGCATTACGAATTCTAGAAGAAGAAGCACAAGTTCAGGACAAAGCAGTGGTAGCGGCTCGCGATGCACTAACCAAGATAACCAATCAATATCAGGCAGGCTTGATCAGCTACGTTAATGTTATGGTTGCTCAAACGGTCGCATTGGATAATCAACAAACTGCCGTTCAGCTGCTCGGTAATCGACTGGTTTCGTCGGTGCTGTTGGTTAAAGCCTTGGGTGGTGGCTGGAACGTGGCAATGTTACCAACACCTAACGAGGCCGGTGGAGAAGTTAAATGGACAGATTTTTTACCGTATCCTGTTAATTGATCATGCCCACATATCTATACAATACCGAATTGGAATAAATGTTACTCTGTTATGAATCTATAATACCTTACATCTATGCTTATTATTGCTTAATGCTAGGAGGTTGCTACTGATGACATTTAAATTGAATCCTAGAATTGGGCTCTTGATCATTGCTTTAATGCTACCAAGCGTTCCTGCTTTTGCTGAGTCGCCAGAAGTCGATCAGGTGTTCACTGTATTGGGGATGGATAAAGGGCAGGTCGCCGAATTAGTGGAAGGCCAACCGGTAAGTTATGCTTTAAGCGAAGACAGTACCGATGAGGTCGCTGTTGCTGTGGTTTGGTATTTGCCGGTTCCCCTGGTTCAAATGGTCGATTATTTGCGTCTGGAAGATACCGCATCATTAGACTTTGATGTTACTGCTAACGGTCTATTGACGGAGCATGGCGGACCCGCTTCGTTGTCGCCTATTACGCTGTCAAAAGAAGATAGCATCAGATTGATGGATGCCGAGCCGGGAGAGCAATTTAACTTGTCTGCTCATGAGATCGCCAGTTTTAAAGCACTTAAAAATAACCTCAAACACAGTTCTCATAAATCAATTGATGATGCAGTCGAACAGCACTATCGAGATGTTTTGTTTCAGCGTTATCAAGCCTATCGGCAAGGTGGAACACCTGCAATTGCACCTTATGTCCGGGGGGAGGGCTTTGATTCAAAGCCTTCTTTGGAATTGCACCAGGCAGCCAATGAAAGCGCGATTTTATCAAGTTACTTTCCAGAGTTATTTAAAGCGTGGTTAAACTATCCTAAAACATTACCGCCCGGTGCAAAAGAGTCTTTTCCTTGGGTGAAAAAAAACGTAGAGGGTCGGTTGGCAACTATTCTTAGGCACCGCATTGATATTGATTGGAATGGTGGGGTCTTGATCTTAACGCGTGAGTTCTATGCCTCCCATTCGTACAATGCCAGTCAGTGGATAACCGGCTGCTTACCTTATCGTAATGGGACGGTCGTTTTTCAGCAGGTGCGCAGCTATACAGACCAAGTAGCAGGCGTGGCCAGCGGCGTGAAACATCTAGTGGGCAGAGAGTTACTCAAAGACAAAATGCTTAAATATTTTGAACGCCTTTGCGGTGCTTTGAATCAATGCCATTGATTCAAAGCACTTTGTTATTATGGATAAATTTAAGCGGGTATATTAAAGAAAGCCACACCTAATATAATGTAGATAGCGATTAGCTTTGGGCCGGAAACCCATTGAACAGAGCCTAAATGAAGAATGTGATTAACCGTCACTACCGACAAAATAATAGCGATAACTTCGAATTTAGAAAATAATAAATCCATCGGTTGCCCGATAACCAGCCCAATAAAAACTAATAAGGGCGCTACCAAAAGTGCTATTTGCGTACTTGATCCCATGGTTATAGCGAGTGAAATGTCTAATTGATTTTGTCGGGCAAATCGAACCGAATTAATGAGTTCTGAAACCATGCCAACAGGAGCTAGTAAAAATATACCAGCAAACAGGGGCGTAAAACCAAGACTACTTGCTGTAGGACCAATACTATCGGTCATTATTTCACTCATTACCGCCAAACCAATGCCAACAAGAACTAACATTATCAAGGGGTTAATTTTAAAATGACCCTTTTTTTCTGTCGAGTGTGGCTCCATAGGAAGCAAATAGTTTGGTTCGATAATGTTTTCAGTTAATGTAAAAAAAACACCAATGAGATACATTGATATCAAAACGATTGATATGATGACACTAATTTCTATATCCGACTCAACGGTATGTTCAAATGTTGCCGGGATAATCAATCCAATCGTTGCCAATAAAAGTAAACCACTGTAAAGGTGAATACTATTTCGGTCGAACGTGAGTTCTTTTTTTGTTTTTAAACCACCGACTAAAACGGATAATCCAAGACCAAATAATAAATTGCCAATGAGAGCGCCGGTAATTGAAGCTTTAACCATTTCAATTAGGCCATGTTGTAACGCAAAAAAACCAATAATAATGTCAGGCACAGTTCCCATCGTAGAGTTAAGTAGTCCACTTTTTGCAGGGCCTAATGATCGACCCAATTCCTCAGTAGCGTCTCCCATTAAATTAGCCAACGGAATAATAGCCAGGGAAGAAGCGATGAATATAATAATTGGATTAACTTGTAGCAAAGATAAGCCAACGCTAACAGGAATAAATAACAACAGCCAGTTCAATTTCATGATTTCCTTTTTAATATCTATATTATTTTGGTGTGGCTTTCAAGATGAAGGATTGAAGTATAAATTAACTGATATAATTTAGATCTTTTATTTCTAAACATAAAAAAATAACTGCAGTCATTAATTATGTTTTTTTCTCTTTTGAGTGAATTCCGGTCTATAGTCTTACATTTCGAGGGGCAGTATAAATCCGCTAAGCTTTTCGATTGAAGTGTTCTTGGTACAACAACTCGAAACTCTTTTTGGCACATGGGCTGGAATCGAATTTAAGAATAATAAGTTGTTTGTAAAGACCCTATTAATTACAATTTTGTAAAGTTAATATTTTCAATTTTTAAATCAACAAATTATTTTGGACTTTTAGTTGGTTTGTAGATTTGATAATAGCAGTTTGATAAATATAAATAAATAACACGCCCATATAACTTATATACTCAGCACCGTCCCATTTCGGTTTTCTGCAAATATGACAGCATGGGGAAAGAACTTAAACACTATCATCCATAGAGATACCAAATAATATGAAAAAAATATTTGCAATTTTACTGGTTGCGCATTTTTTGCTTCCAGTTGTCAGTTTTGCAGAGAAAAAAACAGCGTATCGTTTTGTGATCGTGCCAAAAGACATGAATCCATGGTTTGATCAAGTTCATGAAGGCGCAAAACAGGCCGCGAAAATGCTTGAGGAATCGACGGGATCAAAGTTTGTCATCGAATACCGTCCACCCAAAAAGGCAGATGTTGCAGAACAAAATCAGATTCTTGAAAATATAATCGCAACACATCCCGATGGCATTTCGATAGATTTACTGGATGAAAAGAGTAACCGGGTCGTGCTTGAAGACGCTTTAAAGCAAGGCATCAAGATCACGATATTTGATTCTGTATCGCCCGATGGCATGGCGCTCACGAGTATCGGAAACGATTTCTGTGAACAAGCTAAAATTGCATCTGAAAAGTTGGTTAAACTCATTGGCGGTAAAGGTGAGGTTGCAATTATGATGGGCGTACCCACCGCTCCCAATCACATGATACGTGCTCAGTGTCATGAAGTGGTTTTTAAAAGGCATCCGGGTATCAAATTGGTCGCAAAAGGGATCGATGAAGATGAAATCGAAACGGCACAAGCTCAGGCCACTTCTATTATGAAGGCACATCCAAATTTAAAAGGCTGGGTATCATGTGATGCAGCCGGACCTATTGGTGTTGGTCAGGCCATTAAACAAGCGGATAAAGTCGGTAAAGTAGTGTCGGTTGGAATGGACGACTTACCTCAGATGATAGAACTTATTAACGAAGGTGTTGCAGACTCTTCAGCTTCCACCAAACCGAGAATGCAGGGCTACTGGACCGTGCTGGCCTTATGGCAAGCTACTATGGGCGTTAATATGCCAAAACACATCGATACAGGTATCGCAGTCATTACCAAAGACATGGCCAAGAGTTACAAAGGATTTTAAATCGTGCGTTATTAGTTGTTAATGAGATCGTGTTAGTCATAAACAAGCACCTATTCTGGGAATAGTTTCACCTTTTTTCCTTAAAGCAGCAACTAACTGCAAAAGCTGCTTCTTTTGACCTTATAGAAGCACCTATAGGGGGAATAGTTGCTTCTATCTACCTTAAGGAAGCAAAAATCTTGGGAAAGCTGCTTTTTTAGTTATTTAAATAATTATTTTTTCGTCTTTTGGTCGTTTTTTTGAAAAGTTTAACTATGCTTAGTTTTTAGTTTTATTTTTTTAAATTGATTGATGGTGATCACCATGAAAAACTCAAAGTATTATTTGATTTTATAACCTTTTCAGTAACCGTTAATCTTGCTTTTTATCGCAATGTAATCAGTAGACTAACCAATAACCCCCTTTTCCCGAAACCGTATATATCTTTAGCAACAGTGACTGCTTCGGTTGATAAATTTGAGGCGGCAATTCAGGCGGCAAAAGATGGTGCCCGTACTGCCATATCGATCATGCATGATGCTGAAAAAGCGGCTGATGCTGATTTTCGTATTCTAGCGCATTATGTTGACCAAATAGCTGATGGTGATGAAATCAAGTTATTAAGTAGCGGGTTTCATCCATCCAAACAGCCCGTTCTGCCACAAAAATCGATCTTAGCAGTTTTTGATGGCATCCATCCGGGGTGTGCTAAATTGGTTGCCAAAGCCCATGAAAATGGAGGGGCTTACAATTGGCAATCAGTCAAAGGCCCACTGCCTACTTCAGAAAGTGAGTGGAAACTGATAGGCATCAGTACTCAAGCAACTTATGAAGTGGAAGGCCTAGAGGTGGGCGTGAGTTATTATTTTAGAGTAGCCGTTGTAAAACCAGCAGGTGCTACCGAATTTTGCCAGCCGGTGTT
>SESD01001440.1_pt1 | contig 13184 bp, 10 predicted proteins | sample 3171411 | NCBI WGS metagenome assembly SESD01 (sample SAMN06051880, study PRJNA518727) | freshwater metagenome | biome: subpolar coniferous forest; feature: holomictic lake; material: water; isolation source: holomictic Lake 442, 16.5 m depth | place: Canada: near Kenora, Ontario | collected...
ATACTTCAAAACCGGTTCTAAGTCCTTGATTTCATTGCAAAAAATTTATTGCATACCTGTTTGTTTCGAGTGAATTTGCTGGTACAGTGCAAAAAAGTGCAATTAAGTGGTGAAAAGTGCCTTTGTACTTTCATTTCTTTGTAGTCGGTAAAAAAAGGTGTGCTGTCGTGTTTCAAGGGGCCTCATCAATAAGTCTGGATACCAAAGGTCGGCTGTCTGTGCCGACCCGGCATCGTGACGTACTGAATGCCAACGCCGCTGGTCAGCTCACCATCACCAAGCACCCGCACGGCTGTCTGATGGTGTTTCCCGGTCCCGAGTGGGAAAAATTCCGCGAGCGTATCGCTGCCTTGCCGATGTCTGCGCAGTGGTGGAAGCGGATTTTTCTGGGCAATGCGATGGATGTCGAAATGGATGGCACGGGGCGTGTGCTGGTGTCGCCAGAACTCCGTCAGGCCGCAGGCATCGCGAAGGACGTTGTGCTGCTCGGCATGGGCAACCACTTTGAGATGTGGGACAAGGCGACCTATGAGGCACAGGAAGCCAAGGCGATGCAGGGCGACATGCCCGACGTCTTCAAGGATTTTTCTTTCTGAAGGCTGGCGGTGCAAACCTCATGGACACACACCACCGTTTTGTTGAACGAAGCAGTTGATGCGCTTTTCACCAATCCGGATGCGCCGGCAGATGATCCAGGCGCTGGTCGGCAAACTTATGTGGACGCCACCTTTGGTCGTGGTGGTCACGCCCGTTTGATTCTCTCCAGACTGGCACCGCAAGGGCGCTTGATCGCCTTCGATAAAGACCCCGATGCGTTAGCCGCGGCCGCCACCCTCAACGATCCACGTTTTTTCATCCGGCATCAGGGCTTCTCGCATTTGAGTGAGCTGCCCGAGGCCAGTGTGGCGGGGGTGCTACTCGATCTGGGCATCAGCTCACCGCAGATCGATAACCCGGTACGCGGTTTCAGCTTCAGGCATGAGGGTCCCTTGGATATGCGCATGGACACCACGCGCGGCATCAGCCTGGCACAGTGGCTCCAGACAGCAGAGATTGACAAAATTGCGGAGGTGATACGTGACTATGGCGAAGAACGGTTTGCTGGCTCCATTGCAAAGGCGATTGGCGCTCGCCGACAGGAACGGGGCCCAATTTCAACCACCACCGAATTGGCCCAACTCGTGGCTGACACGGTCAAAACCCGCGAGCCGGGCCAGAACCCTGCAACGCGCACATTTCAGGCTTTTCGGATTTTCATCAACGCCGAGCTTGAAGAGCTGCAACAGGCGCTAGAAGCCAGTCTTCACGTTTTAGCCCCCGGTGGACGTTTGGTGGTCATCAGTTTCCATTCTTTGGAAGATCGCATCGTCAAGCAGTTCATCGCCAAACACTCGCGTGATGAATATGATCGCCGCGCGCCCTTCGCGGCGCCCAGGGTCATGCTGCTCAAGGCCCTGCAGCGCAGCAAACCCAGCGCGGCCGAGGTGGCGGCAAATCCGCGCGCGCGCAGCGCCATCATGCGCGTGGCGCAGAGGACAGCGGCATGACCGGCGCCGGGCCGTCCCAAGGCGCGAAGGCCCCCTTGGGGGCAGCGCAGTACGCGAAGCGACAAGCGTGGGGGCTTCAAAATGACCAGGCTTAACCTCATGTTACTGCTGGCTGTGCTGGCCAGCTCCCTGTATCTTGTCAATGTGCAATATGAGTCGCGCCGACTGTTCTCTGATCTCGACAAAGCTCGTTCGCAAGCACACCAACTGGAGGCGGAAAAGGAACGCCTGCAAGTTGAGAAACGGGCGCAGGCCACACCTTTGCGGGTAGAGCGACTGGCCAAGGAGCAGTTGCAGATGCGCTCTACAACGCCGGCCACCACCCACTATGTGACCTATGGCGCCGGCTCCTCGCCCGCCTTGGATGTTGCGACTTCAGCAGCCACCCTGAACAGATCCAGCGCAGCAGGGCAAGCCCCATGAGTCGCAGCGTCGCCTACACCTCCAGCCCCTTGCTGGCAAGCCGAACTCCAGTCTGGCGGAGCAAGTTTATTGTTGCTGCCATTGCCCTTGGGTTTGTCGGTCTCGCTGCACGCGCGGTTTACATCCAGGTGATTGCTAACGATTTTTTTCAAAAGCAGGGTGAGGTTCGTTTTGCAAGAACACTGGCCTTGCCGGCCAATCGTGGTCGAATTCTGGACCGCAATGGTTTGATACTGGCGTCCAGCGTACCGGCGCCAAGTATCTGGGCCATTCCGGAAGATATAGAACGTGATCCAGCCCAGTTGCAGCAACTCGCCACGCTGCTTGAGATGCCGCTGGTTGAACTCAACAAGCGGCTGGAGGACGAGGACAAGACTTTTGTCTGGCTGAAGCGCCAGGTCGACGATTCCGTTGCGCAACAGATCATGGCGCTGAACCTCAAGGGCGTCTATCAACGCAAGGAATACAAGCGCCAGTACCCGGAGGGTGAAGCGGCCGCCCATGTGGTCGGCTTCACCAACGTGGAAGACATCGGCCAGGAAGGCATTGAACTCGCGTTCAACAAGGAGCTAGCCGGGCGCAATGGATCGCGCCGGGTCATCAAGGATCGACTGGGGCGCGTGGTGGAGGATGTCGGTGAACAGATTGCCCCAGTGGACGGGCCCGATTTGCAACTCAGTGTTGACAGCAAGGTTCAATTCTTCGCCTATCAGAAGCTGCGCGATGCGGTGCAGTTGTACAAGGCCAAGGCTGGCAGTGTCGTCGTGCTGGATGTCGTGACCGGTGAAGTGCTGGCGCTGGCCAACTACCCCAGCTATTCACCTGCAAAAAGGCAAAACCTGAGCGGCGCACAGTTGCGCAACCGGGCTCTGACCGACACCTTCGAGCCCGGTTCCGTGATGAAGCCGTTCACCATTGGCCTGGGCCTGGAGACCGGCCGTGTCACGCCGCAGACCTTGATCGACACCGGCGCCGGCAAGCTCACCATCACCGGCTCCACCATTTCAGACTCGCACCCGAATGGCGTGTTGACGGTCGAAGGCGTGATTCAAAAGTCCAGCAACATTGGCACCACCAAGATTGCGATGCAGATGCAGCCGCGCGAAATGTGGGAGTTGTTTTCACAAGCAGGCTTCGGGCAAAAGCCGCAGATCAGTTTCCCCGGTGCAGTGTCGGGCCGGCTTCGCCCTTACAAGACCTGGCGACCGATCGAGCAAGCCACCATGTCGTACGGCTATGGTCTGTCGGCATCGCTGTTTCAAATGGCCCGCTCCTACACCGTATTTTCAAACGAGGGCCAGATCATTCCGCTCACCATGCTCAAAAGCAGTCAACCTGCGGTGGGTGTTTCGGTGCTGTCGACGCGCACTGCTGGTCAGGTTCGCAAGATGCTGCAGATGGCCGCTGGTCCGGGCGGCACCGGGCAGAAGGCGCAGACCATCGGTTACTCGGTGGGCGGCAAATCCGGCACTGCCTACAAACAGTTCGGCAAGGGCTACGGCAGTACCGGCAATCGCAAATACCGGGGCTGGTTCGTCGGCATGGCACCGATCGAAAAGCCGCGCCTCATTGTGGCGGTGATGATTGACGAGCCCAGTGCCGGCCAATATTACGGCGGTGCGGTGGCGGCACCCGTGTTCAGCGAAGTGGTGCAACAGACTTTGCGCATGATGGGCGTACCACCGGATATGGCGGTCAAGCCTCAAATCGTAGCCAAAGCGGAAGAAGAAGAGAGCTTCTGATGCTTGAATTGCGCACACCCATCGAAGCCGCTAACTGGTTACGCAAACGCGTGACCGGGACGATTCATGTTGACAGCCGCAGGGTGCAGGCCGGCGACGGCTTTGTCGCCTGGCCAGGCCTTGCAAACGACGCGCGGCAGTACGTGGCGGCAACTTTGGCGGGCGGTGCAGCAGCCTGCCTGGTAGAAATGGACGGAGCCGAGCGCTATGCATTCGATAGTGAGAATGTCGCCGCTTTCCAGCAACTCAAAGTGGCCAGCGGACCGATTGCCGCTGCCTACTTCGAACAACCGACGCAACAACTTGCCGTGCTGGCGGTAACCGGCACCAATGGCAAAACTTCCACCGCCTGGTGGCTGGCGCAAGCACTTTCAAATCTGCGGCAGGTGGCGCCCATTCCATGTGCGGTGGTCGGTACATTGGGCACCGGTAGACCGCCGGCTGTCGTCGCAACCGGCTTGACGACGCCCGATGCGGTGTTGTTGCAAAAGACCTTCAGGCGCTTTGTCACCGAGGGCATTCAAGCGTGCGCGGTTGAGGCGTCCTCGATAGGTCTCGAAGAGCGCCGTCTGGATGGCACCCACATAAGGACCGCGATATTCACCAATCTGACGCTGGACCACCTTGACTACCACGGAACGATGGAAGCCTATTGGCAGAGCAAGGCGCGGCTGTTTCAGTGGCCTGGCTTGCAATCAGCGGTGATAAATATTGACGATCCGCAGGGCGCTGCGCTAGCTGTCACGCTGCGTGGCAAGGTGCCTGATGTCTGGACTATTTCCTGCACCGCCGCGGCACGCCTTCAGGCACGCGACATTCACTATAACCAGCGCGGCTTGCATTTCAGTGTGGTGGAGGCTGGCGCGCCAGATGGGTCGGCCGACAGCGCCAGCCATGGGCTGCAGACGGAGTTGATCGGGCACTACAACGTTTCCAATCTGCTGGGTGTGATGGCCGCGATGCGGTCTATCGGTGTGCCCTTGGCGGCCGTCATCGAGTCGTGTGCCGACCTGACTGCGGTGCCCGGTCGCATGCAGTGTGTCGGCGAGTTGGGGCAGCCGCTGACCGCAGTGGACTACGCGCACACGCCCGACGCATTGGGCAAAGCACTGGAAGCGCTGCGTTCCCTTAGCCGTCAGCGCGGCGGCCACCTGTGGTGCGTGTTTGGTTGCGGCGGTGACCGCGATGCGACCAAGCGACCGCTCATGGGTGCCATTGCCGCACGGCATGCCGACCGTCTGGTGGTGACCAGTGACAACCCACGCAGCGAAAAACCCGAGACCATCATCAGCCAGATTCTGCTTGGCTTGACCGGCCATGCATCGGCTATCGTCGAACCGGACCGGGCGCAGGCCATCCGTCAGGCACTTGCCCAGGCTGGCGCCAACGACGTGCTGCTGATCGCCGGCAAAGGTCATGAAGACTATCAGGAGGTAGCTGGCCAGCGTTTCCCATTTTCAGATCTGGACCATGTGCGCCGTGCATTGAACGCCTGGGTCGCGCCGGCCAACCAACCGGGGACTGGCAATGATTGAGATGCTGACCCTGCAACAAGTCATGCCATGGCTGGACCATGGGCGCTTGTTGGGTAGCGGCGAAGTTGCTTTCAAGCGTGTTCACAGCGACACCCGCACCGTTGAGCCGGGCGATCTGTTCGTGGCGTTGCGCGGAGAACGCTTTGATGCCAATGATTTTCTGCTTGAGGCCAAGGCCAAAGGTGCGGTTGCTGCCCTGTGCCAGGGTGATGCAGATGGTCGTCTAAGCGCCGCCGGCCTGCCCGGTTTGATCGTGACGGATACCAAACAGGCGCTGGCAGCGCTGGCAACCCATTGGCGCGCACGGTTCAAGCTGCCGCTGATTGCAGTCACTGGCAGCAATGGCAAAACGACGGTCACGCAGATGATTGCGGCCATTTTGCGAGCTTTCAAACCGAAGGCATTTCTTGCAACACAGGGCAACCTCAACAACGACATCGGGGTTCCGCTGACGGTCTTGCGATTGCGCAGCGACACCGAAGTGGCAGTGATGGAATTGGGTATGAATCATCCGGGCGAAATCGCAAGCCTGGCCGCCATTGTCAAGCCGACGGTTGCGCTGGTGAATAACGCGCAGCGCGAGCATCTGGAGTTCATGGCGACGGTGGAAGCAGTGGCGCAGGAAAACGGCTCCGTCATTGATGCACTGGCAGGCAACGGTGTAGCGGTATTTCCGTCCGACGATCGCTACAGCCCGTTGTGGTCGGCGACAGCGGCACAGCGCGCGGTCTTGCGGTTCTGCGTTGCTGGCGCGGCTGCAAGCGAGGTGGACATCCGTTGCACTGAGGCTGTATGGTCGGGTGCGGCCTGGCAGGTGACGCTGACCACCCCGGTCGGAGCGTTGCGCTATGCCCTGCACATAGCCGGTTTGCACAACGTCAAGAACTCGGCAGCGGCTGCCGCCTGCGCGTTGGCAGCGGGTGTCCCTTTGCAGGCCATCGCGCAGGGTTTGTCAGAGTTTCAGCCCGTCAACGGACGCTCGCGCGCGCTGCTGGTCAAGTGCGGTGATCGCAACATCACGCTGGTGGACGACAGCTACAACGCGAATCCCGATTCGGTTCGCGCCGCTATTGAAGTATTGGCCACGCTACCCAGACCGCAGCTGCTGGTGCTGGGCGACATGGGTGAAGTGGGTGATCAAGGACCGCTGTTTCACGCAGAAGCCGGCGCGCTGGCCCGCAGTCTCGGAGTTGACTCTCTATTTACTTTGGGCGACTTGTCTGCCAAGACCTCGGCAAGCTTCGGCACGGGCCGTCATTTTGGTGATATTCAATCGCTGCAGGCGGCTGTTTTGTCAGAGCTCGCGCAACTCGGCAGCGTGCTGGTTAAAGGTTCACGCTTTATGAAGATGGAGCGCATGGTCGAAACAATTGCCAATGCTGCACAAACTGACAAGGACAAAAATATGCGGTTAAGCCTCCATACCGGGAGCTCACAATGCTCTTGAGCCTTGCCCAGTGGCTGCAGTCGCTGTCGTCTGAATTCGGATTTTTCCGGGTCTTCCAGTACCTGACTTTTCGCGCCGTCATGGCGGCTCTTACTGCGCTTCTGATGGGTTTGATGGCAGGACCTTTTGTCATTCGTCGTCTGACCGAGCTCAAGATTGGCCAACCCATTCGGGGTTATGGCATGGAATCGCACTTCAGCAAAAGCGGCACGCCGACCATGGGCGGAGTCCTGATTTTGCTGTGCATCGCGGTTGCCACGCTGTTGTGGGCCGATCTAAGCAACCGGTTTGTCTGGATTGTGCTGCTGGTGACGCTGGGCTTTGGTGCGATTGGTTGGGCCGATGACTGGCGCAAGGTGGTGCATAAAAATCCGGAAGGCATGGCGTCAGTTGAAAAGTACCTTTGGCAATCCGTGATCGGTTTGGTGGCTGCGCTGTATCTGGTGTTCAGCATTTCGGAGAGTTCCAATTTTCGGGTACTGGAGCTATTTTTCAAATGGGTGCAGTCGGGCTTTGACTTGAACCTGCCGCCCAAAGCCGGCCTGTTGCTGCCTTTCTTCAAGGAGGTCAGTTATCCGCTGGGCGTGCTGGGTTTTGTCGTCCTGACCTACCTGGTGATTGTGGGCTCCAGCAATGCCGTCAACCTCACCGATGGCCTGGATGGGCTGGCCATCATGCCAGTGGTGCTGGTCGGCTCATGTTTGGGAATATTTGCCTACGTGACGGGTAGTGCAGTCTATTCAAAATACCTGTTTTTCCCGCACATTCCGGGTTCCGGTGAACTGCTGATCTTCTGCTCCGCCATGGCCGGTGCCGGTCTTGCGTTCCTGTGGTTCAACACCTATCCGGCTCAGGTCTTCATGGGCGATGTCGGCGCCTTGGCTCTTGGGGCTGCTTTGGGCACCGTCGCCGTGATCGTGCGCCAGGAAATTGTGCTGGCCATTATGGGTGGCATTTTTGTGGTGGAGGCGCTGTCGGTCATGCTGCAAGTGACTTACTTCAAATTCACCAAGAAGCAATATGGTGCGGGCCGGCGCATTTTGAAGATGGCCCCGTTGCACCACCATTTCGAGAAAAGCGGTTGGCAAGAGACGCAGGTGGTGGTTCGTTTCTGGATCATCACCATGCTGTTGTGCCTCGTCGGATTGTCCACGCTGAAGTTGAGATAAGAATGACCCCCACGCTTGCCACTTTGTGTGCTGCGCTGCCCCCCGAGGGGGCTGTGCCAGGCTTGGGGCGGCTCGGCGCCGGCACGTTGAACCTGAAAGACCAGCACGTTCTTATTCTGGGCCTGGGGCTGTCCGGACTGGCAATGGCGCGATGGTGCGCGCGCTGCGGCGCCCAGGTGACGGTGGCGGATACCCGGCCTGCACCACCGCAGTTGGCGGCCTTGCACCTGCATCTGCCGGGCGCCCGTTTTGTCAACGCGGCATTCGACGCCGCACTGGTGCACGGCACGCAGTTGAGTGCGGTGTTCAAGAGTCCTGGTCTGGCACCGCATGAAGTTGCCGTCGTATACCAGGCCGCGCGGGCCGGCGGGATAAGGATGTCAGGCGAACTGGGTTTATTTTCTGACGCGCTGGCCGACCTGAAGACAACCCGCGCTTACGATCCCAAGGTGCTGGCGATAACTGGCACCAATGGCAAGACCACGGTGACTTCACTGACCGGGCAATTGATCAGCCGGGCCGGTAAATCAGTGGCGGTAGCGGGCAACATTGGCCCGACTTTGCTTGACACCCTGGCTGAAAGTCTGGACGCCGATGCGCTGCCAGAAGTGTGGGTGATCGAGTTGTCCAGCTTCCAGCTCGACGGCCAAACAGCGTTCGAGCCGAGTGCTGCAACCGTGCTCAATATCACCCAGGACCATCTGGACTGGCATGGCTCGATGCTGGATTACAGCGCCGCCAAGGCCAACGTTTTTGGCCAGCAGGCGCTGATGGTGCTCAATCGCGATGACCCGACCGTGATGACGATGTTGCCGCAACCGATGCGGGTCAAGCTGCAGCGTCCGAGCTTTCGACGCCATGTCACTTTCGGCAGCGATATGCCGCTGCGTGCCGGTGACTTTGGCATCGAGCAGGTCAATGGCATGGCGTGGCTGGTGCGTGCGCTGGACGCAGATGAGACGCTAAAGAATCGCAAGGGGAGCGAGCCGGAATTATTCGTTCAGCGCCTGATGCCGGTTGACGCTTTGCGCATTCGGGGTCGGCACAACGCGCTCAATGCGCTGGCGGCCCTGGCGCTGGCCTCGGCAGCAGGCTGTTCATTGGGACCCATTCTCTACGGACTGCGTGAATACCGGGGTGAACGGCATCGGGTCGAGTCCATTGGCATCTTCAATGCGGTGGAGTTTTTTGACGACAGCAAAGGCACCAATGTAGGTGCCACTGTGGCCGCCATCAATGGTCTGGGTGGTGACCGCAAGGTCATCGTCATTCTGGGGGGTGAAGGCAAAGGGCAAGACTTCGCACCGCTGGCCGAGCCGGTGTCCCGCAACGCGCGCGCCGTGGTGCTGATCGGGCTCGACGCGCCGAAAATACGGGTAGCCCTGCAAGCCAGTGGTGTGCCGCTGATGGACGCCAATTCGATGGCGCAGGCGGTGGCGCTGGCGATCGGACAAACCCACGCCGGAGACGCAATCCTGATGTCGCCGGCTTGCGCCAGCTTCGATATGTTTGACAACTATGAGCATCGCGCCCAGGTCTTCATAGAAACAGTGAAAGAACTTGCCAGCGCGGCTGGTGTCGAGATGGAGGGCGCATTGTGAGCACCTTGCTGGCAAGCCTGCGCGGCTGGTTCGGCCTGTTGGCAAGGCCTGCCCTCGACGTTCTGCCAGTGCGCCTGGGAGCCACCCGACTGGCCGCTACCGGCAGCACGCCGACACGGGTATTGGGCTTTGATCAGGCGCTGGTTTGGGTCACAGTTGCGTTGCTCGCCTGGGGCCTGGTGATGGTTTATTCGGCGTCGATTGCGATGCCGGAGAACCCGAGGTTTGCCAAGTACACGCACAGCTATTTTCTGCTGCGTCACACGATGTGGCTGGCCTTGTCGTTTGTTGCTGCACTGCTGGCTTTTCAGATTCCGGTGGCGACCTGGGAGAAAGCGGCACCGATGCTTTTTGTCGCCTCTCTGGTTCTGTTGGGCGCGGTATTGATTCCCTATATTGGCAAGGTGGTCTATGGCGCACGGCGCTGGATCGCCATCGGCCCGTTTGGATTTCAGCCGTCCGAGTTGGCCAAGTTCACGGTACTGCTGTACGCGGCCGACTACATGGTGCGCAAGATGGATGTCAAAGAGCGATTTTTCCGCGCCGTGTTGCCGATGGGCGCGGCGGTGGCGGTGGTAGGCGTCTTGCTGCTGCTGGAACCCGACATGGGCGCCTTCATGGTGATTGCGGTGATTGCCATGGGAATACTGTTTCTGGGCGGTGTCAATGCCCGCATGTTCTTTCTGATTGCGACGGTTTTGATGGTGGCTTTCGCCCTGATGATCGCCACCAGCGAATGGCGGCGTGAGCGAATTTTTGCTTACCTCGATCCCTGGAGCGAAAAAAACGCACTGGCCAAAGGCTATCAACTTACGCATTCCCTGATCGCCATTGGGCGCGGTGAAATTTTTGGCGTTGGCCTGGGCGGAAGTGTCGAAAAACTGCACTGGTTGCCAGAAGCGCACACCGATTTTTTACTGGCCGTCATCGGTGAGGAATTTGGCCTGGTCGGTGTCATCGTCGTCATTGGGCTGTTCCTCTGGCTAACGCGTCGCATGATGCATATCGGCCGCCAAGCTATTGCACTGGACCGGGTGTTTGCCGGTCTGGTGGCGCAAGGCGTGGGCATCTGGATGGGGTTTCAGGCCTTCATCAACATGGGCGTCAATCTGGGCGCCTTGCCGACCAAGGGACTGACCTTGCCGTTGATGAGTTATGGTGGTTCTGCGATTCTGGTCAACCTGGTGGCGCTCGCCGTCGTGTTGCGCATTGACCATGAAAACCGCTTGCTGATGCACGGAGGACGGGTATGAGCAAGTGCGTCCTCGTTATGGCCGGCGGTACCGGCGGCCATATCTTTCCGGGATTGGCGGTGGCGCAAGTTTTGCGTGAGCGCGGCTGGCGCGTGCATTGGCTGGGTGGCATCGGCAGTGCGGAGCAACCGAGCATGGAAAGTCGCTTGGTGCCGCCGCGCGGATTCGCGTTTGAGTCGATTGATTTTTCCGGCGTTCGCGGCAAGGGGCTGATAACTGTCGCGATGCTGCCCTGGCGTCTGCTGCGGGCTTGCTGGCAAAGTCTGCAGGTGCTGCGCCGCGTCAAGCCGGATGTAGTCGTGGGACTCGGCGGCTACATCACTTTTCCGGCCGGGATGATGAGTGTCCTGCTGGGCAAACCGCTGCTATTGCATGAGCAAAACTCAGTCGCTGGCATGGCCAACAAGGTGCTCTCCAGAGTGGCGCGTCGCGTCTTTACGGCTTTTCCGGATGTCATGGCAAAGGGCGTCTGGATTGGAAACCCATTGCGTCCGCCCTTCGTCGGTGGGCCTGATCCAGCCACCCGTTTTGCCGGGCGCAGCGGCCCCTTGCGTTTGCTGGTGGTGGGCGGCAGTCTGGGCGCGCGTGCCCTGAACGACATCGTGCCGCGGGCGCTGGCCCTGCTACCGCATGCCGAGCGCCCGCTTGTCATTCACCAAAGCGGCGCCGCGCAGATAGATGCGCTGCGCGCCAACTACGCAGCCGCTGGCGTACAGGCGCGACTGACCCCCTTCATTGACGACACGGCACAAGCCTTCGCCGATGCGGATCTGGTGATTTGCCGCGCTGGCGCCAGCACCGTGACCGAAATCGCAGCGGTCGGCGCTGCCGCCCTGTTCGTGCCTTTCCCGTCCGCCGTCGACGACCATCAGACCCGCAACGCCAGGTACCTGGTCGATCACGCGGCGGGTTGGCTGGTGGCGCAACCGGACTTGAGCCCGCAGTGGCTCGCCGACATGTTGCAAAAGTTGGATCGTCCCATGCTGCTGACCTGCGCCACGCGCGCCAAGGAACTTGAAAAGCTGGATGCCGCTGCGAAGATTGCGACGGCGTGCGAGGAGTTGAACTCATGAAACACGCTATTCGCCATATTCATTTCGTCGGCATCGGCGGCTCCGGCATGTCGGGCATTGCCGAGGTACTGTTCAACCTGGGCTACACCATCTCGGGCTCCGATCTGGCGGACAGTGTGACTTCAAGACGCCTCGCCAAGCTGGGCATTCAAACCTACGTGGGTCACTCGGCCAGCCATGTTTCAGGGGCTGACGCAGTGGTCACCTCGACGGCAGTCCAAGGCGACAACCCGGAAGTGCTGGCAGCCCGCGAGAAGCGCATTCCGGTGGTGCCGCGCGCACTGATGCTGGCCGAACTGATGCGCCTCAAGCAGGGTATTGCGATTGCCGGCACGCATGGCAAGACCACCACCACCAGCCTGGTCGCAAGCGTACTGGCCGAGGCCGGGCTGGACCCCACTTTTGTCATTGGCGGGCGCCTGAACAGCGCCGGCGCCAATGCGCGACTGGGTCAGGGTGACTACATTGTGGTGGAAGCGGACGAGTCGGACGCCTCGTTCCTGAATCTTTTGCCGGTGATGGCGGTGGTGACCAATATCGACGCCGACCACATGGAAACCTATGGCCACGACTTTGGTCGTCTCAAGCAAGCCTTCGTTGACTTTTTGCATCGCATGCCGTTTTATGGCACCGCCATTTTGTGTACTGATGATGCTGCAGTGCTTGAGATTGTGCCGCAAGTGACCTGCCCCATCACCAGCTACGGATTCAACGAAAACGCCCAAGTGCGGGCCACTGAAGTGCGGGCGGTGGGCGGACAAATGCACTTCACCGTGCAGCGGCGCAACGGCGTGGTGCTGCCAGATCTGGCGGTGGTGCTGAACCTGCCGGGGCGCCATAACGTGCTCAATGCCCTGTCGGCGATTGCGGTGGCGGTGGAGTTGAACGTGCCCGACGCCGCCTTGTTGCGCGCGCTCGCCGAATTTAAAGGTGTCGGTCGCCGCTTCCAGAGTTATGGCGAACTGCCGGTGCGGGAGGGTGGATCGTTCACGCTGGTCGACGACTATGGTCACCATCCGGTTGAAATGGCAGCCACGCTGGCGGCAGCGCGCGGTGCCTTTCCCGGGCGGCGTTTGGTGTTGGCGTTTCAGCCGCATCGTTTTACCCGCACTCGCGACTGCTTTGAAGATTTCGTCAAGGTGATTGCGCAGGCCGATGTGGTGTTGTTGGCAGAAGTGTACGGCGCCGGCGAGGCACCCATTGTGGCGGCGGACGGTCGTAGCCTGGCGCGAGCGTTGCGCGTTGCGGGTCACATCGAACCGGTCTTTGTTGATGACATCGCTGTCATGGCGCAGGCCATTGTGGATACCGCTCGGGCCGACGACCTGGTGCTGTGCATGGGAGCAGGCTCGATTGGCGCAGTCCCCGCAAAAGTAGTCAACATGCTACAAAAG
>SESD01001444.1_pt1 | contig 13161 bp, 11 predicted proteins | sample 3171411 | NCBI WGS metagenome assembly SESD01 (sample SAMN06051880, study PRJNA518727) | freshwater metagenome | biome: subpolar coniferous forest; feature: holomictic lake; material: water; isolation source: holomictic Lake 442, 16.5 m depth | place: Canada: near Kenora, Ontario | collected...
GTCCCGGCTTAAGTAGGTAGCCTAATCATGCACTGGGCTGTATGATTTATGTATTTTTTAATAAAATATAACAGTGAATTAATATGAGCGGAAAAAACGGTATAGAACCCTCATTAGATAATCAAACACCACGGCTTGATCGTAATAGTTTGGTGAATACGGTACGTAAATGGGGCGATGTCGGTACTGACGGTCTATTGGATACCAAATGCCAGATTTTTACCGATCCCTGCATTGACGGTCTCATTGGCTATCGCATTGAAGTAGGTAATGCCGTGGTTTTTGGTGATCCGGTATGTGCTGCAGCAGATAAGCCAAGGCTAGCCAAAGCATTTCAACAGTTTTGCCGGGATCAGAAAATTGGCGTGGTATATATTATTGTGTCAGAAGAATTTGCCAACTGGGCCGCTCAAAATATGCGTTCTGTTTTGATTGATTTTGCCGAGAGATTTGAATTAAATCCCCAGAGCAATCCCGTTGACCATACCGGATCAAATCCCGGTTTAGTTCGTAAAAAAGTGAGGCATGCCCTTAAAGAAGGTGCTTGTGTACAAGAATATTTAGGTGATGATATTGCCATTGAAAAAGCAATCGAGAGCGTTGCAATAACCTGGCAAAAAGCACGACTGGGACCACAAGTCTTTTTGGCTCAATTTACATTTTTTAATGATCGTGTAGGTAAGCGCTGGTTCTATGCCAAACAAGGCGAAAAAATAGTAGGGATGTTAGTTCTCAACCAACTGCAAGCGCAAAATGGATATTTTTTAAATAACGTCATGATAACCAAAGACGCGCCTCATGGAATCTCTGAATTATTGATTATCTCTACGCTACAAGTCTTGGAAAAAGAACAGTGTCAGTCAGTGATAATAGGCCCTGTTCCGAGGCAACAACTGGGTAATATAAGTGGGCTAGGTCGATTTTCAGAAATAATCACCCGCTGGGTATATATGCGGGCAAAGAAAATTTTTAACCTTGGTGGTCATGAAGCTTTCTGGGGGAAATTTCAGCCGACAATTTACTCTTCTTATTTACTGTTTCCTGAAAAAAATCTGTCATTTTCAAGTATAAAAGCGCTTCTGAAAGCACTGAATATCCATCGTTAAAAAGCTGTATTGTAAGCTTAAATTGCGTTCCACATAACAGCACGGGAACGATGGCGTGGGTGATTATTTTTTTGCGAATGTCGGTGGGCAATGCAGCGTTATTCAACCCTGCTTTAAATGAGGTACTTTTCATATTTGAAAACAGTCGTATGAGGGATTGATTAATCCTATATGATAGGGCTTGGGAAGGATAAGCTTCTCATTTTTTATTCCGGACCCTCTCCGGTACTCTCAATTAAAGGCTTTTTAAATATTATGAATTTCATTAAAAAAACAGCGTTCACGGTCCTTATGGCGATTTCTTTAGGTGCTATCAGCGCTACAGCTTTCGCGGAAGAAGCGGCTAAAAGTCCAGATGTAAGCATCAGTGAAACTATTACGCATGTTGAGCAAGCTTTGGCAGAAGTCAATAAAAGTGATTTTTCTGCTGCCGTATTGCATTTAAAATTAGCACGTTTATCTTCTGAGCGTATTACTGGCAATGAAGCCGTCGTAAAACAAGCTAACGCCAGCGTTGTTCAAGCCCAAATACAATCTAAATTTGGCGATGTTCAAAAGTCAGCTGACGAATTAAATAAAGCATTGGTTCTTTATAAGACGCTGTAAATTTCTTTCTCAGAAAAATATGCCAATGCGGTGGGCAGCTTTTTGCTCACCGTTTTTTTTGCCCGACTCCTGTGTTTTTATCAGCTCATTTTCGGGTATACCGATGTTTTACCCCGGCCGGAAAATAGTCAGGGTCTGCAAAAGTACGCAGGGTAATTTGGGGTAGTTGCCGCTCCGCTGGCGTGTAGTTGGCAAATTCGCTATTCAAACGTAACAACTGCGCTCGAATCGACGCGGCTATTAGGGGGATTATCTTTAGGTCAGGTTCAATGCCAGGTAATAGCTCCACGGCAATGTGCAAAGTCTTGTCGCCATCTTCACTTTCTTGTGTTTCCAGAACAAATTTTCCTGTCACCCAAAGCGTTATTTCCGGTTGTTCCAAACCGACCGTGACGTTCTCGGGGTAAATGTTTGCGCCGTAATAAGACACCGTAAAATCCGCCCGTCCGAACACATAGACAAACGGCAAATTGCGAGGTTGAAATTGTTTGTGTAAACCCAGCTCGCCGAGAGAATGCACGCCCTGCTTTTTCAGAAAATCCCACATCTCATTAAAGCTCAGCACACCGCCTTTGTCAGCAATGTGATAGCGCACCAAGGGCACACTGTTTTCACCGGAAACCACCAGCGTACCTTCGTGTATTTCAAAAAAGCGGCTGGCCGGATCGTATTGCACCAACGTTGGTAACCGGGATTCGCCAAACAAGGTACGAGCCACTTCTGGCTGGTTTGCCAACCAGCGGCGAATGGCAATACTGAACGGGGTTTCGTTACCCAGCACACCACCGTCAGCTGTACCGTAGAGTGAAGCAGAATCATAACAGGGTGACACCGAACCGATGCGTTGTGCCATCAAACTCCGCCATTCCTCGCTAAACACTTCGCCTGCAAACACCAGTTTGGGTTTATAACTTGCCCAATTGATACCCTCGGCAGCACCTGCGTCGATCACGTCTTTGATGAAAGGCGGATAACCCAATAACACCGTTTGTTCAAAATGAGGCGATAGCTCACGCACCACTCGAAAGATTTCCGCTTTGTTGTTGCCCGGCGTCGCCACCATTAGCGGATAACCCTTGCGTGCCAGATGCCAGCAGCAGGATGTAGTAAATAAGCCGCCTACCCAATTGCCCAAAGCGAAGCAAACCACCGCCAAGGTGTTGTGTTCATGGGCGTGAAAACTATCGCAAAACACCTGCTCGAAACGCACAGCAACATCCAGTTCATGCAAGGCAGAGCGAGGCCAAAAAGTAGGCCGACCTGTGGAACCTGAGGACACCGCCACCCGGTCAGAACCTTTAAGGCTTCCGCCCAGACAACGCTCCGGCAATGGATAAGCCTGCATGTAATTGTCCTTGCCCATTAGCGGCAACTCCCGAAATGCCTTGAAAGTGTTGATCTTTTTAGGCGTTACGTCGCGTGCTTCCAGAAATAAGCGGTAAGCGGGAACTTCTGCCACACAACGGTGAAATAGCGCCATCACTTTTTCTTCTGGATTGATGGCTTGGTGTTGCTCCAGAAGCGTCTCCAACGGAGTGGATATAAAGTGCTGAAAAACGTCGTCGGCTGGTGGAGTAAGCGAATTAGACATGGCAAGCTACCTGACAAAAATACTCAAAGTAATAGGAAAGGTATAGGGAATGGGGGGAAGAGTCAATCGTATGGTTACTTTCGCTCGAAGATATCAGTGAACAACAAACTGAAAAATAACAGCATCTACCTAAATGGGGTACCATTACGCCATCTAAGCGACTTGCTACTGCTTGTATTGCTATTAATACTCAAATTTAAACCCAGTAAACGGAATCATCGTATGAAAATAATTTCCTGGAATGTCAATGGCATTCGTGCGGTACAAGGCAAAGGCTTTGCTGAAACGCTGGCGTTACTGGATGCTGACTGTATTTTATTGCAGGAAACCAAGGCGCAAAGCGATCAGATTGACAAAGCGTTGGAGGGTATTGACGGCTACCATATTTATTCCAATTGTGCTGAACGCAAGGGTTATTCGGGTGTTACGCTGTTATCGCGGCAGGTGCCGCTGCAAATTATCTACGATATGGGAGTTGCCGAGCATGACAGGGAAGGTCGTGTGCTGGTTGCGGAATTTGAACATTTTTTTCTGCTTAATGTGTATGTGCCTAATTCTGGCGAGGCATTGGCGAGACTGGATTACCGGCAAGACTGGGATCGGGAATTTCTGGCTTATTGCCTGCAACTACAAAGTAAAAAACCGCTCATTGCTTGCGGGGATTTTAATGTTGCGCATCAGGAAATCGATATTGCCCGTCCAAAGCCGAATTACAATAAGTCGTCCGGTTATACGCAGGTCGAAATCGATGGTTTCAGCCGTTTTCTTGAGGCGGGATTGGTCGATACCTTTCGGCATTTTTATCCGGATACGGTTACTTACAGTTGGTGGAGTTTTCGCGCCGGTGCCAGGGCAAGAAATGTTGGTTGGCGGATTGATTACGTGTTGACCAGTAAAGCGTTGGTCGATAACATCAAAGAGGCTTTTATTCTGCAGGACATTACCGGATCGGATCATTGTCCGGTGGGTATCGAGATTGATCTTTGATGAAAATTGATTGCCGGAAACGATGTAGGCCGGAATGAGGCTTTTCGAGCACAAGCGGGAATAAGCGTTTCTGGCATCAGGTACGAGTGTGCCGGAAACGCCACCACATCATAGCAACGGGGTAATGATTTTCATGATTTCTTCTTTAGAAAATTCACCCGGTTGTTGATGTATGATTTGTCCTTTTTGGTTGACAATAACGGTAAAAGGAACGGCATCAACAATGTTACCCAGTTGATGAGCCAGGGCAATGCCGGTAACGTCACCGATTAAGATGGGGTAGTTGACTTTGGTTGAGGCTAGGTATTTTTCAACCGACTCTTGGTCATCTATCGCGATGCCGATAAATTGCAGGCCTTTAGCGGCGTATTGTTCTTGCAGGGCAATAAATTCGGGCATTTCTTTAAGACAGGGCGGGCACCAGGTTGCCCAGAAATTAATGACCCGTATTTTCCCCTGCCACTCTGAAATAGCGTGTTGATTACCAGCTACATCGGGTAATGAAAAATCAGGTAAGGGGGTTGGCTGAGTGGGTTCGGTTGATGATAAAAAGCCCCTTGCCAAAATGCCGCCACCCAAAGCAAGCAGCGCTGCAATAAGGATCAGTCCTGGTATTTTCATGATTTTACTCGTTGTAAAGTGTTGATAAAGGTTTCGGTATTTTGATAGCCGATCACTCGGTGAGCCGTTTTTTCAATTTGGCTGGTGCCAAAAAATAAAATGGCAGGCGGCCCGATAAGGTTAAATTTTGCCAACAAGGCTTTGTCGTCATCAGAATCTTGAGTGACATCGACCTGCAATAACACAAAACCGGCAAGAGCCTGTTTCACTTTGGGATCTGTAAAGGTATAAGCTTCCATTTCTTTACATGATATGCACCAGTCGGCATAAAAATCCAGCATCACCGGTTGATGATTGGCGCTGGCTTGCTGAATTTTGGTTTCCAAAGCGGCTAAAGAGGCGACCCGTTCAAAAACAAGTCCCTGTTCAGAAGCTTGAGCGGTGCTTACTCCGATTCCTTGCAGCGGTTTTAACGGGTTGTTGTTACCCATGCTAAAACCTATCAATAATAACAGGCCGTAGGCGAGCATCATTAAACCCAAACCTTTCCATAATTTACGCCAGCCGGAACTGTTATCAGGCAACGGATCAATGGCGCTGAGATAAATGGCCGGAAGGATAAGCAGCATCGCCCACAATAGAATCGTGACGGAGGGCGGTAAAATACGGCTGAGCATCCAGACGGCAACGGCCAGCATAATGACCCCGAAAACAGCTTTGGTTGAATACAGCCAAGTGCCTGCTTTTGGCAGTAATTTTCCGGCAGAAGCGCCCAATAATAATAACGGAACCCCCATACCCAAACCCATGGCAAATAAGGCGCTACCTCCCAAGACCGCACTGCCGCTTTGGCCGATAAAAATCAGTGCGCCAGCCAGTGGCGCGGCGACACAGGGGCCGACAATCAACGAAGATAAGGCACCCATGATGGCCGCGCCCCAGAGTGAGCCGTCTCGGTGTCTTTCGCTGGAGTTATGCAGTTTGGTTTTTAGCGAGTTGGGTAGCTCCAGTTCATAAAAGCCAAACATGGATAAGGACAGGAGTACAAAAATAGCGCTAAACAATCCAACAATCCAGGGTTGCTGAAAAGTGGTTTGCAAATTGCTGCCGAATAATGCGGCCAGTACGCCAAACACCGTGTAGGTAGCAGAGGAAGCGACTACATAACTTAAGGACAGAAAAAATGCCCTCGCGGTGGTAATGTGGTTGCCATGGCCGACGATGATACCGGATAAAATCGGAATCATCGGGAAAATACAGGGTGTCATTGATAATAACAGTCCAAATCCAAAAAAGGTAAGCAAGGTCATCGCCAGGCTGTCATGCTTTAAAGATTGCACAATCTGATCTTGTTCGGAGAGAACGGGCGCCGGTTGTGCTGTTGTTATCGGCGTTAGGTTTTGGGCGGCAGGAAGTTCCAGATCGATGTTTTTAGTCATCGGCGGATAACACACACCGCGATCAGCACAGCCCTGAAAATGGGCCTGTAAGGTAATCAATTGCGCTGAGCTGTTAGTGCGGCTAAGGGGTAGATCAAAGCTTAGTTCGTTGTGGAAAGTCTCAACTTGTCCAAAAGCTTCGTCGTGTACTGGTGTACCTCTGGGTATTACGTAATTACCCATCGGGTTGCCGGTTGCGTTGGTTAATTCAAACTGTATTTTTTCACGATAAAGATAATAGCCTTTGGCGATCTCCCAATTAACATGTAGCGTGTTGGCATCTTTGACCGTCGCAAAAAACTGGAAAGCCTGTTCGGCAGGCAATAATTCATCGGTAGTTGAATTGAAATTTAATCCCGGCAGTTTTTTAACCAGAAGCTCAAGCGGATTAGTTTTGGTAACCGGTGCCGCCACTGGTAGCGCAAGGTCGAATATTTTTTTCTGTGGCGGATAACAGATGCCTCTGTCAGCGCAGCCCTGATATTGCACTAATAGCTTTATGGCGGTGACAGGGGTTGCAGCAACTAAAGAAACCGGTATTTTTAGGCTGTTTCGGTAAATGACAACATCGCCAAAATTTTCATCGTGTTTGGTTTTACCCTCTGGAAAAACAGGCGTTACGGTAGGGATTGGTTCGGTTTTGGAGAGAAACTGTATTTTATTGCGATAAAGGTAATAACCTTCAGCAATATCCAAGGAAACTTCAAGTTGATTGGACGACACGGTTTTGGCAGAAATTTTAAAGGCCTGGTCGGGCGGCAAGAGCGCTTCGTCAGCCAGTAGAGCAGGCGACTGGGTAAGCAAGGCGATAAAACAGAGAAAAATTAGTTGTAAGTATGGCATGAATCAATCCAATGCAGGTATTCAGGTAAGCCGTTTTCAATAGGGACGGCAATTATTTCAGGAAGTTGGTAAGGGTGGTGCTTTTTAATGCTTGTTTCAATAGCTTGATAGCTGTTTTTAGGGGCTTTAATCAATAATAAATGTTCTTGGGCGGATTCTAATTGTTCTTGCCAACGGTAGACTGAGGTAATACCCGGTAAAATGTTGACGCAAGCAGCACACTTGTCGATAACCAGTAAGCGGGCAATTTTTTCTGCGGTGTCTTTATCAGGGCAAGTGCAAAGAGTTATTTGATACTGAGTCGGCATTTTTGGGGACAGTAATAAGCAAAAGTGGATATTATCCTAGAAATTAAACCGGATTGCCTTTATATTGTAAGTATAAAGCTAAAGATGCAAACAGAAAGCTTAAAATAAGCATTTTTTTAGCGGCCCCTAACTTAAATAAGAGCGTATAGATGAAAATTTTTCAAATAGTGTTTTTGGTTGTTTTGATTATTCCTTTTGCAGAAATTTATTTACTGCTGCAAGTGGGAAGTCTAATTGGCGCTTTTCCGACGATTTTTTTAGTGGTGTTTACAGCGGCATTGGGTGCCTGGCTGTTAAGGCAGCAAGGTTTTTCAACGTTCCGGCGCTTTCAGGAAAATTTGGCGCAAGGCGTGATACCGGCTTATGAAATGATTGAAGGCCCAATTATATTGCTGGGTGGTCTATTATTGTTAACTCCGGGATTTATTACCGATGTGTTGGGTTTTGCGTGTCTAATTCCGCCTTTACGCAAGAAAATTGCCCAGTATGTGATTGAAAGTCGCCTTGTTCAGGCTGGAGGGCCTTTTCAGCAAGGAAAAGCCGCTGAAAAAAATGTATTGGAAGGTGAATTTCACAAAGACCAGTGAGTCAGTTACTAAGGTACAAGGTACAAGGGTTAATCTTTTGAACCTTGTACCTTGAACTTTGAACCTTTGTGTTAGCTGTTGGTTGCGCTATCGTCGGTTGCACCGGTATTTTTGTTTAGCCCTGAGTATGCAGGGCACCAGCCTGAAAATCCGGTTGCAGCAAGCACCATACCAATCACTAATAAAGCAATTGAGGCTGTAAAAATTGAAATGGCAATTAACGCGGCACCACTGTACAAGCGGTATTTCTTTTCTTTCTCGCCAACATTATGTTCAAATTTCAGCATACGTTTAAAATCAAAACTCATCTTAATCCCCTTCTGGTTAATTGTTATTATTAAAGTGATGGCTCGTTTAGCCATTTTAAATTTGAACAATATACACAGCTCTAAAAATTGTGCAAGCGATAACACATGGATATTACAAAAATTATAGACTCTCTTAATGATGCTCAGCGACAGGCCGTTACTGCACCGTCTCAAGCCATGCTGGTATTGGCAGGGGCGGGCAGCGGAAAAACTCGGGTATTAGTCCATCGTATCGCCTGGCAGATGCAGGTAGAAGGCATCTCAGCGCAAGGTATTTTGGCGGTAACATTTACCAATAAAGCTGCACGGGAAATGCGCGGAAGAATTGAGGATTTACTGCAAGTCCCTGCCCATACGATGTGGATAGGCACTTTTCACGGAATAGCACATCGCCTGTTAAGACGGCACGCAATTCAAGCGAAATTACCGGAGACTTTTCAGGTCATGGATTCCGGTGATCAGTTAAGAGTGATCAAGCGGCTGTTAACTACGCTTAACTTTGACGATTCCAAGTGGCCGCCACGGGAGGTTCAATGGCATATTAATGCACAAAAAGATGAAGGTATCAGGGCGCGGCATACCGTCGAGACCGGCGATCTTCATCAACGGCAAATGCTAAGGCTATATCGGGCTTATGAGGAGCTTTGTGACCGCTCAGGTTTGGTGGATTTTGCCGAGTTACTGTTACGTGCACATGAGTTATTACGCGACAATCAAGACGTGCTGGCTTTTTATCAGCAGCGTTTCAGACAGGTTCATGTTGATGAGTTTCAGGATACCAACACGATTCAATATGCCTGGTTGCGCTTATTAACGGATGGTCGGGACAACCTGTTTGTAGTCGGCGACGATGATCAGTCTATTTACGGCTGGCGGGGTGCCAAAATTGAAAATATCTATAACTTTCAAAAACACTACCCGAATCATCAAGTCATTAAGCTGGAACAGAATTATCGCTCTACAGGCACGATTCTTAAAGCGGCCAATAAAATCATTGCCAATAATGCCGGACGCATGGGCAAAGAGCTATGGACCAATGCGGGTGAGGGCGATTTGATTTCTTTGTACACGGCTTTTAATGAGCAGGATGAAGCTTATTTTGTGGTCGAGCGCATTAGAGCCTGGATTAAAGACGGTGGCTTGCGCAGTGATGCCGCTATTTTATATCGCTCCAACGCCCAATCCCGTCAGTTTGAAGAAAAGCTGATGGCCACCGGCACACCTTATCGCGTGTATGGCGGGTTGCGCTTTTTTGATCGGGCTGAAATTAAAAATGCCTTGGCGTATTTACGGCTTATGTCCAATCGTAATGATGACGCCTCCTTTGAGCGGGTTATTAACACACCAACGCGTGGCATAGGCGCTAAAGCCATCGACGATATACGGTGTATAGCCCGTGATCAGAGTATTTCATTGTGGGCAGCCGCTATTGTGCTGATAAATCAGCGAACCATGACGGCACGCGCAACCAATGCTTTAATTGGTTTTTTGGAACTGATTAAAGCATTGGGCAAAGATGCGGAAGAACTAGAGCTTTATGAAAAGGTTAAATTGGTTGTCGAAAAATGCGGACTGGTTGAGCTCTATCAGAAAGAAAAAATGGATAAGGGCGAGGAGAAAATAGAAAACCTTGAAGAATTAGTCAACGCGGCGAGGCTTTTTGATTTTGATCAGGACAATGAAGAAAATCTGGGTGAGCTGGATATGTTCTTGGCTCATGCAGCCTTGGAGTCGGGTGATAGTCAGGCAGATGATTTTGATGACTGTGTGCAACTCATGACTATCCATTCAGCGAAAGGCCTGGAGTTTAAACTGGTTTTTCTGGTAGGAATGGAAGAGGGTTTATTTCCGTCACAGCAGTCTGTTGATGATGTGGCTCGATTGGAAGAAGAACGTAGGCTTTGTTATGTGGGTATGACCCGAGCTATGCAGCAACTATATTTAACTTACGCGGAATCCAGACGTTTATATGGACGTGAAAGTTATCCACGGCCGTCCCGATTTTTGCGCGAAATTCCTGCTGAGTTTATCCAGGAAGTGAGGATGCGTGCCACCATCAGTCGTCCGGTTACCGCAGTAAAGCCGAAAGCCATATCGCTACAAACAGCAGGAAGCTATATGCTTGGCCAAGATGTCAGTCATGCTAAATTTGGTGAAGGTGTGATTTTGCAATTGGAGGGGACTGGTGCGCAGGAAAGAGTGCAGATTAACTTTAAACAAGTTGGTGTTAAATGGCTAATGGTGGCCTATGCCAATTTGGAGGTAGTGTAAGAATAACAACTTGGGTGGGTCGGTGATAGTGTCAGTCAATATAAGATAGAGAGGTCGGGTTAAGTTTAATTAACCCGACGACTATTGATATAGTGTTAACCGTCAACAGCATGAGCGATTCTGCACTCGTCTTGTAATCCAAGTGCAGAATCAATCTATATTAAGGCGTTAAACCTTGTCCAATGACAATCACTTTTAACGCATTAGTGCCACCTTCTATACCGGTCAAATCACCTTTAGTGATAATATATTTATCACCGTCTTTTGCTTTGTGCCATTTTCTAAGCTCTTTAACAATGCTGCGATTAACTTCAGCATGATCATTATTGCCTTGAAGCTTAAAATACATAGGAAAAACACCTCGAAAAAGGGTCACTTTACCCAGTGTTTTTTCTTGGCCGCTTAATGCAAAAATAGGCATTCCAGAACTGATTCTGGACATCCACAGAGGAGTTGAACCAGATTCTGTTAACGCTACAATACCTTTTATATTGGCATGGTTGGCCATATACATGGCTGACATGGCAATGGCCTCATCATCACGCTCAAAGTGTTTAACATTGATACGGTGATCAGATTCACGAACGCTGCGTTGCTTTTCTGCTTCTATACAAATCCGATGCATTGCTTCAACTGCTTTTACCGGATAATTTCCGGATGCTGTTTCTGCCGACAACATAATGGCATCAGTTCCGTCATAAACGGCATTGGCAACATCGAACACTTCAGCCCGGGTAGGGATTGGGTTTTCGATCATGGACTCCATCATTTGGGTTGCGGTAATGGCAACACGATTGAGTTCCCGCGAGCGTTTAATCAGTAATTTTTGTACAGCAGGCAAGTTGGCATCGCCAATTTCAACGCCCAGATCGCCACGCGCAACCATTACGGCATCAGATGCCAGAATGATTTCGTCCATAACTTCAGGAACTATCGCTTCTGCGCGTTCAACTTTAGAAACAATACCGGCATAACAACCTTCAGCAACCAGTAAACGACGCGCTTCATTAAGATCTTCAGCGCAACGTGGAAAAGATACGGCTACATAATCGCAATGCATAAGAGCGATAGTTTTGATATCTTCTTTGTCTTTTTCAGTTAATGCCGCAGCAGAAAGTCCACCACCCATCAGATTAATACCTTTATTGTTGGACAGCGCTCCACCAACAATAACGGTACAGTTAACGCGCATATCAACTACATTAACCACATCCAACACAATACGACCGTCATCCAGTAACAGGCGGCTTCCCGGTCTGACTTCCAGAGCTAAAGGTTCGTAAGTGATACCAACTTGGGTGTTATCACCTTGAGTCGGGTCAAAGTTAATGTCTAGTGCAAAATCCTGGCCTTCATTTAAAATTACCTTGGTATCTTTAAAGCGGGCGATACGGATTTTAGGGCCTTGTAAATCAGCCAGAATACCTACGCGTCTGCCGGTTTTCTTGCTAAGTGCACGAACCGCATCAGCTCTGTCGAGGTGATCTTGAGCAGAACCATGAGAAAAGTTCATCCGGACAACGTCAATACCCGCCTTGAATAAGCCTTCAAGTACACCGGGCTTATCAGTTGCAGGGCCGAGTGTGGCTAAAATTTTGGTTCTTCTTAACATTAATTAAATCCGTTATTTGGCGTTTACAAAAGCGATTGTGGTATCCAGCATACGATTTGAGAAACCCCATTCGTTATCATACCAGGACAAGACTTTTACCAAACGGCCGCCCAATACTTTAGTCAGGGGTGCTTCGTAAATAGAGGAGGCAGGGTTATGATTAAAATCAATGGAAACCAACGGTCTTTCATTGATATCAAGAATACCTTTTAAAGCGCCATTAGAGGCCGCTGTTAAAATTTCGTTAATTTCTGCTACGCTGGTATCTCTGGCCGCATGAAAAGTTAAATCAACAACAGACACATTGATAGTCGGTACGCGCATGGCAAAACCATCCAGTTTTCCAGCCAATTCAGGCAATACCAAACCAACAGCGGCTGCTGCACCGGTTTTGGTAGGAATCATGGATTGAGTCGCTGAACGGGCACGGCGTAAATCGGGGTGATAGACGTCAGTCAGAACCTGATCATTGGTGTATGAATGGATGGTAGTCATTAAACCGCTTTCAATGCCGATAGCGTCGTTTAAAGGCTTTACAATCGGTGCCAGACAGTTGGTTGTGCATGAGGCGTTAGAAATAACGGTATCAGACGCTTTCAAGGTGTCGTGGTTTACGCCAAATACGATGGTGCCGTCAACATCATCACCGCCGGGCGCTGAAATAATGACTTTTTTTGCGCCGGCAGTAATGTGTGCTGATGCTTTAGCTTTGCTGGTGAAAAAACCGGTACATTCATGAACAACGTCAACACCCAGTTCAGCCCAAGGTAGTTTTGACGGATCTCTTTCAGAGAAAACCCTGATTTTATCGCCATTGATAACAATGAAGTCGCCATCGACAGTGACTTCAAAAGGAAATTTCCCATGCACAGAGTCATATTGTGTCAGGTGAGCATTGGTGTTGCTGTCACATAAGTCATTGATTGCAACTATTTGAATTTC
>SESD01001445.1_pt1 | contig 13161 bp, 11 predicted proteins | sample 3171411 | NCBI WGS metagenome assembly SESD01 (sample SAMN06051880, study PRJNA518727) | freshwater metagenome | biome: subpolar coniferous forest; feature: holomictic lake; material: water; isolation source: holomictic Lake 442, 16.5 m depth | place: Canada: near Kenora, Ontario | collected...
CGGCGCGGCGCCGGGCGAGGCGGTGGACATGATCCTCGCGGCCGACCGGGCCGGCCTCACGGTCGAGGGCATCAGCTTCCACGTCGGCAGCCAGACGACCAACTTCCAGAACTACGTCCAGGCGCTGAACCTGACCGCGGGCGTCTTCAAGGAGGCGAAGGACCGCGGCTACACCAAGATGAACCTGATCGACATCGGCGGCGGCTTTCCCGCGCCGTATGATGCGAGCGTGCGGCCGTTCCCGGAGCTCGCGAAGGTCATCAACACCGAGATCGACCGGCTGTTCCCGCCGGACATCCAGATCCTCGCCGAGCCCGGCCGCTTCCTGGTGGCCTCGGCGGGCTACGCGGTCTCGAAGGTCATCGGCAAGGCGGTGCGCGGCGGCAAGATGTGCTACTACATCAACGACGGCGTCTACCACACCTACTCCGGCGTGATTTTTGACCACTGCAAATACCCGGTGCGGGCGTTCAAGTCCGGCCCGACGCAGCTCTGCTCCGTCTTCGGTCCGACCTGCGACGCGCTCGACGTGGTCTCGATGGCGGAAAACCTGCCGGACCTCGAGCGGGACGATTTGGTCTACAGCGTGAACATCGGCGCCTACAGCCACGCCTCGGCGACCTACTTCAACGGCTTCCCGCCGGCGACGGTCGCCCACGTGAACCAGTAGGGCCGCCCTCAGCTCCGGTAGTCCGCGTTTTCGCTCACGTACTCGTGGGTCAGGTCCCCGCCGAGCACCGTCGCGCTCGCCGCCCCGCCGTCCAGGTCCACCCCGATCTCCACGCAGCGCTCGTGCGGCGGGTAGGCGACCGGGGCGGTGAAGACGCCGTCCTTCGGCGGGGCGCTCGCGTAGAGCTCGGCGCCGCGCAGGTGCGCGACCAGCGCGGCCTCCTTCGCGGGATCCAGCTGAAACACGCCCTGGGCGAAGATCTCGCTGCCGCCGAGGGTCAGGCGCAGCCGCGACAGGTCGGTGGCCGGCGCGTGCGCGCCCACGTGCTTGCCGATGGCCTGGACCAGCCGGCCGACGTTCGGGTCGTTGCCCGCGACGGCGCACTTGAAGAGGGGCGCGTTGACAATCGCCTTGCCCAGCGCGCGCGCCAGCGCCGGCGTGGCGGCGCGCTGCACCTGCACCCGGATCACGTGGCGCACCCCCTCGCCGTTGCGCACGACGTCCTCGGCCAGGTCCCGGCAGACCCGCGTGAGCGCCTGCTCAAAGGCGGCCAAATCGGCCAGGGGAACCTTCCCGGAGGACACCAGCGCGACGGTGTCCGAGGTGCTGGTGTCGCTGTCGACGCTGATGGTGTTGAAGGTCGCGTCCACCGCCCGGTCGAGCATGGCGCGGAGCGCCGCGCGCGGCACGGCGAGGTCGGTCAGCACATAGACGAGCATGGTGGCCAGGTTGGGCTCGATCATGCCCGCCCCCTTCGCGATGCCCACGAGGCGGCCGCCCCCGAGCTCGGCGCTGCGGATCTTCGGGTACAGGTCCGTGGTCACGATGCCCTCGGCGGCCGGCAGGATCGACCCGCCGGCGAGCGCCCCGACGGCCCGGGGCAGCGCCCCGAGCATGGCCTCCACCGGCAGGCCCCAGCCGATGACCCCGGTCGAGCTGGGCAGGACCTGGCCGGCCTCCAGCCCGAGCAGGCGCGCGGTCGCGGCGCAGATCTGCTCGGCCGCCGCCACGCCGTCCGGGGCGCAGACGTTTGAGACCTTGTTGTTCACCAGGATCGCGCCGAGCGTCGGCTCCGCGAGCCGGCGGCGGCCGATCACGACCGGCGCCCCGGGCAGCGCGTTGCGCGTGAAGACCACGGCGAAGTCCGGGGTCGGCGCGTCGAGCGCGAGCAGCGTGAGCGTCATCTGCGCCGGCTTGGGCGCCTCGCGCGGGGTGAACTCGAGCCGCGCGGTGCCGACGCGGAAACCGGCGGGCAGCGCGGCCTGCGACGTCAGCCAGGCGTGGTGCGCGTCGCGGGAGGCAAAGGTGAGTTGGGTGCTGGACACGCGAAAGCAGTGTGCGCGCGGCGCGCCGGAGTGAAGTAGATTTTCACGGGGCCCGGCGGCCCGGGCGGCGCGCGGCGAAAAATTTTTGTGGAAATGCGCGGCGGGTGTGCCTTATTTCATCCCCTCCCTCACCCCCTCCCGTGCCTGCCGACTCCTGCTCCCTCCTTCTTGCCGCGGCCCCGGGCCGCGCGCTTTAACCGCGATGAACGTCGCTGAAGTCACGGCCAAGGCCGAGGTGCTCATCGAGGCGCTGCCCTACATCCAGGATTTCCGGGGCTCCACCTTCGTCGTGAAATACGGCGGGAGCTTCATGGACGATCCCGACCCGGTCGCGCGGACCCGCGTCGCCTACGACCTCGCCTTCCTCGCGGCCGCCGGGATCAACGTCGTCGTCGTGCACGGCGGCGGCAAGGCCATCACCCGCGCGATGGAGTCCTCCGGCCTCAAGGCCAGGTTCGTCAACGGCATGCGCGTGACCGACGAGGCCACCATCGCCGTCGTGAAGCAGACCCTCGACGAAATCGTCAACAAGGACGTCTGCGACGCCATCCTCACCGCCCAGGGCCGGCCGAAGGGCCTGCCGGGCGACACGGTGCTGGTCTGCCAGAAGCTCGTCGTCGACGACGACGGCAACGCGGTTGACCTCGGCTACGTCGGCGACGTGACGGAGGTGAAGGTGAAGCTGATCAAGAAGGAGATTGCCGACGGCTTCATGCCGGTGATCTCGCCGGTGGCCGAGGGCCTGGACGGCAAGCCCTACAACGTGAACGCCGACCTGGTGGCGGGCCGGGTCGCGAGCGCGCTGCGGGCGCGCCGGCTGGTCTACATGAGCGACGTGCCCGGCCTGCTGGCCGATCCGGCGGACCCGACCTCGCTGATTTCCACGCTCAAGACCAGCCAGGTCGACGACCTGAAGAAGCGCGGGGTCATCGACAAGGGCATGCGCCCGAAGGTGCTGAGCGCGATGCGCGCGCTCCAGGAGGGCGTGCAGCGCGTGCATTTCATCGACGGCCGCCTGCCGCACAGCCTCCTGCTGGAGATCTTCACCAACCGCGGCATCGGCACCGAGATCGTCCAGGGCTGAGGACCCCGCTCCGCGCCGCCGCCTCCCGGGCGCGCCGGGCCGCCGGCCCCGCCCACCGGACCCTTTCCTTTGTCCCGCCCGCCCGATTGCCTGCCGCCAGCCTCCCTGCCATGAACCCACCCGCCATCGTTCGCACCCGCACCGCCGAACTCTACGACGCCCACGTGCTGAAGAATTATGCCCGCGCCGCGCTGACGCTGGTGCGGGGCCAGGGCGCGCAGGTCTGGGACGACGCGGGCCGCGCCTATCTGGATTTCACGTCGGGGATCGCGGTGAGCTCCCTCGGGCACTGCCACCCGCACTGGGTCGAGGCCATCCGGCGCCAGGCCGGCGAGCTCAACCACGTCAGCAACCTCTTCCGCCACCCCAACCAGGGCGAGCTCGCCCGCCGGCTCGTGCAGCGCGCGGGCCCGGGGCGGGTGTTTTTCTGCAACAGCGGCGGCGAGGCCGACGAGGCCCTGATCAAGCTCACCCGGCTGCATGGCCTGGCGAAGAGCGGGGTGGAGGGGAAATGCCTCAAGGTCATCTGCGCCCAGAACGCCTTTCACGGCCGCATGTTCGGCGGCATGAGCGCGACACCGCAGGAGAAGATCCAGAAGGGGTTTCGCCCGCTGGTGCCCGGCTTTGTCTTTGCCGAGCTGAACAACCTGCCGAGCTTTGCGGCCTTGATCGACGACGACACGACGGCGATCCTGGTGGAGACGATCCAGGGCGAGGCCGGCATCAACCCCTGCACGCCGGAGTTCCTGCAGGGGCTGCGCCGGCTGTGCGACCAGCACCACCTGCTGCTGCTGCTCGACGAGGTGCAGTGCGGGGTGGGGCGGACGGGCAAATTCTACGCGTTCGAGCACGCCGGCGTGATCCCCGACGGCATCGCCATGGCCAAGGGCTTGGGCGGCGGCTTTCCCATCGGCGCGATCTGGATCCGCGACCGCTTCGCGGATCTGTTTCAGCCGGGCAGCCACGGGACCACCTTCGGCGGCACCCCGCTGGCCTGCGCGGCCGGCCTGGCGGTGCTCGACGTCATGGAACGGGAGCACCTGCTGGAAGCCGTGACCGTCCACAGCGGCCCGTGGATCGCGGCGCTCACCGGGTTGATCCAGGAGTTTCCGCGCCAGGTGGTGGCGGTCCGGGGCAAGGGATACCTCGTGGGCCTGCAGCTGGCGTCCGATCCGGCGCCCTACGTCGCGGCCCTGCGGGAAAAGGGACTGCTGGTCGTGAGCGCCGGCGGCAATGTCATCCGGGTGCTCCCGCCCCTGGTCGCCACGCCCGAGGAACTGGCCCAGTCGGTGGCGATCTTCCGGGCCGTGCTGGCCGCCGCCTGAGGCCGCCCGCCGGGGGTCAAATTTTCGCTGGTGCCCGGGAGGGGCGTCCGTTTAACGTCACCCTTTTCCCAGATGAAGCACTTCCTCAAAGAGACCGACTGCACGTCCGCTGAGCTGTCCGAGGTGTTTGCGCAGGCCCGGGAATTCAAGGCCACGCGGGGCCGCGCGACGCCGGCGGTGCTGGCCGGGCAGACGTGGGCGCTCCTCTTTTCCAAGTCGAGCACCCGGACCCGGGTCTCGTTCGAGGTCGGCATCCACGAGCTGGGCGGCAACCCGCTGTTCCTCAACCGGAACGACCTCCAGCTCGGCCGGGGCGAGTCGGTGGAGGACACCGCCCGGGTGCTCTCGCGCTTCGTCCACGGTCTCATCGTGCGCACCCACGAGCACAGCGATGTGCAGCGGCTCGCCGCCGCCGCCAGCGTCCCGGTGGTCAACGCGCTCACCGACTTTCTGCATCCCTGCCAGATCTACTCGGACGCGTTCACCGCGGCCGAGCGCTGGGCCGGCCCGGGCGGCGACCTGGTGGGCTCCCTCCGGGGCCGCAAGGTCGCCTATCTGGGCGACACCAGCTTCAACATGGCCAACTCGTGGATCCTCGGCGCCAGCCTGTTCGGCATGAAGCTGGCGCTGGCCGGGCCCCCGGAGTACGCGCCGGGTCCGGCCATCCGGGCGCAGTTGGCGGCCGAGGGCCGCGCGGCCGACTATCATTTCACCACCGATCCGGTGGCCGCCGTGCGCGACGCCGACATCGTCTACACGGACGTCTGGGCCAGCATGGGCCAGGAGGACGAGGCGGCGGAGCGCCTGGCGCGGATGCGGCCGTATGCCGCGACGGCGCAGCTTTTTGCCGCCGCGCGTCCCGACGCGCTCTTCATGCACTGCCTGCCCGCCCACCCGGGCGAGGAAGTGGAGCAGGCGGTGCTGGACAACCCGCGCTCGGTGGTCTTCGACCAGGCCGAGAACCGCCTCCACATGCAGAAGGCGCTCCTCGCCCAGCTGGCGAAGAGCGCCCGGCGGTGAATGCCGCCGCGGGTGGCGCGGCCTGAGGGGCCCGGGTGAGGCGCGGCCGAGCGCCGGCCCCGGATTGGATTTGCGCCCGGCGCCCGGCGGCCTTCATCTTACGATTCTCCATGAAAATCGTCCTTGCCTACTCGGGTGGCCTCGACACGTCCGTCATCGTCAAGTGGCTCCGCGAAACCTACGACGCGGAAATCGTCACTTTTGCCGCCGACATTGGCCAGGAGGAGGAGCTGAAGGGGCTGCCCCAGAAGGCCCGCCGGACCGGGGCGTCCAAGCACTACACCCTCGACCTGGTCGAGGAGTTTGCGCGCGACTTCATCTACCCGATGATCCGCGCCAACGCGATCTACGAGGGCCAGTACTATCTGGGCACCTCGATCGCCCGCCCGCTGATCGCGAAGGCCCAGGTGGCGATCGCGGCCAAGGAAAAGGCGGACACGGTGGCGCACGGCGCCACCGGCAAGGGCAACGACCAGTGCCGCTTTGAGCTGACCTACATGGCGCTCAACCCCCGCCTGCAGATCCTGGCGCCGTGGAAGCTGGAGGCCTTCCGCCAGGAGTTCCCCGGCCGGGCCGAGATGATCGCCTACTGCACGGAGCACCGGATCCCCGTCGAGGCCTCGCTCAAGAAGCCGTATTCGATGGACCGCAACCTCCTGCACATCTCCTACGAGGCCGGCATCCTCGAGGACCCGTGGTTCGACCCCACCACCCCGGAGAACAAGGGCATGTTCAAGCTCTCCGTCTCGCCCGAGGACGCCCCCAACAAGGCGGAGTACGTCGAGCTCGATTTCGTGCAGGGCAACTGCGTCCGCGTGAACGGCCAGAAACTCTCGCCCGCCGGCGTGCTCAAGACCCTGAACCGGCTGGGCGGCAAGCACGGCATCGGCCGCGTCGACCTGGTCGAGAACCGCTTTGTCGGCATGAAGAGCCGCGGGGTCTACGAGACCCCGGGCGGCACGATCCTGATGCAGGCCCACCGCCAGGTGGAGTCGCTGACGATGGACCGGGAGGTCATGCACCTGCGCGACTCGCTCATCCCGAAGTACGCCGAACTGGTCTACTACGGCTTCTGGTTCGCCCCCGAACGCGAGGCGCTGCAGGCGCTGGTCGACGAGAGCCAGAAGTACGTCACCGGCACCGTCCGCCTCAAGCTCTACAAGGGCAACATCATCACCTGCGGCCGCCGGTCGAAGTATTCGCTCTACGACCTGAACATCGCCTCGATGGAGGGCGTGAAGAGCTGGTACAACCAGACCGACGCGACCGGCTTCATCCGCCTGAACGGCCTCCGCCTCCGCGCGCGCAACCTGGCGCAGGGCGGCCCGAAGGTCTGAGCCGCGAGCGGGGGCGCCGGGCGCTGGCCCGGCCGCCCCGCGCTCAGAACAGCGAGGTGGCGACGATGCCGACGGCGGAGATCGGGCCCGAGTCGCCCATGCCGTCGAGCGCGCGGTCGGCCTTCCGGAGTGTGCTCTGGGCGGACGTGAACAGCGTGTCGTCGTGCAGGAGCTTGCCGAGCGTGCCCTCGCCCTTGGCGAGCTTGTCCGAGACGGCCCGGAGATTGGCCACGGCCGCCTTCAGGTCCTGCGCGGCCGCCTCGTCATAGACGAGGGCCCCGAGGGCGCCCTTGCCCGACTTCACCTGGGCGAGGATGCCCTGCGCGTCGGCGACGAAGCTCTTGGCCTGGGTGGCGGTGGACTGGATCTCGCCCACGGCCGCGACCAGCTCGTCGTGGAGGGTGGGGTCGTTGATCAGCTTGCCGAGCGTGCCCTCGCCGCGGTTGAGCTTGCCGGTGATGGCCTGCAGGTTGGCCATCGTGGCGTCGATCCGCACGCTGTTGGTGGTCACCATCTGGTCGAGCTTCTGGAACAGCCCGGGGTTCTTCCCGTCGCCGTTGACGCTGGTGCCAAACGTGCCGAGGGCGCCCTCCAGCTTCTGGCCCAGCGCGCTCAGCTCGGTCATGATGGCGTTGATGTCCGGAGTGACCTTGGTGCGGATCTCGGACCCGGGCGCGAGCGGGGCCGCCGTCGCCGAGCCCAGGTCGAGCCCGACGTAATTGGTGCCGATCAGGCCGGCCATGATGATGCTGGCGGTCGCGTCGCTGGCGATCTTGGTGCCGGCGTCAATCCGCAGGACGGCCTCGGCCCGGCGGCCGGCGAGGCGGGTCTTCTCGATCACGCCGATCTTCACGCCGGCCATGCGGACCTCGTCGCCCTCCTTCAGCTCCTTCAGGCTCTCGAAGCCGGCGACGAGGGCGTAGCCCTCCGGCCGGAAGAGCTTGCCGCCGCTGAGCGTCTCGAACGTGACCCAGGTCAGGGCGAGCCCGAGGAGAAAGAAAAGCCCGACGCGGGCCGTTTGGTGCAGTTGGTTCATGGTTCAGGTCTCCAGTTGTTTGTAACGGGGATGGGCCAGGTCGATCTGGGGATAGAGGAAGCGCGCCACGCGCTCGTCCTGCGGCTGGCGCAGCTCGGCGGGGGTCCCGAGGAAGATCAGGCGGCTGTCCATCAGGATGCCGACCCGGTCCGCGATGTTGAGCGCCAGGTCGCGGTCGTGGGAGACCACCACCGTGGTGACGTGATACTCGTCCTTCAGGGAGGCGATGATCTCGGTGATGGTGGCGGACATCACGGGGTCGAGCTCGCTGGTGGGCTCGTCGTAGAGCATGAGCTGCGGCTCCATCACCAGGGCCCGGGCGATCGCGACGCGCTTCTTCATGCCGCCGGAGAGCTCGGAGGGAAACTTGGCCGCGGCCCCCGCGAGCGAGAGGATTTGCAGCGCGTGCCGGACCTTCGTCCGGATGTCGGCCTCGCTGCCGAGCCGGTGCTCGCGCAGGAAGAGCGCGAGGTTGTCGTAAACCGTGAGGGAGTTGAACAAGGCGCCGGCCTGGAAGACCATGGCCATCCGCACCAGCGCCCGGGTGGACTCGGCCGTGGCATCGTGCCCGTTGATCCAGGCCCGCCCGGACGTGGGCGCCTCCAGCCCGACCAGGTGCTTGAGCAGGACGCTCTTGCCCGAGCCGCTGGGGCCCATCAGGACGAAGATCTCGCCGGGCTCGATCGTCAGGGTGATGTCCTGGAGCACGACATGGGAGCCGAAGCGCTTGGACAGGTTTTCCAGCCGCACGCCGGCGGCGGGGGACTCGCGGGTGGTGACCGCAGGGGACGGGGGGAGGGCGGGCATGGCGGGGGTCACATGAGGGCCTTCGTGACGAAGTAATCGAGCACGAGGATGAGGATGAGGGAGGCGACGACCGCGCGGGTGACGGCGGCGCCGATCTCCCGCGGGCCGCCGCGGGTGTTGAGGCCGATGTTGCAGCAGACGAGGACCACGACGAAGCCGAAGGTCTCGGCCTTGATCAGGCCGTTCAGCACATCCTGGAACTTCATGTAGCGGCGCAGGACGGAAAAATAGGCCTCCGGCTCGATGCTGATGAAGGCGACGTGCTTGGCCACGATGGCGCCGCCGAACCAGCCCACCAGGTCCGCGATGATCGCCAGCACCGGGACCATGACCAGCACCGCGGCGAGCCGCGGCAGCACCAGGATGCGGGCGGGCGGGATGTTCATCGTCACCAGCGCGTCGACCTCCTGGTACACCTTCATGGAGGCGAGCTCGGCGGTGATGGCCGAGCCCACGCGACCGGCGAGCAGGATGGCGACCATGACGGGCCCGAGCTCGCGGGCCATCGAGAGCCCGACCAGCGAGCCGATGAACTGCTTGGCGCCGAAATTCTGCATGGAGTAGCCGGCCTGCAGCGCGAGCACGCTGCCGATGAAAAAGCTCAGGATGGCGACGATCGGCAGCGTGGTGTAGCCGATCAGGTAGCACTGCTCGATGAAGCGCGCCCGCTGGCGCGGCAGGGAGCCCAGGTGGGAGGCGGCCTGCACCAGGAGCTGGAGCGTGCTCCCGAACCCTTCGAAAACTGTGATGATGGCTTTCATATCAGCGGGACGACGACGACAGGGTGCGCGGAGCGGGAGAAAAATCGAACCAGAAGACGTGTCCGGCCCGGTCGCCGGGCTCGCGCCGCCACCCGAGGAGGCCGTGGACGAGGGACACGCGCCGCCGCCCGGGGCCGGACTCAACGCCCAGCAGCGGGCCGAGGTGGAACGCCGTGCGGGGGCCCTCGCGGCGCCAGGTCACGGCGCGCCAGAGCGCGGACCACTGCTGGTCGTCGGGCGCGCGCTGCTCGAAGCGATAGAGGGCGAAGAGGGGCGTCCACGCCTCCCGCACCTGCTCGTTGCGGGTGAACAGGGCGTCGAAGGGGCTGAGGAACTGGATCTGGCGGCGGCCGGCGCCGTTGTCCCAGTGGCTGAGCCACGGCCAGAGATGGGTGAGGTGCGCGGGCGCGGCCCGGGGATTGGTCACGCTGCGCTGCTCCAGCGACCAGTAGAGCACGTAGAAAAACTGGGTCTGGGTCTGCGCGACCCCGGACTCCGTCCAGGTCGCCCGGCGCACGAGGGGCCACAGGACCCAGGTTTTGTCCACGCCCCGGCGGACCGAGTGGGTGTAAAACGGGCCCCAGCGATTGACGCTGACCTGGTCGCCGCGGCCCTGCACCAGCAGCGGCCACAGGTAGCGGGTTTCCTGGTAGCGGTCGGGGAGGGTGCGGTCGGTGCGGCCGAAGAACGGCCAGGCGTAATTCTCGTCGAGGGAGCCGCTCCGCTGGTCGCGGGTGTAGAAGGGGAGGAAGCCGAACTGCCGGGTCGGCGGGGTGCCGGCCGGGGCGTCCGCGGCGGGCTGGATCGTGTGGTCCCAGCCGAGCGGCCAGAGGAAAAAGGAGCGGTGGAAGCGCTCCGGCTGGTCGCTCCAGCCGACCAGCGGCCAGAGCGCGACGCCGTGCGTGGTCCCGCGGGTGACCTGGACGAACGGCCACGGGGTGGAGGTCGTGACCGCGCCCCGCTTTTCCGCGCGGAGGTAGAGCGGCCAGGCGACCCACGACAGCTCGTCCAGGGTGAAGCGGCGCTTGAGGGTGCCGCCCAGCGGGAACAGCGCCTGATAAGAGGTCGCGGGGTCGCCGGTTTGGTGCGAAAACCAAAACGGCCAAATCTCGGCGGTGGCCACAGGGTCCGACGGAGACTCCGGCCCCTCGCGCTGGGGACCGGACCGGTTGATGAGCTGGAGCAGCGCCCAGTGGTACCGCTCGCTGTCCGCCCGATAGATGAACAGCGGGTAGAGCACGGTGGTTTGCGTGGTCAGGCCGCGGGCGTCCTCGGTCCGCACCCAGAGCGGCCGCAGCCCGGAGACCGCCCCGCCGTCGGTCGTGATTTTCTTGAAAATCAGGGGCCCCGCGCCTTCCCACGACACCGGGCGCCCTGCGTCGTCCCTCTGGGCCACCCGCACCGGCCAGTCATTGCGTTCGTCAGCGCCGACCCGCGCGGAAAGCGCGGACAGACAGCCAAGGAAGGCAAGGAAACGGCCAGGATTCATGGTGAAACGGGAGCAGCAAGGAGGAGCCAGCGTTAGAGTGGGGTGGACGGAGGACGGTTCCCCCGAACACGATGATATTTAGGGGTCTATGCTAAAATGAATCCGATGCTGGCGCAAATGGTATGTTCGCCGGCCGGCCCCGGGAGGTGAACGGGCCGTGCCGCAGGTCGAGCCAGCCGCGGTGCGCGCGGTGGCCGGGTTTGAAGAAGGTTTTCCCGTTGAAGTGGTCGGAACCTGGCGGTGTCATGCCCGGGTGGTTATGAAGCCGCTTTTCGCCGCAGGGCAAATCTTCCGACCGGGCCGGGCCGGCGCGGCCCGCGGCCAACCCTGCAACGCCGGGGGCGGGTCATGCGCATAAGCGGCGGCCGGGCGCGGGGCATTCCGCTGGCCGTGCCCAAGGGCGACGCGGTCCGGCCGGCGACCGACGGCCTGCGGCAGGCGGCCTTTTCCAGCCTGGGGGCCTATGTCGCCGGGGCGCGGTTTCTCGACCTCTTCGCCGGCAGCGGGGCCTATGGGCTTGAGGCGCTCAGCCGGGGGGCCGCCGGCGGCGGGTTTGTGGAGAAAAACGCCAAGGCCGCCGCGTGTCTGCGCCAGAACCTCGCCGCCGTGTGCAAGAGCCTGGGCCGGGACACGGCGGACCTGGAAGTCCGGCAGGCGGACGCGCTCACTGCGCCGCTGGAGGCCGGCGGCGTGCCGGACCTCGTGTTCATCGATCCGCCGTATGCGCTGATCCGCACGGTGGCGCCGGGGCTCTTCGCGCGGCTGGCCGTGGCGCTGGCGCCCAAGCCGGACGCGCTTGTCGTCTTCGAGATGCCCGGCGAGATCGACCTCGCGCCCGACGGCTGGGTGCCGGTGAAGCGGCTGGGCCAGGGCGTGCGCCAGCCCACCGTGGTGTTTTTCACCCGGCGGCCCCCGGCCCCGACGGCGTAGCCCGCGGGGCGCGCGGCGGACCCGGCTCAGAGCAGGCCGAGCCGCGCCCGCAGGATCGCGAGCGCGGCGATCACCGCGGTTTCGGCGCGGAGCACGCGCGTCCCGAGGTGGACGCAGGCAAACCCGGCGGCGCGCAGCTGCGTGCGCTCCGCGGCGGACCAGCCGCGCTCGGGCCCGAAGGCGAGCACCGCCGGCGCCGTCACCGCGACCGCGGCGAGCGACTGGGGGGACTCGTAGTTGTCGAGCGCGAGGCGCGTGCCGGCCGGGGGCAGGGCGGCGAGCACGGCGGCGAGGGTCTGCCCGTGCGTGACCGCCGGGAGCCGGGGATCGAACGCCTGCTCCGCGCCGGTGATGAGCTGGCGGCGCCATTCACCCGAGGACCAGAGCCGGCTGTCCGCGTAGCCCGGCTCGCTTTTTTCCGCGCGGAAAAAATGCAGCGCGCCCACGCCCAGCGCGGTGGCCTCGCGCAGGATGTCCCGCGCGGTCTGCGGCCGCGGCAGGCCGACCAGCAGCACGACCGGCTCCGGCGGCGGGGGCGGGGGGCCCCAGGCGAAGGTCAGCGTGAGCGCGGCCGGGCCCACGGCCGCCAGCGTGCCCCGGCCCCGCGGGCCGTTGACCACCCCGGCGTCAAACGTGTCGCCGACCTGCCGGCGCAGCACGCCGAGCAGGTGGACCGCCCGCGGATCGGTCCGCGCCAGCGGCGCGTCCAGCTCGGCCGGCTCGAAGAGGATGAGGTTCACGGCGGCAGGCTGGCGGGCCGGGCCACCCGAGTCGAGGGCCCGCCGCCGCCGGCCCGCGCCTCCGGTTGGGCCGCAAATTCATCTGGTGTCGGAAAACGCCCCGGCCAAGTCTCCTCCCCATGAGTTCCCTTGCGACCCCCGCCGGCCGAATCTTCCAGAAAATCACCGGGCGGGAAACCGCCGCGCTCCTCGCGGTGGCGTGGCTCGTCCCCTTCCTCGTGCACCTCGCGCCCTGGTCGGGCGACCGGCCCCTCGGCGCCCACCTCCTGCCGATGTTCTGGGCGACCTTCGTCGCCGTGTATTTCTACGGGGCGCGGGCGGGCCTGCTCGCCGGGCTGTTCGCGCCGGCGGTCAACCTCCTCGTGACCGGGCTGCCGGCCTGGAAATTCCTCAGCGTGCTGAGCTTCGAGCTGGCGGTCTTTGCCGCCGTGCTCGCCTGGGCCGTGCGGCGGGCCCCGCGCTGCTGGCTGCTGGCCCCGGCGGGCTACCTCGCGGCCAAGGCCGGCTCGACGCTGCTCCAGTCGGCCACCCCGGTCTTCGGGGACATCGGCGCGCCGGCGCGGTTTTTCGCGACCTCCGTGACGGGCGGCGCGGCGGGGCTGGTGGCGCTGGCCGCAATCAATTTCGCGCTGGTGAA
>SESD01001448.1_pt1 | contig 13151 bp, 10 predicted proteins | sample 3171411 | NCBI WGS metagenome assembly SESD01 (sample SAMN06051880, study PRJNA518727) | freshwater metagenome | biome: subpolar coniferous forest; feature: holomictic lake; material: water; isolation source: holomictic Lake 442, 16.5 m depth | place: Canada: near Kenora, Ontario | collected...
GCTGCCCCGGGTGGTCCTCGGGGCCGCGCTTGCGGCTCTTCTTGGCGAGCTTGGGCATGCCGGCCTCGAGTTCGCCCTCCTCGAGGTTGGAGAGGATCTCGCGGGCGCGGTCGATGACCTCGCCGGGCATGCCGGCCAGGCGGGCGACGTGGATGCCGTAGCTCTTGTCCGCCGCGCCGGAGATGATTTTGCGCAAAAAGACGATGCTGTCGCCGTGTTCGCGCACCTGCACGGTGAAGTTGCGCACGCCGCTGAGCGTCAGCGCCAGGTCGGTAAGTTCATGATAGTGCGTGGCAAAGAGGGTCTTGGCCTTGACGGCGGCGGTGTTGTGCAGGTACTCGGCCACGGCCCAGGCGATGCTGATGCCGTCGAAGGTGCTGGTGCCGCGGCCGATTTCGTCGAGCACGATCAGGCTGTGGCCGGTGGCGTTGTTGAGAATGTTGGCCGCCTCCTGCATCTCCACCATGAACGTGCTGCGGCCGCGGGCCAGGTCGTCCCCTGCTCCGACACGCGTGAACACGCGGTCCAGCAGCGCCATGCGCACCTTGCGCGCCGGGACGAACGACCCCAGGTGCGCGAGGATCGCAATCAGCGCGACCTGCCGGATGTAGGTGGACTTGCCGGCCATGTTCGGCCCGGTCAGCAGCAGGATCTGGCTGCGCCGGCAGTCGAGGCGGGTGTCGTTGGGAACAAAGCGCTCGGCATCGGGAAGCTGCTCGATCACGGGGTGGCGGCCGTCCTCGATCACCAGCTCGTCGCCGGCATGAATTTCCGGGCGCACGTAGCCGAGCGCCAGGGCGCGGTCGGCCAGCGCGGCCAGCGCATCGAGGTGCGCCAGCGCATCGGCCGTGGCCTGGATCGCGGCGGCGTGCGCCGCGGCCTGGTCGCGAAGGCCGCAGAACAGCTCGTACTCCAGAGCCACGGCGCGGTCGTGCGCGCCGAAGATCTTCTGCTCGTACGCCTTCAGCTCCGGCGTGATGAAGCGCTCCGCGCCGACCAGGGTCTGGCGGCGCTCGTACTCCGGCGGCGCGGCCTCAGCCTGCCCTTTGGAAATTTCAATGTAGTAGCCAAAGACCTTGTTATGCCGCACCTTGAGCGTCTTGATGCCGGTGCGCTCCTGCTCCTGCGCCTGGAAGCGCGCCAGCCAGTCATGTCCTTCGGTCCCTAGCCGCAGCAGCTCGTCCAGCTCCGGGTTGTAGCCGGGGCGAATGATGCCGCCGTCCTTGGTGCCGATGGCGGGGGTGTCGGCAATGGCGCGTTCGATCAGCGCCACGAGGTCCGGCAGCGGCTGGAGGCGGGCGGCGGTCTCGGTCAGCAGCGGATCGCCGGCAGCGGCGACGCGGTCGCGGGTGGGCGGCACCGGCGCGAGCGAGCGGGCCAGGGCCTGCAGGTCGCGGGCGTTGCCGCGGCCGGTGTCGATGCGCGCAATCAGCCGCTCGAGGTCGCGCACCTCGCCCAGCTGCGTGCGCAGGGTGTCCAGCAGGGCGCGCTGCTTTGTCAGGTGCTCGACCGCATCGAGGCGGCGCGTGATGGCCTCGACGCGGCGCAGCGGCCGCAGCAGCCACGAGCGCAGCAGCCGCGCGCCCATGGGCGTGCGGGTGCTGTCGAGCACGCCGAGCAACGTGGCGTGGGCCGGCTTGCCGCGGCCGGGAAACAGGTCCAGGTTGGCGCAGGTGGATTCATCCAGCACCAGGTAGTCCTCCGCCTGCCGCACCTGCAGCGCGCGGATGTGGCCGATCGGATGGCGGAGCTCCTCGCGCACGTAGTGCAGCAGCGCGCCGGCCGGGCAGACCAGCGCGGCGCGTCCTTCGCAGCCGTACCCTTCCAGCGAATGCACGGCAAAGTGGCGGATGAGCAGGTCATGGGCCGCATCCAGAGCAAAGGTCCAGTCCTCGATCTCGGTCACGGCGCCGAGGCCGGCGCCGGCGAGCACGCCGGCCACGGCCGGGTCATCCTTCTGGCCGGCGCCCACGAGGCATTCGCTCGGTGCCATGCGGCGCAACTGGTCGCGCAGCAGCTCCGGTCCGGCCACCTCCTCGACCGTGAACTCGCCGGTCGAGAGGTCCAGCAGTGCCAGGCCCCAGGCGCGCCCCTTGTAGATGGCCGCAAGGTAGTTGTTGCGGGCGGCATCGAGGATGTTCTCCTCGGTGACCGTGCCCGGGGTGACCACGCGCGTGATTTCACGCCGGACAATTCCTTTGCCTCCGGCAGGCACCTCCATCTGGTCGCAGACCGCGGCCTTGCGCCCGGCGCGGATCAGCTTGGCCAAGTAGCCGTCGAGCGCATGGTGCGGCACGCCGCACATGGGCACGCCCGCACGCTGCGTCAGCGCCACGCCCAGGATCGGCGCCGCCTCGCGGGCATCCTCAAAAAACATCTCGTAGAAGTCACCCAGCCGGAACAGCAGAATGACGCCCGCGGGCAGCTCGGCCTTGATCCGCCGGTACTGCCGCATCATGGGGGTTAGTTCTTCGTTGGGGGGCATGTTTCTGTCTACAAACGACGCAAGACCCACTTAATCGGGAGCTTAATCGGGAGCTTAATCGACACCACTCATTCGATTAAATTCCCGATTAAGCTGGCCTGGAATCATCCTCTTTCACAGTTTCAGTCGTTCCGCCAAGGCACCCGTCATTGAAGCAACTCGCAGCAGCAGGGAATGCGCCGCCTCGACCTTGTCGCCGGCAACCAACTGCTTCTGCTCGCACAGATCCAGTTGCGCAGACACTTTAATGGCAGCCCGATGCGCCGTCTCAACGAAACGACAGTGGTCGGCGCCCGAAAACCGGCCATTCCCTTCCGCGATATTCAATACCATGCTGGTGATATTCGTGTCGAGTTCCCGAAACCGAAGTTTCGGCAACCGGCCAGACATGTGGCTCGAATGAAACCATCGCACAACCTCGAGCGCCGTCCGGTAAACATCCAACTGCTCGTGGTAGAACATGGGCTGTTGGAAATCCGGGCTCCTGCCTGCACCGTATTCTGCAGGTTCTTCGCGCACGCCATCCGTCTGCCATGCCCGCCGGAGCCCCACCAACATGCGAAAGACCTCGGAAAGATCCCGCTTCGGCTGCGTAATCTCATTGCTGTTCGCCAAACCCTTGATACCCGCAATATCCAAGCAGGCCGCGCATTCCAGTGTTGAACCAAGGCTGTAATCGAGCAATGGAACCTTGGCTCCGGTATTGGCGGCACTTGCTTCCGCAATGTTCAGCACAATGCCTTCGGCAGCACGTGGCAGGTGGTCGGCGATGGCGTGGATCGAGTCCCAGGAAGCCGTCACAGAATCCACCTGCGCACAGCAGACCAGCGCGCGGTGATAGACCTTCAGTTTCTGGTGGTTGAAGAGAAGCCTCATTGATCGATTAAGCTCACGATTAAGTTCCCGATTAAGTACGCCCAAGGTTAGGTAGCTCAGCTAAAGATCCGCCCCCGGCCACGCCCGCACCAGCTCGCACCACTGCGCCACGTCCAGCTCCTCGGCGCGGGCGCGCGGGTCGGCGTCGCAGCCGGCAAGCAGTTCCTGGGCCACGGCTGTTTCCAGGCACAGCGGCTCCGGTGCCAGGCGCAGGGAGGCGGCCAGCTGCTTGCGGCGGTGCATGAAGGCATGGCGCGTCAGCGCAAGGTACCGCACAACCTCGCCGGGCGACAGCGCATGCCGGTCGTGACGGGTGAGGCGGACCAGTGCGGAGGAGATTTCGGGTTTGGGCCAAAAGCAGGTCGGCTTGATGATGCGGACCAGCTCCACGTCGTAGACCCGCTGGAGCCACACGCCGGCCTGGCCGCGCGCATCCTCGCCGGCCTGCGCGGCAAAGCGCTCCGCCACCTCGAGCTGCACCGTCACCGTGATGCGTGGCGGCGCCAGCGCATGCATGCCCACGTCCAGCAGGATGCGCGTGCCCACGGAGTACGGCAGGTTCGAGACCAGGGCGTCGAAGCGCGCCGCCAGCAGCGCGTCAAGATCCACCTCCAGCGCGTCGGCCGCGATCAACTGCAGGCGTGGCTCGCCGCCCAGAAACTCCCCCAGCCAGGCAGCCAGGCGGTGGTCCTTTTCGATCGCGGTGACCTGCGCGCCGCGGTGCAGCAGCTCCGCCGTGACCACGCCCAGCCCCGGGCCGATTTCCAGGACGCGCATGCCCGGCCCGACGCCGGCGGCATCCATGATGGACTCGAGAATGTTGCGGTCGATCAGAAAATTCTGCCCGAGCGTGCGGTTGGGATGAAAGCCGCGCTGCTGGCACCACTCCCGCACCTGGGCCGGGCTTGTGAGCTTTAAACCGGGCGTCAAAGGGGTTTCACCTGAGATCGCGCGAAGTGCGTGTGCCGGCCGGCTTCCGGATGGACAACCCGCCAGAGGCGGGTTCGGTCTGGAAGTTGGGTTCATTAGATCGTCCCGCAAGACAGGAGATTTGCCGGAACGGCAAATCTAGCGGTCCACCGACGAGGGCGGCAGGTCATAGAGCTTGACGAACCCCTGCCGGCGCAGCCGCGCCGTCCACTCACGGTAGAGCGTCTCGGATTTCTGCATGCGCATCCGCCGCTCGATCAGCGACCAGGCCTCGTCCAGGGTCTGCTGCGTCGCGCCCTTCTCTTCCACCTTCTTGAGGATGATCCCGCTTTCGCCCAGCGTGACCAGGCGGCTGAACTGCCCCGGCTTCAGCGCCGCCAGCGCCTTGACCAGATCCGGCGCAATGTCATCCGGGGCCACCCAGCCCCAGTCCCCCCCCTTGGGCGCATAGACGTCCTGCGAATACTTGCGGGCCACAACGGCAAAATCCGTCCCGTCGTCGAGTTCCTTCAGGACACGCTCGGAGAGTTGCGGCATCGTCTCCTCCTTCCCGGGGAGCAGCAGGATGCGGCAGGCCCGTATGCGGGGGCTGGACACAAGCGTCGCGCGGTTGGTCTCATAGTAGCTCCGCACCTCGCGCGGCGACACGGTGACCAGCCGGTCCACGTTTTCCGAGCGCATGGCCATCAGCATCATGTCCTCCTCGATGCTCTTCTGCCAGTCGTCGAGCTTGATGCGGTGCTCCGTCAAGTCCGCCAGCAGCAGGGCCCGGTTCCCCTTGTAGCGGTTGTCGACCACCTCCTGGATGCGGTCAGCAATGATCCAGGGCTGCAGCTTCAGTTCGGCGGTCTTGGCCGCAGCCAGGATCAGCCGGCGGCTGACAAAGGCCTCCAGCGTCTCGCTGTACAGCTTGCGCAGGCTCTTTTCGCGCTCCTCCTTGGGCAGCTCGATCCAGGCGCTGTTGCGGATCTCGTTCATGATCTCGGCGATGGTGATCGTCTCGTCGTTGACCTGCGCGGCCACGCCATCCAGCAGCCAGGCGGCCGACGCGCTGTTCGTGCCGTCTTCCGCCGCGCGCAGCACCCCTCCGGCTGCCAGCACCAGAAACGCCACCCGAATCCCGCTGAACTTCTTCATTCCACAGACCCCTTTGATGTCCCGCCAGGCGTCGCCGCCGCGCCTCGCTTGACGATGTGAGGACCATACTATATCGTGCGGCTGGGTTCCGGAAAGCCCAAAGGTGGTTGTCGGGCCTCGTCAACGTTCGGCTCCAGGAGGTGCTCTGGTCATGATCGCTGCGGCGCTTGCCATCACCAGTCCCGCCAACCCCAGGGTCAAGACGGTCGTCAAGCTGCGCCAGCGGCCGCACCGCGACGAACTTGGACTGATGCTGATCGAGGGGTACCGCGAGCTGAAGCGCGCGCTCGACAACGGCTACCGCCCGCAGCAGCTCTTCTTCTGCGAGGAGCTCTTCCTGAAGGGAACCGGCGAGCCGGTGCTGATCGAGCGCTGCCGGGCGCGCGGCGCGGAGATCCTCTCCTGCAGCGCCATCGTGTTCGAGAAGATGGCCTACCGCGAGCGCCCCGAGGGGCTGCTGGCCGTGGGGCCGCAGCTCCGGCGCACGCTGGCCGACCTCGTCCTGCCGCCACACGCCCTCGTGATCGTGGCCGAGGCCATCGAGAAGCCGGGCAACCTCGGCACCATCCTGCGCACGGCCGACGCGGCCGGCGTGCATGCCGTGATCGTCTGCGACCGCTGCACCGACCTGCACAACCCCAACGTGGTGCGCGCATCCACCGGCATGCTCTTTGCCGTGCCCGTGGTCGAGGCCGACAGCGCCGCCACGCTCGCCTTCCTGCGCGCGCGCGGCTTCTCGATCCTTGCGGCCACGCCCCACACCGACAAGCTGCACACGGATGTCAACCTCACCGGCAACGTCGCACTGGTTGTGGGGACCGAACAGTACGGCCTGAGCGACACCTGGCTGCAGGCCGCCGACCTGCGCGTGCGCATCCCGATGCTCGGCCAGGCCGACTCGCTCAACGTCGCGGCAGCCACCACCATCCTGCTTTTCGAGGCCGTGCGCCAGCGCGTGGCCGCCGGGCGGGTGAAGGTGCCGGCGCCGGGAGCCGATTAAGCGCTGATCCGTAAACAGCTTCTCGCGCTTTCGGCGGCCGAGGGACCGGCCGCCTGGCGCCCTACGGCCCGCCAACAATGGCGTCCATGGCGGCCAACTCGGCAGCCGCGAAACTGTTCTTCAGGGGTGCAGCCACATTTTCGCGCAATTGGGCAGGCGTGCTGGCACCGATCAGCGCGGACGTGACGCGGGCATCCCGCAGCACCCATGCCAGCGCCAGCTGCGACAGCGTCTGCCCGCGCGCCTGCGCAATCGGCTCCAGCCTGGCCGCCCTGGCAACCAGCTCCGGCGCCACGCGCTCCCGCGGAAGAAACTGACAGCCGCGGCCGGCGCGGGAATCGGACGGGATTCCCGCCGTGTATTTGCCGCTGAGCAGCCCTTGCGCCAGGGGCGAAAACGGAATCAGGCCAAACCCCTCCTCCGCCGCCACATCCAGCAGCCCCTTTTCAATCCAGCGGTCAAACAGATTATAGCGGGGCTGGTGAATCAGGCATGGCGTGCCGAGACCGCGCAGAACTTTCGCCGCCGCGCGTGCCAGGTCTGCCGGATAGTTCGAGATGCCGGCGTAAAGCGCCTTCCCCTGCTGCACGGCCGTGTGCAGCGCAGCCATGGACTCTTCCAGCGGCGTCTCCGGATCCGGGCGGTGGTGGTAAAAAATATCCACGTAATCCAGCCCCATGCGCTGCAGACTCTGATCAAGACTCGACAGCATGTATTTCCGGGAGCCCCACTCACCGTAGGGCCCTGGCCACATCCGGTAGCCTGCCTTGGTGGAAATGACCATCTCGTCGCGCCACGCCCGGAAATCGCGCGCCAGCAACCGCCCGAACATGCGCTCCGCGGAACCGGGCGGGGGGCCGTAGTTGTTGGCGAGGTCGAAATGCGTGATGCCAAGATCAAAGGCCGTGGCCATCAGTTCGCGGCAGCTTTGCTCGGCATGGGCCTCGCCAAAATTATTCCATAGCCCCAGCGAGATCGCAGGCAGCTTCAAGCCGCTGCGCCCGCAGCGGTTGTAGGGCATCGCGGTATAACGCGTGGACAAAGGTTCGTAGACCATGGCAGACTCCTGAACACGCAGCCCGGTTTGAAAGGGCGGGGCTTGAGATTGCATTCCCCCGTTCCGCTCCTTACTATATCCCTGTTTGTCTGGAAATAACAAGCGGCGCGCCGGGAACGGCCGCCCGTGGCAGGTGGACCCATGCAAGAGAAGTACCCGTTTTACGAGATCGAACCCAAGTGGCAGGCCTGGTGGGATGAGCAGCACGCCTTTGCGTGCGACACGCAGGACGCGCGGAAGAAGTTCTACTGCCTGACCATGTTCCCCTACCCGTCCGGCTCCATGCACGTCGGCCACGGCCGCAACTACATCATGGGCGACGTGCTGGCGCGCTACAAGAAGATGCAGGGGTTCAACGTCCTCGCGCCCATGGGATGGGATGCCTTCGGCCTCCCCGCGGAGAACGCCGCCAAGAAGAACGGCACCCACCCCAAGACCTACACCTACGGCAACATCGCTCACATGAAGGAGCAGATCCGCTCGTGGGGCGTGGGCTACGACTGGCAGCGCGAAGTCGCCACCTGCCACCCGGACTACTACCGCTGGACGCAGTGGGTCTTCCTGAAGTTTCTCGAGATGGGGCTGGCCTACCGCCGCGAGGCGCCGGTGAACTGGTGCGAGCTCTGCACCACGCTCGCCAATGAGGAGGTCACCGCCGCCGGCACGTGCGACCGCTGCGGCCGGCCGGTGGCCAAGCGCAACCTCAAGCAGTGGTTCTTCAAGATCACGGCCTATGCGCCGCGGCTGCTCGATGACCTGGCGCAGCTCCAGAACTGGCCGGAAAAGGTGCGCCAGATGCAGGCCAACTGGATCGGCCGCTCCGAGGGCGCGCGCGTGCAGTTCACCGTCACCGGGACGGGCGACCCCTGCCCTGTCTTCACCACGCGCCCCGACACAATCTACGGCGTGACTTTCATGGCCATCGCCCCCGAGCACCCGCTGCTGCAGAAGCTCCTGCCCGGCTCGCCGCACGAGGCAGCCGTGCGCGCCTTCATCGCGCGCCAAACCCTGATCCCCGCGACCGAGCGCACCGCCGACGCCACAGCAAAAGAGGGCGTCTTCAGCGGCTTCCACGTCACCAACCCCTACAATGGCGACCAGGTCCCGCTGTGGGTCACCAACTACGTGCTGATGGACTACGGCACTGGCGCGGTCATGGCCGTGCCCGCGCACGACCCGCGCGACTTCGAGTTTGCTCAAAAATACAGTCTCCCCGTGCGCGTCGTGATCCAGAACCCGGAGAAGCCGCTCGCCGCGGAGAGCATGACGGCGGCCTTTGAAGACGATGGGGTCATGGTCGCGTCCGAAAAATTCAACGGCCGCGCCAACCGCGAGGCGCTGCACGACATCATCCAGCACGGCAAGGATCAACAGTTCGCCGACTTCACCACCAACTACCGCATCCGCGACTGGCTCATCAGCCGCCAGCGCTACTGGGGCGCGCCCATCCCCGTGGTGCACTGCCCCGCGTGCGGCATCGTGCCGGTGCCTGAGGACCAGCTCCCCGTGCTGCTGCCCGACGATGTGGACTTCCAGTCCGAGCGCGGCAACCCGCTCGCCAACCACGCCGGCTTCGTCAACACCACCTGCCCCAAATGCGGCGCCGCCGCCCAGCGCGAAACCGACACGCTGGCGCAGTGGCTCTGCTCCTGCTGGTACTTCCTGCGCTACGTCAACCCGCGCGACAGCACCCAGCCGTTTGACAAGGGCGACGTGGCGCGCTGGCTGCCCGTGGACCAATATATTGGCGGCGTGGAGCACGCCGTGCTCCACCTGCTCTACTCGCGCTTCGTGGTCAAGGTGCTCCACGATGCCGGCTGGTGCACGTTCTCCGAGCCGTTCCAGGCGCTCTTCACGCAGGGGATGATCTGCAAGCGCGCCGGCGACGGCAAGCTCTACAAGATGTCCAAGTCCAAGGGAAACGTGGTCAGCCCGGACGAGCTGATCGCCAACTACGGCGCCGACACGCTGCGCCTCTACACGCTCTTCATCGGCCCGCCGGAGATGGACGCCGAGTGGCAGGACACCGGCATCCAGGGGCCCTACCGCTTCCTCTGCCGCCTCTGGCGCCGCGTGTGGGAGACGCACGTTTTGCTGCGCGACGCGGCCACAGTCCAGCCGATGCTCGCGGGGATGGCGCGGCCGGAGCGCGACCTCTATCGCAAGCTGCACCAGACCATCCAGTCCGTCACCGAATCGATCGAGAACGGCTTCCGCTTCAACACCGCCATTGCCCACGTGATGGAGCTGATGAACGCCATGGACGACCTCAAGGTGACGCCAGAAAGCTCGCCGCAGGCCAGGGCCGTCTACCGCGCCACGATCGAGAAGATGGTGCTGCTACTCTCGCCCTTTGTGCCGCATGTGGCCGAGGAGCTGTGGGTCGAGCTTGGCCACCCGCCCGGCGTGATGCACGCGCCGTGGCCGGCGTGCGAGACCGCAGCGCTCGCAGCCGACACAGTGGAGGTCGTGTTCCAGATCAACGGCAAGGTGCGCGGCAAGCTCGAGCTTCCCGCCGGCGCCAGCCGCGAGGAGATGGAGAAGTCCGCTCTCGCCGACCCCCAGGTCCAAAAGCACCTCGCCGGGCTCACGGTGAAGAAGATCATCGTGGTGCCCGGGCGGCTCGTGAACGTCGCCACATGATTTCGCGGGGTACCGCGAAATCATTCTTTGCGATGCTGGAGCAAGCAGGTGGCCCGGGCGCTCCGCGCACGGGCGGGCGACACGGCGATGCGCCTAGACGCCACAATCCTCGCCATCCCCTGGAAGGCGTGCTGAACCGTACCGGGGCGCCCATGCGCCGGCAGCGCAAATCCAAGTTCCTACTTGAACTTTGCGCGACGACAAGGGGTTCGAGATCGACCTGATCGTCAAACAGGGGCGGACGCTCATTCCCGTGGAAATCAAGTCGTCCATGACCTTCCAGTCCGATTTTATCCGGCCGATCCGCATCTTCTGCGACCGGGAGAAATCAGCCCGCACCCCCGCGCTGATTTATACCGGCGACCCGCTGCCCGATGTGCATGGCGTCCAGTGCATCAACTACCGCCACGCGCACAGCCTGCTGGCGCAGGAATCGGGCGCGTCCATGGAATCATGAAGCCGATTCACAGCCAAAAGGTGGCCCGGGCGCTCCGCGCACGGGCAGGCGGCAGAACGGCTGCAGGGCTCGGCACACGCATCGCCCCCCGGGATCGTCATCTACGCGGGCACTACGGCGATGCGACTGGACGCCACAACCCTCGCCATCCCCTGGAATGTGTGTTGAGGAATCTGGGTTGTTCAGGTGCAAGGACCGCTGACTAAACGAACGGGACACTACCACCTCGACCTGAATGACTCAAAGCAATTCCTTTTTCTTCGCCTGAAATTCCTGCTCCGTCAAGACCCCTTTTTTTCGTAACGGAGCAAGTTTCTCGAGTTGATCTAGATTAGATTGTCCTTGCTGCGTTCGGCGTATGTTTCCTGCCTTGCAACGGGGCACAAACTTGAGTTGCCTATTTGGCATGTTAAACCAACCCCACACATCTCCACGCACCAACTATTTCTTCGCGTAGGTGTAAGATTTTCCCTGGCTCGTGCATATTCCAAGTAGAACGCACGGGCGTACTGAACCAGGCCGTGAAGCGAAACCGCGCGCGTTTTCCGCCGGACTTCCTGTTTGCATTGACCCGGGAGGAGATCCTGGGGATATCACAATCTGTGATATCCCCGGAAAGCCTCAAGTATTCGAGAAAGGTTGCTGCCTTCACCGAGCACGGGATCGCCAACTTCATCGGGGTGGACCGGAAGAAGGAGTAGCCATGCGTCTTGCATCCACAGCACAGAATCTCGGCACGCATCTGCGTGTGTGGGTGGCAGAGGGGAAGGCGCTGGCGCACGCCGGCTTCGGCCTGACGGCGCGCGAACGCGAGGGCGTGATGCTGGTGGCCGCGCTGTTTGTCCTGGGGCTGGCCGTGCAGTGGCTGCGGTGGCTGCTGGGGTGAGAAAGAGCGGAACTTTCAGGCCAACGGAGAAAGATCATCGACAAATCGGCGCCAACCATGCGGATTCCGTTATTGTTCTCACCTATCCGGATAGGTGAGAATGTGGTCATGAATCAATTGCTCCATCCCACGTTGTGGCGGACGTGCCGGGTGCTGTCCAACCCGGTTCGTCTGCGAATTCTGCAGGCGGTGATTGCCGCGCCGGGAAGTTGCGTCACCGACGTCCAGCACGCCTGCCGGCTGCCGCAATCCTCGGCCTCTCACCACTTGCGCCAACTGCAGGCGCGCGGCCTGCTCGCCGCCCGACCCAGCGGCAAGAGGGTCATTTACCTGCCGCAGACCGATCCGGCTGTCGGGCACGCCAATCTCATCTTTGCCGCGGCGCAGGCCGCGCAGGACAGGGGCGAAACACCGGCCGCAACCAGCCGTCTGCTCAAGTCTCTCACACAGGCCCGGCGCATCGCCATCGTGCGTGCGCTGCATCGTGCCACCGCCACTCCGGCGCAGCTCAGGCAGCGCTGCGGCATTTCGCTTCCCGCTGTCTATCGCCATCTGGACAACCTGGTCGGGCGGAACGTCGTTCGCGAAGAACCGGAAGGCACCTTCCAGCTCAACCTCGACATGCCGCAACTCGCCCGGGATTTGCTGGGCATCGCCTGCGCCGGATAGCCGCCGCCGCTCCTTCTTCTCACCTATCCGGATAGGTGAGAAGAAGGCGTTTCTCAGACAGACCTCCCGCTTGACACCTGCCCCTTTCACACGGACACTCCCCGCATGCAGAACGTCATCCCGCGCACCTGCCGCATCCTGGGCGTCGACACCTCGCTGCGATCAACCGGCGTCGGCATCGTCGAGGCCGCGGGCAGCCGGCTGACCGCCATTCACTACGGCACGATCCCCAATCCCGCATCCCGCCCGCTCTCCGCCTGCCTGCTGGCAATCGAAGACGGCATCGCCGAACTCATCGCCACCCACCACCCCGATGCCGTGGCCGTGGAAGGTGTCTTCTTTGCCAAATATGCACGCTCCGCCCTGCTGCTGGGGCATGCGCGCGGCGCAGCCATCGCCCAGTGCGCACGGCTGGGTCAGCCGGTGTACGAATATGAGCCGCGGCGCGTCAAACAGGCCGTGGTCGGCCAGGGCGGCGCAGCCAAGGAACAAGTCCAGCGCATGGTGCAGTCCATCCTCAACCTGCCCGCGCCGCCGCCCGAAGACGCCGCCGACGCGCTGGCCATTGCCATCTGCCATATCCAGAACCGCACGCGCCTTGCCGCGCTGGGCACAGAGCCGATCTAGCAGCTTGTCGGACTTAGCCTTGTGGAGGTACAAACTGCCTGCCGACCAGGCTGCTAGCAGCTTGTCGGATTTAGCGCCGCACCTTCACAAGTTTTGTGCCGACCAAGCTGCTAGTTTGGGGGACGCAACCGCCAAGCGCCGGAAAACAGTGTAATACGCAACCAAAAGAGCAGCCGGAACAATTTTTCTGGCTGTATTTGAGTCTTCGCAACCCGCGGGCAGCGGGTTGCACAACTAGGAGACTGTCGGATTTAGGTTTTGCGTCTGCACACAGTTCGTGCCGACCAGGCTGCTAGTTTTGGCCTGTGGCCTTTTCTCGCGCCCGCACACAGACAGTTCTGGCGCTTTTTGATCAAAAGCAGACGATTTATCTTGACATAACAT
>SESD01001450.1_pt1 | contig 13127 bp, 7 predicted proteins | sample 3171411 | NCBI WGS metagenome assembly SESD01 (sample SAMN06051880, study PRJNA518727) | freshwater metagenome | biome: subpolar coniferous forest; feature: holomictic lake; material: water; isolation source: holomictic Lake 442, 16.5 m depth | place: Canada: near Kenora, Ontario | collected...
TGGATAAATTTTCATAAAAAGGAGGCGTATTATCAGCACAAGTAAGAAGACGTTGGCAAGTTTTGAATTAGTTCACGGACAGGGAAAAATCACGAGACTGGAACGGGAACTGCAGGAAGAACACGCGAAGGTGGAGGCCCTCGCAGACGTACAGGGCAAGACGGTAGTGGAACACCGGGATGACTGTAAGATACGGTTTGGGGTTACTGGTGACTATCACTGCGGCAGTTTGTATGCAGACACAAAATCTCTCAACGCTTTTTATGCCTACGCCGGAGAGCAGGGGGTTAGAACAATTTACAACACGGGCGATGTTCTGGATGGCCACCGCATCTACAAGGGCCAGGAATTTGAACTCCGTGACGTGGGACTCGAAGCGCAGATCGCCAGATTGGGCAGTATCTCATCAGATTTGCCGGTGCAAACTCGCTTTATTACGGGGAATCACGACCAATCTTTCAAGCATCTTGCCGGGGTTAATGTTGGTAGGCAGATAGAGGCGGCAACTGGATGGGGGTTTTTGGGTGAAGAGCAAGCGCGGGTGGAGTGGCTGACTCCCGCTGGGAAATTCACCCTGATGCTTCTCCATCCCGGTGGTGGAACCGCCTACGCTTTGTCATACAAGCCGCAGAAGATCGTGGAAAGTTTGGAGGGCGGAACAAAACCCAACATGATTGCCATCGGCCATTACCACAAGGCGGAAATGATCCCGAGTTACCGCAACATGTGTGCGGTACAGTCCGGGACATTCCAGCGCCAGACCCCCTTCTTGGCGCGTCAGGGGTTGGCCGCGCACGTTGGCGGGTGGATCTTTGACGTGACGGTTGGCAATGGCCACAATGTCATCAAGGGTGAGTTCGTCGCGTTCTACGTATAAGATTTTTAACGCGGGGGAGGGAAACCTCCCCCTTACCATCTCAGGAGATATAATGCTCGCACTTGATTTTGAAACATATTATGACAAAGACAACACTGTTGACGGGCGACAAGCGAACAGTGGCTCGCCAGAAAGTTACATTGAAAACCTTTTTTTACTTGACAAACCACCATACCTCATCTCGCTGTATTCTTCGGAACTGGAGTATTGCGGCCCTCTTAGTCTTGTTCCGTGGGCTGATTTCGAGACGAACCAGTTAAATTCTATCATCTGCTGTCACAACGCACGGTTTGATGCGGCAATCTTCAAGGCTTGCGCTGACCGTGGACTGGTGCCCAATAACTGGCTGACAGATTGCCAATGGGTATGCACCGCAGACATGGCAGCTTTTAATCAGGCTCCCCGTGATCTGGCGGGTGCCGCGAAAGTTTTACTGAATCTCGAAGTGTCCAAGGATACCCGTGCCGCCATGAGGGGGGTGGACTTTGGCAGATTATCTCTCGAGAAACGTAAAGAGGTTCAGGAGTATTGTCTCAAGGATTCCGTTTTGTGCTACCAACTTGCTAAACTTCTCCTCCCGGAATGGCCCAGGGTTGAACAGGCAATTTCCTCGCTCAACCGTGAGATCGGGATGTATGGTGTGCAGTTGGATACGCAGCTCATTGAGGAGGGACTGCAAAAGCTCTACCGGATCATGTTTGAAGCGGAAGCCAAGTTGCCGTGGCGGGATGACCCGTCAGCGGACACGGCAATCCTGTCGGTCAAGGAAGTCTGCCGCCGTTGCCGGGAAGCAGGAATACCCGTTCCCTCACGCATCAACGAGAAGGGTGAGAAGAAGCCTACTCTCGCGGAAGATGAGCCGGAAGTCGAAGATTGGGAAACCAACTATGGCGAGCAGTATCCCTGGGTTGGGGCCATGCGCGACTACCGCAAGGCGAACATACTGGTAAAGAAACTGTCCACTATGAAACGCCACAGCGTTCGCGGTGTCCTTCACTTTGGCCTCAAGTATTTCGGGGCGCATACCGGACGATTTTCCGGATCCGGTGGACTGAATCTCCAGAACCTTCCGAACCGGAAGGAATCATTCGTGTCGCTCAGACAGACGATTCTACCCCGTCTGGGAAATCGGTTGTGCGTGGTGGATTGGTGCCAGATTGAACCCCGCATTCTGCGATGGGTAGTCAAGGATCAGGTTGCCTTGGACTTGCTGGCATCGGGTGTTAGCATTTACGAGGTGTATGCCATTCAGCATTTCAAGTGGGTTTCGGGGGAAGTGTCTCTCAAGAAAGCCAACCCCGCTCTATATGGTCTCGCCAAGGCAGCGGTATTGGGTGCTGGGTATGGCTGTGGCGGCGTTAAGTATCAGAGTGTGGCCTACAACATGGCTGGGATCACCCTGACCCCTACGGAGGCCGCAGAGCAGGTCAGGTTGTTCCGGAAGAACAATCCGAAGGTTGTGGATCTCTGGAACAATCTTGCCTTTGCAGCCAAGGTCTCTGCGATGGAACACAGGCCGTTCATCATGAGCCTGCCTTCTGGTCGTAGCATGACTTACTACGAGCCAACCATGAAAGACGGACTGAAGGCCTCCACGTTACGGGATAATTCCCGGATCACTTTCTACCATGGCGGGAAACTCACGGAGAACTACATTCAAGCAATTGCTCGGGACGTGTTTTCGGAGGGAATGCTGCGCCTCGAGATGCACGGCTTCCAGAATCTGTTCCACGTCCACGACGAGTACGTCTTGGAGATACCTCTTGCTGTAGATAAACTGTTGGCTGAGAAACACGTACGGGAGACGCTTTGCGCCCCGTATGCGTGGTTACCCGGTTGTCCTCTGGACGTTGACATTAAATGGAAGGAAAATTATGGCGGATAAGTTCATGTTTACTGTTGCAAATACACGGGCCTCTGAAATCTCAGAACGGGCCCCACATCGGTTTGTCCCGAATGTTCCCGCATACGCGAAGACTACCAAGGCATTGTACACCGAGTGGCGTGGTCGTACGGACACCGTTCACTGTATGTATTCCATGATGGAGGGTTCCCTGCGGGGGATTCGCGTGTCTGCCGAGAACCCGATTGTACGGGTTCACGGTCTGATCGTTGACTACGACGCCCAGATCACAGATGGCGAAGTTGAAGCGATGAAGGGGAAAGCTACGCTTGGTGAGTTCCGCCCAAACTGGATCCACAAGACCTTCAGTGGTGGCAGACGTCTGATCTGGATTTTTCAGTCACCTGTGTTGGTGTCCAATGCTGAAGTGGCTGGAGTGTTTATACGGGTAGCGTCCGAGGAACTGAAAGCGGAGCGATACCTGATCCATCCGGACATGAATGCCCTGCTCAATCCCTCAATATACTACGATGTTGGGACAGACTGGGAAGAACTGTCCACTAAGCGGGTTCCTGATGACACTGTCTACTCGTGGTTTCTGGACACCTGCAAGAAGATCGACCACAAGACGGTGGACACTGCGGTCATCCCTCTTGAGGTAGTATATGAAGAGATGGAGAAGCGGTTCCCCGGAAGATGGTCGGGAAACTTCACCTATGGCGCATCAGGTGTACGGTTCTGGGATCCCCAAGCGACCAGTTCACGTGGTTGCGTGGTGAATCGCTGGGGCACCGGGATGATGTGCTTCTCTGGTCAGGCTGGATTCATGTCATGGGCGGCCATATTCGGGCCAGCCTTTGCCGCCAAGTATCTCAGTGAAACTCTCGGGAATGTCGTTTCCGACACGTTCTACGAGCAGCCTACGAAGAAGTATTGGAGGAGACATCAGGACGGGCACTACTACGGGAGCGGAGAAGTTGACATGAAGTTGTATCTGGCCTGTACGCATCAGCTATCCAGCAAGTGTCTGCAGGGCAGGGCGTCCTCGCCTATCATGGAAGCTCTGATGCTGGTGCAAACCAACAAGCAGGTAATCAGGGCCCAGCCGCACATCTACCGTCTTCCGGGGGAGATCGTCATCAACGGACGCAGGGAGTTGAATATCAGTACGGTTAAAGTGATAGACCCTGCTCCGGAAGAGGGTAACCCAAGCTGGGGGGGCAAGTTTCCATTTCTCGCAAAATTCTTTGAAGTGTTCTTCCCGGAGGAGCGTTCTCGAAACTTCTTTCTGGCGTGGCTGCAGCATGGGTATGCTCCCGCCTACCATCACACTCCGCTCCCCGGTCAGATTGTAATTATCGCTGGTGGGCGTGGTCGCGGAAAATCCCTGTTGACAAACAAGATAATCGGGGGGTTGCTGGGTGGAGCGTTTGATATCCGGGATTACCTGCTGGGCAAAGACGACAGGTTTCTTCAGGATCAGATGGGCCATCCGGTATGGGTGGTCAATGATTCGGTTCCAACAACCAACAGTTTGCAGCAGGTGCGGTTTGCCGCCATGCTGAAGAAGATTGCAGCTGACACATCCTTCAAGTGTGAAGCGAAGTTTGGGGGAACGGGTATGGTTGACTGGGTTGGGCGTTGCGCTCTTAGCTGCAATCCGGATCCGGAGTCGATCCGTCTTCTTCCGGGGTTGGAACAGTCGAATCGGGACAAGATCAGTTTCTTCAGCTGTAACCGTGAGGTGGTATTCCCCTTTGTGTTCCCTGCCCGTGAGCAAACTGAGGCAAATATCGAACGGGAACTCCCATTCTTGGCCCGCTGGTTGCTCCACTGGGACCCGCCTAGTTACACTAGGGGGGACAATCGGTACGTTGTCAAGGAATACCATGATCCCGATATGCTTGCGAGTTCTCGGGACTCCGGTGAAGCCAGCAGTTTCCTGGAGGTTCTGCAGATGTTTTTGGGGGATTACCAGAAGACGGTAGAGGGGACACGGGAGTCTTGGTTCGGGACGCCTACGTTACTGATGTCAGAGTTGCATCAGAATGATGCAACCAGTCACCCATCCTCGAAGTGGTCGATGGCCGCCATCTCAAAGTTCCTCGGGCAACTTAAAGCCCGTGGTCTCCCACTGGAACAGGAGCGCAAGGGGAACAGTCGGTTATGGAGAATACCTTTCACTCTGGAAGATGTGGCCGACGACCAGCATGAGGAGGCAACTTGAAAAAGAATAAGTTTGGTAAGCTACAGAAGAGAATCCTTTGCACTCTAGCCCGGAACGGGTCCAACGGATGCCCGATTTCGATACTCTACTTGGTCGCTTTTCCCAAAAAAGAGCGAACTATCTCGTATCTCACCCCAATCCTGTGGAGGATGCAGATGCAGAAACTGGTGCGGATTGAGCGTGGTTCAAGTATGGTATTTGCGCGGAAAACTTACGGGTACTCAGTCGTGGAGAAAGCGGTTCAACGGATCAGGAAAGCTGCACAGGTGAATCCGCATGGCACGTGAGAAGTTACCAACTGACCGAGTTAGTGTCACCCACAAGGTGGTAGTTCACGCCGAGACCGGGCGGGTGAAGTTTTTCTTCACAGTCGGGTTCTATGCAGACGGGAGGCCGGGAGAACTGTTTATGCACATGGACAGTCCCGGCAGCACCTTGGATGGTATGGCTGATGCGTGGTCAACCACTGTCAGCCTGTACCTCCAGAACGGGGGTGACCTGAAAGCGCTGGCGCGAAAGTTGGAGTACCATAAATTCGAGCCAGCGGGGATGACAGACAATCCTGAGATACGAAACGCGCACAGCGTAGTGGACTACGTTGTCAGGTGGATGATGAAACACTGTGAGGAGAAGAAATGAGTAGAGCCGTCAAACGGTTACACGACGCTGGTCTCCACGAGGAGGCGTATGCACTCAAGGAGAAGATATTCCAACTGTACCTAGCGAAGAAGGGGGCGAAAAAGAATGCCAAACAACAAGCAAAAGGGTAACAACTTTGAACGTGACATGAGTAGGTTGCTAAGTCTCTGGTGGACACAGGGTAGGCGGGACGATGCCATCTGGCGATCAGCGTCCTCGGGTGCCCTGACAACCGTGGGCAGGGGGCGCTACCTAGCCCACACAGGTGATTTTGCGGCTACCGACGCCGAGGCCGCGCCACTGTTTGACCTCGTCATCATCGAAGCCAAGCGAGGGTACAGCCGGTTCTCTGTGCAGGACTTGCTGGATGTCCCGGCAGCTTCAATGGACAAGAACCCCGTCTATGAGATGCTGGAGAAGTTGACGGGGGCCTGTGTGACACAGAAAAAATTCGGGTTGTTACTGTGGAAGAGGGACCGCCGCGATTTGCTGGGGTTCTTTGTGTCTAACCAACCCGTATATATGGCTGGTTTACCCGTCATTTATATGAGGTCTGGAGACGGCCACCACCTGTATGGTATGCGGTGGAGCGACTTTGCCATCCTTACCCACGCAACCCCCCTGGGGTCAGTGTTGGGGATGCCGGCTTCCTAGTCACACCAGCAACCCAGTTCTTGCTTACTCTGATTCGTCCTGAATCTTTTGGGCGGCGGCAGCCCACGTTTCAGACATGGCTTCCCGCTGCCGCTCGGTCATCAGTCTGCCACGTTTCTTGTAGAGATTACCCACCGACTGTTGCAGGTTTCGGAAGGCGGTCCCCGTCCGTATTTCAATACGGGAAATCTCTTCTAGTTTCGCCTTGTCGGGATGGGTTGGGTGCTTCTCCAAGGCAGGGAAGTAATACTGATTTAGGAGTTTAGCGTGCACCATTGCCTTGGCGGTGGTCATAATATCATTTGGGTCGTAGCCGTTTAGCCAAGCAGCTTCCAGGGTACTCTGTACTAATGTTTCAAGTCGGCGTACCCGATCCGGGTTGCTGGAGATCTGGTGCCAGACAGACTCCGTGCCATAGGCCATGAGAACCTCAGCAATCACTTTCTCCGCAGCAAAGGAACTCATACCAAGACTGGCCGGAGCGAAGAAAGCCGAGGGTCTATCCGCAGATATGACGGTTAGCAGAGTCATCGGAAAGAATTTCTGTGCGATGTACCCCAAGCGACTTTCCATGAATTTCCCGTTAACCATTAGTAAACCATCCAAGGGACCCTGTGTACCATCTTCCGCCCACGGCATTGATCGTCCGGAGGTACTGCGGCTAGTAATCTGTTCCCACAGCACCTTGGCACCAAGAGAGGTTTTCCCGAGGAAAGTTTTGAGTGGGTCTTCAAACCAACCCAGAACTTCCCAGCCGGATTTACCCCACTGCATATACGAACGGCGGCGCTCGGTCTTCCCGAAAAGTTTACCCCCCATTATCTTCCGGGAGATGGGGGTGGTGTCAATCCACCACCGCTTGCCTTCCTCGTTCATCCACATGAAGGGTTTGTCGCCCTTATCCGGGTCTCCAAAGGCTCCGTAAATAGCCGCCTGCCACACGATTGGGATAGCCACCAAAGTTATATAGATGAATGCTGGCCAGTTTTTCTCTAAAAGTTGCTTTGTGCGGATGTCGTATTTCGCAGTGGGGGCGAAGGGCATTGGGACCCCTGTGAATTTTTGCAACATATCAGGGATCATGGCCATCTGGATATTCGCAAAAGTCCAGTCCGGGGCGAACACTGTCAGTCGTAACAGGTCTCGCATGAGAGGGGTAGCCCAGAGCATTTCCCGCCACTCCAACCCACCGAAGGATTGGTTGGTCATCTGGGCTATCTCCGCCCGCACTTGTCGTAACCCAGCTGGGGTGCTGATAATTTCCCGGTAGTCGGGGTTCATGAGAATGTCGTTCAAGGTGTGTTCCGCCAGCATAATCTTGGCGGCTGGCTGGAAGACCTCCCACAACAGGTGATCGCCCTCGCGTTTCAGGGCACGGGCGAATTTGGCCCCCACGCCGAGTGAATATTTGGTAGTGGGGTGCTTGTCGAGGCTGTCCACCATCTTATTGAGGATTTGATCTACAGGCCCCTGTTCACCACGGGCACCCATGTTCATATCATCCCGGTCTTGGAACCGGAACGACATGCCGTCGCTCATCCACCCGGCCAGCATCTCGCGTTGGGCAGGGTTACTGATGACGCCCTTGTGGGTTTTGTAGATGTCCCTGATCTCCCTGAAGAACCGGATCGGGTTCGCAATCGGGTTGCGCCCGGTTATCCCGTAGGCAGAGATGTGCGATTCCATCAAGGTTGCAAAGTGAAAGAGGGACAAGGAGAGTGCGAGTTGCTTGGTGAACTGGTTGAACCACAGGATCTTCTTAGCAGCCCACTTGGCGACACCTTGGAACCCCGTGTCATCCCAATCGTCGATACCACGGCTGACTACGTGATCGAGAAGTTTCCGGGAGACACCCTTTAGAACCCACGCGTGGTCAAACTGTGGGACGTGTTTCAGCTGAACCTGTTCATACCCGTTGTCCTCGAACCAGCCAGATGCTGCTAAGGTGTGCAATTTCGCCAAGTTCGCCCAGACGTCAATGGAGGGGTCGTAGTTCTCCGCCTTTACACCATCATTCTTTAGCCGACGCTGCCAGTTGTTAAACATATTCCGAAGCGTGGTGTTGCTTAGAAGTTTCTGCTCGGTAACAGGAACATCCGAGCGCTTCATCAGAAACACGGCAGAGATTCCGCTGAAGTCTGTCATGTTCGCCATGTAGGACATGATCCGCACTGATGCGACATGATCAGCCTCGCGTTTAACATACGCTTCAGCTGCCTGCGCGAAGTCCGGGAGCGCTAACACCCGCCCGTTCTCCTCGAAGTGTTCGTCCAAGGTCATCTCGCGATATTTATTGCGATCCGTGCTGGCCGTAATAGTAGAGGGAGCAGCGACATTCATACTCTTCCACTTCGCGTCCAACTGACGAAGCATCTTATCTATCGCAGCGCGGCGTTCCACCGGAGTCATCTTCGACAGGTAGGTGGTGAGATGGGAGGCGATAACGTCCGGATTGGATGACATGGCTCTTGAGGCAACCAACGCGTTCGTGGATTCCGGATGTATCACAAACTGTAGTTTACTGTTTCCATCTTCGAGCAGGGTGGTAAGCATCTCCCGAATCTGCTGCGGAAGATCCTTGCCAAAGGGTGACATCGTGACGTTGGGGATGTAGTTGGGCAACTCCTCATACAATCTGGGTAGATCGGAGAACGCTGCGGCATGGCGATTATTCTCATCCAAGGCCCGTTTCAACGTGCCCGGTGCCATCTTTGCCAGTTCGTCAAAAGATGCCAGCTGCAGCTTGGGACTCTTCGCCCGGAGTTCGTTGTACTGTTTAACAATGTCTTCCACCATGGGAGCCTTCTCGTCGGAGAACTTTGTGACGAGTTCGCCTTCGGCGTCTAGGGACACCAGCAGTTCCACGTTCTCCTTGGTACGCACACGGGCCTTCATACCCTTTTCCCCGAGGCCCGCATTGATGTAGTAGGAGAGTGCGTTAAGAATGGGTACGCCATGTTTCCCGAAACCTGCGGCTTTCTTGAGACGGAAGATGTCGAGTGCGGCCATGCTGACCGACCGCTCCACGAAGGAGAACCGGTCACGCATCTCTCGATGCCACGCCGACATCGGGTCGAGCCCACCCCCAATGTCGTCCAGCATCTGATGTTCACCCAAGGAGAACTGGAGACTGGGTACGTGGTCAAGTGCCGGGTCTACGGGTTTCTCTTGGAGATGGAGTGAGGAGCGCAGGTCCTTGATTTGCTTGGGGACAGCGGGAGTCAGCGCGACTTCCCGCCAAGTGTTCCCCCCGGCATCGGTCACCGGTTTGGCGCCCATGCGGTCCACGATGGCTCGTATGCGGTTCTCGTAGAAGGCTTCGATGGGGGCCAGTTTCTCGATGCCCTGGGTTTTGTAATGTTGAATATCCTGTTCAACAACTGCCTTGGTACGAACTGGTGCGTGCGACCCCAGATATACACTCAAAGCAACGTCGGCGGGAATTGGTTGGGCAACTTGCGTGCTGCCGTCTGGGTTCAACATGGCGCGAGTCCAACCTTCAATCCCTCTTTCGTAGGACTTTCCGCCGATTGTGAAAGACGCGGGAAGGCTTGAGGCTTCCACGCTACTTGGGGCGTACTCACGTTCCTTTTGCAACGCCGTCAACTGATCCGCCAGCACCGGGTGCCCCTCAACCTTGGCAGCGGTCTCGCCGGTAGGAAACCTAACCGCGGAGTACCCCTGTTTCTCGGCCCAGCCCTTGATGGCTTGGACGAAGACCGGCACCCAGTTCTGATCCTTGGCGAGGAGATTCAGGAAACCGGCCTGGTTCTTCTCAAAAAAATTCTCTTTCGACAAAGATTCGTACCTTTCGTACATCTCGGCTCGGTAGGTGTCGCGAACATCATCTTGACCAATCACGTCTTCCCACACCTGGTCATCGGTAATGTCAGTAGAAGTTTGACGGCGTAATTTGTCGAAGTCAGCTTGAAGGATTTGCTGCCGGGTCAGGAACCCACCCTTGTTCTTCTGGAACAGTTCGCTCTGTACCTCGTTGACTTCAAACCTGCCATCGGGCATCAGACGGCCACGGAACCATCCCGCTAGTTTGGGGTCTTGGAATGTCCCGTGTTGCCCGGGAACGGGGAACGGAACCTTGATGAAATACTCGCCATAGGTGCCTTGGCCCTGGTTGACAGACAGACGTTCGTACTGTGGCGCACTACCCTCTGCGGGGATCATGGGGCCTACCAAATCCTCGGGTTCGTATCCAGCCCTCGGCTCCACAATCGTCAGCTTTTGGAGCACGGAAGACTCCAACCCGGCAACCAGCTTCGTAAAGTCTTTTTCGCCGGTGGTCTTGGCGTAGTCCCTGAGCAAGGTGGCTTCATCTTTGGAGACCTGAGCGCGGGCCAACGCCTGGTCGAGCGTAATCTGACGGGTCGCCATCAAACGCATCAGCTTGGCGTCACCCAGCATGTCATGGAATCGCGAGAACTCAAGGGTAACTTCGCCCTGCTCATTCACGTCAGCAGCAGCCAAAGAGAACTGCGCTTTCGGTGCTTCAGTGGTGGGGGCCTCCACAATACCTTTGAGCGTTTTAACCTCTCCCGTAGGAGAAGGAGTGGCCGCAGCCGTAGGCACCCCCGGCGCTTCTTCTGATTCCGACAGATAGGCTTTGGCGATCTCCGGGTGGAGGATGTCGATCTGCTTCTGCATCCAGACCCGCGCTTCAGGGGGCAGAAGTTCGATAAAGGACTTCTGCCCTACGACCTCGTCGGACTGCACGAGTTCCCACGCACGGATGGTTAGGGCGTGTTGCTGTTCCTCAGTGAACTTGAAGAACCATCGTGCCAGACTCGCCACGAAAGCCGAGTTCTTCTTCTCGTCCCGTGCGACGTAGGCGAGCTCGGGTTTCCCCGGTTCCCCATTCACATTCTCGGCTACCAGTTGCTCGGAGAACAGATTATCCGGGATAAGGAGGACTTCATCCAAGAGTTCTTCGTACCGTTCCACACTCGACCCACGCGCCAGAACCTCGGTTGCCAGCACTTTAGGAGAGGGGAACTTGACCTTAGGGGGCAGGTGGTTGAAGAAGGTGGCGACGGCCCGGCGGCCCTGCTTGATGCGGGGGTTCTCCTTGAGGGCGTCGATGGGGTAGATGAAACGTGTGCCTTTGAAGGGGGTAAGGAAACGCTCCGCACGGTCACCGTCGAGGTTCTTCCCGGTATCCAACCAGCTGCCCAAGGTTCGGTTGCTCTCGGTGATGGCGAAGAGGTCAGTTAGTTCCTTGAACAACTGATCATCTTTGCCAAGGACTCGCTTCTTGACACGGTATATCTTCGCGTTGGAGAAGCCTTGTTCCCGCAGGAGGTTCTTCATCTCGGGGGTGAACAAGTGCTTCAGCATGAACTCGAAGGTTCCCGTGATGGACTTCAGGAGCTGGGCGTCGGTGGTGTCCCCCGCCGCCTTCAGCTTGTACTCCAGTTTCGTGTTGGACATCAGGACGGTGAAGATCAGCCCAAGGAAATCCTGCGTCATATTCAGACTAGGGGCTTGGTAGTCCTTCAGAGCATCAGCCACGAGACCCGTCATATCACCGCTCACGGAGCGCAGCAAGTGTTGCTGCTCGTCGGAGAAATTATTCTCCCCGCCGTATTCGAACACTTGACCACCCAGAGTGAAGGACAACTTGTCAGCGGGTAGGAGACCGGGGTTATCCAGCAGGAATTGCAGGGTCTTGCGTTGTACCACGGCGACACCCAGCGCACTGGCGTCTCCAGGTGCGCGGAGGCCAAGATAGAAGGCGTCCAGATTGTTCCACCCCGACTTCGTACGACGCTTGTACTCCTCCCGGAGTGGCAGGGTGAGGGGCTCAAACTGCGCGGCGTCGAGTTCCCTTGACAGGGGGTCAACCCCGGCCTCCGGATTGAAATACTTGGAAGTCTCGCCTTCCGCAGCTTCCGCAGGGTGGGACATCCCACGAGCCAACAGGATGAAGGAGAGAGAGGCTGCCTTCTTAGCGGTCCAAGTTTGGCCTTCCGGGAGATCCAGATGAATCAGATCGTCGTCCACCAACCCGGGGGTGTGGCTGATTGGGATACCCTGCTCATCAAGAGCGGTTAGATAGGTAAGCCGCCAGTCACCGTCATAATCCTCGCCTGCGTAGAAGGATATGCGACCATCCTTGGAGGAGATGTTAGACCGTTCTCCTGGACCCAGTTTTCGGACAAACCGATACAGGGTGGTGCTCTCGGACCCGCTGGTGGGGGTGCGGTTGTCAATTACGTAGCCACCCGGCAAGGTGAACTCGTACTTCCAGTCCCCTGCTTTTTCCTGGGTGATTTTAATTTTGAGGTCCGCAATTATGTCCGGGAGTAACTTCCTCTCCAACTTGACTACGTTTTTACCATCAACCTTGACAACCGTGGACTCAAACACATCCCAATACAACCCCTTATTTCTCCAGAGGTGGGTCGTCACCGCCTCCACGGGGTCGGCGATCTCAGAGGAGAAGTACGCTCCCATGCGTGCCTGCGGACGCACTCCTTCTATGTTGGCGAAAAGCTGGGCGGGTCTGACGCGTAAAGCAGCCAGCGCCTTCGATGCCATCCGGCGCATCTGGGCAACGGACTTGACCTCGCCTTTGGCATTCACCATCTGGCCCACTTGCATGGGTTTGTCCTTTCTCGACAGGAGGTCGGGAATGGCTTGGTTTCTAACGCCAAATAATTTCGCCTGTGCACGGCGCATTGCGGAACTGAGCGTCTGCTCCAGGCGTTCCATGACACCCGGAGTCCTACGGACGTCCTCGCCCTTCTCCAGTGCGATCAGTAACTGGAGGTCTTCGTCTTCCTTGCCCACCCTCATCATACCTTTCAGGGTTTCGGCTAGTTTCTTCAGACTACCCCGGAAGGTGGGGAGGTCCTTCCAATTCTGGAGGGTCA
>SESD01001451.1_pt1 | contig 13122 bp, 9 predicted proteins | sample 3171411 | NCBI WGS metagenome assembly SESD01 (sample SAMN06051880, study PRJNA518727) | freshwater metagenome | biome: subpolar coniferous forest; feature: holomictic lake; material: water; isolation source: holomictic Lake 442, 16.5 m depth | place: Canada: near Kenora, Ontario | collected...
AGCCGGATGTGCTCCCGGATGAGGGCGGCCAGCTGGCGGGGGGCGGCCCCATCCAGCCGCTTGAGCACATGGAACCAGCGGTACGCCATGCTGCCTCCCGGATCCCACGGCCGGTGCTTGAAGAGCGAATCAAAGGCGCGACGCCGCTCGCGGTAGACCTGCTGGATGTGTTCGAACCGCTCAACAAACGCATCGAGGTAGCCTTGCGCGAACTCGTCCGCGTTGGGCATCCGGGCGGCGCGCCGGTTCACGGGCGCGGCGTATACATCCATGTTCAGCGCCAGGTCACCCTCGTAGTTTGTGAACGTGCCGGTGTGGTCGGAAACCGCCAGCGAAGCGGGCAGTCCTTCCGCATCCAGCAGGATGACCTCGTCGCCGTCATCGAACAGCACGCTGGCGCGGTCGGTCCGCATGCGCCCGACGAGCAGGTTGACGCAGGCCGCCTCGCCCAGCAAGCGCGCCAGCCGGCGGGTGAACTCGGGTTTCTGGTAGGAGGTGTCGGGAAGCTTGTCGCTGGCGCGGCCCGCGACATAGTCGCGCTCGAAGTAGGTGGTCCAGTAGACCTGGCCGTGGTAGCGGCTGTTCTGCCCCATGTACCGCTCGCTGATGCGCCGGGTCTGGACGTGCGGCGGCAGGTGCATGCCGAGCTGGCGGCACCCCAGGCGCCGGTCGAGAATGTAGTCGGTGTAGTCCTCCGCGCGCAGGATGGCGGTCAGCAGGTCCACGCCGTCGTTGAGATGCTCCGCAATCCCCCACTTCTGGAGCCGGATGATGCGCACCACCGGCACGGGGTTGCCGCTCTGCTTGACCTCCGCGATGTAGACGGTGTTGCGACGCACTTCCTCCCGGCGCAATGACATGGAGCGGCCAATGCGGCCGATGTTCACGTACTCGATATCGCCGAATTCGCGCACGTAGTTGAAGATGAATTCACGGGCGCGCAAATCGCACAGGGCGCTCAGCTCGGAGTCCTGGGGCTCGGCATCGGCCTCCGCAAACACCGGGTCCAGCAGCAGCTCGCCCTCCTCGATGCGCGCGCCGGGCAGCCACTCGATCTGCAGGAAGAACTCGGGGGAAAGGCCCTGCACGATCTCCTTGGAGGAAGTTTCGTGCGGCCGGCTGATCAGGTTGACGAACATGGCGTTGCGCCATTCCATGTCCGCCGGGTTGTCCTCGCGCAGCACGGGCGCGACCGCCTCGCGGAAAGCCGCGGCCAGCTCGGCGTGCTTCCGGCGCAGGAGCGCGTTGTCGAGCGTCACAAAGTCAACCGGCTCCAGGTTGCGACGGCTAAAGACGGGCGGCGCATGGAAGAAGTCGACCTCCGGGCTCCCCTGGCGGTTGCGGCGCGCGCTGAAGGTCTTGATCTCGATGAGCATTTTGCGCAGCACATGGTCCGGACGGGAGGCCAGGCCGTCAAACTCCTGCTGCGTCACGAACCGTGTGCCCGTGGTCTGGTTGTAGTAATAGATGGGCAGGCCGTCGATGGCGACGCGCGAGCCGCGGATGTGCGCCATGATCTCATCCTGCTGCAGCGGCACGGCGTTCATGCGCCAGTACTCGCCGCGCGCCCGCAGGGCGGCGCGGACGCGGTCGTTGGCGACATTGAGAAACCGGATCAGGCACTTGGAGATCCGCAGCCGCTGCTGCAGCAGTTCATCCGCCTGGAACGCCAGCTCCATGCCGGCGGGATCCGGCCGGATGAGCACGTGCCCCTCGGTGAACAGCAGGTCAACCGAATGTGCCCATTCGCTCTCGACCTCGGCCTCGCGCAGCGGGCCTTCGCCGCTGGACAGGCGGGCCTCGTTCAGCGCATCGATCCACGCCAGCCGCTGGGTCGCATGCAGCGGCGTGCGCGTCACCAGCCCGGGCGTCCGGAGAAAAACCGTCCCGATCCGGGGTCGCGCCGCTGCTGGCACGCCAGGGTCAAGCGGCAGCTCGCCGATCACCAAAAACTCGCTCTGCAGCACAGTCTGCGGCATAACTTTCTCTTTTACCATCCCCTACCCGCCGACACAAGTCGCAAGGATGCCGTTTCCATCCCGCCCCATCAACAAAACCCGTTGCCGCTCACGACCTTGCTCCCGGCGTGCCGGTTGCGACCGGGCTCCGGGCCACCAGGCGCAGCAGCGCCGTCTCCACCAGAATCTCCGACGGCGACGAGGACGACACCAGCTTCTCGCGCAATTCGATCAGCACATGCCGCGCGCGGCGCAGCTCGTTGAGCGTATAGCGGGTCGCCTGCGACGCGGTCTTGCGCTGGATAAACGCGGCCGTGTTGCGCGGATCCCGCGGCAGCGACGCCAGCAGCGAGTCAGCCTCGGCCGGCAGGCCCTCCTTCCATTTACAGAAAGGGCCGCGCTCGGCTTCGTGTGTCTCCAGCCAGCGCTGGTCGATCGCATGCCGCAGCACGATCAGTTCGCGGATGCGCAACTCGGCCATGGTGACCAGCCCGATGGCGTTCTCGTTCTGCGCCTGCAGCCTGCGCAAGGCCTGCACCAGCTTGCCCGCATCGCGCTCGCCCAGGGCGTCGGTCAGGTCCCACGCCATGGCCTCGCGGCCCACGGCCACGATCGCATCCACGTCTTCCGCGGCCACCGGGTCCGAGGCCCCTCCCAGGTAGAGCCGCAGCTTTTCCAGCTCGTTCACCATAAGCCGCGTGGAGGTGCCCGCACGCTGCAGGAACCGTTCGCGCACCTCTTCGGTCATCGGAAGGTTGCACTTCCGGAGCAGCCCGTCCAGCCGCTCCCGCGCCAGCTTCTCCTGCTCCCAGGCCTTTTCGCCGCTGCCAAAATCAGAAACCTCGCCGGCGGCCTGGCAGGCCTTGAAAAAAGACGAGTTGCGGGCAATCGAGACCGCCGTGACCAGCAGACGCTGCCCCTCCGGCAGGCCTTCCTTGATGCGCGCGGTCAGCTCCGCCACGCACGCCTTGACCTGGTCGCTGTCGCCGGGCCGGACCTGCGGATTAAGAAAGGTGGCATTCTTGAGCCACACCAGCTTGCCGCCGCCGAAAAATCCGGCTGTCTGCACCGCCTCCAGGCACTGCCGGACCACCGCGCGGGCGGCATCCACGGTGTCCACCCGGCCATGCAGAACCTCCAGCCCCAGCGCACGCTCCGCCGCGGGCACGCTGGCTTCCACAATCTTATGCGCCTGCTGCTCGACGAGATAATCATCCGAGCCGCAGACCAGATGCAGGGATACAGGCATGAGCGCAAGGGTAAGCCGCAACACCGCCGGTGGCAAGCCTGGATAGCCGGCTGTCAGGACAACCGCATCCAATTCCCGACGTCCAGCCTGCCGCAGAAAAGATTTGCCACACCTTTGTTTCTGCCATTGTCGCGGCGCTTACCCTGCATATTCTCACACCTCTAGAGGTGTGAGAATCAGGCGAAAAACAAAAGTTGCCAGCTCTTTTCTGTCGACATATCGACAATCCCTGCCGAATGGATATCCTTCCGCTCACCCTCGCACGAAACCGCCGCCCCCATCAAATATCAAAACTCTGCGGTTCTGCGGTTTTGCGGTTCCCTCTCTCTCCCTCCCGACCCGCCTCCCTCCCGCACCCGCGCCACCCGATCCGCAGTCAACCGCAAAAAGTAAAACGCAGAGTGTTGAAGGCAACGCATCGCCTTCCCGCCGCCCCCTGTCGCTAACCGACTACGGGGCCTGGCCCGCCCCCCTCGACACCGGCCACGCCGACAGGGTATCATTCCGGACATGTCGCTCACGAAACCCACGCCCCGGTCGCCCATGGCGCGGCTGCTGACCTTCCTCCAAACCCCGGGCCTGAAACTGCTCACCGGCCACATGCGCCCGGATGGCGATGCGCTCGGCGCAGCCATCGGGCTGGCGCGCTGCCTGATCGCGCAGGGGCAGCAGGCCATGGTTGCCGCCGAGCCGGCTGACCTGGGGCTGGTCCGGTTCCTCGAGGGGAGCGAATCCGTGGTAGTCCCGGCCGCCGCCGCCACCCTGGACGTCGCCTGCGTCATCAGCCTCGACTGCGGCACCGTGCAGCGCATCCCCGAAGCGCTGCAGCCGCTGCTCGCACGCCTGCCCGTGGCCAACATCGACCACCACCGCACCAACACGCGCTTTGGCCAGGTCAACTGGATCGACGCCCAGGCCGGCTCGACCTCCGAGATGATCTGGCGCCTGACCCGCCACGCCAAATGGCCGCTCGACCGCGCCGGCGCCGAGGCGCTCTGGGTCGGCGTGGTCACCGACACCGGCCGCTTCGCCTACGACCAGACCAGCCCGCGCACGCTGCGCTGCGGCGCCGACCTCCTGCGCTACGGCGTGCGCACCGCCTGGATCAACGACCGCCTCTACGGCACGTTCGACCGGAAAGTCCTGGAACTCAAGCGCCGCGCCTTTCAGACGCTCGAATACTGGGGGGATGGCCGCGCCGCCGCCATCACGCTGACCCGCGAGGAGTTCGCCGCCGCCGGATGCACCAAGGCCGACGCCGAAGACATCATCGAGATCCCCCGCTCGCTGCGCAACAGCGTAATGGCGCTCTTTTTCTACCAGTCCGGCGAGGAGCAGGTCACCCGGCTCAGCATCCGCACACGCGAGCCGCTCGACGCCACCCAGCTCGCGCTGCGCTTCGGCGGCGGCGGCCACGCGCGCGCCGCCGGCTGCACCATCCATGCGCCGCTGGATGTGGCCAAGGCGCAGGTCCGGAAGCTCGTCGAAGAGTCGCTGGGAACCTGTCGGATATAGGCTTTGGATCGATCCGGCGTCTTCTGCCGACAGGTTCCCAGCTTCGCAACCCGCGGGCAGCGGGTTGCTCGCCTGGCAGCTTTGTCGGCGCAAAGTTTGTGCCGCCGCAAACCTAATCCCGACAAGCTGCCAGGTACACCCAGTTGGCCAGGGCCAGGGCCAGCGCTCCTGCCAGGAGCAGGCGCTTTTCGCGCCGTGTGGCGCACGCACGCAGGCGGGGAAGGCCGAACAGCGGGCCTGCCACGGCATAGCCTACCCACACCGCGGCCGCGCCGGCCAGCAGGGTCAGCAGGGGCTGCAGGCGCAGGGCCGCAGCCACATCTCCGGCCAGCAGGGCGAGCAGGGCGCGCCATCCGCCGCAGGTGAGACACGGCACGCCGGTCAGGCTCTTCAGCAGACAGCGCGGCACGCAGCGCGCCGGCAGCCACGTCAAGGCCACAGCCAGCACCGCTGTGCCTGCCACGACAGCCGCCGACCGGATCTCCGCGTCGCACCACCGGGACGTCTGGCGAAACCAAGACATGCGCGACAGGATACGCGGCCGCGGGAGCTCGCGCCAGAATTCTCGCGTAATGGGTTGGCGACAGGGGGCGGCGGGAAGGTGGATGCATTGCCTTCAAAACTTTGCGGTTGGGTGTTTTACATTTTGCGGTTGGCTGCGGATCGGGTGGCGCGGGTGCTGGAGAGAGAGGCGGGTCGGGAGGGAGAGAGAGGGAACCGCAAAACCGCAGAACCGCAGATTTTTGATTTTTGATGGGGGGCTGCAGTTCCGTGCGAGGAACAAAGGAAGGATGGGGTGTCCGCCGCCCCCTGTCGCTAACCCATTACACATCTCGCCGGGCAAACCATTGCAGGTCATGCAGGGGAGGTGTAGAATCTCGGCATTCCTCTGTCATGACTGCCCGTAGCCCACAACCGCACGTTCCGATCCTGATCCAGCACGCACGCGTGGTGGACCCGTGCGCACGGCGTGACGAGGTGGCGGACCTGTTCATCGTCGACGGGATGCTGCAGCCCGTGCCGGCTGTCCTGCCGGCGGACACCCGCCGCATCGATGCGCGCGGGCTGATCGCCACGCCCGGCTTTCTCGACCTGCACGTGCACTTTCGCGATCCCGGAACCCCGGCGGCCGAAACGCTTGCCAGCGGCAGCCGCGCGGCAGCCGCCGGCGGGTTTACGCATGTGGTGACCATGCCCAACACGTCGCCGCCCTGCGATCAGCCGGAGCAGGTGCGGTGCCAGCTCGACCCGTCTCTGGCGGTACGCATCCTCCCGGCCGCCTGCATCACCGCCGGACGCACGGGCGGCGCGGTGGCGGACCTGGAGGCTCTGGCCGCCGCAGGCGCTGCCGCCTTCACGGACGACGGTGCCATGGTGGCCGATCCGGCCGTCATGACCGCGGCGCTGCGGCTCGCAAAAAAGGTCAACCGCGTCGTCATGGACCATGCCGTGCTGCCGGCGCTGGCCGGCAACGGCGTGATCCGCAGCTGTTCGGCCGCACAACGCTACCACCTGCACGTTTTTCCGCCCGAGGCGGAGGTCGCTGCCGTGGCACAGGACATCCGGCTGTGCCGTGAAACCGGCGCGCGCATCCACATCCAGCATGTCTCCTGTGCCGGATCCGTGGCCGCCATCCGTGCGGCGCAACAGGCCGGCCTGCCCGTGAGCGGCGAAGCCTCGCCACACCACATCGCGATTGCCGCAGAGGACATCGCCGACGACGACGGCAACCTGCGCATGAATCCCCCGCTCGGCAGCCGCGCGGACCTGCGCGCGCTGCGCGAAGCCGTGCTGGACGGGACGCTCGCTGCCTTTGCCACAGACCATGCCCCCCATGCGCCGGAAGCCAAGGCCCGCGGCTTCCTGCAGGCGCCTTCCGGCGTCATCGGCCTGGAGACCGCTGCCGCCGTGACGTATGTGCTCATGGTCGGCGTGGAACAGATGCCGCTGGCCGACTGGGTGGCGCGCTGGACCACCGGCCCGGCCGCGATCCTCGGGGTGCCGCCGCCGGCACTGGCCATGGGACGCCCGGCCAGCCTGGCGCTCTTCGATATCCGCAAGCCCTGGCACGTGAACCCGGAGCAGTTTCAATCCCTGTCCCGCAACTGCCCCTTTGCCGGGTGGACCCTGCACGGAAAGGCAATGCTGACCGTGTGCGAGGGGCGAGTGACCTGGTTTGATTCCGCGTTCCGGGGAATCGAACCCGCTTGAACAGGAGGCAACAGAGAGACCGGAGGGTTGGTTTACTCCGTTACCTCGCAGCCTGTCGGATTTAGGTTTTGCGTCTGCACACGGTTCGTGCCGACCAGGCTGCTAGTTGCGGGCGGTTGCCCGCCTTGCGTTCACTGTTTGCCCGCCGCCTGCGCCAGTTCCACCAGCGAATCCACGGCCAGGTCGTACGCCTCCCCGCGCGGATCGCCGAAGCCGTACCGGCAATAGCAGCGGTTCAGTCCGAGGCGCCGGCCCGCCTCCAGGTCGGTAACATGATCACCGGCCATCCAGGTCGAAAAAAACAGCTTTCATGGACATCGGCCGAATGGTAGCACCTTCCTGAGCCTGCCTTCCTGAAAAAAACACGCAAAAAGAGGGGTTGACTCACACGCCTGCATATACTACAAATCAGCCAAACGCACGCCAAGTCGTTACGCGCCAGCAGACGATCGGCCGATCCGGAAACGGAGACGTCGCGGTTCAGAAAGGTGCAGGATGGCAGGACGTTGCGCAAGACCTTTGCGCGGACGCGTGCAGAGGTATAGTTAAACAACCAGAAAAGGGGTACCCTAGATGAACGTTACACGTATTGTTGCTGCCTTCGTTGCGGTCGGCGTCGTCGCCGGTTCGGCGATGGCCCAGACAGCTGCAGCGCCCAAGGCTGAAGCGGCCAAAGAAGGCGGATTCCTGAAGGCTGGAACGATTGAATACGGCGGCAGCTTCGGCTACTCGTCGTACAGCGTCGAGTCCATGGGACAGCGCGGACAGATCAGCCTGCTCAAGGGCGCGGCGGAAGTCGATTACTTCGTCATCGACAACCTGTCGGTCGGCCTGGTCGGCAATGTTGACTGGCTGCGCGGCAAGATGAACAATGCGGGCGTTGCCAATGCCACGCTGGTCTATGGCGAGCTCGTGGGTCGCTATCACTTCCCGGTGTGCAACGACCGCCTGATTCCGTATGTCGGTGCCTCGGTCGGCGCGGGCTATGGTATCGCCTCGGTCAATCCGGCCGGATCAACCACGGGGGACACGCTCTCCAGCGGCGATTCGATGACCACGTGGGGCCTGCAGACCGGCTTCCTCGTGCCGCTGAACGCCAATGTGTCGCTCGACACCTGCATCAAGTACACGGCCTACCAGCTGCCGGACGCCTGGCAGACGAACCTGGACGGCATTCAGATCATCATGGGCTTCAAGATGAAGCTGTAATCGGATGATCAGCCCATCCTGCGGCAACGCGGGAAGACGCAACGAGAGGCGGGGGCAACCCCGCCTCTCGTTTTTATTTGAGATCGAAGTCGCAGACCAGCGGCAGGTGGTCGGAGAGCTTCACCAGCGGAATGAAGAACTTCCGCAACACGAGCTGCGGACTGTGGCAGACAAAGTCGAGCTCCCGCCGCGGCCTCCAGCTTGGATACGTCGGCTGGTGGATTTTGTTGGCGCTGACCAGCCCCGTAGCCTTCAGAAACAGCTGCAGCTCGCGTGACCCGAACACGCTGTTGAAGTCCCCGGCCACGATGCACGGCTTGTCGGACCGGATGATCAGCTCGTGCAGCTCGGCCAGCTGCCCGTGCCGGGCGCGGAAGCCGAGCGCCAGGTGCACCAGGAACAGCCGCACGCGCTCCAGGTCCAGCTCGATCACCAGCCGCTTGAAGCCGCCCGTGAATTCATGGAACGTTTCGCGCTGGATCGTGCCGCGCGTAAGGAACGCATTGGCCTGCTTGTTCAATACCGGCAGCCGGCGCCCCAGGCCCAGCCCCCCCTCTTCGCGGTATTTCATCCGGCAGCTGTGGTAGTGCCCCAGTTCGCCGGCCAGGAGCTCGGCCTGATTTTCCCGTCCGGTCCGGTACGAGCCGGCGTCCACCTCGACCAGCCCGACCACATCAGGGTCAACTTCCTGGATAAAGCGCGCAATCTCGACGAGGTGCCTGCTCGTGGGCGTCAGGACGTGCAGCCACGCCCAGCGCGTGCGCCGTCCGGTGCCGTAGCGGATGTTATAGAGCAGAAAGCGCATGTTCCTTTCACACCGCCGCAATTTTCCGCGGGCGCCCCGCCTGGAGAAACCTGCGCTTCATGCGCGGCATCGGGTTCTGCCGGTGGCACGCCTCCATCACCGCGATCTGCCGGCGCACCTGCTCCAGTGTAATCACGCGCCGGGCGCCGTTGACCCGGATGCCGTAGCTGCTGCGCCCCTGCCCCAGCACACCCACCCGCAAAACTTTCTCGGCCATGATCATACGCTCCCTGGTTGGCTCGATGCCCATTCATGATAGGATATTCACCCCCACAAGACCAGTGTGTCCGCAGACCGGCGGCCGGGCTCCTGGCCAGGGACACGCTGAATCTGTCCGCCGGTCTGCTTTGCCGAAAACCCGGAACAAGACCCTCAAAACAGTCTCGTTTTCATGCCTGCCGAAATCCCAATCCCCGCCATCCGCTACCCGCCCGACCTGCCGATCGCCGTCCACAAGGACGCCATCGCCGCGGCCCTGCGCGAGCACCCCGTCATAATCGTCTGCGGCGACACCGGCTCCGGCAAGACCACGCAGCTCCCCAAGATCGCGCTGGAAACCGGCCGCGGCCTCCACGCCCGCATCGGCTGCACCCAGCCGCGCCGGCTCGCCGCGGTCACCGTCGCCAGCCGCGTGGCCGAGGAGTTCGGCCAGACCCCCGGGCAGTTCGTCGGCTACCACCACCGCTTCGAGCAGCGCCTCTCCGCCGACACCCGCATCAAGTTCATGACCGACGGCATCCTGCTGGCCGAGTCCCGGCGCGACCGCCTGCTGCGCGCCTATGACACGCTGATCATCGACGAAGCCCATGAGCGCTCGCTCAACATCGACTTTCTCCTCGGCATCGTCCAGGGGATCCTGCCGCGCCGCGCCGACCTGAAAGTCGTGGTCAGCTCCGCCACGCTCGACGCGGCGCGCTTCGCCGAATTTTTCGGCGGCGCGCCCGTGCTGCGCATCCCCGGCCGCCTGCACCCGATCGACCTGCGCTATTGTCCGCCGGACGACGACGATGCCGACATCCCCCGCCTCGTCGCAGATGCCGTTGACCGGCTCGCCGGAGAGCCGGCGGGCGACATCCTCGTCTTCCTCCCCGGCGAGCGCGACATCCGCGAAACCGCGGACGTCCTCACCGGCCGGCGCCTGTCGCGCACGGAGGTCCTCCCACTGCTCGCCTCGCTCCCGGCTGGCGAACAGCAGCGCGCCTTCCGGCTTTCCGCCAACCGCCGCATCGTGCTGGCCACCAACGTGGCCGAAACCTCGGTCACCATCCCCGGCATCCGCTACGTCATCGACTCCGGCCTCGCGCGCATCAGCCGCTACCACCACCGCACGCGCGTCCAGCGCCTGCACATCGAGCCGGTCTCGCAGGCCAGCGCCAACCAGCGCATGGGGCGCTGCGGCCGCGTCGGCCCCGGCGTCTGCATCCGCCTCTATTCGGAGGACGATTTCCGCGGGCGCGAGCCGTACACGGACCCGGAAATCCTCCGGTCCAGCCTCGCCGGCGTGATCCTCACGATGCTCGACCTGAACCTCGGCGACATCGCCCGCTTCCCCTTCCTCAACCCCCCCTCGCCCAACATGATCAAGGAAGGCTACCGGGAACTGCTGGAGCTCGGAGCCCTGTCTGACCGGAACCCGGAGCCCGGAACCCGGAGCCCGGAGCCTGGAGCCCGGAACCCGGCGCCCGGAACCCGGACACCGGAGCCCGGAACCCGGACACCCACCCTCTCCCCCGTCGGTACCCGCCTCGCGCACCTGCCCGTGGAGCCGCGCCTCGGCCGCATCCTCCTGGCCGCGCACGAGGAGAAAGCCCTGCGCGACGCGCTCATCGTCGTGGCCGCGCTCGAATGCGACGACCCGCGCCGCCGCCCGATCGAAAAGCAGGCCGAGGCGGACAAGTGCCACGCGCGCTTCCTCACGCCGCAGTCGGACTTTGCCGCCCTGCTGCAGCTCTGGCGCTGGTACGACGACCAGACCCGCAAGGCCCCGCAGTCCGTGGCCCGCCGCCTCTGCCGCGACAACTTCCTCTCCTTCCCGCGCATGAAGGAGTGGCGCGACCTGCGCGACCAGCTCGAGCGCCTCTGCCGCGAAATCCACCTGGACCCGGCGAGCTGCACCGGCGGGGACACGGGGCTCCATCGCGCCCTGCTGGCCGGCCTGCTCGGCGCCATTGGCAAGCGCGATCCCGACTCCGGCGAATACCGCGGCCCACAGGGGCTGCACTTCGCCATCTTCCCCGGCTCCGGGCTGGCAAAGAAGACAAAAAAAATAGGTCCTATAGGCCCTATGGGTCCTGTTTCCCCCGCCTGGATCATGGCCGGCGAAATGGTCGAGACCTCGCGCCTCTTCGCGCGCCAGGCCGCCTGCATCGACCCCTCCTGGATCGAGCCGCTGGCCGGCCACCTGTGCAAGTACTCGCACCACGCGCCGGAGTGGGACGCGGACAAGGGATTTGTGCGCGTCCGGGAGCGCGTCACGCTGTACGGCCTGGTGCTGGTCGAGAACCGCCTGCGCGACTACAGCCGCATCAACCCGGGCGAGTCGCGCATGCTCTTCATCCGGCACGGCCTCGTGGCCGGCGAGTTCCCCCGGCCGCCGCCGGTGCTGGCCCGCAACTTCGAGCGCCTGGAGGCGCTGCGCCAGGCCGAGCAGAAAACGCGCCGCCACGGCCAGCTGCTCGACGAGGAGGCCATCGTCGCCTTCTACGACCGCCGCCTGCCGCCGGACATCTGCAGCGCCGACGCACTCCGACACTGGAGCCGCAGCGCGGACCCGATTGCCGTGGCGGCGTTGGCGTTCGGCCCGGACGACCTTCCGTCGCTGGCCGTGGCCACCGGCTTCCCGGACGCCATCACCCTGGCCGGTCACCGCCTCGCGCTGACCTACAATCACACGCCCGGCGAAACGGATGACGGCATCGTCTGCACCGTCCCGGACACGCTGCTGGAAAGCATGCGCGCCTGGCGCGCCGAATGGCTGGTCCCCGGCGCACTGCCGGACAAGGTGCACTGGATGCTCTCCTCGCTGCCGGGCAAAACACGCCGCCTGCTGGCCCCGCTGGATGAAACCGTGGCCATGTGCCTCTCCCGCATGTCGCCGGGGCGCGAGCCGCTGGCCGCCTCGCTCGCCCGCGCGCTGGCCGATGCCCGCAGCATCCGCCTGCCGGCCGAGACCTGGCGCGAAGCGGATGCGCCGGACTACCTGCGCGTGCTCTTCTGCGTGGTGGACGCGCATGGCCGGGAGATGGGGCGCGGCCGCGATCTCGATGCGCTGGCGCGCCTCTTCGCGCCGGTTGCCGGCCGCGCCGCAACCGCGCCCGGCCCGCAGGTGCCGGCAGACCGCTGGCACCGCGACAGCCTCACGCGCTGGGATTTCGACGCCGTGCCGGAGCAGGTGGATTCCGGCCGCGCCGGCTGGCCGATCATCAATTACCCCGCCCTGGTCGATTGCGGCACCTGCGCTGCGCTGCGCCTCTTTGCCGATCCGGCGGAGGCACAGGCCAGCCATGATGCCGGCGTGGTGCGCCTGCTCGTGCTGGCGCTCGGCAAGGCGTGGAACACGCGGATGCGGCCGTGCGCCTGGCCGCGCCCCGTGCTGCAACTGCTGCGCGAGTCGGAGATCGCCGAGGAGGAGCTGTCCGGGGAGATCGCGCGTGCGGCCGTGCACCACGCCTGCCTGGACGGCCAGCCGCCGGTGCGCGACGCCGCCACCTTCCAGCAGCGGCTCGACACCTGCCACACCGCGCTCGGGGCCGCGCACGCCGAGCTTTCCCGGCGCCTCGGCGCGATCCTGCACGAAGCGGCCGCCATCAGCGCCCGGATCAACCGCACCGGGCTGCCCGCCGCCGCGCGCGACGACATGGCCACGCAGCTGGCGTGGCTGATTTTCCCCGGCTTTGTGGTCACCGTGCCCTGGGCCTGGCTCGAAAACTACCCGCGCTACCTTGCCGCCATGCAGATGCGCGCCGAGCGGGCTGCGCTGAACCCCGCCGGCGATGCGCGCAAGCTGGCCGAATTTACGCCGGCCTGGCAGCGGTACGAGGCGTTTGTCAGCCTGGAAATAAAACCGCCGCACGACCGCGTCCGCCTGCAGGAATACCGCTGGCTGACCGAGGAGTTCCGCATCTCGCTCTTCGCGCAGGAGCTCCGCACCGCGGTCCCCGTCTCCACCCGGCGGC
>SESD01001452.1_pt1 | contig 13120 bp, 9 predicted proteins | sample 3171411 | NCBI WGS metagenome assembly SESD01 (sample SAMN06051880, study PRJNA518727) | freshwater metagenome | biome: subpolar coniferous forest; feature: holomictic lake; material: water; isolation source: holomictic Lake 442, 16.5 m depth | place: Canada: near Kenora, Ontario | collected...
GTATAAGCGTTCTTGATGAGATCATTGAAAAGGCGGAGGCAAAAACCCCGTTTAGCATCATCAGACAGGAGTATGCAGCGCCCCTTGATGCATTGGTGAAGCTTGCCGGTCAAAACAGGGATGTCAATTTGCTGGCGAGGTTGCATGCCGTCATCTCCACCCTGGATATGGCAGATGGAGCGACAGAACAAAGTGACGTATTGATATCACAAGTTTCCCAGATGGGAAAAATGTTGCGGGGTCGTGCGACCGAACCCAAACCCGCAGCCAAAGGGATCATCGCCGGGCAGCAGAAGCCAGCGCCGGTGTATATGCCGTCGCAACCTGCCAGCCTCTGCGAAAACCTCCTCCGTACTTCCCCGTCTATCGGCGATCAGGAAATCCGCATTTTACAAGAGCACGGCATTCTTGACGTAGAGAAGTTGCTGAAAACAGACGCGTCGGATTTGGCCAGGATTGCCGGTATGACCACCAATACGGCCTTTGAGGTCAAAGAACTTTTGCGCCGTGCTGTGGAAGAGAACGCCAGGCAGGATGTGGCGCGCAGGGTGGCAGAACTCCATATGATCAATGAGCAATTGAGCTCGGAGTGCGACAGGGTTACCGCCGCCAACAATACCGTGCTCATGAACAACAAGAATCTAAAAAATCAGTATCCCGTCATTTCAGAACAGTACAACCTGGAAGCCAAGAATTTCAAGGCCCTCCAGAGCCGGGTGGTGAGCGCCCGCATAGAATCCAACAGGTTTTCCACCGAAACCGGCTTCCTCAAGGATGAACATCAGAAACTGCTTGATCTGGTTGAGGAGAAGCATCTGTTGCTGGATGAACTTTTCCGGCGTTTCACCGCTGTGCGGTGCAGTTTTGAATTTGTCAGCGGCGAGACCGGCTTTGCTCAGGATATCATGAAGAATGTGGAGGGTATGCTGAATAAAGCATTGATGCAGAAAAATGTGCTGTACGACAAAATCGCCTCGTCAGAGGCATCCATGGAAAAGCTGTTTTCCGAGTTTAATGACATTGTCAGAAAAGGCAAGACGGAATTTTATCGAAGCATATAACGGATGAAGGGGGCGACAGTGGAAAAATTAGATGCTGCCCAAAGGCAGGCGCAGGCAATCGAGTTTAATGATTTTGTCGTGGAAGGCACATCGCGGATTCAGGTTCCCCGGATATTGGAGCAACTGAAAAAGATTTCTGATCTTAAAATCGACAGTTTTACCCAGCTCCCCGGGGCAAAATTTGAAAGCACCGTCAAAGAGATGTTTTCCATCATCAAGGATCTTGAGGGGCATCTTCGTGATGTGCTGACGCTGAATGCCTCACTCAGGGAAGAGGTTCGGGAGAGGAACAAGGGAAAAGAGGAGCTCCAGAGGGAAAAGGAAGTGGTGAAACAGAAAATCGCCGCTTTCGAACAAGATTTCCCACGTGTGCAGGATCTTGAGCGAAAACTGGAGTTGACCATTGCGGAAGTGGATAAGTTTCGCACCCTCTACAAGCAGGAAAAGGAAAAACTGGAAAAGATAGAAGCCGGTAACAGGCGGATGACCGCTCTGGTCGATAAGGCCAGGGAAGAACGTGATGACGCCTACCGGGAGATTGTCGTCATGGAAGACAAGCTGAAATCCATGACCGGAGCCAATCCATGAAAAGGACCACACCATGAGTGATCATACTGAAAAAACAGGCGCCATGCAGTCTCAGCTTAAGAAAAAGCTCATGAACAGTTGGGACCACATGAAGAAGAGGTACCCGGTTGTCCGGAGTGTGGAAGTGGTCAGCGGGGATGCTGCCAAAGAGGAGTTTCTGCGATCCGTTGACGGGCTGAAGAACGCGGAAGAGATCCGCGCTTACTTTACCCTCGAACCGAGCGAGGCGCACCTTATCTTTTCCGACCTTCTGCAGTTGGGCGCCATCCGTTTTCTTGAAGATGCCGAACGATTTGGCTACCTGAAAAAGCAGAATCTGGAACTCAAACAGAAATTTGATTTCCAGATGGCGGAACGCAACAGGCTGATTGGGGAAGAACTCTATCTGTCCGAGCGTATCAAGGAAAAGAAAAAGGCCATATCGGAACTGCAAGAACGTCTTCCCGGGTTGAATAAATCCCTTGAGGAGCAAGAGCTTACCCTTACCAGTCTCAAGCAGAGCTACAATGATCTGTGGGAGTCGAATTCGGAGTTGCTTGGTCTGGGAAAAGACATGAAAAGCAGGGAACAGCAGATTAAGCAGGCCATTGAAATGCTGGAAACGGAATTCCCCAAGCTGCTGAAAAAGAAGACCAGGGTTATCACGCAGCTAAAGAAGACCGAGGAAGCGCAGTATAAGCATGTTACCAGAAACGACAATCTGGACAAGCGTCTCCTGGTGTACCGGGATACCGTAGATGAGATGCGTGATTACCTTGAAGATGCCAAGGTGCGCATCGATGATCTGATAAAGGATAAGTAGTGTTCCTTGATTTATTTAAGAAAGAAAAATACCCCATCCACCTGGAAACGGTCCGGGCGGCAAAGAGTGTTTTGTATAAGACTATGAGCGAAGATCTTGAACTGCTGAACGGCTATTACGGTATTCTCCCGGAAGGATTTGAGGGAGGGCTGTTGCATGATGTAAAGCAGTTGCTCGGAAGTGACATTGCCGATGAGTTCCGGCTTGCATTTTATGATCCCACAGATACGGAAAAGGTTTATCTGGAGAGGAGTTACCGCCCGATGAACGGGAGAACCAGCGTGACCCGTTTCCCGGCTATCAAAAAGCGCCCGCTGCCAAAGCCTTATGAATTTGATATATTTGTCTATTTTTCAGACCCGTTCCTGGCCCTGGGCAAGGGCGAACAGGCGCGACTGTTGAACGGTTTTAATTTTAAGTGGTTTAACTTTAACGGGTATTCAGAAGACGGTTTTGCGCTTGCCGATGACAACGGCGAGGCGGTTGCGGAAAACAGGCAGGATGGACAAAGTGCGTCGGCGGGGGATGGTGCTTTTGATGTCGCTTTGCCGTCGCAATATATGCCGGATGCGTATGGCGCTTTCGATGTCGGTCCGCCGTCATCACCGGCTGTTGCAAGCGACAGAGAAGCGAAGCCGACGCGTTTGCTTGTTCCGGTTGCATCTGCCGAGGATGCAGGGCTCCTGAGGCAATTCTCCTCTGAAAACAGTCTGTTGATCGCCGCATATACAGATTCCCGAAAGTTAATCGAGAAATTTACACGTGCCTCTGCGCAACTGGGTCTGACCCCGCTGCAGTGGACTTTTTCCGAGGGATTCCGGGAAATTGGCGACAAGTATGCGGGCAAGTACATGATAAGCGATAATTATTTGCTCAACGCGAAACTCTCCCCCCTCGAAGCCCTCGGTGTGATTCGGAATGAATGCCAGAGCCGTACCCTCTATCTTCTGGAGGATTTTCATTATTATCTGAAGCGTGAGAACCTGTCGGGTCAGGATTTTGTAGAACTGATATCCATGATGAAATCGATGCCGGAAGTGTTGAAACGCCAGAATAGTTTCGTGGTGATCCTGGCGCCTACCCTGGACCTGCCCCCCGAAATAGCGCCCATTTTCGGTGTTATCAGGGATGAAGTCGCCGGACGGCGCCTGCACTTTTTGGAGCGTTTCGGCCGGGATCTTACGGAACAGGCGGAAGAGGGAAGGATCAAGCCGATTGTCGGCCGTGACCGGGAGATCTATTCCTGCCTCAAGGTGCTGTCGCAGATGGAGGCCAACAACCCCATCCTGGTGGGCAAGGCGGGGGTAGGAAAGACAGCGGTGGTGGAGGGGCTGGCCCAACTGATTGTGAAAAGGGAAGTTCCCGCCATGTTCAGGGACAAGCGGATCATTGCGTTGAATCTGAACGCCATTGTTTCCGGTACCAAGTACCGGGGGGAGTTTGAAACCCGCATTGAGGGGCTGGTCGAAGAGGTGAAGAGCAATGTCGGCCGGATCATCGTTTTTATCGACGAAATTCATACGCTGCTCGGGATGGGCGCGACGGAAGGCTCGACAGGCGCGGAGAACATCCTGAAGCCTTCCCTGGCGCGTGGTGAGTTTCCCTGCATCGGGGCGACCACCCCTGAGGAGTACCGGCAGTACATCGAACCGGACAGGGCGCTCGCGCGGCGCTTTCAGACCGTTACGATTCCGGAGCCCGATGTACCCCAGAGCCTCGATATCCTGAGAGGCATCAAGTCTGTTTATGAAAAGCATTACGGCTTGAGGATTACCGATCAAGCGCTGGCAGCCTGTGTGGAAATGGCGGCTCGTTTGCTGCCCACACAATGTTTCCCAGGTAAGGCGATACGAATGGTGGATAGCGTTTGTGCGTCGGCCTCCCTGGCAGGCAGAGATTCCGTGAATGAAGAGAGCGTAGCGGAGGAATTCAACCGGTTATAATAAAGACGTAACTAGGGGAACGAATATGACAGAGCATCGCGTGAAGGTATTGGTTATTGATGAGGACGCAGCCTTTCTGGAAGAGGTGGCGGCGGAGCTGTCCGGTCATTTCAGTGTTTACACCAGTCCAACCGGAGGAGATGGTCTCAAACTATTTGCACAGTTGAGACCCCAGGTCGTCATTGTGGATGCCGGAATATCGGACATCTCCTTCCCGACTCTCCTGGACCATCTGAAGGGGCTTGACGGGGCGATGCTGCGGATTGCTACCTCGCATGACTATAGCGCAATTGAGCAGGTGGTGCAGGCCATCGATACCGGGCACATTCATAAATACTTCAGAAAACCGATTGATTACTTTGATCTTGTCGAAAGCATCAACGCCAGGACGTTGAACTATCAAGTGGGTCGCGGTATTCTGCAGGGCGCCGACACCAGCCCGGCATACGAAAGACTGCACAATATCGTCGATAAGGCGAAAGAGGTGGAGAAACTCCGGCAGCAGTTGGAATTACAGATGGCCAAAATCAGGGATGTCGAGACGGAGAGCTTCAATAAAATGAAGGATGCCCTGGGAGAAGTCGAGACGTTCCGGAAGAAGGTTGCAGACAAAGAGGCTCTGATCGTTTCACTACAAAGCCGGAGCCAGGAGCTTGAGGAGCTCAAGAAGCGCGATATCGATCGGGTGGAGCGGGAGCGTGCGGCGCTTAGGAAAGAGCTGAAAAGCCTCCAGGATGAATATGAAAAACTTCTGCGGGAGAAAGAGGAGCTCACGCACGTCAAGTCGGACAATGAGACGTTGCGCGAGGGTGTAGAGAAGCTGAGCGTGGAGAACAGCGATCTGCGGGTATCCGTGGCAAGGGAACGAAAAACGATGATCGATGAGATGGCGCAGCAGCGCAGAACCATCGAAGAAGAGCTGGCGCGGAAAAAGGATGAGGCTGAGCGTATTGTAGAAGTGCAAAAACAGCGTAACAAGGCAGAGCTGCAAAAGGTCCATGATGCCTATGAGGAAGAGAAACGGATCACCATCCAGGGGATTGAAAAACTCAAAGCCGAGATTGATGCGGACCGCAAACGGATGGAAGAGGAGCTGGCACGGAAAAAAGAAGAAGCCGAGCGTATTGTAGAAGTACAAAAAGAACGTAACAAGGCAGAGCTGCAAAAGGTCCATGATGCCTTTGAGGAAGAGAAGCGTAGCACCATCCAGGGGATTGAAAAACTCAAAGCTGAGATTGAGGCGGACCGCAAACGGATGGAAGAGGAGCTGGCACGGAAAAAAGAAGAAGCCGAGCGTATTGTAGAAGTACAAAAAGAACGTAACAAGGCAGAGCTGCAAAAGGTCCATGATGCCTTTGAGGAAGAGAAGCGTAGCACCATCCAGGGGATTGAAAAACTCAAAGCTGAGATTGAGGCGGACCGCAAACGAACGGAAGAGGAGCTGGCGCGGAAAAAGGATGAGGCTGAGCGTGTTGTAGAAGTACAAAAGGAACGTAACAAGGCAGAGCTGCAAAAGGTATATGACGCCTTTGAGGAAGAGAAACAGAACGTAGCCCGACAGATGGAGAAACTTAAATCTGAGTTTGATGCGGACCACCAGGCAAAGCTGGCTGAACACGAGGCGAACCGCCAGCGGGTGGAGCGCGAACTGGCTGAAACCGAGGCCGGCCAAAAGCGGGTCGAAGCGGAGCTGGCGCGGAAAAAGGATGAGGCAGAGCGTAATATAGAATTGCAAAAAGAGCGGAACAAGGCAGAGTTGCAAGCGTTGCAGGCAGCCTTCAAACAAGAACATGAGAGCGCCGCCTGGTTTCAGATTGACCGGCTCAAGGCCGAAATCGAGGCAGACCGCCAGGCGAAGGTGTCCGAAATTGATGCGGACCGCAAGCGGGTGGAAGAAGAGTTGGCACGGAAAAGGGATGAGGCTGAGCGTGCGGTAGAAATGCAACGGGAACGGAACAAGGTCGAGCTTGAGAGGGACCGCCAGGCGAAGGTGGCTGAGATTGAGGTGGACCGCAAGCGGGTGGAGGAGGAGCTGGCGAAGAAAAGGGATGAGGCTGAGCATGTTGTAGAAATGCAAAAGGAACGGAACAAGGCTGAACTCAAATCGTTGCAGACTGCCTTTGAGGAAGATAAACAGCGCGCCGCTCGGGAGATTGAGCAGCTCAAGGCCGAGTTTGATGCGGATCGTCAGGCAAAAGTGGCCGAAGTAGAAGCGGATCGAAAGCGGGTGGAGCAGGAGCTAGAGGGGATCAGGGCCAAGTTGACGGCCGAGAAGGTAGGACTGGAAAAAAGTGTGCAAGAACAGCGGGAGAAGGCTGAAGCGGACATCCGCCGTTTCCATGAATCCGCCGCTACGGAGCAGAAGAGACTCACAGAGGCGATGGAAGTGAAACTTGCGGCGATGGTGAAGGCGGCAGAGGCCGAGGCCGAAGAGCTGAAGGCCGCGGCAACCCGTGATCTGGATCGGGTTAAGGCGACGGCGCAGAAGAAGGAACATGAGCTGGGTGAGGCAGTGACCCAGGCCAGACGCGTTGCAACGGAGACAGACGAACGACTCAAGCTTACGGAGAGCCGGATTAGGGCCCTGGAGTCTGAAATTGAAAAGAAGGCTAATGAAAATAATCAGGCTTTCCGGGAGCTTGAATCCATGAGGGCTGATTTTTCTATCGCTATCCAATCCCGGGAAGCGCTTTTGGGAGATTTGGCTGAACTGCGCAACAGGCTGTAGCAATCCCTGATTGCAGGGCCGGGTGGAAAGGACCGTATGACCATGGACACAGCCCTGGATGGGGCCAACAACTGGGAAGAAAGGGGATGCCGCCATGAGTAATTTAAGCGAGTGCGTTGCCATCGGTGGCGAACTGGGGACGTCGGCAAGCAAGTTTTGCTGCGATGACACGATGATCCTTTTTTCGTCTGTTGTCGGTGATGCGCTTTCAGACAGTATGGAGAAAAGCTGGCGGTTGATGAACCGGTCCCCTGATAACCGCTGGATCAAGAACCTGGCTATTTTTGATGAGAGCCGCAACGCCTGGCGGTATGTGGGCGCCATGACAAGAAGCTCCGAAAAAACGAACTGGTTCACACACAAAGGGCTTATCCAGAATTACGACGATGCCTTCCTCTCCATCAAGGCGGGACTTTTCCTGCTTAACCAGGAGATGGAAAAGAAAGGCAAGCCCATTGCAGCGGCGGGATTCGGCTTCGGCATCACCGTGCGCCATGGTGAGAACGTTCTGGAGAGGTTCCTGGCCTACATGAAAGAACACCTTGCCACCGATGGCGAAAAAAAGTTCATCGCCATCAAGGCCAAAAACGTGGCCACCGGCGAAGTGAGAGAGATCAGCATCCAGTTGGAATTTTCCGTGCTTCAGTATCAGGCTTATGGCGCTTACATGGCGCTCCTGTTCAGCAAGTACAAAATGGATGTTTACAATACCTATATTATCGATATCGGTCACGGCACCTGGATCAAGCTGCCCATCATTGAAAATGAGGCTGACATCAACCTGGCCGATTCCATTACGGAGGGCATCTACACCATCACGAAAAATATCAGTGAAACCATTTTTGAGTCGAGTGAGCAGAAATTCAAAATTCCCGAGCAGCGGATCATGCAGAGGCTTCCGCTGAAGGATTTCAAAATTGAGATTCCCGGCATCGGTGTGTACGATTTCAGCCGGTTGCTGGCCCAGGAGTCACAGTTTGCAGGCCGACGCATTATGGAATATGTGGCCCGGGACATCTCGGCGCTATCGCAAAAAGGTCAGACCATTGACTATTTTACCATCATCGGCGGTGGAGCACACCTTCTCTATGATACCATCAAAAGAGAAATTGGCGTCTTTTTCGGCTGGCCGGAAAATGTTTTGGACGACCGCGTCATTCATCCCAACATGGTGGGAATTGACCCGCGCTATATAAACTGCGTGGGATTCATGTTGCTGGCACGCGATCACATTGCGCTAGCGTTGGGCAAGGAGGTCGATACGAACTTCCATATCCGGACGGTGATCAAGGATGTGGAAGAGGTCAGCCCAGACCGGGGAACCCCGGGAAAAGACAGGGCGGCGGCAGAGGTTGCGCCAGGGCAGGCAGAGGCGGGTCAGTAAAAATGAATGGCCTGACTGCCTATGGCCGATATAATGCGTAATTACAAATAGTTGTTCGTTCTGACCAAGTAATTTGGAGGAAATTATGGGAGTGTATTACCTGGTAATGGATGCGGAGCTGAAGACTCTTCTGGAGAAGTTTTCCCAATATCATCCGGAGGGCGCCAAGGAGGTGCTGAAGCTTGTTTTGAAGCTGTACCTTAAACTCGTCGACAAAAGCCGCCGCAAGGGGAGCGATCCGCTGCTTGTTTTTCAGAACCTTGTGGAAAGAATTGTCACGGGTAAACTGTATGAAACCACTCAGGACCGGATTGACCACATGGATAACCTTCTGGAGGAACGACAGGCTGTGCCGGGTGATCACGAAAATGGCGCACTGCATCGTGAGATCAGTGAAATAAAGGGTCTGCTTAGAGAACTTCAGCACAAGGGTTATGCCGCAGCGCCCTACGCCGGAGATCTCAAGGAGTTTTCCCCGAGGGATGCCGCCAAGCTGTTGGACGTGGATAAGACCGCCTCCAGTCAGAAGAAAAGAGAGAACTATCGTGAATTACGCAAAAAAAGCGGGCCCAAAGAAATCAAATTCTAACCGGGGTTACCGCTTGAGAGGGGTTGGCCAAGCATCAAATCGCGTGATTGGCAAATCTTCTGAACAGGATAGACGTGAAAAAAATACTGGTCGATGCCGGTAATTTTTATACCAAGGTGTATGTCATGCACCAAACCCTTGGAAATGGCAGGGAAGACCGGGCAACTCAACCCTATCAATTTTATGGGAGAGGTTTTTTCCCGACGCTGGTCGGCCGGGTTGGCGACGTTGATAAGGGAAAGATGTACTATGAGGATGAGGCCGAGCTGTATGCTGTCGGCTATGACTGCAGCAGCTCGCTTGGATTGAATCAGGTCTTCGATGCCTTTGACGACGAAGAGATCAGCGTCCGTAACGCTCGCATCATTCTGAAAAAGATCATCTTTGATTATGCCGATATCAAAGATGACCTGGAAATCGATGTTGTCGTTGACAGTTATCGGAAAGCGCAGGTTTTTGAAGAAATCGCGGAGGAGTATCGGGACAAAGAGATTGAAATTACCGCGTTTCGGGGATATGACAAGCGACGTATCAACAAGCACGCAACAATCCACCTTGATCTCCTCTCTTCGGGGGATGCGGTTCAGGGATTCCTGGACAAAAAAGAGTTGGATTTCGGGACGGCACTGATTATCGATGTCGGCTATCGTAAAACGAAGATATATGTGGTAGACTCCCAGAGTGGTGTGGAGCTCTTTCAGGTCGGAGATTTTGGTGTAGCCTCTTATTATGATAAAATTGTAAAGCTTTTTGCGGAAGAGAAAATAGAGGATAATCATTTTTTATGGTTGGTGAAGCAGGTTGAACTCGGTTGTGAGGAGATTGAGGTTCGCAGAGAGGGAAAATGGGGGACGGCGGATAACGCTTTGGCGCTCGCAAACCGTTCGCCCCGGTGCTACGATATCTCCCTGGTCATGGAAAACGTCCGATGGGATTTAAACAAGGAATTCAAAAGGCTGACGACGGATATCCTGACCGCATTTTATACAAATCGGGTGGAGTGGACTGATATGTTGGTAGTTACAGGAGGTGGTGCATCACTCAACGGGGATATCCTGCGCCTTTCCCTTGCGGAAAGTGGCTATCGCTTCAATGATTTATATATTGAGAATCAGCCTATCTATACGCTGCTTGAAGGGGCCAGTTACGTGTTGAATGCGCCTCATACGGAATGAACACCAATCTGAAAAGAGAAGGGGGATAGCCTATGGAAGCAACAACGGCGAGACCAGAGGAGATGTCATCGATCCACGAAACCGACTTTGTATATGAAGTCATTAAGGGCGCAGGCAGGGTAGGGGGTTGCATACATCATATCCTCACCGATGTGATGTATTATGCAGGGAAAACCGTTGCCCATGTCCGGAGTGTATTCTCAGGCTATAACAGTACTCTGTACGACAGAAAAAGCGAAGAGGGGAAGATTACGATTGTGAACCTCGTAAGAAGCGGTTCCGTCATTGATGAGGCTGACAAAAGGGAATTCTATATGAACATCGGCAAGGATATGGTGGACGTGACGAAATCCGGTATGGAAAGTGAAAACCTGACCATTATCGACCTGTCAAAATACGGAATATAAAGCGTTTTCTGTTTTCAACTGAAGAGGATATCCTAATAAGAAGGAGATGATTATGGCAGAAGAAAATGGTGACAGAAATGTGCTGGATGATTTGGTAAAAGGATCCGGCGGGGTGGTAGATCCTCGTGTCTTGGGCCAATTGAACACAAAGGTCGATGAACTTAAGGAATCAGGGAGAAATCTGGAGAGCAGGGCGGTGACCCGGAAGGTATACGGTCTTGATGTTGGAACGAGCAGGATCGTCAGCGTTAAACAGGATGGATCGAGCGGTCCGGATTCCGTGGATCAGCTGAACGCTTTTATCTCCGTTCCCGAAACCAAGTTCCTGAAGGACATGCTGGTGAAGAACAATATGGCGCATACCAGAATTCGGGATGAGATTGCGGTTCTCGGCTATGACGCGCTGCAGTTTGCAAATATCTTTAACAGCGAAGTCCGCAGGCCGATGCAGAAGGGGCTTATCACGCCGGAAGAGATCTACGCCATCCCCATCATGAAGGAAATTATCAATCTGGTCGTTCCCAGGTCGGCAGAAGTGGCTGTTCCATTGTGTTTCAGCGTGCCGGCCCCTGAGGTGGGATTCGAGTCTGATCTGGTTTTTCACGAAGGCATACTGAAGAAATATCTTATGGGGTTGGGTTACAAGGCCAAAAGCATTTCCGAGGGGATGGCGGTTGTTCTTTCGGAACTTGCCAACGACAACTTTACCGGAATCGGCATAAGCATGGGCGCCGGTATGTGCAATGTCTGTTTTTCGTTCTTGTCTGTGCCAGTCATTGTTTTCAGCATAAGCCGGGGTGGGGATGACATCGACACATCCGTCGCCCGGATGATGCACGAAACAGTGAACCGCGTGCGGGTCATCAAGGAGGAGTCTCTGGACTTTACACGGACCCCCAAGAGCAATCTGGAGAATGCACTGATCATCTACTATGAAGACCTGATCATGACCCTCCTGAACACGCTGGCTGCCACACTTTCCAAGGCTGAGAAATTGCCCAGGCTGAACCAGTCCATACCTATTGTTCTTGCCGGCGGTACGTGTATGCCCAATGGGTTCAAGGTAAGGTTCGAGCAGCTTATGAAGGAGGTAAAAATGCCCATCGCCATATCGTCGGTGCGTCTGGCTCACGACCCGCTCAAGACGACGGCAATGGGTGCGCTGGTCAGCGCCTCGGTGTAGAATGGATGCGATCAGGGCCACGTTCGTCTTCGACGGTAAATCTTATGATGTCGTGTCCTTAACAGCCGACGGTCTGCAAGTCGAGTGTGCTGATGGCTTTGCGGATGAAACCATCAGCAAGTTTAGAGAAGGTGTATTTGAATTTTTGCTCCGCGATATCGCGACAGGGAACGAGGCGGAACTCGTTGGCGAAATCGTGCGGTATGAAGGCAAAGAAGGCCAGTCGGGTGCGAATGCCGGCGGCAGAATTGTCAAAGTATGGATTGATACCCTGACGGGAACAAGCGGGCGCGGGAAAAAGGAGATGCCTTGGTCGCGGCCTGTGCGGCAGGATGGTGGTCAGGGAACAGGAGATGGGCCTGCAGCAGCGATTTCCCCGGATGTCGCCAGAGGAAGAGTCGGAAGAACGCTTGCCGTCGGTGGAGGCAAGGGGGGTGTCGGTAAAACGATTGTCGCAGTCAATCTTTCCCTGGCGTTGTCGCGTTTGGGGAAAAATATCACCCTGCTGGACGGGGATATCGGCAACTGCAACTGCAACACCCTGCTGGGGATAACCCGGGTCGAAAGCTCTCTGGAAGATTATCTGCGCAAAGAACGAACTCTGGAGGAGGTCACTGTTTCTACCGCCTATTCCGGTTTGCGTCTGGTCTGCGGCGCACAGAACAAGGTGGATGGGTTGCTGGTCACGGAGATGTCGCGCCTGCTGGATGATATCAGGCAAGTCGAAGCCGACGCCCTGGTGATCGACCTGGGCGCCGGAATGAGTGATGAAACGCTCGATCTGTATCGCCTTGCCGACGACAAGATTATCGTTGTGACGCCCCAGGTGACCTCGCTGCAGAATGCCTATGGATTTATCAAGTCGGCATTTTTTCACGATCTGAAATGCACCGGTAGATTTGATGCGCTCTTGGACCAGGCTGGTTCTGATCCACAGAAACTGCATAGCATCATCGGCAGTATGGAGAATGGCCATGCTGCCCGTTACGCCTTTTCCGTCGTGCTGGAACGCCAACGCTTCCAGATCGTCGCAAACATGATAAACGACGACAAGGATATGAAAATTGTTCAAAACCTGCAGAAGGTGGTAGAACAATATCTGCATATAGAAAACGCGATTTTGGGAACCATGGCAACCAGTGAGGATATTCGCAACTCCGTAAACAGGATCACGCCCTTTCTGGCCGTCTATCCTGACTTGCCGCAAAGTCGAGAAATGAAACGGATGGCCGCTTGGCTAAAAGTTAAAAGTGACAAGTG
>SESD01001453.1_pt1 | contig 13113 bp, 6 predicted proteins | sample 3171411 | NCBI WGS metagenome assembly SESD01 (sample SAMN06051880, study PRJNA518727) | freshwater metagenome | biome: subpolar coniferous forest; feature: holomictic lake; material: water; isolation source: holomictic Lake 442, 16.5 m depth | place: Canada: near Kenora, Ontario | collected...
CGATTTGGATATTTTTATCGAAGCCAGTTTGAAGAGCGGTTTGTAATGTCTGAAAATTTAACGACTCCAAATTGGGCTTACGCTTACGGTTCACCTTCTGGAAAAGGTGAAATTCGCACGTTGCCGGAAGATTTTATTGTCGAAGAAACGCTGGCATTTGAACCGTCGGGCAGTGGCGAACACATCTTTTTGCAGATTCAAAAAACAGGCGAAAACACCGAATATGTGGCGCGACAATTAGCACGTTTTGCGAATGTGCGTCAGCGTGATATTGGTTTTGCTGGCATGAAAGACCGCCACGCCATTACGACGCAATGGTTTAGTGTGTGGTTGCCGAAGGGCGATGAACCAGATTGGCAGAATTTTGAAACGGATGGTTTTAAAATTCTGTCGATTACGCGCCACGCTCGAAAATTAAAACGTGGCGCGTTGGCAAATAACCGTTTTGAGTTGACGATTCGGCAATGGCAAGGCGATAAAGCGAAAACAATTGAACAATTAACCGCGATAAAAAATCACGGCGTGCCGAATTATTACGGCTCGCAACGGTTTGGTCACGGCGGTCAAAATGTCGTGAAAGCCTTCGCGATGTTTGAAGGCGCAAAAATCGGGCGCGACCAACGTAGTTTATATTTATCTTCGGCACGGTCGTTTTTGTTCAATCACATTTTAGCAGCGCGAATTGAGCAAAATTCTTGGGCGGACGGTTTAGACGGTGATGTTTTCATGATTGACGGTTCGCACAGTTGTTTTCCGTGCGATGAAATGGATGGCGATATTCGCGCTCGATTAGCCCAAAACGCTTTGCACTCAACAGGCGTATTATTTGGCAAAGGCGAATCACGATTAAGCGCGTCGGCGTTGGAATTGGAACAAAACGTCATTGAAAAATACGCCGAATTAACAAAAGGACTGATTGCATTCGGACTAGAAAACGACCGTCGCGCCTTGCGTGTCAACGTTTCAAATTTAACGTGGGAATTCGACGGCGATGACACATTGCGATTAAAATTCAATTTACCCGCTGGAAGTTATGCCACCGCTGTCTTACGCGAAATTATCGTGAATTAACGTTTAAATCATTTTTATCCGTTAATTTTTGGAACGAAACCGGTTCCATTTTTAGTTCAATGTCATCCGCTCTAAATGTGAGCGTTTCCGCTTCTAATGATTCGCTCATTTCAAACACGCCAAAATCTAACGATTCTTCTTCGGTGGGCTTTTCAAGAATAAATTTTTCAAGTTCCCGTATTTCAGCGTCCAACGATTCGTTTATTTCAAACATATCAAAATCTAAAGAAGGAAGCACATTATCGGTTGCTTTTTTTAACCTTTCATTTTCGGATAATTCATTAGAAGTTATTTTTTCATCATCTGAATCATCCGAATCATCAAAATTCATCGAACTAAAATCAAAATCGTTCTCAAATTTTTCAGTGGCGTTTTTGCTAGCAAACGTGCCATCAAAGGGAATAGAAGTCAGTGAATCGGGCATCAGTATCATGGCAGGTGGAAAAAATAAGGCTTCTGGATAAAAATCCGACGCAAGGTCAGAAACAAGTGTCCAAAATTCAGGTAACTCGTTTTTACCTAATTTAACTAATCTCAACACAAAATCTTTGAATTTGCTTTTGCTGTTTTGTGAAACGTAAATTTTTAATAAGCGCAGCGCGTAATCGTGTGTTTCTGGATATTTAATAAATTCGTCATACAGTAATTTTTCTGCTTGTCCGTAATTACCATAAGATAAATAAACATCCGCTTTAGACAATACACCATTCGTGTTTCGGGCATCCGAATTAACATCTACCATGTTCTTAAATTCGATTTCGGAGAGTTCGTCAAAGTCAGCCGCGTTGGCCACCCCAAAATCATCGTTGTTGAATTTTGTGGTAAATGAATTATCAAATGTTTTTTGGCTATTCATTACCATTTCGCCACCCTGATTTTCTTTCCAGTTTGATTCCGGTGTAAAAGAGTTTTCTGAAGTCACAACCGTTTTAGGCTTGTCTTGTTTACGCAACCGTAACCAGCCTATTACCCCAAACAATGATAAACCTGCCCCACCCGCAATGTAATAATACAATTCAGCTGGCATGCCCAAATAATTTCCTGGCGCGGGTGCAGATGGAATTACGTCAACTGGCGCAGAAATTTTTTCGGCAGGTAAAGTCGCTGGTGATAAGATTGGCGCGGGTTGCGATGCGATTTCGATTGTTGGCGAAATTTTGGGGGAGGAAATCTGTGGCGTGGTTAACGGTACGGGCGGAATTATCGGCGACTTCTCGACAGGATTCACCCCATTTATCGATGATTTTAATGCGGCGATTTGTGCATTTTTTTCCACAATGATTTTTTGCATAGCGGATAATTTTTGTTCGAATGCCACTTCTGCAATCGCTTTTTGCATGGTGGACAATTTTTGTTCAAATTCCACAATTTTTTGCTGCGTAATCTTGGATTCAGCTGTCACAACGGGCGCAGATATTTCATTACTCGTTGATTTTTCTTGAATTCGCGCGAGTTTTATTGCCGACCGATGCGCGGAAGGCTTTGTTTTTATTGGCGCAAGCAATTCCGCTGATGCCGCCACATTAGGAATCCGGAGTATTTTTCCGGGAATCAATATGGCTGTTTTATCATCTATTTTATTAAACGCATCGGGATTAGCAGTGTAAATGGCGGAGACCATTTGACTGACAGACACTAGATTCCGTTCGTTGAATTGCTTGGCAATACTCCAAAGTGTTTCACTTTCACGCACGGGACCATAAGAACTTTCACCCGTCATAGCAACAGATGGGCGCAACGTTTTAACCGCTTGAGCTATTTCTGGCGGATCAACCAGTACCGTAAATTCACGGTACAAACTACCTTTCGCGCCTTTAATTTCGAGTAAAAAATCTAAAAAAGGCTCTTTAAAGGCTTCAGTCGAACTGAGTGTAATAAACGTTTTGCCATTTTTAGTAACCGTTTCAAATTTAATTTTAGATAAAAATACAGACCAGGGGATGCCTGCTTCATCAAATTTGGCATTAGAAGCAAAGCCAATTTTAAAATCATTAACTTTTTCGCCCTCCGATAAAGTCAAAGCGATTTCAGCTTTTAAACTTTGATTGAGAGCTGACTGTAATTTTATTTGACCAATTCCCAACGCATAACTAGGCGAACTGGCTAAAAAAGAGGTCGCCACTAAAGCTGTACTCAAATAATGTACGTTACTTTTTTTCATAATCCGATTTAAACATATTTACCGTAAATTAAAGCGGGTAATAAACCCAGTAATAGCGTTTAACTTTAGCAATATGAAAGCGAATAAACAATAAAAATCATTATTTCAATGTGTTAGGCGATAAACATCAATAATTTAACGAAGTTTATGCTAAAAATGCGGGTCAATCTCTGACTAAACGAACCATGCCAGTGTCTTCCAAATAAGTGTAATAATTGGATCCATAATAAAAATGCACCACCCAACCGAAAAACGCATCTACGGCGTAAGACGATGACGACCAAACTTGATCGTTCGGTGTCGCAGGGAAAATGGTCGAATCAATCGCTAATTTGGGCTGTGTCGTGTCCACCAAACTCGACAATTCTTTGATATTCGGCAACCGCCACGCTTTACCCGTCAAACGAGCTTGATTAGCGGCACGCTCCAAACTTTCTTGCAGCATTCCGCCAAATGGTTCGCCCACACACGTCGTGCCATTCCACGTCATGCCTTCAACACAGCGTCGCCAAATCAACCCCGTTTGCGTGTCCAAAACCTCTTGTTTATCGTCCGAAATCACATAATTTTTTGCCTTCGCTTTTTGCGTGGAACTCACTAAACGAATCGCGGCGTTGGTATTTTTATCTTGTTCAAACACCCGCCCATCGTTGAAATAAATCGCCCAAATATCGGCGGAATTTTTCGTATAAGGCGTGGCTGACCAATAAATTTGATTAGTTGAATTCGGGAAAAAATCCACATCAATATTGGAATTTGGCAATGGCACGCTGTAATCGACAATGCCTTGCAGCTCTTGAATTTGTGGAATTTTCCAATTGGATGCGCCACACAATTTTTGAGAATTGATTGCTTGCACAAACTTTTCAGTTTCAGCAAAACGATAATTGGAATTCGCATTTTCAGCGGTTTTTACTTCCCACAATAAACCCGTCACGTTGTCTTTCACGCACGCCCAAACGGGTGCATCGAGCGTTAATTTTTCGCCTGTTGCACTGATTTTGCTAAAACTAAATCCCGCGTGACCGTCCTGATCGTCATTGTTGAAAAAGTCGCGCCCAAATTCAGCATCTTGACGCGGATAACTGGCGATTTGGCAACTGTCCACATTGAACGCGCCATCGGTGCAAAACGTAATTCCCGTGTCATTCAAGCGGGCTTCGGTCGATTTATCCACACAAATTTTATTTTCCATCACGCTCGGTAATTCGCACGCATTTTGAACGTTGATATTGATCGTATCAACAGCGGTGGCGTTTTGATTATCTTTCACGGTTAATTTAAACACTAACGCTTCAACTTTTTTGGAACTGATAAAAAATGGCGCGGAAGATTTTGGATTTTGTAAAACGACTTTTGTGCCTTTGATTTGAAGCCATTGATAGGTTTTTATAGTGCCGTCACGGTCGAAACTTTGTGCGGCGGAAAGTGTCACGCGCGTTGAAAAACTGACATTTTGATCTGCGCCAGCGTTGGCAATGGGTTTTTGATTGGTTTGTGCGTGAACGCTGAAGGCAAATAGCCATCCCGCTAAAATTAACGTTTTATTCATAATTTGGATATTCCGTTTTGTGGGCGCGAATTTATTCGCGCTTTTCTGTTTCAACCACTGCGCGAATAAATTCGCGCCCACCTTTTCGTTTTTTTGTAAAAAAGGGACGCTTTTGAACGTCCCCTTTCTGAAAATTTACAACAACTGTTTAATGTCCCATACCTCCCATACTCATTCCACCTGCGGCAGGTGCAACTTTAATCGTAAAGGTTTCAGGTTGTGGTGGCGCGTGTTCTTGCGCGTTACCTGTAGGTGAATTCATGAAACTTTTTTCGATTTTATGACACAAATCACAACCGATAACTTGACCTTTCACGACTTTAATCGTTTTGCCCGTTGAATCGGTTAAATCACGCGCCACCAAGGTTTTCGATAAACGAGTCCCTTTGTGATCCGCGCCATGACACGCCGCGCATTGGTCTTCACCATCGGGGCCAGGTTTTTGGGCAAAGTCATTATGCCAACCACCATTGAATTTACCGTTTTGCGTTTGCGCGGTATTTTTTGCCGCTCCTGCCGCATCGTAATACCACGATTTATCACCGACAGGGTGCATTCCGTGTGGCCCAGCGAGGAACGCTTTGGCTGAACTTGAATCCACAATCGTACCATCACGCACACCTTGACCAACGCCTAAACCACTTGTGCCGCCATCAGTTGCAACCAAGCCAGTTTTGAAATCGTCTTTAATGTGACAAACTGAACATTCCGCAATGTTGCCGTCATAACCTTGCAACTGTTTAGACGTTTGGTTGTCGTTGGCATTCGGATCTTGGTTTGGCCAAATCGAATGCGAACCCCCGTGACACGTTGAACAAGTCAATTCACCATTTGCGCCCGAACCATGAACGTCCGCACTTTTGCGATATAACGTTTGTGAAACCGGTGCGCCAACATATTTCGTTGCCGAAGGATAAGTCGTTATCGTTGGAGATTTCCCTGTAACAGGGTCAATCGGTTTCGTTTTATCTTCCGTAATAGTCGGCGTTTTCGTTTTGTCAGGAGCAGTCACTTGCTCAGGACGTGATTCTTTGTTTGGCATCACCGCAAAACGCGCGTTAATCGGGTCGCTACTGAAGCCCGCTTTATCGCCCGCTTTCCACGCTTGACGTAAAACGCCCGCGCTGAAGTTTTCGCCTTTACCGTCTTTTGCTACATTGCCATCACCAACATGACACGAACCACAATTCGGTTCGTCTAACCACGGTCTACGGAAGTTAATCGAATCACCCGTAAATGCACCGCCTCCTGTTAAATTGGCGTTGTATCCTTTATTCGGATACACGTTACCCACCGCCAACATATCACCGTGACAACTGTCACATTTCAAACCTGCGGTGTGATGAATATCGCGGTAACTTTTTTCAGTCGAACCCGTGTGACATTTATTACAGCCGTCTTCGTCTGCGACTTTTGCATCGGATTTAACCAACGGTTCGCCATTTTTATCCGCTGGGAATAAATCAGGTCTCGAATTGTTTTTTGCCGCTTCATAAGTGGGAACGGTTTTAACGGTTAATTCGCCCGTCGTTTTATCCGCTGTCAACGGCACGCCGTTATCATCGTTGTGTTGAGAATCCCAACCGCGTCCGCCCAACATTTTAGGATGACCGCGTTCGTCACGAATCAAATCACCTTTTTTATGTGCCAAACCATCTGCACTCACCGCCGCGCTCACGTCTGCTTTGTAAACTTGCATTTTGCCGTGGAAAGCGTGAAAGGCTTTGGAATAATCCGAACGATTCGTTTGGAATGAACGCGCGACAATACCTACGTCGGCTTTGAGCGCACTTTGATGATGTCCCGAACAGAAATACATCGGTTGAGCGCGAGATTTACCTTTGTCGTCAGCATACGAATCAGCAACTTGCGTTGAATAACTCGCTGGCCATGTTTTACCTGTTGCAGGAGTTGGGCCGTAATACACCATGTAATCGTGCATGATTAGCGTATTAAATACGGCTGCTTTTTCTTGTTCAACCCACGAATTCCCGCCTTCTTCTTCGGGTTCACGGAAATTCAAACGCACTTGTAATTTCCAACTGGAATCTTTATCTGCCGCAGCAGGTTTCGTTACGCTGGTTTCGTTGGTAGGTTTGCCTTTCGCATCGACTTTCACCCAACGCGATTCTTTCACCCGATCGGTTCGCAAATTATTTTGATCGCGGGGAATATAAATCACACTTTTTGGATCGTTTACGCCTTTTGCGAGGTTAGTAAAATCAGGATTGCCTGCAATTTTATCGTCGAATTTATTATGAATCGCGGGCGGCCAAGGTTTCGTTGCGTCCGCACCTGGATCAAAACTACCTGCGCCCGTTGCGGGGCCAGGTTGACCATTCACTGTTAATTCATCGACCGAAACGGGCATCCGCCACACGTCTTCATCGCCCGCAATTTTGCCTTGCGAATGACATTCGCGGCAACGGGTTTCAGAAGCGGTGGTGTAAACGGTATCCGTTTTAGCAATCACTTTGTCGCCAATTTTCGCTTCCACACGCATCAACGGATAAGGATTGGTGCGCCCTTGATCGTCAATATCACTGACGGGAATAAATTGCGCCACAAACGCCTGTTGTTGCGGATTGTAATTAAATTTTTGCGGATCATTTTTCACATACGGGTTTTTAATCCCAGGCATTTGGCGCATGCCTTGTGAATTATCCACAGAGCCGCGCACACCTTGATCGGGTAAAGCGGGTGCAAAAAAAGGGGTAAAACGGTTTTGACCGTCGGCGAATGCCGTACCTGCTTCATCCACGCCCGTTTCTTTGGCGTACGGTTGATGAATTCTGTCCCATTGTTCGGTCTTACGAATTTTTGCCTGGCGATAATCTTGCCCTTCGATAAAAACGTTTTTCAATGGTTTACCCGTGGCTGCGTCCAATTTACTCGCGACGGGATCGTAATTGGTGCCGACTTGGTTTTTATCGAATAAATTTTGACTGGTGGAGTTAATCGAATCTTTGCCAGCGGGATCTTTCACGTTCGATGCAGCCGAATAAACGACGCTGACATCGGTATCTTCAATCAACGGTGGTTTATGTGCTTTTTTCTGTAAAACCTGCGCGTTTAATGAGTTGTACGGAATCATCACGTTGTACGGCAAACTCACCTGACTGCCGCCTTGCATGCCCATTTCTTCAAATGGCAACACGACATACGCGCCCTCGTCATTCGTGACTGTCGTTCCTTTCACTTTCGGTAGAGCTTGACCGAGGGTTGGCGGCGCGTGTTCAGGTACTTTGCCATTTGGATTGGTGCCTTTCGGTGGAATCACAGACACAATCACATCATCCAAACATTGCACGCCATTATTGGTGACTTTCAACATCACCCGATATTTACCGACAGACGGAAAAGGATGATTGAAAGTCGCTTGTGCGACATCGTCCGAACCGTCGCTAATCGACCACAAATAATCGCCTTTTACTTTTGCACTTTCAAAAGAAAGCGAATTTCCAGCGAAAATTTCGGTATCGGTGGCGGGTTTGATAATCGCGCACGCGGGAACGGCGGCTGTCGTAGCGCAAGATTTATCTGCCCCGACAACGGGAACTAATAATTGCGTTTGTGAATTATCTTTTGGACTGGTCACTTCAACCCGCACCAAACAAGGAATGGAGGTTGCACTGAGTAACTTCATGCTGAAGGTGTTGGTCGTGTCGGTGTTCACCGTGTACAACACAATGTGATTGGCTGCGTCGTACACGGACACTTTTGCACCCACGCCAACCGTGACGGCGGTTTTACCCGTCACGATAACTTTGCCGCTAATCGTGTCATATTTTGCCGTTGCCGTGACTGGTGCAACAGCGGCTTGAGTCAATGGCGGAACAATTGCCATCGCCGTCACAATCGGCGCAAGTGCAATCAAACCGAGTCTGCGCTTTTGCCGATGTGGCGGTCTTTGTTTATCGGGCATAAACCCTCCTTAATTTAAAAATAGTTTTGTGTAAAAACGTGGCTAAAAAAACTAGCAACCTCGTTTAATTCGCAATAACTACGCCATTTAAGATTTACTTTAAAATTCAATTTGTTAGGATATTAAAATTGATAAAAATTCGAATTATTGCGCGATATAGCGCACTTTTTTTAAAATCTAAGCGATATGCCACACTAAACGTAAAAAAAATGCCTTTTTTTATCGTGTCAAAAGACTATTTCTTATTGATTTAGTTGGTATTTTTTTAATTGGTTCAAAACCTGCTGTTATCGCTTTAATTCACTTTTTATTTTAATTAAACAGGTTTTAATGCGCGTTGCTATTCAGAAAATTTTTTTCATAATTTTATTTTTCATGTTGCCCATTTCTAATTCTTGGGCTGCTGATGGTGAAGATTTGACTGAATTTTTTACGCCTGAATTTGTACCTGAAATGCCTATTACTCCCGTTGTTACGCCACCTGTTACGATTTTTCCCGTCACGCCGCCCGTTATTCCAACGACAATTTCTGTCATTGAAAACGCCGTTGATTTACCCTCGATTCATCCCGCGATTCCGTTATTAGACGAAAATGGCACGCACGTTTTAGATTCCCAAAAACCGTATAGCACACGCACCAGTTGTGGCGGTGGCGCAGGTTGTCACGACATCGATAAAATTTCTCACGCTTATCATTTTGAAATGGGACACGACGAAAGCGACGACAAATTCGGCTTAAAACGGGGTTTAGCGGCGTTGACTTCGCCCGCTTATTTTGGCGGTTACAGTTGTCAAAATGGCAATAATCCTTCGTGGCTCAGTAAAAAAACAACCGTGAAAGAAGCCGATTTTTTAGATTATGGCGCGGTGGGTTTGATTAAAAATTGTGAAGAATGTCACGCGGGTGGCGGTTTTGCTGAAAAAGACCGCGCTGGCAAACGTTACGATAAACAACCTGAAAATGCAGTTTCATTTTTAGACGGTGATTATTTCGAGTGGAATAATAAAAAACTCGAACAATGGAATTGGAAAAAAAGTGGTGTGATTGAACCCGATTGTTTGGTTTGTCACGCGGATTTTTCTAAATTCAAACGTCCTGTTTCAGAATGGAAAACGCAGCGCAATTCACAAATTATTAAAAATGGTTGGTTTCGTTACGCGAATTCGGCGATTTTGGCATTTTTGAATATGTCGCCTGAAAATGCCGACGCTCAAACGTTAGCGACACTCGAAACACCCGCCAATACTGAACCTGTTTTGAAATGGAACGAAGCGGCTTTTAATGCCAACGGCGACGCACAAATTCCAATGTTGCGTTTTCCCGCCAGTGAAAATTGTATGTTATGCCATTCGATCAGCGAACAACGACGCGGGTTTTATGGTTTTGGCGACGTGGCAAAAGTCGAAACGAATGTGGTTGATGTCAAAGATGATGTTCACAAAGGCAAATCGTGGACGGAAAAAGGCACGGCGCGTGTCATTGATAATTGTGAAGCCTGTCACGCCAAAAATTATTACAAAAAAGCCTTAGATTTGAGTGCAGATCACCAATTTTTAACGGGTTTTTCAGATGAAGACGTGCGTCGCGATTTGAATAATCAGCCAAAACCGCTTTCGTGTGAACATTGTCACGGCGGTAAAACGTACGGAAGCAATGAAAAACCAGCGTTGCCGCATTCTGGCTTATCGACCATTTTAGACGCGCATCGTGAATTGTGGCGAAATCGCGGCGACATGGCGGGTTATGCTGAAAATACGCTCAATCGTGTGGTGCAAGTGCATTTCAACGCCGTCGCGTGCCAAACGTGCCACATTACAAAATTGGCGTATCAAGATAAACCGCTCAAACCGCGTTTTCGTTATCGTCCGTCCGAAGATGGTAAATCGCGCATCATGCCGTACAACCCCGCGAGCCGTTATTATTGGATTGATAGCACCAATCAGCGGGTTTTGACGCGAGCTGAACGGTTGGAAATTACCAATGGCGTGGACAGCGAACCGAAAAGTTATCAAGACGTAAAGGATTTAAAAACGCGATTTGATGATTTGCTCAAAGCGAAAGGTTTTCAAAAACCCAACGCACAAATGATTTGGACAGAAACGAACGAGTATTTAATTAGCCACAACACGCGCCCCGTCGCCGACACGATGCCTTGCACAGATTGTCACGACCGCAAACGTAACGGCTCAATCAATTCGGCGGTAGTGGGAATTTTAGGTGAAAACAATGTCCGCGTTGTCGCTGAATTGAACGACAAAACCGCGTATCCAAAATTGATAAAAGAAGGCGTGGTGAAATTAGCGATGCCATATTTCAAACTCTCCGACGACGGAAAAATTGTTGAAAACATCGACGATGTTTTATACGAAACAAAATTAAATCCGTTCACAACGCAATTACAAAGCAACAAAATCAACGCGATTTCAGGCGAGTTTCAAGTGGTGGCGCGAGATGAAATTTTGAAGGATTTGGATGTCGATGTAAAAACAATACTGACCGCGCAATTAACTCGAAAAGCATTCGTTTTTAAAAATCCTATGACGGGCGATAAGGTCAAAAATATCTGGCTGGCGGCGAATTACACCAATGCGAATAAAAACGCCCTAACAAATTATCGTTTTGAAATTATCGCCTCCGATTGGACAGCGTTTGCTTTCACTGGCAACAAAAAAGTCGGCACGTTGCCGCAAGGTGACGTGTCGAGTTCGGTGTTTTATTTTGGTTCACGCTGTTTAAATCCAGAGTTAATTTGTTCGATGAATAATGAAAAACTCTTTTTGAAATTGCCTTACAACGGTTACGCGACCACGCCGAATGAAGTCGGATTATTTGCGGTGAATTTAGTCAGCGGCAGCATTATTGACCCACCTAAAACAAAAATTCCTGCTGACATTATCGCGGTTGAATCGAATTACGTCATTTTGTCATTGACGCAATTACCAGAACGCGCCGTTTTAGTGGATTTGAAAAAATGAAAGCGTCCGATTTAGTGGCTCAAACTTTGCCTTGGTTGACGGGTTCTGGCGTGGCATTAAGTCAAGGATTGCTGGCGACGGCTTGCACTGTACCGAAAATCGGAACGTGTGCGGGTTGCGGAAGTTGCATTATTGCGGTGGCGACGTTCACGGGTTTGGCGTTGAAAAAACACCGTGAAAAACGTGAGCAAGGGCTTGAACCGTTTGAGATTCGCACCAAAAATGACTAAGCGATTTTGTCTATTTTTGTTCGTTGTTTCGACAACAAACGCTTTTTCTTCTGACCAAAACGACAGTTGGCGCGGCTCTGTGCGAACAAAAATTCAAACCGATAACCGTTACAACACGGAAGACGGCGATTACACAGGCGAAGCGTGGGGAACGCTCGTTTATAACAATCCAAATCAAAAATTTAACGCAAATTTTAGCGCGGTGAGCCGATTAAGTACCGATATTTACCGCGATAAACAGCAGTTTTATCAAGCGTATGGCGAAAAAAGTTTTGATTTTTTACCTGTGACGTTGCGCGGCGGACGTTTTGAAAAAAGCGACAATTTAGGACTCTATTTAGTTGATGGTGCGACGGCGAAATATCAGTTTTCAAAGCCATTAAGCCTTGAAATTTACGGCGGACGACCGTTGCAAGTTGACCACGTTCAATCGTTGCGTGGGAATTTAGTTGGCGGAATTGAAAGCGCGTTGAATCTTTCGCCGAATTTCTCAACGTCTTGGTTTAAATTAGAAAAAACCGATTTTCGCGTTGGCATGCAAGCTGTTCAACGTAATGAAACGTTTTTTCAAGACGTAATTCAACCCGTTTTAAAAACTGAAAATAATGCGAGTGAAATAGCTGAAGAATCCGCAATCAATCCCGAATTTAATTTACTTACGCCTGCGTTTAACGAAAGTTTGGTCAACGAAAATTTCGACGTGATTGAAACATCGCAACCGATTGAAGCGACAACCGTTGAAAATCAACCCGCGACGAATGCAAATTTCGACGTACTCGGAATGCCAACGCAAACGCTGAGAAAACGCACGCTGACGACTTATCGTTACAATGCCGCGACGCATTTGACGGGCAATTTATTGGGCGAAAAAAAGCCGTTTGAAATCTACGTTAAAGGTTCTTACGCCAGCGAAAAAAGCCGTTTAGAAAATGTATTTGTTGATGCGTGGTGGGACGTTTTTAAAAATGTACGGCTGCGAAATTATTACGAAGCGTATCGCCCCGTTCAGCCTTATGTCACGTTTCGAGACCGTTTTTATTCAGCTTACGCGCTCGGTGAACAAGAAATTTGGCGCGGTTCAGTTGAGCATCGTTTTTCAAGTGATTTACGTTATTCGGCAGGCGTGCAAGTTGCAGACCGCAAAACGGGTTACAACGGTTACGGCGCGAATGCGAGCGTGAGCTACCAATTCAAGCCG
>SESD01001455.1_pt1 | contig 13101 bp, 10 predicted proteins | sample 3171411 | NCBI WGS metagenome assembly SESD01 (sample SAMN06051880, study PRJNA518727) | freshwater metagenome | biome: subpolar coniferous forest; feature: holomictic lake; material: water; isolation source: holomictic Lake 442, 16.5 m depth | place: Canada: near Kenora, Ontario | collected...
TTCTGTTTCTTGAGCATTGACGTTACTGCCAATAAAAAAGGCAAAGAAAGCAACGATCAGGATATTTATCTCCACACTTGAGATAGCAAAGCTGGCCACACCCACTAGTCCTCCCAAACTCATGACACTCACAAACGTAAGCGGCAACAGCCAAAAGCTGAACCGCGTAGCTGAGCGGCCCAGATACCAACCGCAATCAGGGTTAGAATATGATCCCATCCCTAACAAAATCACCCGAACACAACTTTTTCAGCTTATCGGTCGCTCGATTGTAAAGATAAACCCAGGCAAGAATAGTTTCACCACTTTCGAGCCGAATCGGCTGGACTAGTCGAACAAATTCTGTTGGAGCCTGAAACGCTGGGCCACACTCTTCATAATCATCTAATATCGAGAAAATAGAGTCTGCGGACTTTATTTCATTTAATTGATAAAGCTCCCCGAACACCTGATCTGTAGGGTTAGCAGATGGCACTGCACCCGGGTAATAATCAACTTCATAGAGCTGACCCTGATAATTTGCGTAGCCGACAAAATCAGCGTATTGTTCCAAAAAGTGACATAGCCCATTATCAGAACCGCGCCTTAATGTCCCGTATACAAATAAATAATCTGGATTCATTTCCTTGTATAGCGATGTTTAACGCCTGCAGGAAAATAATCGGGATCGGCAAACGGACACAAGGTTATTAAAGGCAGTTGCCGTTCTAGCGGAGTGTAATTAGCAAACTCACTATTCAAGCGTAATAACTGATCTCGAACAGAGATTGCAATAGCTGAAGTTAAAGAGACCTCGATCTTACTATTCGGTAATAACTCCACGATAATGTGTAAATATTTATCGCCCTTATCATCTTCTTGTGTTTCCAGTACAAACTTACCGGTTACCGACTGAATGATTTCAGCTTGCTCCAAACCTACAGTGACATTCTCTGGATATATATTTGCCCCATAATATGAGACTGTAAAGTCAGCCCGCCCGAACACATACACAAAAGGTAATGTCCGAGGTTTAAAACCCTCAGGCAGGCCCAACTCATCAACAGATTTTAACCCCTGTTCAGTCAAAAACACCCACATCTCATCAAAGCTCAACACGCCCCCTTTGTCTGCAATATGGTATCGCAATAAAGGCACTGTGTTTTCAGCAGAAACGACCAGTGTGCCTTCGTGAGTCTCAAAAAACCGGTTCACTGGATCATATTGCACCAAGGTAGGTAACCTTGATTCACCAAACAAAAGCCGGGCGGCTTTGGGATGTTTAGCCAGCCAGCGCCGAATAGCGATGCTATAAGGTGTCTCGATACCTAAAACTCCCCCATCTGCTGTTCCGTAAAGTGACGATGAATCAAAACAGGGGGACTCAGACCCAATCCTTTGCCCTACCAGATTCCGCCATTCTTCACTAAAGACTTCACCGGCAAAGACTAACTTTGTTTGATATTGAGACCAATCAATGCCCTCATCCAGTCCGGTATCGATAACATCTTTTACAAAAGGTGGATAGCCCAATAACACCGTCTGTTCAAAATGAGGCGATAACTCACGCACTATCCGAAAGATTTCGGCTTTATTATTTCCGGGTGTTGCCACCATTAATGGATAACCCTTACTGGCTAAATGCCAACAACAGGAAGCCGTATACAGACCACCGACCCAGTTACCTAAAGCAAAGCACACTACAGCCAGCGTGTTTTTTTCTTGAACATGAAAACTATCACAAAATACCTGTTCAAAGTATCGGGCCACATCCAGCTCATGCACAAAAGATCGCGGCCAAAACGTAGGGGTGCCCGTTGAGCCAGAAGACACAGCGACACGATCTGCACTGGCTAAACTACCTCCTAAACAACGCTGGGGTAACGGATAAGCCTGCATATAATCAGGCTTATTCATTAAAGGGAGTCGCTGAAAAGCGGAGAATGAAGTAATTTCTTCTGGTTTTATGCCACGAGCGACCAAAAACTGTCGATAAGCAGGCACTTCATTCACACAACGATGAAAAAATGCCAAAAATTTATCTTCTGAATGGATCGCTTCATGGGCTTCCAACACACTATTCAGTGAGGTAGAGACAAAAAGAGCAAAACTATCAATAGTGGCTTTAGATTTTAACAAGTTAGACATATAAACCTGCCTGAAGGGTTAATATCAGTTATCAAACTAATGACTATGAAGCTGCTGCTCCTCATAGTCCCATAAAGTAACAGCCAGTATTAACACGCTCGCGACCCACAACAATAATTGAGTATTAGTGATTGTGTAATAAAACCCCTGCCAGAATCTTTCAAATAAACCGGGATACATATCAATAAAATCGTGTAACGTCGTGAATGCGTAAGCTTCGCCCAAGATAATCTCTACCAGCATGAAAGCCAGTACGAAAGCTGATATGCGTAGGGGGATTCGTATAATTAAGGCTCCAATCAGCATTGCCCAACCTAATAGCTGGTTGTAATTGATAGTCACTAAAAATACTTCGTACATTCTGGCGAAAAAATTGGGATATGCCGTTTCATAGTTAGCACTTTGTAATACAAAAACCGTTTCGATACCAATCAAGATCACGCCTAGAATCGCTAATGCCACACTGATCGCTTTAGTGAGTCCCATTGAAAATACCCGAGAGCCGAATAAATCATTAAACTCCAAGGCGGTGGCTAAACCATGTCCTTTTTCAAAATAACGAATCAGCATAAACCCGATTATTCCGATGACAGGGACTGATGTTAGTGGGTAAGGAAAGCTAAGGTAGCGTCCACTCATCGCCAGAGACTGTGATTTGTAAAGTGCGACCGCAACGAATGCAAGCACTAAATAACGAATCCATAACCCCGTAATCTGCGTTAATTTATCACTGAACAACTCCAGTGTTCTCTGAAGAATTGCAGCGCCCAGTAGTAAACTTAAGCCCCCGATAAAAAGCACCTGAAAGCGTTCTATCAGACTGTAACTGGTATACCAATAATTATCCATTTGGTTAACCAGTAAAGCACTGAGCAACTGTGTAAAGCCTAAAAATACAAGCTGATGGAGCTGCGTTAATTCCAGAACAGATTTCAAACACACACCCAGCACAAGCAGGGTAAGGAAACTGGTAAACAGCAATCTCTTCGACCATTTTGGATTATCTATCACATGTCCTGTTAAAGGAAAAACCCGCTCACGATCTGCGGAGTAAACGCCCCAATTGGCCCCCACAACGCCTTCAAGTTTACTCTTCCAAGGCTGATTGAAAGCTTCAACAATATTGTAGTCAAAACCATTTTTATTAGCTAATTGCACCAAAGACCGAATAAACTTGGCTTCATTAACGACACCGGGCAAAGCGCCGCCACGTTGACGCCCAGCGCTTGGCCACCCCGTCTCGCCAATTAAAATCGGCTTAGCTGGAAAGGCATCACGTATTTTTGAATAATTTTCTTCAACACGTGCAGTAGTTTCATCAATTTTAAGCGGCTCATCTTCCCAGTAAGGCAAAATATGCACCGTGTAATAATCCAGCTCCTGTACAACTTCAGGATAGCGAAGATAAAATGACCAAACATCCGCATAAGAAACCGGTTGTTTAATGGCCTGCTTGACTTGTCGAATATAGTGTATCAATTGATTGGGCTTTTGCTCTCCACGGAGTAGAACTTCATTACCCACAATGACCCGGGTAATAACATCAGGATATTCATTAGCTAATCTAATTAATTGCTTAACTTCGGCTTCGTTATTTTTCGCGGTTCCGCCAATCCAGGCACCTTGAATGACCTTAAGACCATACTTACGAGCAATACCTGGTACTTCTTCCATACCATCCATACTGGAATAAGTTCGTATTGAATAGGTTTCCCCCGCTAACAGGCGTAAATCTTCATCGATCTGATCGACTCTTGGAAACTTTCTGCTTAATGGACTCTGTCCTTCACGAAAAGGTGCATAAGAGAAACTGCTAATTTTGCCATCTGGGACATCGGGCCCGGCATTCTGCGGTAAATTAGTTAGCCAAGAAAACAAACCGTTGACAGCAACAACGATCAATAAGAAAAGAATAAGCCTAGAATTTTTCATAATAAAACTGTCAACACTATTAATTAAGTTTGAGATCAACACGCCTAGAAAATCGTGGGGGTTATGATAGCGTATAAAGAAGATTTTATTAAATAAACTCCCGCATAAACGTAGATATATAGATTAGTCTTAAATTTTGGCAGTAAATGAGGGGAATATGTCATTGTGTACAAATTATAATGAGAGTAGATTTACCATCACTGCAAAAGACCAACAGTTTTAGTAAACAATATTTGCACCAAAAGTTTTTAGCATTAAACCCAAAGTTACTGCAAGGAGCTTAATATGAGCACTGTTTTCTACAATCCATCAGACGATACCGACTCCCCCGCGCGTGTTGATAAAATACGGCCTGTTAGAATAGTTACTTACCCGGGAGTTGAAATTATTGATCTTACCGGCCCCATGGAAGTATTTGCTTTTGCCAATAATGCCTTGCAACAATCCGGTGTTTGTAGTGAACTTGCTTATCCTATGGAGGTATTAGCAGCAAAACCAGGACCGTTAAAGTCTTCATGCGGTCTTCAAATTATCGCCGAAAAAGCTTATATCGAAGTCAATGAGGATATTGATACTTTGTTGATTGCAGGCTCTCCCGATGTGAATTGCCTTTTGTGTGATTCTGACTTACAGGATTGGATTAGAAACATTACTCCAAAAGTAAGACGACTTGCCTCTATCTGTACTGGCGCTTTTTTACTTGCTGAAACCGGACTTTTAGATGGCCGCCGAGCAACCAGTCACTGGGATTATTGCGATAGGCTGGCGCGTGATTATCCAGCAGTCAATGTTGAACCGAATAGAATTTTTGTCCGGGATGGCTGTATTTCAACTTCAGGAGGTATAACCTCTGGTATTGATCTGGCATTATCGATGGTAGAGGAAGATTGGGGTAGCGAATTGGCATTGTTAGTAGCCCGTTATCTTGTAGTCTTTCTCAAAAGGCCCGGTGGACAATCGCAGTTTAGTGCTTATCTGACCAGTGACGCCTCCCGTCCAGAGATTAAAGATTTACAAACATGGATTATGCTCAACCTTACCCAAGATTTGCGAGTAGAAGCGCTTGCTGAACGAATGCGGATGAGTGCCCGAAATTTTGCACGATTTTTCTCGACTGAAACAGGCTTGACACCCGCCAAGTTTGTAGAAATGGCTCGTATCGATGCAGCTAGACATTATCTGGGAAGTACACAGCTATCGGTTGAAACAGTTGCGGCTAAATCAGGTTTTGGTGATGCCGAACGTATGCGCCGTGCCTTTATTCGTCAATTGAATATTAACCCACAAAGTTACCGGGAGCGTTTCGGCCTTTCTGAAACTTATTCAATCGAAGCAGCCTGATTCTAAACAGTTCCAATAATTACGAGTATTCATATCGGAATAGCGTAACAACCCAAAATATAATAAGGAAAGATTCATGCGTATTTTATTAATATCATCGGCATTTTCTGGGTTAACACAGCGATTTTACACTGAGCTTGGGGATGCCGGTTATACGGTATCGGTAGAGTTGCATCTCGGTGATACAGGGCCTTTATTAGAGGGTGTAGCATTGTTCAAACCGTATTTGATCTTATGTACTTTTTTAACCCGACATCTACCCAAAGAAATTTATCTGCAGTATAAATGCCTGATTGTGCATCCCGGCATTAAAGGCGACCGCGGCCCTTCTTCTTTAGATTGGGCTATTCAGAATAATGAACCCGAATGGGGCGTATCAATATTGGAAGCGGCTGAAGAAATGGATGCAGGTCCAATTTGGGCCAACAAAACATTTCCAATGCGTCAGGGAACCAAAAGCAGTATTTTTTATCGTGAAGTAACTCAAGCAGCCGTCGACTGCTTATGGGAGGTTTTAACGTATTTTGATGCCGTTGATTTTAAACCTGAAACGCAGGATTACAGCCGATCTGATTATAATGGTAAAACCCTTCCTTCGATGAAGCAACCCGATCGCGCCATTAACTGGAAAAGTCATAAAACTGACGACATCCTAAGACGCATTAACGCCGCCGATGGCACGCCGGGGGTGCTGGATGAGATTGATGGCAAACCGTATTTTTTATTTAATGGGCATAAAGAACAGCATCTGACAGGTAAAGCTGGAGAAATTATTGCCATAGCTAATCATGGCATTTGTCGGGCAACGTTTGATGGTGCTATCTGGATTGGGCATTTAAAACCGAAATTAGACAATGGCGAAAAAGGTGTCAAACTGCCTGCCTATTTTGTGTTAAAAGACCTTTTGTTAAAAAACCACGTTAGGAACTTCAAATTAAAGCAGTTGCTAGGTAATAACCAGCCTAAATGGCTTGAAGTCGACTACACCCAACCAGGGCGAAACCTCCCTGTCCAGGAAGTCTGGTACGAACAGGAAAATGAGGTCGCCTATTTACATTTTGCTTTCCATAATGGCGGCATGAGTACCGAGCAATGTCGGCTGCTGCTCAGCGTTTATCAGCACATTGCATCTTTGCCGGTCAAAGTGATTGTACTCATGGGTGGCGAAGATAACTGGTCTAATGGTATCCATCTTAATCACATCGAAGTGGCTGACAGTCCCGCAGATGAATCCTGGTTAAATATCAACGCAATTGATGATCTTATTTATCAGATTATAACAACTCTTGATAAGATGACCATCTCTGCGGTTGCAGGTAATGCGGGGGCGGGAGGCGCCATTCTGGCCATAGCAACTGACCAAGTCATTGTACGGGAAGGTGTAATTTTTAATCCGCATTACAAAAACATGGGTGAATTATACGGCTCTGAATATTGGACCTATTTATTACCCAAACGAGTAGGTCAAGAAGTTGCAACTTCATTGACAGAGCAACGCTTACCTATAAGTGCCAAGATGGCCTGGCGTATCGGTCTGTGTGACAAGGTCCTTGATAAAAAACATAAGATTTTTACTGCCCAAATAAAGCATCTGGCGAATACTTATGCGGCTAATCATGAAACCCTACAAACCTGTTTGGATGAAAAATCTAAATCTCGCTGTTATGACGAATCATTAAAAGCCTTAGCTACCTATAGAAAATTCGAGCTCACTCAGATGTACGCCAATTTTTACGGAAACGAACAATACCATCAAGCCCGACACGATTTTGTTTATAAAACTAATAATAACAAAACCACACCAGACAACATTGCACATCACCGCCAACAGGCAGAAAAGATCAGCTCCGTGTTGCCAGGCAGCATGTATCACTTTATCTGGCAGGACTTATACCAAATGAGTGATGATTTAATCGATAAACAGCATCAAGAAGTCTTTATATTAGCCAATCAATTGATTTCTTCGATCAATAAAGAAGAATTGAAAAAAAACATTCAGTTGATCTATTCCCATGTCAAAGAGCATTTTGACGCAGAAGAAGACTTAATGAAGCAATATGATTTTCGAAACTATAAAGGACATATAAGGGAGCATGAGGTCATGGTGGAAAAACTGATCGAGATGGATCGCAAGATAGCCAATAACGATTGGAAGAAATCAGATATTCAGAATTTTATGGATCGATGGGCAAAGCACATTGTTCATTCTGACATACCTTTCAATACGGTTTATCAGAAAGAACGTGATTTAAATAGAGTTGTAACATCAAAGTAACTGTAACTCGTCTGCCACTAGACGATTTGTTATTTAACCAGGAGAAGAGAGATGAATAGATATACTGTAAATTTTATCTGTAGAGATAATGAAGGACATAATGTGGTAAGAAGTGAGGAGTTTGATTGGGTAGGCGTGGGACTAGAAGGCGTTGATAAAGTCATTGAAATGGTTAAAAGAAAATGGAGAGAATGGGATATAGAAATTCTCTGGGCTGGCGTTAGACACACTGACGGGGGATTATAAATTTTAACTCACCCGTTCAAACAAGTGATACCCCACTTCTCCTGCGACTTTACTATTGAGTAACCGCCAGTTTTGGGGTATCCCTTCCAGCTTTAGAGTGCTTTCAGCTTCAACATAGATTTTTGCATGAGCACTTAGCCATCCCTTATCTTCTAGCCACTGACAGGTCTGAACCGCTAAGCCCTGACCAAAAGGAGGATCGAGAAACACCACGTCAAACACCTCAGCATCACCCGCCAGATAGCGAAAGGCTTCAGACTGAACAATTTTAATTTGTGTAGCTCGCAAAGTGACACTATTTTCTTTTAACGCTCGGCAGGCTAAAGGATTGTTCTCAACCTGGACAACTGACTTAGCGCCTCTAGAGGCGGCTTCAAAACTTAACGCGCCGCTGCCGGCATATAAATCCAGACAGCGACTCGCTAATATATCATTGCGCAACCAGTTAAAGACTGTTTCTCTTACTCTGGCAGGCGTGGGTCTTAAGCCAGGTGCATCATTAAACGTTATAGAGCGACTGCGCCAGTCGCCCCCGATAATTCTAAGCTTATTGGACACTTTTCTCGGCTGACTTGCCTACTGTAATCGTTTGAAGTAACTGTGGATTAACGCGGCGTTTAAAAGTTTCTGTTATTGAAGCCACGGTTACCGCTTCTACTTTTTGTTCAAAGGTATCTAAATAATCCAGCGGCATATCATAAAAACCTATCATCGCTACATAGTTAGCCAACTTTTTATTGGTATCAAAGCGCAGCGCAAAACCACCGGTGATATTCTTCTTTGCTGCAGTTAGCTCTGTATCACTGGGTCCTTTACTAATAAAATCAGCCAGGGTTTGGTTAAGTACTTGCAATGCCTGAGTCGTTTGATCATTACGCGTTTGTAAGCTGATTAAAAACGGACCTTGCTTCAGCAATGGCATAAAACTACTGGATGCACTGTAAGCTAAGCCCCGCTTTTCTCGAACCTCGTCAAAAAGTTTAGAGACTAAACCACTGCCGCCCAAGATATGATTACCTACATACAAATTAAAATAATCTGGATCTTTACGATAACTACCTGGCAAACCGACTAACACATGTGTTTGCGAAGAAGGAAACTCAATATGTTGCTGTGCCCCTGCTATCGGCATAGTGACTTCGGGTAAGCTTTCTGGTTTTGTGCCTACAGGTAAACCAGACAATAATTTTTCTGCGGTTTGCTCTGCTTGCTCTTTAGACACATCACCGACAATTACAATGATTGCGTTTGCAGCCACATAATATTTCTTGTAAAAACGCTTAACGTCGTCTGCTTTAAAACCAGATACTGTCTTGATATCACCTGATTCTGAATGGGCATAGGGATGATTGGCATAAAGGGCTTTATAAAAAGCAATACTTGCCAAAGCACCTGGTGATTCTTCTTGCTGTTTGATTCCCGCCAAGGTTCTATTCTTTTCTCGCTTAAAATCAGCGTCTTTAAAGGTCGGTTGCGTCAATATAACCTGGGCGGTTTCAAGTGCTTTATCAAATAACGGCTTTTCAGTTAATGTACGTAACGATAAAGTCGCTAGATCAATCGAGCTACTGATACCAAATTGAGCCCCTACGCTTTCAAAACGTTGTGCAATTTCGTCGGCATTCCATTTACCTGCACCCGTATCCAACATACCCGCAGTTAAAGCGGCCAAGCCAAATTGTTGGCCATCATTTGCACTCCCTGCGTTAAAAACCACCTGTATGTCCACCATCGGCAAACCTTCTGTATGCACATAATAAACACGACTTCCTTGTGATGTTTGCCAGTTTTCAATTTTTGCAGCTGCATTAGACAATTGCCCAAAGGCTAACAATAGAAAACCCAAGCCTAAAAAAGCAGTCCTTTTGAAAAAACAAATTCGCATTACTTAGCTCCCTTTTTTTCAGTCGTTGTATTAATCGCCTGCGGCTCAAGGTAGGCAATGGTTAAGTGATCATCCACTAAATATTTTTTGGCTACCTCACGCACTTGTTCTGCGGTGACCTGATTTATCTTAGGCACATACTCATCTGCTTTTTGCCAGCCAAGACCTGCCGTTTCTAACGTCCCTATTTCCATCGCCTGGTAAAAACCAGAGTCCTTTTGATAAATATCAGTGGCTAGTACCTGAGCCTTAATACGTTGTAACTCATCATCATTGATTAAGTCTTGTTGCAACTTTTTAACTTCAGCTTTTAAAGCGACTTCAAGGTCAACTACGGTTTTACCTTCGGCAGGAGTCGCTTCAAGCTCAAACAAGTTCGACAATCGAGCCGTCAGTCCATAACCGGCTCCAGCAGACACCGCTATCTGTTTACCACGGACTAAATGAGTTGATAAACGTGCCCCACTACCCCCATCCAATACACCCGCTAACACTTCCAATGCATAGGCTTCATTTTCAATTTCTGCTGTTTTAAGTGCAGGCACTTTATAACCCAATACAACTGAAGGCAGCTTTGCGGGCACCTTCACGGTCATTTTACGAACACCCAATTGTTCAATTTCAGTTTGGGGTTTTATGGGCTTAATATCACTGGGCTGAAGCTCGGCAAAATATTTTTCTGCCAAATCAAATACAGCATTTGGCTGCACATCTCCCACTACCACTAGTGTCGCATTATTAGGCGCATACCAGCGTTGATACCAAGCATTCAAGTCTTCAACCGTGTAATTCGCAATATCAGACGGCCAGCCAATCACTGGATGTTTATAGGGGCTATTAGAATAAGCCAACGCCATAAACTGTTCGTTCATTTTAGCTTGAGGATTATCATCCGTGCGCATTCTGCGTTCTTCTGTCACCACTTGCAGTTCTTTTTTAAGTTCATCTGCCAATAAATGCAAATGACGCATTCTGTCCGCCTCCAACTCAAAACTAACTGCTAACCGGGAAGCTTCCATAGTTTGAAAATAAGCCGTATAGTCCTGACCGGTAAACGCGTTTTCTTCGCCGCCATTTTCAGCGATAATCCGCGAGAACTCTCCGGCGGCATGTTTATCTGTGCCTTTAAACATCATGTGTTCCAACATGTGTGAAATACCGGTTATTCCGCCTGGCTCATAGCTTGAACCCACTTTGTACCATACTTGTGAAATGGCAATCGGTGACCGATGATCTTCTTTGACCAGAACCTTTAAACCATTCTTTAGTGTATGTTCTGATACTTTTGTTTCTGCCTGTGTAGTCAACACAGGTAAGCACATTAACACTGTGCAGAGTAATCGATTATTCATAACTCCCTCTTTAAATGATTGTAAGCGTTTCGGACTATTTCAATAATCAATAGTTCACGGTATTCTATACAATAATATAAAAGTTGGAACTTAATTAAATAATGCCTAACAAATCATCCAGGCTTTCCTGGAAAAACTACTTAACACTCTGTAAACCCAATGTTGTTGCAGAAATGATTTTTACTGCCGTAGTGGGTATGTTGCTAGCAGTACCCGGGGTACCTCCACTAGAACCTTTCATTTACGGTACTATTGGCATTGCTCTTGCTGCTTCTTCAGCGGCTGCGATCAATCACTTTATAGATCGAAAAGCCGATGCGCAAATGTCCCGTACTGAAAAGCGGCCTCTTCCTACTGGAGATCTGACAACCACTAATGTCATTGCCTTCGCATCCGTATTGGGAATTAGCGCCATGCTGATCCTGGTTCTGTTAGTTAACACCTTAACTGCGATCCTGACTTTTTTGTCTTTGTTTGGCTATGCCATTATTTATACCCTCTATCTTAAACGGGCAACCCCACAAAATATTGTCATCGGTGGTATATTTGGTGCAACACCACCTCTACTCGGCTGGTGTGCAATGACGGGAGAAATTCACCCCCACGCCTTACTGCTGGCTCTCATTATTTATGTTTGGACACCGCCACACTTCTGGGCTTTGGCCATTGCAAGACGAGAAGAATATGCTAAGGTGAATATTCCGATGCTGCCGGTAACGCATGGTCCCGCGTTTACCCGCTTACAAATACTGCTTTATACCATTCTGCTGTTATGCGTAACTTTGCTACCCTATTTAACACGCATGAGTGGTTTAATCTATTTAGCCTCAGCTGTCCTCCTGGATATCGGCTTTATTTATTATGCAGTGCTTATGATGCGTAAAAAAGATAACAAAACAGCCATGAAGACGTTTGTTTATTCAATTGTTTACATCTCACTCCTGTTTGCAGCCCTCTTAATAGATCATTATTATTTATATACAATATGACTTTTACCCATCACGAACAAACACCTAGCCCAGAACATCCCTTCGCAGAATTTATTCGTATCATTGGTAAGGGTAAAAAGGGTTCAAGACCTTTAACTCAAGCTGAAGCCTATCAGGCTATGAAAATGATTTTGGTCGATGAAGTGCAACCGATTCAGTTAGGAGCATTTTTGATGTTGATGCGTGTAAAAGAAGAAACACCCGAAGAATTAGCGGGGTTTGTTACAGCTGTTAGAGAATCGTGTCAACTGGGTAATAATCCGGGCTTAGTCGATTTGGACTGGTCATCCTATGCCGGTAAACGACGTCATTTACCCTGGTTTCTATTATCGGCTCTGTTATTGGCTGAAAATGGTATTAAGGTCTTTATGCACGGTGCTGGCGGTCATACGGCTGGCCGACTTTATACCCAGGATATGCTGAAATATCTGGGACTGGAGCCGTCTCACTCAGTCGAACAAACAATACAGCAGCTTAAACAACAGCATTTCAGTTATCTATCACTTGAACAGTTTTGCCCAAAATTACATGAGATTATTGAACTACGGCCCCTGATGGGCTTACGCTCGCCTGTCCATACACTGGTGCGACTCATTAATCCATTTAATGCAGACTACACGATTCAGGGCATTTTTCATCCCGGCTATCGTCCTGTCCATCAACAGGCTGCCGCCTTATTACAACAACCGCATGCGGCTGTATTAAAAGGTGAAGGTGGAGAAACTGAACGCAATCCCGATATGGAGTGTCTGGTTCAAAGTGTGCATCATGGTGAGTTATTTGACGAAAACTGGCCCGCTTTGTTTAGCCGCCGTCATGTTAAGACTGAAGAGTTAGACCCAAAACAGTTGGCATTAATCTGGCAAGGTGTTGTGGAAGATGAGTTTGCTGAAAACTCAATCATCGGTACAACCGCCGTTGCACTTAAATTATTAGGAAAAGCGACGACTCAAG
>SESD01001456.1_pt1 | contig 13097 bp, 11 predicted proteins | sample 3171411 | NCBI WGS metagenome assembly SESD01 (sample SAMN06051880, study PRJNA518727) | freshwater metagenome | biome: subpolar coniferous forest; feature: holomictic lake; material: water; isolation source: holomictic Lake 442, 16.5 m depth | place: Canada: near Kenora, Ontario | collected...
GGCGTTTGTCGAGAGCTCAATCGAGTTCCCCGACTTGCTGGTGCACATCGAATGGGAGCGGTCGGCCGAAGGCCAGAAGGGTATTGCAACGATCCAGAACGGCAATGTCACGCAGCAGGCGGCCGAAGCGGGCGCGATGGTCGACAAGGGCATGGCTTGTTACGACCTGCAGGTGGTGGCCGGCGGGGAACTGCGGCTGGCACTGGTGGCGCGCGGCTGGCGCAATGATGAATTAATCGGCTACGTGCTCAGCGCCGACCAGCATGCCTGGTTTTACATCAGTCGCGATGGCGACGCGCTGACCTTGAGCGCCAGCGACGGCATGGAGGATGAATGGGCCAAGCGCTGGCGGGTTGAGGGTGGCCATGCGCAGTACCAGGAGCTTGGAGAACGGACGCCAATCGAGGCGGGCATGCGCAAGGAACTCGAACGGCTCGCCGGCAGCCTTTGTGACGAATGGATCTGGTTTGCCGCGAGCCCGGCCGAGGAGACCATAGTCGAGCGCCAGCGCTACGAGCAGTACGGCCTCGCCACGCACGAAGCCAACGTGCGCTCGGTCAAATTGCGCACGGTCATGCAGGCCTTGCCCGAGGGCGGCTATGTCTTCGCCTCGGCGCGGCCCGAGGTGATTGAAGCGCGCGATCTGCTGCTGCGCTGCTGGATCGTAGCGCATTGAGGGAAGCTCTGATTAAGTCAGTAAATCGTCATTCCCGCGAAAGCGGGAATCCACCTTGACCTAAAGCATGGATTCATTGAGTCAAAATGGATTCCCGCTTTCGCGGGAATGACGGACTTAATGAGAGCTTCCTTAGGAAAAACGGAACTGAAATCATGACAGAAGCCTTTCGCAAAAAATCAGTGCAGTGCGCCAGTCCCTCGGGCCTGCATCGCATGGCCTACATGGAGTGGGGCAACGCCGCCAATCCGCGCGTGGTGGTATGCGTGCACGGCCTCACCCGCTGCGCGCGCGACTTTGACGCCCTTGCCGCCGAATTGTCGCGTGACTATCGGGTGATCTGCCCCGACGTGGCCGGCCGCGGCGACAGCGACTGGCTGAAAAACCCGATGGAATACGCCATTCCCCACTATGCCGCCGACATGGTTACGCTCATTGCGCGTCTCGATGTCGCAACTGTGCACTGGGTCGGTACCTCGATGGGCGGCTTGATCGGCATGATGCTGGCCGCACTGCCCGAGACGCCGGTAAGCCGCATGGTGCTCAACGACGTGGGTCCGGTGGTGACCGCGGTTTCACTTGAGCGCATCGGCACCTATGTCGGCAAGGCGCCGCGCCTGCCTTCAATGGAAGCGGCCGAACAACTGGTGCGCATGGTCAGTGCGCCCTTCGGGCCGCACAGCGATGCGCAATGGCGATTTCTGACCGAGCATGTGGTGCGGCGCGAGGCCGACGGCAGCTACCGCATGCACTACGACCCGGCCATCGCCGTGCCTTTTAACGCCGGGGCACCGCACAAGGACATGGAGTTGTGGAATTTCTGGGATGCCATCACTTGTCCGACGCTGGTCATCCGCGGCGAACAATCCGACTTGCTTACGCGCGAAACCCTGGCACAAATGGCGACGCGCGGCCCCAGGGCAAAAACCGCAGAACTCGCCGGGGTGGGGCATGCCCCGACCTTGATGCACGCCAACCAGATTGCCATCGTGAAAGACTTTCTGCTCGCCGCCTGAGCCCGTCCGGCGTGAGGTGAATGGCTGGAAAGCCTTGCTGGGTGCGGGTTTCCGGCGATCTTACGGGCGCCGGGGCGGCTAGGCGCCGCTCAGGCTTTGCAGCCGCGCAATATCCGGAATGTCGATCCGACGGCCGTTCATGATGATCAGGCCGGCGGCGGCGAGTTCATGCAGGATGCGTGAAAAGTGTTCGTGCGTGAGGTTCATGCGCGAAGCGACGATGCCCTTGGTCGCCGGCAGGGTAATGGACGCGTTCGCCTGTTGCGCTGGTTCGCCAAGCTGACTGAGTAAAAACCAGCTGACCCTCTGTTTGCCCGAGCGCAGCGTGCAGTTCTCGATGTCGTTGACCAGCTGTTCCTCGCGCTCGGTCAGGTCGTTGATGATGCAGCGGGCGAATCCGTGGTTGCGCTCCAGTTCGGCATGCACGCTCGCTTTCGGGATATGCACGAGCTTGCTGTCCTGCAAGGCGTCGGCGGTGAGGTTGTGCGGCCTGTCGCCGAACAGGGGCCCGGGGCCGAGGCTGCGACCGGCGCCGACCAGGTCAACGACGCGCTCGTCTCCGTGCGGGGTATCGAGCGCCAGCTTTATCTGGCCGAATACCACCAGATGCAGCCCCGTACATGCGTCGCCACGAGAGAAAACCCGTGTGCCTCGTGGTGCGTCAATTTCTGTCGAGTCGGCGGCAATGCGCCGGAGCTGGTCGGTATGCATCATCCGGAACATTGGCAGGTTTTGCAGGTACTCCGGGAGACGGCAGGGCGGCTTGTGCATTTTTGTCATTCTGCAGACCGCGATGTGGTCTGCTTAAGGCGAATTTTCTCGCAACGCAGCAACACAATTTTGATATGGATCAACAAAGGTTCGGGCAACGAAATCAGGCGCAGGGCGCAAGGATTGGCTGGGCCAATAGGGGATGGATTGCTCTGTCCTGATTTTCTGACGGTGCCCATGCCAATTGGGCAAATTTGCTTCGACTGGCCGCTTGCGACTAAAACGTTTTTGTTTGATCCATATCAAATGAAGGGTGGACTTCCTCCAGATATCCTTCGTAACAATTTGTAATCTTGTAAAAAGACCTAGAAAAACAGCATTGGGCCGGAGTTTGAAGTTTCCGGTCGCGTACGCAGGGGAGAGTTAGCGATGCGAAATGCAGGATCTTACGATTGCAAAATAGTCCAGCGCCCACTTCAGGGGCAGGGCGACGCCTCGGCTTCGCTGAACGACAATCAAAAACGAGAAAAGGGCAGCGTATGAACCGCGTGCGATTAATTCTGCTTGTGCTTGGGTTCGGACTTGCCGGCATCCAAGGCGGCGTGTTTGCCGCTGACGAAAAACCGCAATTCGGGGCGGCGGACAGGGACAAAGTCTGCACCCGTTGCCACGACGCCGAGGATGCCAAACCCGTCTTGGCCATTTACCAGACCAAGCACGGTGTGCGTGGGGATGATCGCACGCCCGGCTGCCAGTCCTGCCACGGCCCCAGCGAGGGCCATCTGAAAAGCCGCAAGGAACAGCCCGACGTGGTGTTCAAGAAGGGTGCTTTTGCGGTGAGCGACGACAAGGCGCGTGCCGGCCAGTGCCTTACCTGCCACACCGGCAAGGCCCGTAACAACTGGGATGGCAGCCAGCACCAGAACAACCAACTCGCGTGCAATGACTGCCACAAGGTGCATGCACCGGCCGATGCCGTGCTGGTGAAGAAAACCCAGACCGAGGTGTGCTTCACCTGCCACAAGGAGCAGAGGGCGCAGACCAAGAAGGTGTCGACCCACCCGATTGAAATCGGCAAGGTGGTGTGCTCGGACTGCCACAACCCCCACGGCTCGCCCGGGCCGTCCATGGTGAAGAAAAACACCATCATCGAGACCTGTTACACCTGCCACGCGGAAAAGCGCGGTCCCTTCCTATTCGAGCACCAGCCTGCGACCGAGAATTGCGCAAATTGCCACAATCCTCATGGGTCCAATATCGCGCCGATGCTGATCTCGCGTTCGCCCTTCATATGCCAGTCCTGCCATGACGGCCCGCATTCAAGCGAAAACCCGATTGGCCGTAATGCCGGTGGTTTTCAGTCGGGTTTGGCAAGCAGTGTTAATCCGAGCTCTAGCGCGACGGGACGTGGCTGCCTTAACTGCCACAGCGTCATTCATGGCTCAAACAGCCCCAACGGCGGTTACTTCCAGCGCTGATGCCCGGAAAATTGGAGATTGTGATGACTACACATAACAGCAAAATGAAAGTCACGGTCCTTGCGCTGGCAGTTGAGGCGGCGCTGCTCGGCTTATGTGCGATGCCGGCCAACGCCGCGGACGAGCAAGAGGCCAGCCTCAAGGCCCCGGCCAATTTCATCAATCTCGGTGGCGCTTACGTATCGCGCAGTTCGGCCAAGTTCGGCGAGTACACCGGCATGGACAAGTCCGGCGGTTACGGTCTGGCGGATTTTGCCGTCCGCGGCGGGGATGGTTACGGTGATGGAATAAGGCGCTGGTCATTTACCGGCACCGATCTTGGCCTGACGTCCCGCGCAGTTGACGCTGCGATAAGCGACCAGGGCAAATGGGCTGCCTGGCTCGCCTATGATGAATTGACGCATTACACCTCGGACAGCTACCAGACGCCTTACTTAGGCAACATGGGCGGCAACAGCTGGACATTGCCGGCGGGGTTTGCCCCGATGACGTCTGCCAACACGCGAGCGATGACTACTGCGGAGATCAACGCATTCCGCAATATGGACATCAATAACACCAGGAAGAACGGCTTGATTGGCGGCTCGTTCGTCCTGAACCGCGAGTGGGACATCAAAATTGACTACAACCAGCTGGAGCAGTCCGGGGCAAAGTTGATGGGCTTTGGGGCTTCAACCATTACGGGGGCCCGTGCAATAACCGGCCAGGTGGTTTCGATTTTGCCGATGGCGCAGAATTACAGCACAAGCACTGTCAACGCAGCGCTTAACTGGAAGGGTGATAAGGGAAATGCAACAGTTTCATATTACGGCTCCTACTTCCGCGATAATTACCAAAGCGTGTCATTCCAGACCTTTATGGGCGTAGGTGCGCCCAGCACGCAGCAGATAGCCACGCCGCCGAGCAACGATTTCCACCAGATTAATCTGGCCGGCGGCTATGCCCTCTCCGGTACGACCAAGCTGGCTGGGGGGCTCTCCTACGCCCGTAATACCCAGAATTCGACTTATACCTACGATTCTGGTGTCGGCCCTACGCTGGGGTCCATGGTGACCGCATCCCCGACGTCGTCGCTGAATGGTTCCGTCATTACGACGCATGCCGACTTGAAACTGACGGACCAGACCACCAAGCAGCTGACCCTCACTGCGGGTCTTAAGTACGACAAGCGCGATAACCAGACTTCATCAAATATTTACAATTCACGTGCCATCGATGGCGGCAACATCTACAACTACCCGAACACGCCGCTCAGCAATAGCAAGTCGCAGGTGGAACTGGCGGGTGATTACCGCATAGATTCCAAGCAGAAAGTCCGTCTTGCCTACAACTATCAGGACGTAAAAAGGTGGTGTAATAATTTTGCGACGGGCGGTGCCGCGCCGGCTTATGCATCGGGGACAAATTGTGTTGTTGCCACCGGTAACACGGAAAACAGTCTCGGGGCGAGTTACCGGCTTAAGGCGGCAGATGACGTGAATTTTAATGCCTCTTATGTCTATAGCGACCGCAAATCCAGCTTTGACCAGAATGCGCGCGCATCCATGATTGGCACCGACGGAAATCCGGCCGGCGGAACCGTGACGGGATTGAACGGCGCGGATTACAGGGGATTCCATCCCTTTTTTGAGGCCAGCCGCAAGCAGAACCTGCTCAAGGCCGGTGTCAACTGGCAGGCCAATGAAAAGCTGTCCGTCGATTTGGGCGGGCGCTACGGCAAGGACAATTACGATACGCAATACGGGGTGCAAAACGGCGATATCTGGAGCCTGAACCTGGACTCCACCTATAACTACACCGAGAACGGCGTAATTTCCGCTTATATCTCCCAGGAGAATAGAAAGCGGATGCAGACCAACCTGCAAAAATCCCCGGACGCTGCCGCTACACTCGCCGGCCCGACCACCCTGAATGTCCCGCCGGGCGCCACATGGAGCAATACCCTGACGGATAACGATACGACATTGGGTCTGAGCCTCAAGCAGGCCGGATTGATGGGGGGGAAACTGGAACTGATGGGCGACGCGACTTATTCGCTAGGAAAGACCGGTTATGACACCACGTTTAACTACGCCAATGCCACCTCGACCGGTTTGACTTGTGCCAGCAGTATTTTCCTGACCTGCGTTACTACGCCGGATGTCGTCAACAGGATGATCCAGTTCAAGCTTACCGGTACCTATGAAGTCGACAAGTCGTCCAAGATCCGGGTCGGCTATCTGTACCAGTACCTCAACTCTGCCGATTACTATTACAACGGCTTGCAACTTGGCAGTACGCCGAGCACGGTATTGCCGACCAACCAGCAACCGCCAAGCTATGCCGTCAACGTGGTAGCGGTCAGCTACATCTACAATTTCAAGTAGCAAGCCGTTACATGCATGTTACGGGGCCCGTGCTTAATGCGCGGGTGCCTGGGGAAGCTTGGCTCACGGGATTCAAGGGGCGCGCGAGGCGGGTGCTGACGCATGGCGAGAATGCTGATCCTCTATTCCACCACGGACGGCCACACCCGCGAAATCTGCGAACGGCTGAGCTCGGTAATCATGGGGCGGGGGCATCAGGTGATACTCGCCCCGGCGACGGCGGAGGTGCGGGTGGATCTGCAGGCCTTTGAGCGCATTATCATCGGCGCGAGCATTCGCTACGGCAGGCACAATCCGCTGCTGATCGACTTCATCAATCGCAACGCAATCCTCCTTAATTCAAGGCCGGGCGCTTTCTTTTCGGTCAGTGTGGCGGCGCGCAAGCAAAAAAACAGCCGGCCTGAAACCAATGCCTATGTGCGCGCTTTCTTGCGCAAGGTGGCCTGGCATCCGGCGCAGCTTGCGGTCTTTGCCGGCAAGATCGATTACCCGCGTTACCGCAGTATTGACCGGATGATGATACGGCTGATCATGTGGCTCACCGGTGGACCGACCGATCCGCAGTCTGTGGTGGACTTTACCGACTGGCGGAAGGTCGAGGAATTTGGTGCAACTTTGGCAGCCTAGGCGCGGGGATGTTGGCTACGACGGTAGCACCATCGGGCCACGAAAGGAATTGGTTGATCCAGATCAAAACATCGTAGTGCAAAAAGTGATCCAATCGACTTAGCTAATGCAGTCATACACTTACCGGAACTTTACATAAACGAGGTGACAGTCATGCGCAGCAACGTCGGGATGTCCCGTTATTTGCAGGTATTGTCGGCAGTCTGTTTTTCTTGCGGTGTGGTTGCGGCTCAAGCCCAGACGGTAGACGTCGCAGCTGCCGAGGCATTGGCCAAAACGAGTAATTGCACCAAATGCCACTCTGTCGACAAGAAAAAGGACGGGCCCTCCTACAAGGACACCGCAGCCAAGTACAAAGGCAAGGCGGATGCGGAGGCCACGCTGACCAAGCACATCACCACCGGTCCGAAGATCAAGATTGACGGTGTTGAAGAGCAGCATCAGATTGTCAAGACAAAAGACCCGGCGGCGATCAAGAACCTGGTCGTCTACATTCTGTCTCGCTAAGTAACGCTCCACAACCGGGAACCTTGCCAATGAAAGAATTACTGCAAAAAATGCGGGCACGCTGGAAGCTGGTTCTCGGACTTTCGATCGGAGGCCTGCTGGTGTCGGTGATGCTGATGACCGCCGGTGCCGCCGCGCTGGCCCATACCAACACCGAAGAGTTTTGCATCGGCTGCCATGAAATGAAGGACAACGTGTACGCCGAATACAAGGGCACGATTCATGACCAGAACCGTACCGGCGTGCGCGCGATATGTCCGGATTGCCATGTGCCGCGCCAGCCCGGCCCGATGATTCTGCGCAAGATGCAGGCAAGCCTGGAACTCTACGGCCACTTCATCACGCATACGATCGACACCAAGGAAAAATTCGAAGCCAGGCGCTATGAGTTGGCAACACATGTGTGGAAGCGCATGAAGAATACCGACTCAATCGAATGCCGGAACTGCCACAACTCCTCCAAAATGAGCCACGATTTGCAGTCGCCCAAGGCGCAGGCAAGGCATGCCAAGGCTGCCTCGGAGAATCTGACCTGCATCGATTGCCACTTCGGTATCGCGCACAAGGAACCCGACGGACCGGGGCCGCGGGAAATGAAAAACTAGAAGTCGCGCTCATCTGTAAGTGCGGAAGCACTTGCAGATTGCTGCGTCGAGGGGCCGCCCTGACATGGGGATGATTAGGGTTGTTGTAATTCCCTGATTCCGTATTTTCTCAGGTCCGTATCAAGGAATTCGCGCGCTTCATCCTGTTTGACTTTTGTCGATTGGCATTGCTTTGATCCATATCAATGCGACTGTTTTGCGCAGGTGTATCTGTTAATTGCGATTGAAAAAAGCACGATAACAGAGGAGGGGCGATCATGAGTAGCACTGCCGTCAGGGCCTGCGAATTGAATTTTCCGATTTTATTGCGGCAGGTATTTGTGATCGCGACGCTGGGCTTTTCGATGGCCCAGTCAGCCCAAGCCGCCGCCGACCGCACTGGCAAGCAGGTGGTTGACGCCACCTGTTCAGCCTGCCACGCGACCGGTAAAAACGGTGCGCCGAAGATTGGCGACAAGGCAGCCTGGAAAAAAAGAGCGGAGCTTGGCCTGACAAGTCTCACCAAAGAGGCGATCAGCGGTATTCGAAAAATGCCCGGTCATGGCGGCGATGCGTCGCTGACCGACTTGGAAATCGGCCGCGCCGTCACCTACATGGTCAACCAGTCCGGCGGCAAGTGGACTGAGCCGGCAAGCCCCAAGGACATGGCCAAGGAGCGCAGTGGCAGGCAGATTGTCGAGATGCAGTGCTACAAATGCCACGAAACCGGCATCGGCGGGGCGCCGAAAATCGGCGATCGCCAGGCCTGGATCCCGCGGGTCAGCCAGGGACTGGATAACGTGACTCGCTCGGCCATCAGGGGGCACGGCGGTATGCCGGCTCGTGGCGGCATGGCCGACATCAGCGACACCGAGTTGCGCGACGCAATTGCCTATATGCTCAACTACGGCACCGGAGCGGAAAAGAAATGAGTCTCGCGACCATTGCCTGACGGGCCGAGGGGCAACCATGTTCCAGGTGCGCATTCACGGCAGGGGCGGTCAGGGCGTGGTTTCGGCCGCGGAAATGCTCTCCGTTGCCGCGTTCGACGAAGGGCGTTTCGCCCAGGCTTTTCCGAGCTTCGGCTCCGAGCGCATGGGTGCGCCGGTGATGGCCTTTTGCCGCATCGACACGCGCGAGATCCGCTCGCGCGAACCGGTGATGCAGCCCGACGCGCTGATCATCCAGGATCCGACCCTGCTGCACCAGGTGGATTTATTCAGCGGGCTTGCAGCCGGCGGCTTCATCCTCATCAATTCCAGGCGCAGTGCCGAACAACTGGGCATAGCCGAACTGGCGCACGGCATCGGCCACGATCACTTGTGCACGGTACCGGCCAGCGATTTCGCCCTCAAGCACACCGGCAGGCCCATGCCCAATGCCGCGCTGCTGGGCGGGTTTGCCGCGATCACCGGGCAGTTGCACCTCGAGTCGGTGACCAAGGCCATACGCGAAAAATTTCCCGGCAAGGTGGGCGAGGCCAACGTGGCCGCCGCCGAGGCCGCCTACGAGCACGTCATGAAGGAGCGGCAATCGCCGGCTGCCCATGCTTAAGCAAACCGAAGGCTCACACGCCATCGCCGAAGCGGTGGCCTTATGCCGTCCCGAGGTGATTTGCGCCTATCCGATCACGCCGCAGACGCATATCGTCGAAGGCTTGGGCGAGATGGTCAAGGACGGCTCGCTCGCCGGCTGCGAGTTCATCAACGTCGAATCCGAGTTTGCCGCGCTGTCGGTGGCCATAGGTTCGTCCGCGGCCGGCGCGCGCAGCTATACCGCCACGGCGAGCCAGGGCATCCTGTTCATGGCCGAGGCGGTATATAACGCCGCCGGTCTCGGCCTGCCCATCGTCATGACCATAGGCAATCGCGCCATTGGCGCGCCTATCAATATATGGAACGACCACTCGGACAGCATGTCCATGCGCGACGCCGGCTGGATACAGCTTTACGCCGAGAACAACCAGGAGGCGGCCGACCTGCATATCCAGGCGTTTCGCCTTGCCGAGGAATTGTCCTGCCCGGTAATGGTCTGTGTCGACGGTTTTATTCTGACCCATGCCTATGAGCGCGTGGATATTCCGACCCAGGCCCAGGTGGATGAATACCTGCCGCCGTTCGAACCGGTGCAGCAGCTTGACTGCGAAGATCCGGTGTCAATCGGGGCCATGGTCGGGCCGGAGGCATTTTTTGAGGTGCGCTACCTACAGCACTACAAGCAGCAGCGCGCCTTGGAACTCATTCCGCATTTTGCCGAGGAATTCAAGAACCTGTTCGGGCGCGAGTCGGGCGGCCTGGTGCGCGCCTATCACTGTGACGACGCCGAAACCATAGTGGTGGCGCTGGGTTCGGTCAACGGCACCATCAAGGATGTGGTCGATGAGATGCGCGCAGCGGGACACCGCATCGGTGTGCTGACACTGTGCTCCTTCCGGCCGTTTCCCCTGACTGCGGTGCGCACTGCCCTGATCAAGGCTAAACGTGTCGTGGTGCTGGAAAAATCGCTCGCCGTCGGCATCGGCGGCGTGGTCTCGGATGGCGTGCGCAAGGCCTTGTCGGGTGTGGTGTTGCGCGGCTACACCGTGATCGCCGGGCTGGGAGGCCGCGCCATTACCGGCAAGTCACTGCGCACCTTGTTTGAGAAGGCGGAGCGCGACGAACTGGAAATGCTCAGTTTCCTTGACCTGAATTGGGATGTGGTCGAGCGCGAACTCGAGCGCGGGCGGCAGCAACGGCGCTCCGGTCCGACCGCCGAGAACATCCTGCGTGACCTCGGTCCGGCCGGCGCGCGCATAGGCTAGTGAGGACACCATGACACTGCAATCGGTGAAGTTCTACCAGACCGGCACCTTTACCGTGGGCAACCGCCTGCTCGAAGCGGCCGATCGCACGGTGCAGGCGAACATGCGCCGCACCAATTCGCTCAACTCCGGCCACCGCGCCTGCCAGGGTTGCGGCGAGGCGCTCGGTGCGCGCTACGCCATCGACGCGGCGATGCAGGCGACCAATAACCGCATCATGGCGGTCAATGCCACCGGCTGCCTGGAAGTGTTCTCCACGCCTTACCCGGAGACCTCGTGGCAGATTCCGTGGATACATTCGCTGTTCGGCAATGCCGCGGCGGTGGCATCGGGCGTGGCGGCGGGGCTGCGGGTAAAAGGGCGCAAGGATGTGCGCGTGGTGGCGCAAGGCGGCGACGGTGGCACCACCGACATCGGTTTTGGCTGCCTGTCGGGCATGTTCGAGCGCAATGACGACGTGCTCTACATCTGCTACGACAACGAGGCGTACATGAACACCGGCGTGCAGCGCTCCAGCGCGACGCCGCCGGCGGCGCGCACCGCCACCACCATGGCAGTGGGCGAGCATCCGGGCAATGTCTTTGGCACCGGCAAGAACCTGCCGCTGATCGCCATGGCGCACAACATCCCCTATGTGGCGACGGCGTCGGTGGCCAACCTGCACGACCTCGAGGCCAAGGTGACGCGCGCCATGGGCATGCACGGTGCGCGCTACGTCCATATCCATGTACCTTGCCCGCTGGGCTGGGGATCGCAGCCGGCCGACACCATGCTGGTGGCGCGCATGGCGGTTGAATCGGGCCTGTTCCCGCTGATCGAGGCCGAGCATGGTGAAGTGACCGGTCGTTACCAGTTGCGCAAGCAGGTGCCGGTCGAGGACTATCTCAAATTGCAACGGCGTTTTGCCCACTTGTTCGGCACGAAAGGCGAGCCGGCCACGGTTGCCGCGATACAGGCCATGGCCGATGCCAATATCCGCAGGTTCAAACTCGCGGAGCCGGTTAGCGCATGAACAAACCGCTGAACAAGCCTTTTGCCATTACGCTGGACCCGGGGTCCAGCCTTGCCAATCACACCGGCACCTGGCGCACCGAGCGCCCCGTGTACCTAGACCGCCTGCCGCCGTGCAATCACGCATGCCCGGCCGGGGAGGACATCCAGGGCTGGCTTTATCACGCCGAGAGCGGCGACTACGAGCGCGCCTGGCGCGAACTAGTCAAGAACAACCCGATGCCCGCACTGATGGGGCGGGTGTGCTACCACCCCTGCGAAGACAGCTGCAACCGCGGCAAGCTCGACAGCGCGGTCAGCATCCACGCCGTGGAGAGGTTCCTTGGCGATCAGGCGTTAAAGCAAAAATGGAAATTTACGCGTGAGGCAGCCGCGAGCGGCAAGCGCGTGCTGGTGGTGGGGGCGGGGCCCTCCGGCCTGTCCGCGGCCTACCACCTGGCCCGGCTTGGCCACAGCGTGACCATCCACGAAGCCGGTCCCCTGAGCGGCGGCATGATGCGTTTCGGCATTCCCAAATACCGCCTGCCCCGTGATGTGCTCGACGGCGAGATTGAGCGCATCCTCGACATGGGCATAGAGCTCAAGCTCAACACGCGCGTGGACGACATCCTCGAATCCATGGCCAAGGGCGGCTTTGATGCGGCGTTTCTGGCGGTGGGTGCACATATCGGCCGCCGGACCGACATCCCGGCGCGCGATGCCGGCAAGATCCTGGATGCCGTGACGGTGTTGCGCGGCATGGAAACCGGCGAGATGCCGCAGCTGGGGCGCCGCGTGGTGGTTTACGGCGGCGGCAATACGGCGCTGGATGTGGCGCGCACGGCCAAGCGCCTGGGCGCGGCCGAGGCGATGATCGTCTACCGGCGCACACAGGCGCAAATGCCGGCGCACGAGGCCGAGTTGCAGGAGGCCCTCGACGAAGGGGTGATGGTTAAATGGCTTAACACCATCAAGAGCATCGACCAGACGCGCTTTACCGTGGAAAAAATGGCCCTCGACGACAAGGGCTTTCCGCAACCGACCGGCGAAATGGAAACCATAGAGGCCGACACCCTGGTGCTGGCGCTGGGCCAGGACGTCGATTTGTCACTGCTCGACAAGGTGCCCGGACTGGCCATCGAAAAAGGCGTGGTGCGGGTGGACAAGAGCATGATGAGCGGCTACCCCGGCATTTTTGCCGGCGGCGATATGGTGCCCTCGGATCGCACCGTCACGGTGGCCATAGGCCACGGCAAGAAGGCCGCGCGCAATATCGACGCCTGGTTGAACGGCAAGGCCGTGGCCGCCGTTGAAAAGCACGAGCTGGCGAATTTTGACCTGC
>SESD01001457.1_pt1 | contig 13096 bp, 12 predicted proteins | sample 3171411 | NCBI WGS metagenome assembly SESD01 (sample SAMN06051880, study PRJNA518727) | freshwater metagenome | biome: subpolar coniferous forest; feature: holomictic lake; material: water; isolation source: holomictic Lake 442, 16.5 m depth | place: Canada: near Kenora, Ontario | collected...
GTATTGAACAGACATTATTTATATCAATACTTTCATCTTTTTCTAATTCGATGTTATTTATGACGTTAAAGCCATAGGTATGCCTATTATTCTTCTTGGTTCTTGGGTAATATGGTGTCAATTGTGAAGCCCAGCCGTTGCAGGCGGCTTCAATAAATCCACGCAGTACACCTTTAATCGAAGAACCGGGGATGTAATGTTTGCCATGACGTTCGTAAAAAAGACTCTCCTTTATGTTTTTACCTTCCATCCTTTGTTCACCAACAATGTGAACAGGTGTCAGGGTTTTCATTTCGACCTTGATGCTGCCAGTCCGCAGGTTTCCATAAGCAAGCCATTCTTCAGGAATTTTCAAGGTAGGCTCACCTTCTGCAAACGGGACAAAATCGAATGGATTGGGATGATGGCTCATGATGGATTATGCTCAGCGTTAAGAGTAACCATGATATCCGGATTGAGAAGTGCCTCAAAATCGAGTTCAGCACCAGCCCATATATCACTGAAAAGCTTATCCGATTCAGTGATATTCACTTTCCCATGTTTCCGTAGATAAGCGGCAAGCCGTGTGTTAGCGGCCGCGTAAAGAGTGTAGAAATTTTCTGCTATTTTCACCCGTCCCCGGCCCTGACTGGTAAGCCCACCGAAACGAATGAATCCCGCATCAAGGTCGCGTTTCCAGAGCTTCAGGATTCTAAGGTCATTCGGCCTTGGATTGAAAATCCGGAATTCGAGAGTAAAACATTCGCCTTCGCTCATTTCGATACCTGAATGCAAACCTCGCGCTCTGGCTGCCATAGTCACCCGGTCAAGAGGTGATCGTGTTTTGATATGGCTTTTTATGTTTTTTGGTGCGCATGCATTTACTTCGTTCACCTCATAAACGTACCCATCCGTAGAACCCTGTTCACCCGGAATAAGATTTACCGTACCCATATCAAGCCTGCCGCTCCAAATAAGCGGATTGTCAACACCAGGATTCAGGTCAAAAGCGATGCCGAAAAGAGAGAGGATGTCATGCCAATAATTCTCATTGTCTTCGACAGCTTTGCGGGCACACTTCATTCGTTCGGATTTGTTGATCACAGCTTCGTTGCCAAGTTTTGGCAGACTGAACAACCCTTTTTCCTCTTCCTTTACCAGCGCCTGAATTGTCCATTGGCGAAGGGCGCCACGTACCGAGCTGCCGGGGATGCTGTATCGTGCGTTGAGGGTGTTGTCTTCAGCGACGAAAAAATCATAATTGAAATCTTTGACGGCTGACCACTCTTTATTTTTATCTTTATCACCGGCCAGATCTTCCCAGCGAAAATCGTATTCTGCTTTCCTGCCCTTCTGTTCCTCTTTATTTTTATTATGGATCGCGGCACTGGTTGACGCTCGAATGACCAGCGGGGTCTTCAGTTCTAAAGTCCACGAGCATTTGAGCAGACTACTCACCCCATGCTCGAATGGTTTGTATATGTTCATGACCTGCCCTCCTGCTGAATGGATTCTGCGAATCGCTTTTTGAATTTTGCGATTATTGTCTGCATCTCAGCACTCTTTTCCGATAAGCCATGATACCCTGCATGGTCATTTTGGCCAGCTTGCACAGTCCAAGCTTTGACAGCCTCCGGAGTGTTTTCGAGGATATAGAGTTTTTCAGGGTTGAACTTCATCAGGCCAAATCCTCTGCCCGACATCGCTCCGATAGTGAGCGGATAAATTTCCGAATTGAAGCCGTTGAGTCCGAAAAGCAGCATCCCAAGCTCGACTTCGTCAAGATTCTGGCCAACAATGTTCACCCGGTAGCTCAATCCCGCAGGAGCCACCTCAAATGTATACAGCTTGTGCGCTTCAGCAGCTCCAGTAACAGGATCGATGGCTACCGAGCGTATCAGATAGCACTGCCGATTCTGGTCCCAGTCCTTATCTTTGAAACAACTGCCATCAATCCTTGTTTTTGCCGGTGCATCCCAGCACTCTATTTTCCCTGCCCATAAAGGAGTTCCAAACACTTTATCCAGCAGACTGGAATTGTCATACATTTCACAGTAAAGCTCATCCTGTTTTTTTTCATCAGCTTTTGCTTTCGAAAGAATAGCTTCATAATTCTCTTCGCAAGCAATTTTGTCCGAAAGTTGCCTGAAAATCTGGAACAGATAATTTCTAACCACTCCACGAATTGCACTGCCTGGCAGGTAAGGTGAGCACGAACAATCTCGCGCAATCATTGAGATATCGGTACTTTCCTGCGTCTCTTCTTCACTCTTTTTTTTACGGTCTACAGGCCGGGTTTCGCCAGTACCGATATGGGTAGGAGATATCGCAGTCAACGTTCCTTCAAGCCGTATACGTAGGTAACTCATGATCGGGTAGTTTCGGGTTATACAGGCAGTATTTGCGTCCAGTGCCATGCCATATTAATTCTGATCTCTCCATATCCATTTTCAGGAACGAAAGGACATTTCTTCCAGTAATCAAAGTCAGGGTCGCTTGAAATTGGATTCGTTATGTTCGAAGGGAGTGGTAAGCCGCGCTGACTTAATTCTAACAGTTTTATATTGGCCTTTTCGCGGTCATGTATTTCCAACACAAAAACGCTACCCATTTCAGTCAGGACGAATGGGTAGTAGTACTCATAAAGCTTAAAATTGTTTTTTGCCTGGTAACCACCCGCAAACTTTTGGCGAGCAAAAAATCTGGTCATTTCGCAAGATCCCTCAGTTACCTCACACCAAAATTTCTTGTAAACATCGAAAAGATCGGGAAAGAACCCTTGTTCATCAGAGAGTAATTTGCCATCGAACATGAGCGCATCTGTCTGAAGGACGACGATTGCCTTGCCGCCATCATGTTCAGGTAAAACCTTTTCAAACTGTTCATTAAAAGCGTTCAGTTGAGGTTCGTGAACCGAAAAGGTGAATTCTGCATCCCGTTTTCCGAGATACCTCCACCCCAGATTTATCGCCTCAAAAAATTCTTTAGCAAGTCTTTTCTGCTCTTCTGCACCGATTTCAGGAAGGCGGATATCGGCTATCCATTTGATTTTTTTACGGCAACGTTCACTACCCGTTTCTTTGGGCTGAAAAGGAGTCAGATATTGAAAGGTGTAAAGTTTTTCGTCCTTAGCCCGTTTGGATTTCTCATGAATTGCCGTTCGCGTTTTATTGATTATTTCCGGTAAGGTCCAGCCAAAATCCTGGCGAGCTTTACCGGAACTTTTCCAGTTGATCTGAAAAGAGGGAATGCGCGACTGTCTATCAAGCGATGGGTTATTGTGCAATGCGACATCAAAAATCGATGCGTCGCCTTTGACGGTTACAGCCGAAAAGGGTATAGCAACCGGGCGGTGTGTTCGATCGAACGCAACCGGGAAGGCATGAGAGAAACGGATTTGGGAAAAGTATTTAGCAAAATGCGGGAACGTGTTCGATACAAGCTTGTTGTCAAGATTGATGGCCGTCCAGTCTTGCGCGGTTCCGCAAAGACGGTTCAAAAAGCGGGCAAGAGAGCCTTTGATCGCACTGCCAGGAATGAGGTTTTCCGATTCCACGAAATAGGTCGCCTTTTTGATCCCACCAATCAGGAGATCGTCAAGAAACTCGAAATGGATGCTGAATCCCGAATGATCTCCCGAGAGTATTCTTGCATCAATGGATTCGCTTTTCCAAAGCTTTGTTCTGACTTTTTCGAGCCTTCCGAAACCACTACCTTTCGAGCCTCCGAGAGCCGTAATCCACTTCAGCCCGGTCGAAAGCGTTCCGCCTGTTGAAGCGGCCTCTTCCTCACCCGCAAAAAAACTGATGGTACCGAGCAAGATAATCGGCGTGCCAGGATCGAATATGTTTTCGATCATCTGGAGACAATTTTCCTTACTGGAGCCAGTGTTGCTGTCGATCCGAACTTTCGTGAGTCGTCTTTGTCTTGCAGAACAACCTGGCTGATCCGATGGGCTTGAGACAGCAAAATCGGAAAAATGCAATCTGCCTTTCAGGCGATAATCGACCGTTGTTGCTGTATTTAGCGCATCAGTTTGACTATCGTCAGACGCTTCCGGGCCAAAGTATGCAATAATTTCAAAGTCCTCAGGAAGCGCTTCATGGCATTTCAATTCTTTGAGCGCTTCTCTCAGTTTGCCTTTGATATGGGAACCGTTCAGCGCAATCTGGCCGTCGGACCGCCGGATGAACAGTTTATTGAGGCTTCGGGCGGCATCACCTCCACCTCCCGAAATAAAAGGCGCACGAACGGTTAGTTCGACCTGCAATTCATAAAGAGTGTTCATATCGCCTGTTTTCCGATAAGATTCCACAAATCACCAATAATCAGCCACCGCTCCTTCCGTACACCTATGAGTTCTTTGATAGCTTGATCAAGGGCAGGCCTCACCGAACTTTCCGCAATTTTCAGGGCCCTTGAAACTTCTTCGTCGATGGGCGAACCCATCTGAAGAGCTTCCACGATGTCATAGACCTTGTTTTTCGGGAATGATCTGGTGAGGGTCATCATGGTGTTGTGCATCGTTCCGATTTCATGCAGGTTGAAAGTGAAATCTTTTACGGTTGCCGGTGCATGATAGGAGTTGATAAAAGATTCAATATCCCGTTCGATCAGATCGAACGACAACATATTGAGGTAAGCGAGACGGTTATCGCTGTTGCTGAAATCTTCAGGGTTGTCGGTTAACTGTTGTTTCGCTAGAGTGCAAAGCTGATCGGCATATCGACGAATCTGAAGAATCGGCAGATTATGGCGGCAGAAGACCACTCCAGCGGAATAGGTCAGATTGAACTGCTTTCCAGCTTTTGTGCGGAACGGGGTTTTAGAGGCTTCTTCAAAAAAGATTTTAAGCGTTATCCATGCCTTGGAGGCTGGCACGATCAATTCGATCTCATCTCCACCCCAAAGTAATGTTTCAAGGCGAAGCGGAGTTGTTTGATTAGGGTGCCTTTCTTTTTCCTGCTCTATGGCATATTCGATAATTTTCCTGAGAGCTTTCTTCTGGATTCCCTGGACTATGCTGTCAAACTGTTGGTAATCCTCTTTGCCCCCGCATTCGTCACGGATGTTGCCAAAGCGGTTTCCATCAAAATGGATCAGGGCAATATCTTCGTTATGGGCGAGACTGTTCAGATCATTGGTGAACTCAATGTCAGGTAATTTACCATCGAAACATTGCTTGTATAACGTTTTTCGGAAATACTTTCCATGATCTCGTCTGATGTGAACAGACTTAGATGCTTTTTTATCTTTGACTTTCAGTGGATCAAACCAAGGCCGAACGCCTCCTAAACCGCACTCTTCATCCGTTTCAACATACGCAGGGAAAGAGAATGAAGGTGTACGGTATTGTTGCCAAGCACATTCGGCAATCAGTCGTTTGTTGAGATTCGCCAGGCTTTCACCTTTTTTACTTGCCGTAGTTGCCACAACAAAAGTGGCGAAATGACAGTATGGCTCACCTTGAAGGTAGCTAAGGACAGCTTGTTTAATTGCGTTAGTTTCTATTTCGTCACTTGCAGCAACCCGGTAAAGTCCGGTACTTGCCCCTACGCTGACGCCTTCCAGATTCTTGAACAAATCAGTGATTTTATGGACTGCTTCCAACAGAAGTGAGCTTCCACCTCGGATGGTGCTGATGTCATGTGTATCGAAAACTGAATGATCAAGATTGACCGCTTCAATTCTGAGATACCATTCTTGATGTTGGTTATCCATTTTTGAGTAAAGAATTAACTCGACATAATGGGAAAATCACTCTTGAAACTTATTATTCCGATTTCCTGATAGCCTAAAAGTTACAATCCGTATACAAATCGCGGGTTTTGCGTGACTGAGCTATGAAGCTCTGGACAGGGCCCGATAGTGAAAAGAAAAAGGTACTGCGTACTGGGCATAACGGTAGCGTTAAGGTGTACTTCAGTAAAGCAAGGTGACTACATACGGGGAGCATTGATGGGGCTTATACCTACACCCCGACAAAGCTTTGTTGCGAGAAGTTAGTTAGAAAGTAGTGTATTCGCTATGGCCTATTGGTAGTCATCAAATCCAAGAATTACGCAAGATTTGATTGTACTCATTTTTCATCAACCAAGCAACAAAAATCGGGAAATTGGTTGTATGTCAACAACAATATCACCTTAAAGCAGAGGGATCAAATTGATTAATCGGCTCACATCAGAACAAGAAAAAATCTACTAACGACAACCAAGGTAGGCGACCAAAGCAATTATGGCAGACAAAAAGGCAATAACTGTACCGATTATCACATAAAAAGACTTGTTACGCTCAATTCTGATCTTTTTGTTCAGTTCATCCCGGGCAGAATCAAGCTTTTCAATAATATCCTTTAACTCATCGTGATACTGACTGCATACCGCGTAATGCTGGTCTTTGGCCTCTTTATCAACTGACTGCACAAACTTCAGGATAGTGGTAACTTTGTAATGCAGGTCGTTATAGTCAGCAAGTACTTCAGAAACCACTACGGAGGCATAGTCACGTTTAAAAGCACGGAAGCCCTTTATATTATAGAGGATACTGGCTTCATAGGCATCATAAATCGCCCTTTTACAGTGTCCTACTGCACGATTCAACTCGTCAGTACGCTCAGTATTTTCGAGATAGTTGGAAACATGATAACCTGCATACCGCAATTCATTAACTGCTGGCACGGTCAACTCAAGATGAATATATTCGACTTCTTTTACTGCTTTTTCAGCTTTTTGAAACCAGAGGTGAAACTCTGACTGTTTGAGAAGGGAAAAAGATTTGTCATCAGAAAGGGGCATAGGGGAAGGACTTATTTATATGGCAAGATCCTTTTTCATCCGGTCAATCTCCTCTTCCGTAAGGTAATGACCAAGCTGCAAAAGCACATTACCATTCGATGTCTGCCTTACCACCTCTTTACGGTATCCAGCTTTTTGGGATTCTCCGTGCTCTGGAACACGAGGGATCCGAAAAATAGAAAATATGTTCGCAACCTTCTTTGCCCAGACTGGCATCGTTTTTTCTTTCATGATACAAACAACAACGGTATTGTTTTTCTTTTGTAACAACTAGTCGACAATAGTACTGAATTCTCAACTAATATCCATTATGAAACTTACCTCAACAGTAAAAAAACATGGATATAAAGATTTTCAGAGATCTCCCAACGCCCTTACTCTACATCAAACTGGTCCATCTCATCAAGGGAACATGGAATAACCAGATTTCCTTCTTTATCGGATTCCTGAATCCGGTTAAGCTCTTGAAAAAATGAGGGTGAGTTCAAATAGCTCAAAACAAAGAACTCGCTTTTGTTCTTCCTTGGAATCATACCTATTCGCCCAAGCAACTCTGGTCTGGAAACATCAATTCTGCGGAGGTGTATCGGCAACACAAGCTCACGCTGAGTAAGCTCATTCCAGAGAATAACCTTTATTTCACTATTCAGCCTTATCTGTTTCCCATTAGCCTTTCCCTGTAACCACGCAAAAGCAGAAAGAAAAGCACCGACCACGCTCAACACATCAGCAAAAAAACCAAACTGGAACGTGCCGTTAAACAATTTTACAATATTAGTTAAGTCCATCTTGATCAATTTGTGGTTGATGCAAATCACCCCATCACGAAATAATAAACGGGCTTGCAACTTCAAAATCGCGGTTGCCGTCAACATCGACTCGTTCGACACAGTTGCGGCAGAGCACGTAGTAGCGGACAGTGTCGATCGGGTGCTTCGGGTCAAGGAGCTTTTGCAGGCGCATACGCATCTCGGCGTAATCATCTTCAGAGATAAAGCATTCGAAGACGCTGTACTGCACCGCCAACCCATATCCCTCAAGGAGTTTATGGATTTTCGTCCTGCGCCGGTCGTTTTCGATATCGTAGGTTACAAGAATGAATTGCATCTCTCTTCCTTCTCTTTTTTCAGCCCAGCTCCAATCTCTTTTTTGCCGGGCAAACGTTGTACAACTCCTGATCTTCTTGGATGCTGATGCCATCATGCACTGTGGCTTTTTCAAAAACAAGCTTTGCTTTGGAAAAAAAATCGCTTGCTTCGACTTTCAGATACCGCGCTGCCATGCGGCAATAATCAGAATCAGTTTCCACCCCAATGCTGTTGCGCCCGGTTTTCAATGCTGCAATCATTGATGTGCCTGAACCACAGAAAGGATCAAGCACGGTATCGCCTTCAAAGGAGAACATCCTCACAATCCGTAACGCAAGCTCAAGCGGAAATGGCGCTGGGTGCTGTTTTGTTGACGCGCCGGGAATCGTCCAGATTTGCTGAAACCAACGGTTAAAATCATCTTTGCTGATTCGGCTGGCATCCCGTTGCTCTTCACTGGGCTTACGGTAGCCTCCCGGCTTTCGCTGCATGAGAATAAACTCCATATCATTTTTGATAATGGCATTCGGCTCATAAGGTTTGCCAAGAAACTTTGAACCGTTGGAAACCTCGTAAGAGGCATTTGCAATTTTGTGCCAGATAATCGGGTTCAGGTTATCAAAGCCAATATGACGGCAGGAAACGCAAATATCGGCATGAAGCGGAAAAACAAGATGCCTCCCAAAATCACGCCGGGCAACACAAACATCCCCCACAACACACACAAGGCGCCCTCCCGGCACAAGAACCCGGTAGAGATGACGCCAGACTTTTTCAAGTTCAAGAAGAAATACCTCATAATCATCAATATGACCAAGCTGATCCGGCGATTCGTTATACCGCTTCAGATTCCAGTATGGTGGTGAAGTTATGACAAGATGCACCGAATCATCATCAACGAAAGAGAGATCGCGGGCATCTCCATTAATGAGCCTGTGCAGCGTATGGGGGCTGTTGTTCATAAAAATGTACCAATATGACCCGTAAGAATTTTTGCAAAACGTTCCAGAGAAAGATCATCTGCCGGTACATGAAAACTACCATCGATACCCTCCGTTCTGGAAGAAGTTATAAAAGCCGCAGCAGTATAATGCCTCTCAAGCACGAGTTTACGACAAAAAAGTTCATAACGACGCTGGTATGATGCACCTTCAAACTCCGGAAAAACCTTAAAATGAGGTTCGTTAACCTTCACCGGACGGATTGATGCCTCACACTCTTCCAGCATAAAAAAATATCCGAGAAATGGCTGTGGACTGTCAAGATAAGCATGTTCACGATATGCCGTCCACAAATCGAGCGCACTTCCCATAGCCTCCTCTGTTCGGTTATTGAAATTGTTCCCGAAAGAAGGGCCCACTTGTGATTTTGCTTCAATGGCAGCAATCAGCGTTTGATTTCGGACAACAAGAAGATCCCACTCTTTTGTCGGTCTGAAATATCCAGGAAGTTCAACAGACCTCTTTCTGAAGACATACTGCTCTGCAATACCGGCATTGATAATGAGTTCTGTGAACAAGTCAATAAATCCATCCATCTGGGCACCACCGGTAACAGCGCTACGCAGACCCTGATCAGCCTTGCCGCTCGTTTCCTGCCGTTCCAATTGTACAGCTCTTGTTTGCCAATAATGGGCAACCGCCCTTTCGCTCCGCTTTGGTAATTCCTGAAGTATTGCGGCGTTCATTATCGTTTTATTTGCCCTGTTCATAACGGAAAAAATAAAAAATACGTAATTTAACGCTTATTCGCGCAGACATTGATCGCCTTTACCGCCTGAATCGAACTGCTGCTACGTTTTCAGTTGACACCAATTTAACCTCAATAACCCGGAGCAACCTATGGGATGGCTTTACAATCAGATGGCTTTGCCTGATACACTCTTTCAGGCATGGAACAAGGTGGTTTCGAACGACGGCATGGCCGGGTACGACAAGCAGTCGATTACAGACTACTCGTGGCGCATCGAGGAGCATCTTGCTACCCTGAGCAGGCAACTATTAAGCGGCACATACGAACCACAGCCGCTCCTGAAGCTCGTTATGCTGAAACCAAACGGGAATCTGCGCAACCTTTTGATTCCGACGGTGATGGAGCGGGTTGCGCAAACCGCAGCGGCGATAGTGCTGACACCGCTTGTGGAGTCGGAACTTGGAGCCAATACCTTTGCCTACCGCCAGGGGTTGTCGCGCATGACGGCGGCCCGTGAAATTGAGCGACTGCGCAACCTCGGCTATAACTGGGTTGTCGATGCAGATATCAGAAGCTTTTTCGATACGGTTGACCACCCGCTGCTCTTTCAGCGCTTTCGTGAACTTTGTGACGACGAAGAGCTGCTCAAGCTGATTGAGCGATGGCTGACTGCGGAAATTGTTGACGGCCACAACCCCAGGGTAAAGAACGCCACGGGCCTGCCGCAGGGGTGCCCCATTTCGCCGATGCTTGCGAACCTCTATTTGGATAAATTTGATGAGCGGATGGAACAGGAGGGGTTCAAGCTGGTACGTTTTGCTGACGATTTTCTTATTCTCTGCAAAACCAAGCCGAAAGCAGAAGCGGCCCTCCAGCTCTCCGAAAGTGCGCTGGCTGAACTGAAACTGCAACTCAACAACGAAAAGACGAGAATCACCACCTTTTCGGAGGGGTTCAAATACCTCGGCTACCTCTTTATCCGATCGCTGGTACTGCCCACAAAAATGCACCCGGAAGAGTGGTACGACAAACTGGGCAAGCTGAAACTCCGCAAGGCTCCGAAAAACCTGCTGCACCCCGAGGAGGGTTCTGATGAGTACGAACTACAAACCGGCGATTCCAGTGCCATAACGGTGACAAAAGAGGCACTGCTTCAGACTGAATTTGGTGAAAAGCTGCTGCAAAGCCTTGAAAAACAGCAGATTGATGTTGACCAGTTTCTTGAAAAAACGGCCAAAGAGGATGCCGTGCGTCAAAAAGAGAAGCACGAAGCGCTCAACAAACTCTACTCCCCACTGCTCAATACCCTCTACCTGCAGGAACAGGGCAGTATCCTGCGCAAAGAGGGAGAACGGTTCAGCGTTGAAAAAGAGCAGCGCCAGATCAACGAGATAATTGGGCGGAGGGTCGATCAGATTCTGGTGCTCGGTAACATAACGCTGACCACACCAGCTATGCAGTACTGCATGAGAAATAACATTCCCATTACCTTTATTTCGCAACATGGCAGCTATTTTGGCAGACTCGAAGCCACCACTACCGACAACTCGGCTCTCGAACGCTTTCAGTATCTCCGATCGCTCGACGAACCCTTTGCTTTCGACATTGCCCGCCGCATTGTTGAGGCAAAAATCAGAAACTCACGCACGATGATCCAGAAACGCAAAGCTATGGCATGGGAAAGCAACGGCGAGCTGAAAGAGAAATTCGACAACACCCTCACCCTCATGACATCGCTCGCTGAACATACCAAAACCTGCGAAAACATAGATGCGCTCCGGGGACTCGAAGGCAAAACTGCGGCGCTCTATTTCGATCTCTTCGGGCTACTCTTCAAAAAAGAGCTTCCCTTCTACACCAACGCATTCCGGCGGGTGCGTCGGCCACCAACCGACCCGGTCAACAGTCTCCTCAGTTTTGGCTATACCTTGCTGCACAACAACATCTTCTCGCTCGTGCGCATGAAGGGGCTCAACCCCTATATCGGCTTTCTGCATGCCGAAGACAAAGGAAACCCGGCGCTGATCAATGATTTGGTTGAAGAGTTCAGAACCATTATCGACTCCATGACGCTCTACACTCTCAATAAAGGCGTTTTGCGGAACAAGGATTTTTATTATCGTAAAGAGAAGGCGGGATGCTTTCTCACAGACGAAGCGCGGAAAAAGTTTCTGGAACTCTTTGAGCAGCGGATGTGGGAGGAGTCGCTCGACTCGGTAAGCGGCAAAAGCATGAACCTTCGGTGCCACATTGAGTCGCAGGTGGTCAAAATCAGCGAAGTGCTTGCAGGGACGAGGGCTGTTTATGAGCCTTGGCGGACAGAATGGTAAAACCGGGGGATATTTTCTGAACTGGCCAAAAAGCAGGGAAAACAAACGTATCCATTTATTGGGTAATGTATTAGCGGACATTTCAAAAGTCATTATCCTCCGGTTGTTGCATAACTTACAATTATTTTATAACATGCAAGCTGTCGATCAATCAAGAATCAGTACAGTGTCCCTTGACATGACTGAAAAATACCGAACCTCCGGTTTTTGCGCCAGCGGCCCTTGTCGGGCGCATGTTTCCAGAGGTAGACTTTATATCTTATTGCACGCATAGCGGATTGCGACTTAATCGACATCCATCGTCAGCAACTTCGCAGTTCCATCTGGCTTTATATCTTATTGCACGCATAGCGGATTGCGACAGAAATACTTTTCGACATTTCTTGGTTTACCGATTGTGACTTTATATCTTATTGCACGCATAGCGGATTGCGACATATACTGCCACCAGCATTAGTAGAATTCGAAAAATCTTTATATCTTATTGCACGCATAGCGGATTGCGACTAGGCTTAGGCTGATCTGCGGCCGAAGCAACCGCAGACTTTATATCTTATTGCACGCATAGCGGATTGCGACTATTATGCGGAAAATTCCGCCATTCTTCAATAATCCACTATATCTTATTGCACGCATAGCGGATTGCGACTGGTTATTAATTCTTTTGTTAAAGATTGATTGTTATGCTTTATATCTTATTGCACGCATAGCGGATTGCGACTTTCTGGAATTTGATCAAGCATCTTTTGCGAGAAATCTTTATATCTTATTGCACGCATAGCGGATTGCGACATATATACGGTGAAATGCAATACCATAGCTGGAAATGCTTTATATCTTATTGCACGCATAGCGGATTGCGACAAAATAAATCGCAGAAAATAAGAGCTCATTATTTTTGACTTTATATCTTATTGCACGCATAGCGGATTGCGACTTGCTAAAGCGTCACTGTCTCGTAACTGGCCTTGCATGCTTTATATCTTATTGCACGCATAGCGGATTGCGACCTTATTGCCGAATGTTTTTTCGGCCCATTTTAGAAAGTTGTCTTTATATCTTATTGCACGCATAGCGGATTGCGACTTTAATTGAACAATACAGCCCCTCATATTCATGGCTTCTTTATATCTTATTGCACGCATAGCGGATTGCGACTTTCAGTCCGTAGTTCCTCAACAGCATCCTCCAAGCTTAGAGGTACTTTATATCT
>SESD01001458.1_pt1 | contig 13096 bp, 21 predicted proteins | sample 3171411 | NCBI WGS metagenome assembly SESD01 (sample SAMN06051880, study PRJNA518727) | freshwater metagenome | biome: subpolar coniferous forest; feature: holomictic lake; material: water; isolation source: holomictic Lake 442, 16.5 m depth | place: Canada: near Kenora, Ontario | collected...
GTCGGGCGTTTACTGGGAAGCGGGTCAAATTAGAGATTCGGTGCGGGCGGGATTTGGCGCGGGTGGATTCGGATCCACTCCGGACGGGGCAGATTTTTTCTAATTTACTGGAGAATGCTTTACGTTTTAGTCCTACGGGGGGAGGGGTGATATTATCGGCGCAAGTGGGCAGGGAGGCGGGCCAGGTGGAATTTTGGGTGGAGGATGAGGGGGAGGGGATCTCTGCGGATAAGATCGGCAGGATATTTGAGAGATTTTTTAGAGTGGATTCGGCTCGGGCGAGGGAGAAGGGTGGGGGGACTGGGTTGGGGTTATCAATTGTGAAGCATTTGGTCCAGCTCCATGGGGGTAGCGTGCGGGCGGAAAGTGAAAGTGGAAAGGGGACTAAGATTATCTTTGCTTTGAGGGCATCCTCTATATAAAATATTGTAAACAAGGTATTTAGAATCAATAAAAATGACATCATATTGTCACAAATCGCATCTTGGTTTGTTGGGGCACTGCCCTTAGGTCAAGAGGATGAAAATTAACTATTCATTCTTGATGGTAACAATTTTTGGGCTGTTTGCCTCCATACCTAGTCACCTTCGGGCTGAGCAGGTGGTCAAAATTGATGGTTCGAGCACAGTCTACCCGATTACGGAGGCGGTGGCGGAGGAGTTTCAAAAAGCGACGGGCACGAAGGTGACGGTTGGCATGTCTGGAACTGGGGGTGGATTTAAAAAGTTCACCCGTGGTGAGATCGATGTGCAGGACGCCAGCCGCCCGATCAGGGAGGAAGAAATCAAGGCGGCCAAGGAGGGTGGCATCGAGTACCTCGAACTGCCGATTGCCTATGATGCCTTGACGGTGGTGGTGAACGCCAAAAACGACTGGCTGGACTCGATTCAGGTCTCCGAGTTAAAGAAAATCTGGGAGCCCGAGGCGCAAGGAAAAATCACCAAGTGGAATCAGATTCGTCCTGAGTGGCCTGACAAAGAGATCAAGCTGTACGGGGCGGGATCGGACTCTGGAACTTTTGATTATTTTACGGAGGCAATTAACGGGAAGAGCAAAGCGAGTCGGGGCGATTACACGGCGAGCGAAGATGACAATGTGCTGGTGCAAGGAGTTGAGGGGGACCGGTATGCCTTAGGATACATGGGTTTCTCCTACTATGCTGCCCACCAAAAGCGGTTGAAGGCCTTGGGGATTGAGTGGGACGCCAAGGGCAAGCCCACGGCGAAGCCTTCTGAGGAAACGGTGCTGGCGGGTACCTACAACCCCCTATCGCGACCCTTGTTTATTTATGTGAATGTGAAATCGTTGGAAAAGCCAGAGGTGAAGAAATTTGTGGAATTCTATCTGGCCCAGGTTGAAACCCTTGCGAAAGAGGTGAAGTACATTCCCTTGCCAGGAGATGCCTACGGGAAAGTAAAGGCCCGGTTTGAGAAACGGGAAAAGGGAACGGCCTTTTCCCATCAATCTGATTTGGCTGTGCCGATTGGAGAAATTCTTAATCGCGCGCCGGTTCCGTAAAAGCCTCTTGTATGTCATTCCCTTATGAATCCTCTCGCCGTCTGGATAAGGCGATTGAGAGAGTGATGGTGGGGATTTTGCGGGTTGGGGGTTGGGCCTCGGTCCTAGTGACCTTTGGAATTGTGATTACGCTGGTTACGGAATCTTGGCCTTTTTTTAAGGCAGTTCCATTGGGGCGCCTGTTTACCGACCGTATGTGGACGCCGCTTTTTCTTGAACCGCAATATGGGATTGGGGCGTTGCTGGCGGGGACGTTGGTGACGACGGGGGTGGCGCTGTGCGTAGCGATTCCTCTGGGAACGCTGCTGGCGATTTATCTGAGTGAATTTGCGGAGCCGCGATTCCGTGAGGTGGTCAAGCCGATGTTGGAGTTGCTGAGTGCGGTTCCCACGGTGGTTTATGGTTATTTTGCGTTGCTGACGCTGACCCCGATTTTGCAGAAGATTTACCCCGATCTGCCGCAATTTTCCATGCTGAGCGCGGGGTTGATTATGGGAATCATGATCATTCCCTACGTGACCTCTTTGGGAGAGGATTCGATGCGGAGTGTGCCGATGTTGTTGCGGGAGGGGGCCTTTGCGCTGGGGGATGGAAAGCTGGGAGTGGCGTTGCGGGTAGTTTTTCCAGGCGCATTTTCTGGATTGGCCTCGGCTTATGTCCTGGCGATTTCGAGAGCGGTAGGGGAAACGATGATTGTGGCGATTGCGGCGGGACTGCAACCACGCTTTACGTTGAACCCGCTTGAATCCGCGGCGACGGTGACGGCTTTTATTGTGCAGGTCAGCTTGGGGGATTTGCCTCACGGGAGCATCGGCTACCAGTCGATATTTGCAGCCGGAGCGGTGCTTTTTTTAATGACCTTAGGTTTTAATTTAGCGGGGCATATCCTGCGCCGGAGATTCCACCGTGCTAGCTAGTCAAAATTTACGGAAACAGGAGGCAAGGGCTTCACGGCGAAGGTCGATTGATCGATGGTTTGGACGGATCGGTTTTCTGGTGACGCTGGGAACGCTTGGGGTTTTGGCGATTTTACTTTTAAACTTAGCGGCGAGCGGTTTAACGAGGATTGACTGGCAGTTTCTACTCTCTTTTCCTTCGCGGCGGGCGGCGGAGGCGGGAATTCTCTCTGCCTGGGTGGGAACGATTCTGCTGATGATGGTGACCGCTTCCGTGGCGGTGCCTTTGGGGGTGGCGGCAGGCATTTATCTTGAGGAGTACGCTCCGAAAAATAAGTGGACCGATTTTGTAGAGATCAACATTTCTAACTTGGCTGGGGTGCCATCGATTTTATACGGGTTGATGGCTTTGGGGCTCTTTGTCTACCAGTTTCGTTTTGGGCAGAGCATTCTGGCGGGGGGATTGGCCTTAGCCTGTCTGGTGTTGCCGATTGTGATTGTGGCGACCCGCGAAGCATTGCGGACGATTCCGGCTTCGATTCGGGAGGCAGCTTTTGCCTTAGGGGCGACGCGATGGCAGGCGGTCTGGCATCATCTTTTGCCCTACTCCACAGGGGGAATTGCCACGGGGGTGATTCTGGCCATGTCGCGGGCGATCGGGGAGAGTGCACCCTTGATTACGATTGGGGCGCTTACTTTTATTGCGTTTTTACCTCCTGCGCCGATTCTCGCACAGGCACCTTTTATTTCTTTTGATTGGCTTTTCTCCCCATTTACGGCGCTACCCATTCAGATGTTCAACTGGGTATCTCGCCCTGGAGAGGAGTTCCAGTCGAATGCAGCGGCGGCGGGACTATTTCTGATGCTGATCACCCTGAGTATGAATGGTGCGGCGATCTTGCTCCGGCGCCATGCCCAGAGGAACATCAAGTGGTGAATCCGACCCCTACAACTCCAGTCTCAAGCGAGAAGGATATTGCTCAGGTGGAGGTGAAGCCTGAGGTGAAGGTTGAAATTCAGAACCTGAGTTTCTTTTATGGGAGGAATCAGGTGTTGCGCAATGTGAGTCTGGATGTCCCAGCGTATCAGGTGACGGCGATGATTGGGCCTTCGGGGTGTGGCAAGACGACCTTGCTGCGTTGTTTAAATCGGATGCATGACCTCTATCCAGGGAATCGGTATGAAGGTTCAGTCCGTCTGCATCCAGGAGGAACCGATATTCTTGGTCCGGGGATGGATCCGATTCGAGTACGGATGCGGTTTGGGATGGTTTTTCAAAAGCCCAATCCTTTTCCCAAGAGTATTTATGAAAACGTGGCCTATGGGCTGAGGTTGCAGGGGATGAACAAGCGGAGGGATCTGGACGAGCGTGTGGAAAAGGCACTAAGGGAATCGGCGCTCTGGGACGAGGTGAAGAGCCGGTTGCACCAATTAGCGCACAATCTTTCGGGCGGGCAGCAGCAGCGGTTGTGCATTGCTCGGGCGATTGCGACTGATCCTGATGTGGTCTTGTTTGATGAACCCACGAGCGCACTCGATCCGATCGCCACTTCGAAAATTGAGGAGTTAATTGTGGAAATGAAGAAGCGGGTGACGGTGATTATCGTGACTCACAATTTACAGCAGGCAGGTCGGATTTCGGATCGAACGGCGTTTATGTATTTGGGAGAGTTGATTGAATTTGGGGAGACGAACCGGCTTTTTACCAATCCCGCCAAACCTCAGACAGAGGATTATATTTCTGGAAGATTTGGATAACAAATGGGGGGGTTCGGTTGACATCCGGCTTCTGCGGATAAAGAATTAAAACAATGAATGAGCCGACGATGGAGGCGAACGAGGAGCGACTGGAAAGAGTTAGGAGTTATTTCCGAGGAGATTTGCTGATCTTGCGGGAGGCCTTATTGCGGATGGCCAGTTTAGCGCACACCAATCTGAGTATTGCTTTGGAATCTTTAGTGGAGAGAGACCCAGCCAAGGCGGCGAAGGCGATTGCGGACGATCAGGAGATTGATCGTCTGGAGGTGGAGGTGGACGAGATGGTGGCGGGTTTTATGGCGACGCAGGCACCGATGGCTTTGGCTTGTCGATTGATGTTAGCGGCCTCGAAGCTTTGTAATGACTTAGAGCGGATTGGGGATCAGGCGGTCTCGATTGCGCGACGCAGTGTTATTTTGATGGATGAACCACCCTTAAAGCCGCTCTTAGATATTCCGAGAATGGGGGCGCAGGTCTTGGGGATGATTCGGATGGCGACGGATGCGTTTGTGGAAATTACGCCAGAGAAGTGCGCAGAGATTATTCTGATGGATGTGCGGGTGGACGAGATCAATCGTCAGCTGGAGCGGGAGTTAACTAGTTTCATGGTGGAGGATCCGAAGACGATTACGCGGGCACTGAATCTGATGTTGGTGGCGCGATTTTTCGAGCGGGCGGCGGATCACGCTAAGAATATTGCGGAGCAGGTGTTCTATTTGTACACGGGCAAAGACATTCGGCACGAGGCGGAGTTAAGAAAAGGCTAGAGCTAGCCGTTTTGGTTTTGCTTCAGGGTTTCTGAAGGATGGTGGCGACATCTTGGCGGATTTGATCGGCGAGGGCGGTGGGATTAGGAAATTTCTTTTCTCCACGGATCCATCGGTGGAACTCTAGGTCCATTTCCTGACCGCTGAGGTTTCCAGTGAAGGCAGGGAGGTGGGCTTCTATTTTGCGCTGGTGCCGTTCAAAGGTTGGGCCGGTGCCGAGGTTGATGGCGGCGGGTTCATCGGTGCCGTCGGCAAGGCAGGCTCGACCCGCGTAGACTCCATCGGGGGGCAGGCATTCGTCTTCGGTAGCGAGATTGGCAGTAGGAAACCCGAGTCCGTGACCGCGACCTTCTCCAGGGACGACTTGGCCGAGGATGGTAAAGGGGCGACCGAGCATGGCGGAGGCATCGATTAGTTTGCCGTCGCGGATGGCGGTACGGATTCGGCTGCTACTGATTCTTTCGTTTTGGTAGAGGACGGGTGGTGGATTGTCGAGGGTGGCCCCATGGCTTTGGCACCAGGCGGAGAGCATGGTGACATCGCCTGATCGGTCGCGGCCAAAGCGCCAGTTGGGACCGACAGAAATCGTTTGTAAGGCAGGAAAAGAGGCGGAGATTTCTTGGAGAAAAGCGGAGGGCTCTTGAAGAGATCGTGCGCGATCGAAGGGGAGAGCGATGGTTAGTCCGATCCCCCAGCGAGTGAGGACGCGGAGTTTATGTGGGAGTCCGGTGATTAAGGCGGGGTGTTTCTCGGGGTGAAGGACGGAGAGAGGGTGATCGCGAAAAGTCAGCACAGCGGTGGCGACAGGTGGATGAGGAAAGTTTTCACCGAGGATGACTCGGCGGTGGCCAAGATGGAGGCCGTCAAAAAAGCCGAGGGCGAGGTGCCGAATGAGATCTCCCTGTGGGGAGGGGGTCAGCGAATCGGCCTGCTTCACGTACGGCGGATGCGAGAGATTTCGGGTAGCGAGATGAGATGGCGTGCAAGGTAATCGGCTCCCTCGGCGACTTCGAGATCGGCCCAGCGAACGGCTTTGGAGAGTTCGAAGTTCCCTGAGCGGGTGCGGATGAGGGCGGACATATGGCCCCCGCAACCGAAGAGAGCGCCGAGGTCGTGACAATAGGTGCGGACATAGAAGCCTTTGGTGCAGTGGATGCGGAAGCGAACGCAGGGCATAGCGATTTCGAGGATTTCGCATTTGTCGATGCGGACGCGGCGGGGGGGGCGTTCGACTGTTTTGCCCTCGCGAGCGAGTTTGTAGAGGGGGACGCCGTCTTTCTTGATAGCGGAAACCATGGGGGGGATTTGTTCAAACTCGCCGGTAAACTTTTGGAAGGCGGCTTCGATAATGGCGGGATCCAAGTTGGGGACAGGTTTGGATTCGAGGACTTTGCCTTGGGCATCTTGGGTATCGGTGGACTCTCCTAATTTAAGAGTGCCTTCGTACACTTTGTCTTCGCTCATGAGGAGGTCTTGCACGCGGGTGGCCCGACCGACGACGAGCATGAGGAGTCCAGTGGCGATGGGATCGAGGGTGCCGCAGTGGCCTACTTTGCGTTGATTGAAGCGACGCCGAACGAAGTCGACGATATCGTGGGATGTTTTGCCGGGGGGTTTATCGGCGAGAAGGAGGCCGTCGAGTTGGGGGGTCATAGAAATTGGATTGGAACCAAAGATGGAGGTTGAGAGTGGGAAGAATTAGGCAGAATAGCAAGGAAAGGGATGGGGGCGGGCGGTTGGTTAAGATTGCAGGTTGGAGATGGCTTTACTGATGGCATCGAGGACGAGCTGGCGATTTTTTTCGGCGTCCTTGGAGAAGCGGATTCCTGCAGCGGCTTTATGGCCACCTCCGCCAAAGGATGAGGCGATGGAATTTACATCGACCTTGCCCTTACTACGCAGAGAGACCCGTAAACCGCCATCACTGGTTAATTCAAAGAGTGATCCAACCTCAACTCCTTGAATAGAAGCGACTTCCTCAATAATTCCTTCTGTATCTTCGCTCTTTGCACCGCTTTTAGCGTAAAACTCTGGCGAAATAGTAAGAAAAGCAGATTTATTCTTATCCTTTAATGTTAAAGTATTGGAAACTAGACGCTTTAGGGCGTGGCGTTCGTGGGTAATGGAGAGATAGCACTGTTTGGCGATCTCTGCTGGGTCGGCTCCGAGTTCGACTAATTTTGCGGCGGTATGAAGGGTTTGAGCGCTGGTTCCGCGGTAGCGGAAGGAGCCGGTATCGGTGGTCAGGCCGGTGAAGAGGCAGGTGGCGGCTGCGGGGGTGATTTTCCACTTTGCGATCTGGAAAAGTTCAAAGAGGACTCCTGTGGTGGAGGGGATATCGGCGATGATGAGGTTGTGTTTTCCGTACCCTGGGTTGCTGATGTGGTGGTCGATGACGATATCTACGGGGCGGGTCCACGAGATGGTCTTTTGGCCTAATCGTTCTCTAGTGGAGGTGTCGAGAGCGATGAAGCAGTCGGTGTTTTCAGGGAGGGAAGCGGGGAGATCCTGGACAAGTTCGCTCCCTGGGAGGAACTGGTACATGGAGATAATGCCTCCCTCGACAAAAACTTGGGGTTGGGCTCCCCGTTCTCGGAGGGTGTGGGCTAGGCCAAGAATACTGCCGAAGGCATCTCCGTCTGGCCGAAGATGTGCAAGAATTGCAGGGTGTTTTGCCTCACCGATTTGGGCGATAATTTTTTGGGCTAGGGAAAGATCCACACTCGAATGATAAAAAGTGGAGGAAGGGAAGTCGAGGCATGTCGAAGACGAACTTGCGAGAGGGAGACTCCGCTTGTATTCTTACGAAATGAAAGTTTTTCTCTTGGCTCCGCTCTTTTTGGCGGTCTGGCTGTTGAACGCAACGAGCGCCTTAGGTTGTCCGACGTGTAAAGACAGCTTTACGAAAGAGGATAGTGCAAACGGGACGAAGATTGTTTCGAAGGGGTTAAACTCCACCGGACTGGGTTTCGGTTGGAGCGTACTCTTTATGCTGGCGGCGCCAGCTTCGGTTGCCAGTGGGCTGGTGTGGTTGGTGGTGAAGAATGGTCGGGATGCGAGCGAGGACAGCGATTCCTAAGGTTGGTGGCGGGTCCTGGCTATGACCCTGCGGGAATTTCTTAAACTAACGGCTCCAGTGAAAGGAGCGGTGCGGGCGCAGCTTATTTCTCGGCGCGAGCAGGCAGCTCGGAATGGGAAGCCATTTTTGAGGGTGGAATTAGGGGATGAGACGGATCGGGTGGGGCTGAATCTTTTTTCGGGATCGCCTGCGTTTGCTGTCTTTAGCTCTGCGGATGTTCGGGAGTGTTTTGAGTTGAGCGGGGTGTTTGGGCCGAGTGATTATGGGCCGAATGTGGACAGTCCTTCGGCAAGGAAGTTAACCGCAGAGGAAGAGGAGGAATTTTTTCTGGGGGGGGAAGAGAGGCGGGCTCAGCTGGAGAAATACGGACAGGAGATTTTGGCGGTGGCGCAGGGGATGGAAGACCCGCGTTTGCGGTGGGTCTGCACTCGGGCGTTGGAGAAGTATCCGGAGAAGTGGCGAAGAGCGGCGGCCGCACGAAAGAATCATCACGCGAGGCGAGGTGGATTATTGGATCACACGGCGCAGATGTTGCGGGTGGCTCAGGCGTTGGCTCCCCTTTATGCGGAGGTGGATAATGATTTGCTCTGTGCGGGGGTGATTTTTCACGACATAGGAAAGCTTTGGGAGAACGACACGGGAGAGAAGGGATTTGCCAGTGTGCCGAGCCGTCGTGGGGAGTTGCTGGGTCATATTTCCTTAGGGATTGAGGTGGCGAATGCGTTGTGGCGGGAGGGGGAAGCGGCGGAGGGGGCGAGTTGGGGGGAATTGCAACCCGCCTCAGAAGAGGTGAGGGATCACCTGTTGCATCTAATTGCTTCGCACCATGGGACGAAGGAGTTTGGATCGCCGGTGGCGCCGAAGACGCCGGAAGCCTTTCTCTTGCACCACATTGATAATATCGACGCGAAGATGGAGATGTTGCGGTTGAGTTATGCGCGAGCGAAAGAAGAGGGGACGGGATTGTTGGAGGCGCACCGACCCTTGGAGGGTCCGTTGCCTTGGCCGATGAGTGGGAGAACGGTGGAACCTGGAGATTGATGCTTGATGCGTATAAATTGACATCAGATGTTTTTATAATAAAGTATGGCGATGAGGACGACATTGGACTTGGCGAAGCCAGTTTTGGAAGAACTGAAGTCTTTACAGAAAAAGCAGGGTGGGACGATGGGGGAGTTGGCCTCGCAGATTTTGGCGGAGGGGTTGGGGAAAAAGAAAAAGAGCCGTTTGAGGGAGGTCCAGCTCGGACTGCAGTGGCATTCTCAGGATATGGGGGCGAAGGTAAACTTGCATGATAAAGAAGCCCTCTATCGTGCCATGGATGAGGCGTGAGTTACTCTGTCGACGTCAACCTGCTGGTATTTGCTTCCAATGAGGCTGCTCCGGAGCGAGTGAAGGCCTTGGATTTCTTGAAGAGTCGCGAGGAGGATCCAGATCTTTTTTGTCTGACTTGGCCAGTTTTGTGTGGCTATCAGCGAATCGTGACTCATCCCTCCATTTTCCGTAATCCGTTAGATCCCCTGCGAGCGTGGGCCAATGTACGGAGCCTTCTGGCTTGGCCGAGGGTGCGGGTGGTGGGCGAAGAGGAAAGTTTTGCGGCGGATTTTGCCCAAATCACTGAAAAGTTAGCCGTGCGTGGGAACGGGGTCTCGGATGCTCACATCGCGACCCTTCTACGGCAACACGGGGTCAATCGGATCTACAGCGCGGATGCGGATTTTCGTAAATTTGCTTTTTTGGAAGTGATCAATCCTTTGGAAGCATGAAAGCCTCAATCTGTTTTCTCTCCTTCCTGAGTTGGGCGGGATTATCTCAAGCCTACGAATCGGCCTACCCGATGACGGGGGCGGGAGTATGTGAGATCAAGAGGTTGCCCGCTGGAGTGATTTTGCAAGCCCGTAGCTCGGGGGACTACTTTTCGGAGAACAACGGCCTTTTCCGTCGGCTGTTTCAGACGATTCAGCAAAACAAAGTGCCGATGACGACCCCAGTGGAAGCGGGGATGAGGCCGGGCACGATGATTTTTTATCTGGATCCAGAATCAGCCAAGCGAAGTGATCTGGAGATGGCGGATGGAGTGACAAGGAAGCGGGTGGGGGAGAGGGTGGTGGCATCGATTGGGATTCGAGGCGGATATTCGAAGGAGAGTTTTGAGAAGCATGCGCAACAGTTACGGGAATGGCTGAAAAGTCAGCCGAAGTACCAGGCGGGCGGGGAGGCCTATGCGGTGTATTGGAATAGTCCGTTCACGATCTGGTTTTTAAAGAGGGCGGAGGTTCATTTGCCGGTGCAGGAAAAATAAGGAATTCATCTAAGAATATTTTTTAAGGGCTAGACGAACGGCGATTTCTGCGGAGAGAAGAACGAGGGGGAGGCCGCCTCCTGGGTGGGTGGTGCCGCCGACGAAATAGAGATTGGGCAGAAGGGGAGAGCGGATAGGCGGACGAAGAAAGGATTGGAGTGGGCCGTGCGAGGCCCAGCCGTAGAGCGCGCCACCCACGGCACCATCGCGGGATTGGAAATCAGCAGGGGAGAGAAACTCTTGGTGGACGATCTTGGACTTGAGGTTGGGGAGGAATTTGTTCTCAAGAATCTGGACAATGCGGTCGGCGTAGCCGGGGCCCTCTTGGGTCCAATCGATGGAGGTGGTGTTGGAAGGCGCATTGACGAGGAGGAAATAGTTGTCGTGATCGGCGGGGGCATCGGAGGGTTGGGAGCGGGCGCTGAGGCAAAGGTAGATGGTGGGATTTTCGGCAGGACGTTTCTCTCGGAAGAGTTGTTTAAATTCGAGTGGGTAGTTATCAGAAAAGAAGATGTTGTGATGAGCGAGAGAGGGATCCTTGCCTTTGACGCCGAGGAGGACGACGAATCCGGAGATGGAGCGGGTGGGGCGACTCATCTGGGCGGCGGTCTGAGGGGCACGGGGATGGCGGATGAGTTTTTGATAGGCTGCGAGGACGTCCCCGTTGTGAAAGATGAGATCAGCGAGGATTCGTTTGCCTGAGGTGAGGGTGACGCCGGCGGAGTCGATGGATTGAGCTTCGGCAGATGTTTGGATTTCGATACCGCGCTTGGTGGCTAAGGCGAGGAGGGAATCGGCAAGAGTACGGATTCCTCCTTGGATGAACCATCCACCGTATTTGGCTTGGACGTAGGGGATGACGGCGAAGGTGGCGGGAGTGAGTTCGGGGTCGCTTCCGTTGTAGGTGGCGAAGCGTTGAAGAAACTGCTGAAGGTGGGGATCGCGATAGAATCGGCGCGAGGCGGAAGCGAGAGATTGGAAAGGGCTCATCCCAGGCAAGAAACGAAGCAAGGGCAGGAGGGAGGGGTTAAAGATCTTTCGGAAGATTTCAGAGGGATCGCTTTCGAGAAAGGCGGTGGCGGAGAGTTGATAGAGGCCTTGGGCGTGGCGGAGGAGACGGGCGGAGTCGGGTCGGGACCAAAAGAATTCGTTTTCGTCAAACTGATAGCCGTCGGCCCAACGGTAGCGGCAGGTGGGGGAAAGGGGTTGGAGGGTAAGGAAATTGGCACGGTCTTCGCCGAGATCGGTGAAGAGGCGATCAAGAATGTGGGGCATGGTGAAAAGGGAAGGGCCGAGGTCCCAGCGGAATCCGTGGGAGCGTCGTTCGGCGATCTTGCCTCCGACGGTGGGGTTCTTTTCAAGAAGAGTGACGCGGGCGCCGGCTTGTTGCAGGCGGAGGGCGGTAGCGAGCCCGCCGAGACCTGCGCCGATGACGACGGCGGACTTACCGGTTAGAGGAGTTTTCATGGGTGGTGTTTTTGCCAAAGGAAAAGGAGGCAGGTGGAGAAGTCTTGGGGTTGGCGGATGATGAGCTGATCGATTTCTTGTGGGGAGAAAAAGCTGAGGCCTGCGACTTCATGGGGGTCGGGGGTAAAGGGGCCTGAGTGGATGGCCCGGTAAAGCCAGACAAACTCCTGATCGGTTTCGGAGCAAGCGGGGATGTAGTGAAGGCGGGTGAGGGCAAGGCAGGAGGAGGTGGGGATGCCGATCTCTTCGGGGATTTCGCGGTGCATAGCGGTATCATAATTTTCCTCTGCGTTGACGTGGCCACTGACGCTAGAGGTCCAGCGACCGGGTTCGCGGTCTTTTTGCAAGGAGCGTCGTTGGAGAAGGAGACGGCCATCGGGATGGTAGAGCCAGAGGTGAACGGCGCGGTGGAGTAGACCTTGGGCGTGGATCTGGGAGCGAAGGGCGGAGCCGATGACTCGGTCCTCCTGATCGACGAGATCAAACTTTTCGTCCGTACTGTTCATAGAGTTGGTGCCATGTTGCTGGATCGAGCTCTTCGGCTCGTTGGGTAAGAGGGACGGGGAGGAGTCGTTGAAGTTGTTTGCGTCGTTGGGAGAATCCTTTTTTCACAAAAGCATAAAAGTTAATGAGATCATGAGGGATGGAGGGACGAGAGGTGAGCCGAAGGACGGCGGACTCGATTTGTGGGCGAGGATAAAAGACTTCAGGGGGAAGAGTGCGAATCTTTTCGAGAAGAAAAACGCTTTGGAGGAGAATGGAGACGGCGCCGTACTCGGGGGTGCGGGGGAGGGCGACAAAGCGATCGGCGACTTCTTTCTGGAGAGTGACGACGATTGTTTTTGGGGGTGGAGTTCGGAGGGCGAGTTGAACGAGGAGTGGAGTGGAGATGGAGTAGGGGAGATTTCCGCAAACGAAGGGGCGGGGTGGATGTTGGGCGAGGGTTTGCAGGGCATCTCCTTCGATGAGTTGGAAGCGGGGTTCGTTTTGGAAGGATTGGCGAAGCCAGGCGATTAGACCTTGGTCGATTTCGAAAGCTTCGATGGTATGGCCTGCGGTGAGGAGGGCGCGGGTGAGGGCGCCGAGGCCTGGGCCAATTTCTTGAACGGGTTCGGGATTGGGTGGGGGGAGGGCGGCGGCGATGACGGTGGCGAGGGTGGGTTCGACGAGAAAGTTCTGGCCGAGCTGACGCAGGGGGCGCAGGCCGTGGGTGGCCAAGATTTCGCGGATTTGGGTGGGGTTCAGAGCTGGCGACTGAGGATGGCGTGGAGTTCGCCTGGGTTAAGGATGCCATGAATTCTTTCGGAGC
>SESD01001460.1_pt1 | contig 13088 bp, 8 predicted proteins | sample 3171411 | NCBI WGS metagenome assembly SESD01 (sample SAMN06051880, study PRJNA518727) | freshwater metagenome | biome: subpolar coniferous forest; feature: holomictic lake; material: water; isolation source: holomictic Lake 442, 16.5 m depth | place: Canada: near Kenora, Ontario | collected...
CCATTGCGTGCCGCCTGGAGCCTAGGTGACCGATTCATAATTCAATACTCTGGTAATTTTGGAATTGGACACGATGTAGAAACAATTATTGGAGCGATGGAAGCGCTAAAGAATGATGACGGAATACTTTGGGTCATTGTGGGCGATGGTGTTATGAAGCCAGTGATTGAGGCTTACGTGAAAGAACATCAGATTTTAAATGTTGTTTTGGAGCCCTACCAACCACGCGAAACTTTGGGGCAGCTCATTTCTTTGGGTGACATGCATTTGGTGTTAATGGTGCCTGGATTCGAGGGCATTATTTTACCAAGCAAGTTGTACGGAATTCTTGCCGCAGGCAGACCCGTGGTATTTGTTGGACCAGAAAAAAGTGAAATAGCGCGAATCATTCAGGAAGAAGATTGCGGCTTTGTGGTTGTGAATGGCGATTCAAAGGATCTCGTCCGCATTATTACCAAATTGAGAAACGATTCCGCCCTTACTCAACAACTTGGCAACCGCGGTAGGGTCGCCCTTGAAAGTAAGTATTCCATGCAACAAGCTTGCCAGTCGTGGCACACCATGTTGCACAACGTTGTTGAATCGAAAGAAATTAAGCAATGAATATTTTGGAAATCATCGGTCGATCCGCCCCATTGTTCGAAAGCGATATCGTTAGGCATGAGAAAGCCTTGAGCGAAATGGTTCAGGGAAGCAGGTTCTTGGTGATTGGTGGGGCTGGTTCAATAGGTCAAGCCGTGACCCGCGAAATTTTCAAGCGCAAGCCAAAAGCGCTGCACGTAGTTGATATTAGCGAAAACAATATGGTCGAATTGGTGCGCGACATTCGAAGCACGCTGGGATATATAGACGGAGATTTCCAGACATTCGCGGTGGACGCTGGTTCCAAAGAGTTTGACGCGCTTGTTCACTCATCGAGTGGCTATGACTTTGTTTTAAATCTCTCAGCGCTGAAGCATGTGCGTAGCGAAAAAGATCCGTACACGCTTATGCGGTTGGTTCACGTCAATATTCACAACACAATTTCCACTATTCAGCAGGCGCGAGATAGGGGTGCTCGAAAATATTTTTGCGTATCGACCGATAAAGCCGCCAACCCAGTAAATATGATGGGCGCCAGCAAGCGCATTATGGAAATGTTCTTAATGCGCGAGAGTCTCGAGACACCAATTTCCACGGCGCGTTTTGCCAACGTGGCATTTTCAGATGGATCCTTGCTTCATGGCTTCAATCAACGCTTCGCCAAGCGGCAACCCATCTCATCTCCCAATGATGTTCGCCGCTATTTCATTACGCCTCAGGAATCTGGAGAACTCTGTTTGATGTCGTGCTTGTTAGGGGAAAACCGTGACATTTTCTTTCCAAAAATGAGCGAAGCACTGCGACTGACACGCTTCTCCGATATTGCGGTCCGGTTTTTGCAGCAATATGGATATGAGCCATTTGAATGCGCCACGGAGGATGAGGCACGTGGCAAAGCCGACGAATTGATAGCGAAGAGGAAGTGGCCTTGTTATTTTTTTAGTAGCGACACAACGGGAGAAAAAGACTTCGAGGAGTTTTTCACTGATCAAGAAGATTTAGATTTGAAGCGCTATCAAGGAATTGGAGTCATTCGCAACAAGCCCGAGTTCAATGAAAAAAATTTACAAGAATTTCTGGCCTCAATAGACACAATGCTTGCCACAAGAACATGGACACGCAAACAGATGATCGACTTATTTAACAAGATGATTCCTGAATTCAACCATAAAGAAACTGGAAAATTCTTAGATGGGAGAATGTAAGCCGTGCAGAGAATTTGCGACATTGTTCTAGTGGGATTTGCGTTGCTCGTGCTCTCGCCATTATTCATACCAATTATTATTTTATTAAGTCTGACTGGCGAGCGCGAAGTATTTTATTTCCAGCAGCGAATTGGCAAGGGGGGGAAGCCTTTTAAGCTGTTTAAGTTCGCCACAATGTTGAAGAACAGTCCAAATCTTGGAACCGGAACAATTACGCTTAAAAATGATGCGCGTATTTTGCCAATGGGAAAATTTTTACGTAAGACTAAAATCAATGAACTTCCCCAGTTAATAAACATTATCACGGGCGACATGAGTATTGTGGGTCCCCGACCGCAAACAAAACGCTGTTTTGATGCTTTTCCAAAGTGCTCGCAAGATGCCATTATTCAAGTTCGCCCAGGACTTTCTGGCATTGGTTCCATTGTTTTTCGCGATGAAGAAGATGCCCTGAATAATCAATCTGATCCAGTGGGTTATTACGATAATGTCATTGCGCCATATAAAGGCGCTTTGGAAGAGTGGTATGTCCAACGGCAGGGCATTACAACTTATTTTCTTGTGATTTTTATAACGGTGTGGGTTTTGGTCGTACCAAACTCCAAGCTTGTTTGGAAGGCTTTCCGTGATCTACCTCTAGAACCAGACGTACTTCATGATCGGACCTCGGTTGCAAACACTCCTAAGCAAACTCAAAGCGATAGCGGTCCTAGCCGTCGACCCATTCGTATACTTTTTATTAATCAAAGCTTCTGGCCCGACGTTGTTGCGACCGCGCAACAAGAGCATGATCTTGTGCGATCACTTATTCAAGAAGGTGATTCGGTGACCGTATTGGCATCCAAAAGTCTGTATGGACAAGCCAGAGCAACACTGCCATCGCATGAAATTGTTGATGGGGTAGAGATTCACCGAGTCTCAAGCAATTTATTTAAAAAGCGTGGTCTGACCACCCGCTCAATTGACTATCTGCGATTTAACGCGGGAGCGCTTATTCGGGCGTTGCGCTTACCTAAACATGATGTTGTTGTTTGTTTAACAACGCCACCATTCGTTGCGCTCATTGGTCTTACTCTTCAAATATTCAAAGGATCAAAGTTTGTTTTTTGGACAATGGATCTTTATCCCGATCTTCCTGTGAAAGCGGGAATTGTTCGAAAAGACAGCATCACGCACAAGATTTTGAGCAAAATTGATCTACTGTGCCTTCGTAGAGCTGATCGTGTGGTCGCACTCGGGCGTTGTATGCAAGAACGCCTCGTTGCCAAGGGAGTCGATCCTAATAAGATTTCGCTGATACGTTCTTGGGCGGATCCAAATGAGATTCCAGCTGTTCCCAATCGATAGGTTGAATTATCCATGAAAAAAAATCAGAGCGAAGCGAAGGAAATCAGCGAAGTTGCTTTACGTTACGAACGCAGAAGGTTACAAAATATTCCCGGGCTCTATTCCCCAACAACTATGGCAGTCATGATGGCTAGGCAAGAGCGCGAACGAGCTTTGATTTATTGGATGCATACATCTGGGCTACTTCCTATTGGGGACAAATCACTATTAGAGATAGGTTGCGGTACGGGAGGAAATATTTTAGAAATGCTTAGGTTTGGTTTTGAGCCACACAATCTCGTGGGCAATGAATTGTTGCAAGATCGCGGTCTTATGGCACGCCTCAGGCTACCCGCAGTTACTCAGATTCATATCGGTGATGCCCTAACTATGGATTTTGTCACGCAGTTTGATGTTGTTTTTCAATCGACCGTTTTTACTTCTATTTTGGATGAAGCATTTCAAGAACTACTTGCAAATCGAATGTGGGAACTTGTCAAGCCAGGCGGGCAAATTCTTTGGTATGACTTTGTCTACAACAACCCTAAAAATAAAGATGTACGAGGGGTTCCCGTATCGCGAATCAAAAGTCTTTTTCCTTTGGGACAGTTTCACTTTCAGCGCGTGTCCTTAGCACCACCAATTGCGCGAAGGTTGGTTCCTATTCACCCAATCTTGTATTCAGTGGCCAACATACTTCCACTGCTCAGAACCCATGTTTTATGCTGGATTCAGAAACCCACACAGTAATTCTTGCTTTTTATTTTGGGGCTAACATTATCCCTGTCCACTCGTAACGCATGCCTTTATTTAGCAAGGAGAATGAAATGAGTTCAGCTCAGCCAGATTGGAAAGTACAGCTTTTTAAATTGAATTTTGATGAGTCTGAAATTGAGGCTGTTGTGGAAACGCTTCGGTCTGGTTGGATCACCATGGGTCAACGCGCTCTTGACTTTGAAGCGGCGTTTGCAAAGGAACTTGGTCATGGGTCGCGATGCTTAGCGGTATCAAACGGCACCGCAGCATTGCACGTGGCAGTTCTTGCTCTTGGCATTACCACGGGAGATGAAGTCATCGTTCCATCCTTGACGTTTATCGCGGACATCAATTCAGTCAAGGTTTCTGGTGGAGTTCCAGTGCTTGCCGACGTGATTTCCATGGCTGATTGGTCAATGGACCCCGCCGACATCGAGAAAAAGATAACGCCCCGTACTAAGGCGCTCATGGTGGTTCACTACGCCGGGTACTCCTGCGCAATGGATGAAATTGTTTCGATTTGCAAGCGACACAAGCTGGCGTTGATAGAAGATTGCGCGCACGCTCCAGGTGGCGATTATAAAGGTCAAAAACTAGGAACCTTTGGCGATGTGTCAGCTTGGAGTTTCTTTACAAACAAAAATATTTCTGTTGGCGAAGGCGGTATGGTGGTGGTGCGCACCGAAGCCTTGTACCAAAAGTGTAAGAACCTCAGGTCACACGGCATGACGGTTGCAAGCTTTGATCGTATGAAGGGTCGCGCAAGCACCTATGACGTTCTTGAGGCTGGCCTGAACTATCGAATGGATGAAATGCACTCCTCACTTGGATTGGTTCAGCTTGAAAAACTGCCGGCGGCGAATGCTCGTCGTGGTGAATTGACGGCAAGATATTTCACACACCTGGACAAAATCAAAGAAATTTCCGTTCCGTTTCGCCACTATGACAGGGGCACGCCCACGTGGCACATCATGCCGATATTGCTCAATAACGGCATTGATCGCCAAGGGATTATTGAGGCAATGAAGAATGATGGCGTGCAAACCAGCATTCATTACCCGGCTATTCAAGATTTCACGGCATACCGCGAGTGTGCTGGAGAAGTTCCACAGGCGCGCGAAATTTGTCGTAGAGAACTAACTTTACCGCTCTTTCCAACTATGACTGACGCGCAGGTGGATTTGGTTTGCGATTCGCTTGCGCGCGCGGTTCTACCTAAAATTTAAATCTCTGATTTAAATAATTTTGGGTGGGTTGGCATAACTGATTTTATTTTTTCTTTGTATCACCCACGGCATCATTTGAACTTGCGGAGAACTTTGCATTGCCTGTTTGTTCCATTTCAAATGCTCCCGCATTTGATGGGCGCAAAGTTGCATGTCCAGGAATTCGGTAAGTTGCTTTCCCCTTGAATCCCCAACACGGGAAATATAATTGCTTAATTCCATTTGCATCAACAGTAAATCCGGGTTCATCTGGTGTCTCAATTGTTGAGCCATTCCCGCCACTATTAGTAACAACGGTTCCCGCACGATATGACCAAGACATTTCACCCGCTTGATCCACAATCACGGCCGAACCCATAAGAGACCGACCCATGGGTAGTTGTTCTGCGACCACAAAACCATTGGCAGAATCTCCTCGCTCAGTGCTGGTTGTCGCCGTTACTGTGCCTTGATAAGAGACTTCGCCCTCAATCGTTCCATGAGGCGTTCGTAGTAGATCACCATCAACCATATATGCCCAGTTTTGTGCTGCAGAAGCGCTCGTGGCTACATGGGCAAACAGTGCGCGAGATTGCATTCCATCTTTTGTCGCACACATATCCGCCCGATCTACAGATGAGAAGATGGTATCTGTGCGATTATCTAGATTGACGCGAAGCGCAATGCTTGTTTCGCAATCTGTTGGAAGCAATTCAATGCCGCGCACTCTAGATTTGCTTCCAACCACGGGATGGTGAACCGCAACAAAATTTGTTTGGTCACCGTTTCGTCTGGCAACTACAAATGGTGCGTCTCCAATGCCGCGCATGGAGGGGCCACTTGCCTGAATAACGGTTGTGTCCTTGGCTGGCGCCATAAAGGTCAGCAGTTGTAACTCTTCTCCAAGGTTAAATAGCGCTATCCACTCAGCATCGGTGGTTGCACTCTGAAGATTATTTAAATATCCAAAGAGACTTCCAGTCATTGGTTTTAATGGAATTGAAACTTTAAGTTCTTGCAACCGTTGCAAACAGGAGTGCAACATGTAGTCGTAAGAATTAGCCCCCTTAATACGAAAAATATCGGCTACATAAATGTCATTATCATCAATACGTACTAGTGCAATTGTTCGTCGATACATGGTCACGCCAGCAACCTTGTCGTAAGCCTTTGTGGCATCAGCTTCTATTACTTGTACTTCTGGAAAGTCGGTATTGAATAAGCGCAGGTCACCAGAATCATTTGCGCACGAACCCGAAATCCAACGCCACTGCCAATCTGGAACTCCAGGGATTACATCTCTGAGCTGTTTCTCACGCAGGTTTGATCCAAATTTTCCTTTTGGACCTTGATCAAGACCATTTACAACAACGGTTGCGTGTGCGGCGGTGCTGGTATGCCATTCACGAGTGGACTTCGAACCCGCGCGTGGTTGATATTGGGTTTCGCTAATAACCTCCGCGCCCTTAGCCCATAGATTAAAATTAAGCGCATCAAAATGACTATGTGATGAAGTGCCACCCCAATGTAGCGTGGCCATTGCAAGAGAATCCCCGCTACCTGAAACTAAAGTCCCTTGCCCCGTTGAACCGAGGAGGAAGGAATAGTTATTTTGTACATAATTTGGTCCCAGTGTTGGCCATTGCGTATCGTGAACCGCAAGAAATGTTTGATCTGGAAGAATAAGTTTTTTGGTCACAGCATCCGCGCGAGCGGATGGGTTTTTAACCAAGAGAGAAAGGTCAAGATTATCAAAACGAGTTCCGTCAGTCTTGCATTGGAAACCAACTGGATCGCTGTAGCCCTTGAGCATTTCTTGAGCAATTTCTTTTAAACCCCTTTGCTGATCATAATGATAAGCAGAAGATCCTTCGTGCCACCACCCATCCGGACGAAAACCAGCACGATACAAATTGTCAAGATGGCGAACCCCTTCATGGATTAATTCAGGATCTGGTAATAAATAACCAAAATCTAGAAAACCTCGAATTTGGAAATAATCCATGTTACTGAACTGAGGATCGGGACTAAATTTTCGTTGGGTTGCAATAAACAGTTCAAAAAGTTTTGTAACGGGCTCGCTAGCGTTGAGCCGTTCAATTGCTCCAGAATTGGAGATCAATGCTCGCGCTGCAACCAATGGGGTTGCCATAATAAGATCCGAGTAAATCCAGTCGCCCCAAATTCCGGCAGTCGACCATTCAGAAAATGTATTTGGATTATTTTGTTCTTCTCTTTTTTTTGCGGCTTGTGCCCCCGAATAAGGATTCCAAATTGGCCAAGTAGGAATCATTAACGCAAATTTTGCAAGAATTGCAGCGGAGCGATCAGCATGTAATGAATCACCCGTGACCTGGAACAGCATTGCAAAATGCAGGCAAGCGTCACGCATATCAAAATTGATTTGATCACTACTACCGTTAGCGGTTATGCGATCAGCCAAATTAGATGGGCTGTTTGAAACCATGTCCCCAAGTGTTGCTCGAATCGCAAGTTCGACGTTACTTAATTGAGATGGATCTTTGGTAGCAATCGCCTTTTCAAAATTTTTCTTAAGATCAATATCGTATCCACGCACATAGAGTCTTCGTTCGGATTTCGAAGATTCGTATTGTTTGGCGAACTTATTGATGATGTCTTGATTCGCGTTTTGATTGCCTTGGATCTCAGATTGATTTAAAGAAACATTTATAAAATTTGCGTTTAAACTCTCAAACGCAAACAAAGGCGCAGCAAGAAGCAATGTATTTATTAAAAGACTGAATTTGCACATTGGTATATAGTAATAAAAATTATACATATACAAATTATTTTAATACTAAGATTCTCTTAAATCTTCTTCATTCATTTGGTCAAATGTTTCTATCTCGTGGTCGCGAGTTAATATTTCGATACGTACTAAAAGTAACATGAATAAAAATAAATTTACAGAAGACCATAAATTTCCTTCTTTGTTCGCAAGCAATATCTGATAAGTGAGCATGGCTATAAGAATGGCAACAGAAGCGCGATGGGTAGGTGATTCCCTAAACCTTCGAAATAAGACTATCCCACTACGGACAGAAATCCATAGGGCGGTCAATAATAATGCAAATGCCGGTATTCCTAGTTCTGCCAACACATCCACAAATGTCGCATGTGAATAGCCCTGTCCATAGAGACCCTCCCCCAAAGAACTGAATGCGTTGAATCCAAGTCCAATTATCCAAGCAATAGGCGAGGATGCAAATGCACCCAAAAGTTTGATAATGAAAAAAAAACGAATTCCAGTGCCGCTTTCTAAGTTTTGATCTCCCCACCTATTCACTTCGGATTCACCAGATACATATTGGAAAGCGAGTATTGCAAGTACAGCGATTGTTACAAATCCAAATACCGTACTAACAAATGACTTAAAGTTTTTAACTTTTCTAGCCACTGGGTAGAAAGCAATAATCAGAATGCCCGCAAATAAGATTTGACCCCGCGATCCTGAACGGATTGCAAGCAGGGATCCCAGTATGAATGAAGAAATTTGTAATAGGAAAATCCAAAAACTTCTTTTTGGCGGAATATAAAGCGCGCTGATTACTGCGATAATGCCGCCTACTTGCCCAATTGCAAGCGGGCTTGTTCTTAGTCCGCCACCAAGTTCAATACCAATACGACCATTTTTGATTGTGAATTCTGGATTCAAAAAAATCATTAAGCAGGTTATAGAACCCAGAATTAAAAATTTAGGAAGGGCGGCATTCCAATCATCAAGATCCCACAAAAGCAATGGCGTTAAAAGAACAGTGAGAATGAATTGTGGCCAGGTTCCTTTAATAATATTTGAACCTGTATTATCTTGGATTGGGAGTGCCGGCGACCAAATTAGGCTGATTAGGGACCATATAAAAATTGCGAGAATTATATAGAAAGTAGGGTTTAAGTACGCCTTAAGAGGATTCTCTTTAACAGTCAGTAATTTAGCTAGACTAATTATAGTCATAACGCCAACAATATAATTTGCAATTGTTTGATCCGAGCGAAATATACCTATAGATCCTTCTAGGGCGACCTCTAATGCGAAAAAGACCATGCTGAACGCAAACATCCAGCGCGCTGAAAAAAAGCTCAGCACACATAAAAAAAACATAAATAGATAAGCAAAAGTTTCCATATCAATTAATTAATTAAAAATAATTAAAATCCTTTGGAAAGATTTTTAAAACTTCGGGTGATTCTGATTTGATTAATCCCAATGAACGCCATAAATCCGCTCCCACACCGCAATATTATACAACACCCATTGTTGTTTTAGACTGGTCTTTGATAACTTGTTCATCATGCGATCATGGTCTGTAATTTGGGTCAATATTTTTGAATTGGAAATTTCATCACGCACTCTTTTACCAGAAGCGCGAAGCCATGTTTCTGCAGGAGCCTCAAATCCGAGTTTGGTGCTGCGCCAAACCACCATTTTTGGCAATAAATTCTTAACAGCCATTCGAAGAATGTATTTCGTCCAGCCATTATGGATTTTGAATTTGGGAGGCATTGATAGGCAGGCTTCGACCATTCGATAATCTAAAAATGGCAAACGGGTTTCGATGGAGTGTCGCATCGAATTTCGGTCTTCATACCTTAGTAAGTGCGGCAATTGGAATTCAACTTCAAATTGCTGTAGGTCCCAAACTGATTGAAACGCTTCGGTCTGACGATTAATAAATTGTGTGTTCACCCTTGCGATATTTTTGGCAGATAGGAATGTGCGCTTCGCAAGCCACCGCAATCGCAATTTAGGATTATTAAAATAAAATCTGTGTTTTAGAACGGTGAGAAGACTTAATCGAGAATGTCGTGATTGAAAAATGGCTTCGAGTAACGATTTCCAAAGAGGCATTCCGTTTACAAATGCTGCAAAATATCGCTCATAGCCCAATAAAACTTCATCTCCGCCTTGGCCATTCAGCATGACGGGGCAATTTCGCGCTCTAGCCTCGCGGAATACGTGCCACCCCATGAACATAGATGGACTTCCAAAAGGTTCTTCCTGCGTGTAAACAACCTCATCGACGGTTGCTCGAAAGTCCTCAATTGATGGGCAGATTACTGATAAATCAATACCTGAATGCTGAGCCACCATAGATGCATATGAACTTTCGTCAATAGCCTCTTCAGAGGCGCGTGCATGTACTCCCCAAAATTGTAATCCGGTTTGTTTATGGTAAATTTCGCTCGCAATAACACTTGTAGCCGAGCTATCTAGCCCGCCACTAAGACAGGTTCCAACTTGTACATCGGAACGGAGCCGTATGCGGATTGCATCGGTAAAGAGTTCTCTTAATTCACTCTGAGCACTTTCAAATGACATATTGGCAAACTTTTCAGATTTGCGAAGTTCGTAATAACGCTTTGTAGTACGAGTGCCGTCCTTTAACGAAATTTTCATCCAATGTGCCGCAGGTAAACTTGTCACGCCTTCGAACATTGTTTCAGGGCGATGGTTTTCATATCCAGTCAAGAGCCACTCAAGAAGCACGGATTGGTTGGCACGAACTTTTGGTAGCAGTGGAAGTAGTTGTTTAATTTCTGAAGAAAATGCAAATTCATCATTTGGTTCAGCTATATAGAGGGGTTTCACACCAAAACGATCACGCGCAAGAAACACCGTTTTTTCTTGATTATCATGGATGGCGAATGCCCACATTCCATTAAATTTAGGCAGGCAATCGGCTCCCCATTGGGCATAGGCGGCCAAAATTACTTCAGTGTCGGTTCCTGTTTCAAATTGATGCCCAAGAGTTTGTAATTCTGATCGAATTTCCAAATAGTTGTAGATTTCTCCGTTGAAAACAATCCAGTATCTGTTTGCCCAACACATGGGTTGTTGCCCACGGACGTTCAGATCCAAAATGGCAAGTCGTCTATGACCCAGTGCAATGCCCGGTTGAATTTCATAGTCCTCGCCATCTGGACCACGATGAGCAGAAAGGTTATTCATTTCGCGAATGCGATTAAGATTTTCGCTGCGACCAACCCAATTTAGAATTCCACAGATTCCACACATAGTAGAATTTGTACCACAATATTTGATTTTAAAGATGGGTTAGGAATTTACGCGGACAACATCTCATTCGAATGAATCGATTGGAAGTCTATTTCGAATTTTGGAGTAGATGTGTTCATATTTCTTCGCCAAATTGTCCCATGAAAATCGTGTCGCTTCTTGAACGCACAACGCATGAACGGCTTGACGTCGATTGGCTGCTTTAGTAATTCCGTTAGCGATACTGCTTGGGCTTTTGGCATCCACCGATTCACTCACTGTGCCAGGTTGGAAAAGTCCATCTACGCCCTGACCGTTTGTGTGGACAATCGGAACGCCTTGCGATAAAGCTTCTAGATAGACAACGCCAAACGTTTCAAGAAAGGAAGGCATGGCAAAAATATCGTGTTCTCGGTAGATGTCGCGTAATCGAACTGGATCGTAAATTGGACCCAGCCGTGTCACGAATGAGTATCGTGGATTGCGAAGCAAGGCTTCAATTTCCCGCACTCCGTCTCCACCACCGCCAACCAAGGTCAATGTTGCTAGTCGTGTTGCTCGAATAATTTCTACCGCTTTTATAAGTGAAGCAACATTTTTGTTTTTATTAAAATTTCCAACATAAAAAACTTTGAGTTCGCCGCTATTTTTTCGAATTGTGGATGGGGGTGATTCCAACCAAGAGGCGGGAACGCCGCTGGGAATTACAAAAAACTTATGGCGAATCTCAGCAGCGAGCGATTTTGGCAAACGAGCAAGAACTGCCTCGCGATATGTGGTTGTAAGACACACAAGTGCCGATGCTTGGTGCAAAACTTCATGAGCAATCATGCAGAGATCTGGGCGAAAGCGCATGAATGCATTAAGGTCTGTGTTTCTGATCGCGCTTATAAATGGGATTCCAAACCTCTTTTTGAGTCGTAGCGCCACGGCACCGTCGCTGTAAAGATAATGTGCATGAACAATACTAAATGATGAGGGATCAATGGTTCGACAAAGTAATTTTTCAACCATTTTTATTTTTGTACGAAACAATGGGATATGCCAAGGATGTAAGACGTTTTGTATTGAGTATCGAACATCCTGTCCTTCGTCGGGTGGTTGTTTCTTCGCCTCCCCCTCCGAACGCACGGCTGAAAACATGAATTGCTTCTCTCCAAGTGCACGTAGCTGATTGATCAGTTGCATATAAATATGCTGATTCGGAAAGTCCGAGCAGATATGAAGAAGATTTTTATTTTTTTCACCATGCTCGTTCATTTTGCGTTGTCTTTCAAAGTATGGTGACACTGTTGACGGTGCAAAAAGTCATTTTAAATTAGGCGTGTTCTTTTTGCACTTGAAGTGCATGAATAAAATTAGTCGCAAGAATTTCGTAGGAATGGTTCGCGCGAACAAATTGTTGGCCATTTTTACCCAGTGTGCGTCGATCCCCTTCAGGCAGGGCGATCAATTTCTCAATGGCTCCAACAATCGCAATAGGATCATTTGGCGGCACAGAAAGACCGCAATTTGAATCCGCCACCAGATCGTTGCCGGCGTCTACAGAATGCACAATCGGTTTTGCAGCCATCATGTAGTCCATAAGTTTATTTGGCGCAATGCCAAATTTATACAATTCGCAGGGCTCCCATCCAATATAAGCAATATCAATTGAATTCAAAAAGGCGGGAACCGACTGCTTTGGAATTGATCCAAGGAAATGCATATTGTGTATTTTTTCTTTCTGAACACGGGCTAATAAACGCTCTTTTTCTGGTCCCTTTCCAACCAGAATGAATTCAGCTTTGCCACGCAAAAGAATGGCGGCGTCTAGCAAAGTATCTAAGGCGTTGGCAACCCCGTGCGCTCCCGCATACCCAATGAGCGGTAACCCTGTCCTCTTTATATTTTGTATACCCAAGGCCACATCGGAGGGCATTTCTGATTTTTGTGAATAATCCTGCAGGGCGATTCCGTTTGGAACGTGCGACCATTTTGCGGGGTCAAGACCGCGCGTCC